>Ga0207699_10000102_pt1 | contig 61110 bp, 62 predicted proteins | sample LARL51metaG_FD_184344 | JGI IMG/M metagenome (GOLD analysis project Ga0207699, IMG submission 184344) | Corn, switchgrass and miscanthus rhizosphere microbial communities from Kellogg Biological Station, Michigan, USA - LAR L5-1 metaG... | ecosystem: Host-associated > Plants > Roots >...
GACCTCGGGCCCGCGCACCGGGCTGTGTGATGCCGCTGCCGCCTTCCCGGCCACCCAGACCGAGGTGACGCACCTGTGGATCAACTACACCGGCTGCGACTCCCTGTACTCCACGGCGGCCGATACGAGCACCGCGTACTTCGGCGGGCATGAGCGCTGGTCGATGAACCCGGACGGCTGCAACTTCCCCGGCCCCGGTGCCGTCTCCGCGCCGGGCATGGAGGGCCTGTCACCTGCGACCGGCAGCCTCGCCTACAACCCGACCCGTGGCCGTGGGCTCGGCGCGGACGACATGCAGCTCACCAGCGGAGGGCTGTGGATCGCCAGCGACAACGATAAGAACACCGCGATGTGCGGCGGCAAGGGCAATCACGCCGGCATCTGCTTCTTCCCCTACCCGTCCACCTGATATATAGCTGTTATCCGCGGCCGGGAACCGGCGGCAGGCCGGGTGGCGTCGCATCGGCATGCCACACGCAACGCCTCCCGGGCTCCGCCCCCTTACGGCCGGGCTGATCATCGCCGCCGCCCTGCTGCTGTCAGCATGCGGCGGAGCCGGGTCGGGCGGCCACTCCGCATCCGCCGGGTCGGCAGCCGGCGCGGCGAATAGCGCCGTGAGCGGCCCGGGTGCAGCTGGCCCGGGTGCAGCTGTCCCAGCTGCGCCGCGGCGGTCGGGCAGCAGCGGCCGGGGGGAGAACTCGGGCCGCGCGACCCGCCTCGGGCCGGCCGGACGGGACATCGTCTTCACGGCGAGCATGACCGTCCACGTGAGAGATGTGGGCCGGGCCGCGGCGCGGGCGGCGCAGGTCGCCACCAACGCTCGCGGGTACGTCTCCACGGAGAACGCGGCGCTGCGGCAGGGCCAGCCCGGTCGCCCGACGGCGAGCATCCAGCTGAAGATCCCGGCCTTCGCCTACCCGGCTGCGCTCCGCGAGCTGGCCGGGCTCGGCACTCAGACGTCCCTGCGGCAGCAGGCGCAGGACATCACGCTGGACGTGGCGGACACCGCGAGCCGGGTGGCCTCCGCGCAGGCGGCCATCACCCAACTGCGCGCGCTGCTGTCTCACGCGGGGTCGGTCCGCAACCTGCTGTCCGTCCAGCAGCAGATCAACGCGCAGGAATCCGCCCTCGAGGCGCTGCAGGCCCAGCAGCGGGCGCTCAACCATGAGGTCACGTACGCCACTGTCTCGCTGCGGCTGGTCGGCCCGCTCGTGACGAAGCACGCCGCGCCCAGGCACCCGAAGCCGGCAGGAGGCTTCATCGGCGGCCTGAAGGCGGGCTGGGATGCGCTGGTCGCAGTGGTGTCCTGGCTGCTCAGGGCGCTGGGTGCGGTGCTGCCGATAGGCGCTGCCTGCGCGCTGGCCGGTTACCTGGCCTACCGCGGCCTGCGCGGGCGGCGCTGGCTGCGCCGGGGCGCCAGCTGAGCGTTTCAGGCGGCTAGGACGGCGCGGGCCTGCTGGTTGCCGAACAGGACCGCGATGGCGTAGTCCAGGTTGAGCCGCTCGCCGTACCAGGGCACGAGGCAGAGGCGGAGGGTCCGGCTCCAGCTACTGCAAGCCAGCCGGCCTGACCCAAGAGGAGCTTGGGAAACGGTTGGGTGGGTGGACGAAGGTGGCCGTGAGCGCGGCGGAGCGCTCATGGGATGGCAAGCGCGTCCGCAAGTTCGACGCGGATGAAATCGTCGCCATCGCCACAGTGCTCGGCGTTCCCGTCTCCGCCGTGCTGCTGCCACCGGCCAACGCGGGGACGGCGGTCGACTACACCTTCACCGCGGGCACCGGCGAGGAGTCCGAGGTGAGCGCTGCCTCCTTGATTAGACGTGTATTCCTCATGTTCGGCGAGGCTGACTCACCGGCCATGGACGCATTCAGTCGGCGGCAGATGGCGCTAGGCATCCCGCAGCCGCCCCCCTCCTGGCAGGAGGCAGGCGAGACGCTAGCGAGGGCGCGCCGGGAGGCGGACGAGACGCTAGGGCGGGCGCGGCGAGAGGCGGACGACATCCTCAACAAGGCGCGCCGCCAGGCCGAGCAGATCACCGGAGACGCGCGAGCGCGCGCCGAGAGCCTGGAGCGAGACGCCCAGGAGCAGCACCGCCAGGCCATGGGCTCCCTAGTGCAGCAGCGCGAAGAACTGGAACGGCGCGTGGATGACCTCCGCGCCTTCGAGCGTGAGTACCGCAGCAGGTTCATGGCCTATCTGGAGGGCCTGATGCGCGACCTCCAGGCCGGGGCCTCCGACACCGGCGGGTTCCGCGCCATGGGCAAGAGATCCGGCCGAAAGCAGCGTTGAACTACGGCCAGGCCCAAGGACAGGACGCCGCTCCCGCTCGTTTTCCCGCTCAGACGTGGCCACGGAGCCGCGGCGCAGCCCCCATCACGGCCAGTGCCCGCAGCGACGCCGGGTCCCCGTTGACAGTGTTGTCGCAGGCGTTGCGGCCCTGCGCCCCGGCGTCGAAGTACATGGCGGCCTTGATCGCGGCACGGGAAGTGACATATTTCTGCATGAGCCCGATGAACGGCACTTGCTGGGGTCCGCGCTGGCTGCCCCACTCGGCCACGAACACCGGCTTGCCCTTGGACGCGGCGTAGGCCAGCGCCGGGTCGAACAGCGAACCCGGCGTGACCATTCCCTGCTGCACCCCGTTGACGCACCCGGCGTGGTTGTAGCCGTCAACGGCTACGATGTCGTCTTCCTGCTGGCCCACCCAGTAATCCTGGACGCGATGCTGCCCGGTCGCTGTCGGGAAAAAAGCCCCGTGCATCATAATCATGGTCCAGTAGATGTGACCGCCCGCGTTCCAGTTCAGGCCCCACTCTTTGGCCTTGTAATGCAGGTGCGCCCACGCGGCACGGAAACCGCCGGCCCAGCCCTGGTGAGCGACATGAGCGCTGATGTTGTCAGCCTCATGCTGGTAGCAGAAATAGATGGCCCCGAGGTGGTACTTGATCGCGGCGTCGTTCATCGCGGTCAGGAAGGACCGGAAGTAGCCGTGATCCCACCCGCCCGCGACTTCCTTGTAGCTCGGCCCGCCGTCCAGGCTGACCAGCACCGTGCCGCCCTCGGCCATGACCTGCCGGGCGGCGGCATCGGGGAACGACTCGCCGTAGGTGTAGTAGTCGCGGAGGACTGCCAGGCTGCGGTGCAGGGCGTGCTGGGCGGGGACCAGCCGCTGCGTGCCGCCGAACAGCGCCCCGCCTGACACACCAGACGGCCCCCCGGTTGAGGCGTGCCCGGCCGCGGGCACCGCCAGGACGCCGGCCAGGGCGAGCGCGGCGGCTCCGGTAGCGAATCGTCTGAACATGCCGCCCCCCACCCCGCTGGATTATCCGGGTCATTCAGAATAACCGGAATAATCCTGACGGGCAGGGACCGGCTTGCCGCAGGGCATGGAGAAGGGCCCGGACCGCCGGGGGGGTGGCCGGGCCCTTCCCTTTCAGCAACCTTCTGGCCTATTGGTCGCGCTCCGCCGCAGCCAGAAGGGGCCTTGTTGTCAGGCTGCGTGGCCTGGCTGGTGCTGGCCAGCCTGGTAGGCCACCGTGCCGACCGGCAGGCCGGCCACGTTGAGCGTCGGCCACCAGAAATAGCGCACGCTAGTGCGGCTGCGGCAATTCACGGGACCGTGGCGGCACGCGCCGCGGGCGACCAGGGCGGTGACGGCAACCGTGGTGCGGCCCGTCCCGTCACCCCGGCCGCTGCCCGGCGGCCAGGCGCAACTGTCGCCGGCTCGGCGGATAATCCGCGGCGAGCTGGAGCGATGAGCAGCACGCATCGGGCAGACCTCTTCCCCGGCAGTCTGCGGCGGCATGCCTGCCGCGAGTGCGAGACGGTGCCAGACGGCCCGTGCGCCGACCACGGCACCGACCTCGAGCGGGCCCGGCAGCTGCGCGTGGCAGCGGGGCGGTGACCATCTGACCCCTCCGGTCCCGGGCCTATGCGACTAGCCCCGGGACCAGACCACAAGGGGAGCACCCAGTATGTCAAGAAAACGAGCGGAGGTAAATGAAGGCAAGACGCGGCTGCCCCTGCCGGGCTAGCCCGGCTACCAGGTCAGCCCCGGCGGCGTGATGCTCGAGCGTAGCGAAATGGTTACATCTTGCTAGCTGGCCCCTTGACAGGCTTCCGGGACCGAGTTAGGGCGGTTATAGGGGTGCACGGGGCCATCCGCTGCGCGTAAGAGCGCTGGTTGCCGCACCCTACGGCCTGCCGGGGACAGGCGGAAGGGGGTGAGGCTGGAGGCACGGCAGCCAGCCCGGAAGAAAGAACCGAAACAAAAGATCAGACGGGGAACAGTATGAAGCGACGCTTAATTTCAATGCTCGCGGCGATGGTGCTCGCCGCAGGAACCCTCTTCGCTACCGCTGGCGCAGCCAGCGCCGGCGCGTCTGCCGTACACCATCGGGCCGACTGCACGCTCGACGGTAGCGCCCACCTCCACGTCACCGCCAATAACGGCGTCAACTACTTCCTGGGGACACCTAACCGGACCGGTCCCGGGAAGGTCGTGCGGCTGAAGCCAACGGCCAACAGCACGACCAACTGGACCTTCTGCTTCGTCTCGAGCAGTGAGGTCATCCTCTTGAACCGGGGCCTGGCCCTGGCCAGCACGCAGGACACGGGCGGGCTCGTGACGGTGGCGACGACGTCGGCGCCAGGCGGCAATGGCTTCGCCAGCCAGCGGTGGTTCTTCACCTTCTCGGGTAACTTCGTCTTTTTGCAGAATGAGAACACCGACCTGTGGCTGCGGGTGCGCAACAACTGTTGCTCCTTCGGCCAGACCGTGACCACCGGCGCCTCGCCCAGGGGCTGGGACGATAGTTTCTAGTAGACAGCAGATCCTTTCGCTGGTTATCGCAGAGCCGGCGGAAAAAAGAGGCGAGGGGCCCCGGGGTAGCAGCCGGGGCCCTTTCGCTGGGCGGGCCGGCGTGGGACGGCGGGCTCTCCGGCCTGGGCGCGGCCCGGCCGGGCGGGGCGAATTCATGAACACGCGGCCCTTCCACGGCTGGGACAGCCAGTCATCATCGGCGGTGTAGAACCGCGACGCCTTGGCGTTCTCGGCCGTTGCGCACGGGTCCAGATTGAACGGGCCGAACTCGGCATCCAGTTGGGCGAACACGGCAGCCGGTGTTACCCACTCCACCGACACCGACGAGGCGAACGGGTTACGCGTCACGGGCCGTCGCTCCACACGTACGGGCGCCAGCGCCAGACGAGCAGGCAGCCGCAGCACCCGACCGTCAGCGGCGCGCCCGGTTCGCCAACCTGAACCCGCGTGCCATCCGTCAAGAACCGCGAGTAATTGGCAAGGAACAGGAACCGGCAGCGGCATTTGTCCCGCTCGCGCAGCGCCGGGGGCGGCTCGCGGCGGCGGCGACCGACATCCAGCACGTTGCCGTGCTTGTCGTGGCTGATCGCGACAGCACCGCGTCGCAGGCGATCTGCTGCAGCGCGGCACGACTGATCGCGGGACCGTCCTCGATGTGGCACCGGCTGGGCTGCGCAGGAGTGGCGGCGGGTGGGCCGGGGACCGGCGCGTCGGGAGTGGCGTGCACGATGACCTGGTAGATGTCGGGGTTCTGCACGTCCCGGGTCTTGCTTGCGATGTAGGACTCGGCCATCTCGGCCAGATCCGCATCGCTGTCGGGAGTGGCGATCCGGGTCAGCGCGCGCACCTTGGCATAGGAGAACCGCCCGGCGGCGAACTCGCCCCGGATCGCCGGCAGTGTGGTCAGCGCCCGGGCCACCCGGACGTGCTCGCGCGCGGTGCCCGAGCCCAGCTGGCACTTCCACGACAGCCAGGCCGCGCAGGACGGCATGTCCCAGCTGGCCCAGCCTTCGCGGGCGTCGAACTCGGCCAGCAGGACCAGGAACCGGCAGGTCGCCGCGGCCAGATGCCCGGCCAGCGTGCAGATCTCCGATTCCAGCTCCGCGAGCGGCCGGCCGACCGCGGCCTGAACGCTGTCGGGGTCAGGGGACGATGAAGTCAGTTGATCGAACATGTGTTTGAGGCTAGCCATCGGGACCGACAGAACGAGCCGGGCCGGCGTTTCCGCGGAAACGTCAGATGCCGCCGTTGCGACGGGCCGATTCCGTATGTACGTAGTCGGTCAGCCTGGCGAGCATGTCCGGGTCGGTGTCCGGCAGCACGCCGTGGCCGAGGTTGAACACATGGCCCTCGGCGGCGCGGCCCCGGCCGAGCGCGTCCTTGGCCTTGGACTCGATGACCTCCCACGGAGCGAGCAGCACGGCGGGATCCAGGTTCCCCTGCAGCGCCTTGCCCGGCTCCACCCGGCGCACGGCCTCGTCCAGGGGCACTCGCCAGTCAACGCCGATCACGTCGGCGCCCGCCTCCCCCATCAGGCCGAGCAGCTCGCCCGTCCCCACCCCGAAGTGAATGCGCGGCACCCCGGTGGCGGCCAGCGAGTCGAAGATCTTCCGGACGTGCGGCAGGATAACGCGCCGGTAGTCATCCGGGCCGACCGCGCCGACCCAGGAGTCGAACAGCTGGATGGCGGCGGCCCCGGCGTCCACCTGGACCCGCAGGAACGCGATCGTGATGTCGGCGAGCCGCTCGAGCAGCGTGTTCCACAGCCGGGGATTGCCGTACATGAGGGTCTTGGTGCGCTCGTGGGTCTTGGACGGGCCGCCCTCGACCAGGTAGGACGCCAGGGTGAAGGGGCCGCCGGCGAAGCCGATCAGCGGGCGCCCGCCCAGTTCGTTCACGAGTGCCCGCACCGCCTCGGTCACGTACGGAATGTCGCCGGGCTCGAGGTTGCGCAGCCGTTCCACGTCGCGCGCGTCGCGCAGCCGGCGCTCCAGCACCGGCCCGACGCCCGGGCGGATATCGAGCCCGACCCCGATCGCCTTGAGCGGGACGACGATGTCGCTGAACAAGATGGCAGCGTCCACGGCGTACCTGCGCAGCGGCTGCAGGGTGATCTCCACGATGATGTCCGGCCGCGAGCAGGCCTCGAGCATCCCCGTCCCCGCCCGGGTGGCGCGGTATTCGGGCAGCGACCGGCCGGCCTGCCGCATGTACCAGACCGGGGTGTAGGGCACCGGCTTGCGCATGCAGGCCAGCAGGAAGGGCGACTCGCCCGCGAGCGGCTTCACATCGCGATCGTCTCACAAGGCGCTGCGTGTCCGGTCAGGGGAAGCATCCGAGAGCACATTCGTGACACACCGCGCCAGATCCAACCCCCCGGCGGCAAAGCATGCCAACATCTGCGTGAGGAGGTCGCCGGAGATGGGCCAGATGACCAGCTACTGCCGCGAATGCGGCCAGGACCAGCTGTTCGACCAGCCGCACGAAGGGCCGGGATGCTGTCCGGACGTGCCGGACGGCGATTGCCTGGAATGGGCGTGCACGGGCTGCGGCGCGGCGCTGTTCATCGGCATCCCCGACGTGGCGGCCGGTCCGGCGGCCCTGCGGGACTGGCCAGGCCGGGTGGCATGACGAGATGTGGCGGCAACGTACGCTCTGCTCATGAGGCCATCAGGCCAGGAAGGCTACCCAACCGCCGATTCTGTCTTTGACGCTGCGGTTGCCGACCTGCATGCAGGCTGCGACGCCCAGCGGCCGCTCCGGCCTCAGGTGGTCTTCGAGGATGTGCCCGCGCCGCGCAGGCTGGCCCCGCACGCCGCGGCCATCGCGGCCACGGTCCTGGCGGCCGGCGCCGGGCCGCAGGAGCAGCCCGAGATCGCGCTGGGCAGGTTCGTGCTGCTGTATGACCCTGACGGCCAGCCGGGCTGGGCCGGCCCGTTCCGGGTGATCGCGTACATCCGGGCCGACGTCGAGCCGGAGATCGCGGCCGACCCGCTGCTCGGCGCGGTGGGCTGGAGTTGGCTCACCGAGGCCCTCGACGCGCGCGCGGTCGGATACGCGGCGCCCAGCGGCACCGTGACCAGGGTGATCACCGAGGGGTTCGGCGGCAAGGAGGACGAACCCACGGCCACCGGACTGGAACTGCGGGCGTCATGGTCGCCCGCAGGCCCGCCGTCGGCCGCGCCGTCGCCGGCCGCCCCGCCGCCGCTCGCCGGGCACGTCGCGGCCTGGTGCGACGCGCTGTGCGCGGCGGCCGGGCTGCCGCCCGCCGCGGCGGGCGTGAGCGCGCTGCCGAGGCCCAGGCGACGTTCGTGACGCAGAGTCAGCCGCAAGACGACGTCGTCCCGCTGCTGGAGCCGCGTGATGGCGTACCCGCGGTCGTCTCGACCGGCCAGGCGCTGGCCCGGGCCACCCGGGCGCTGGCCGACGGCAGCGGCCCGGTAGCCGTGGATGCCGAACGGGCCTCCGGCTTCCGCTACGGTCAGCGCGCCTTTCTCGTCCAGTTCCGCCGCGCGGGGGCGGGCACCGTGCTCATCGACCCGGTGACCTGCCCCGACCTTTCCGGGCTCGACGCCGCGCTCGCCCCGGCCGAAGCCGTGCTGCACGCGGCGGGGCAGGATCTGCCCTGCCTGGACGAGCTCGGCTACCGTCCCCGTGCGCTGTTCGACACCGAGCTGGCGGGCCGGCTGCTCGGCTACCCGCGGGTGGGCCTGGCCGCGCTGGTGGAGGAGGTGCTCGGGCTCCGGCTGGCCAAGGGGCACGGTGCGGAAGACTGGTCCACCCGCCCCCTGCCGGCCGCATGGCTTCGTTACGCGGCCCTGGACGTCGAGGTCCTGGTCGAGCTGCGCGACGCGCTGGCCGGACAGCTCGAAGAGCAGGGCAAGACCGAGTGGGCCCGACAGGAATTCGCGGCCGTGCTCGCCGCGAGGCCGCCGGGCCCGCGGCCGGAGCCGTGGCGGCGCACCTCGGGTATTCACCGGGTCCGCACCCGCCGCGGGCTGGCCATCGTCCGCGAGCTCTGGCTGGAGCGGGACGCGACAGCCAGGCGGCGGGACCTGTCGCCGGGCCGGGTGCTGCCCGACGCCGCGATCGTCGAAGCCGCCCGCGCCCTGCCCGCCGACGGAGAGGACGTGACCGCCCTACCCGGGTTCCGCGGGCGCGGTGCCCGCCGGAACGCCCGGAGCTGGGTGGCCGCCGTCCGCCGGGCCCAGGCCCAGCCGGAGACGGCGCTGCCTGCCTCATCGGGGCCCGCCGCCGACGGCCCGCCGCCGACCCATCGGTGGGCCGAACGCGACCCGGTGGCCGCGCAGCGGCTGACGGCCTCCAGGGCGGTTGTCGGCGCCCTGGCCGAGTCTCTCAGCGTCCCCGCAGAGAACCTGCTGCATCCTGACGCGGTGCGTAGGGTGGCATGGAAGCCGCCCGAGCCGCCAACCCGGGAAGCGGTCGCAGCGCAGCTGGCCGACTACGGGGCCAGGCCGTGGCAGGTTGAGCTCACGGCCGCGCCCATCGCCGCTGTGCTGTCCGAGCTTGAGGAGCAGGAAGAGGCGCCGGACTGACTACTTCCGCCGCAGGTCGCAGGGGCGGGTAGAGCCGGGCCGCGATACGCCGGCACACGGCAGGAGACGGCTGGTCCGCGGGTAGTCGCTGAAGACGTTGAAGATCACCTCGCAGTCGCAGCAGCACGCGCCGCGGCGCTGCAGCCGCTCCACCAGCGCATGCGCCCGGGGCGCGCGGGCGTCGCGCCAGCGCCGGGTCCACCGGTGCGTGTTGTCGCAGCCGAACTCGTTGAGCATCCGGATCAGGTAGCAGCGCAGGCACTCGCGCTGCCCGGGCTCGGTGAGCATCCGGCCCAGCCGGACCAGCTCGGCCTCGACGGAATCGGCCAGGGAATGGGCCATGGCACCTCCTGTCCACGGGGTCCGCACGACCGAGGTCTATCACCGGCGACCGACAGTCCCGGGTTCTGTCAGACGGGCCGGGCAGAATGTGAGGGTGAGGAAACTTGACTGGGCCAGCATCCAGATTCCGGTCGGGCAGGTGTCCGTCGGCTGCAGCGCCGCGGGCGTCGCGAAGGTCCGCTTCGGGCCGCCGCCAGCGGGGGCCGAGCCGGGGCCGGCGGAAGTCTCCGGCGGACTGCTCGCGACCGCGCGGGGCCAGTTGTCGGAGTATTTCGGCGACACGCGGCGCGCCTTTGACCTGCCGCTCGACTGGGGCAGCGTCGCCGGGGCGCGCCGGGAGGTGCTGTGCCTGCTCGCCGAGACCGTGAGATACGGCCAGACCACCACGTACGGATCGCTGGCGCGCCGGCTGGCACTGCGGGATGGGCACACCGAGATCGACGCCCGGGACGTCGGGGGCATCCTGGCCTCGAACCCGATCCCGGTCATCGTGCCGTGCCATCGGGTCGTCGCCGCCGACGGCCTGGGGGGATTCAGCGGCGGCAGCGGGCCCGAACTCAAGCGCTGGCTGCTCACGTTCGAGGGCGCGCTGCCCGCCATGCTGGACTTCGGCGAGCCGGCCGCCTAGGCGCTGGTCGTGTGGTGCTCGAGGGCGGCCAGCCGTCCCCGCGCGATGTGCAGGACCCAGAAGCCCGCCTTGGGCGGCGCCCACTCGTCGCCGGGCGGGAAGCCGGGCAGCACGGCACGGGCCTGAGCCAGCAGCACAGGCATGTTCTCCCGGTGCCCGCAGATGACCATGGGCGACGGCTTCGCCAGCAGTTCGGTCATGCGCGTGCGCGCCGCGTCGCCGTGGTCGCTCCCGCCGGCGGCCCGGATGGTGAAGGCGGGCTCGGTCTCGATGACCGCGCCGATCCGTTCCGCGTAGGGACGGACGGTGCCCACGCAGCGTTCCGCGGCCGAGCTGATCACCCGTTGCACCCCGAAGCAGCCGAGCAGGTCGGCCAGGATCGCCGCCTCCGCCGCCCCGCGCTCGTCGAGCGGGCGCTGCAGGTCATCTCCGTCCCATGCGCCCTTCCGCCCGGCCGAGGCGTGCCGCAACAGGATGCAGGGCACGGTATCCCCGTCGGGCGGGCCAACGTCCCCCACGGGAGCCAGCAGGCGCTCCAGCAGCCGGGCGTCGTGGGCGTAGGTGAGGCGCTCCCCGGCCGCGGCCGGGGTCAGCCACTCCAGGCGGTCCACCTCGTCGCCGGGGACAAAGGGCGCGTCCGGCTGGTGATCCACCCGGGCCGCCCAGTAGTCCACCCGCTTGGGCCCGCTGTCCACCTGATAGCGCACGGTGGCCAGCGGCCGCCCGAGCACCGGGCGGATGCCCGTCTCCTCGGTCACCTCGCGCACGGCCGCCATCAGCACGTGCTCGCCCGGTTCGAGCTTGCCCTTGGGAAACGTCCAGTCGCTGCGCCGGGGCCGGTGGATGAGCACCACCTCGATGCCGCTGCCGACCGGCCGGTAGAGCACGGCTCCGGCCGCCTTGACCTCGACGCTCGGCCAGGGTGGGTTCCGCCGGGGCCGGGTGGGCTGGCCGGTCACCTGGTGCCGGTCCTCCCGGAGGAGACGCGTCTGCCGGTCGCGCGTTCCCGCTCGGGGAGGTGCCGTTGCTTGGCCCGCCGCCGGTCCGCCTCCGACGCCGACCGCCCGCCCGTCTGCCTGATCTGAACCAGGTAGGCCTGCAGGTCAAGCAGGGGCGCGCCGTTGGCATCCAGGTGGTGCCGGGTCCAGGTACCGTCCGTGTCCAGCCACCAGGACGCGGTGGTGTCAGTCATCGCCAGGGTGAGCAGGTCACGCAGCTTCTTCTGGTGTCCCGGATCGTTTACCCGGACGAGAAGCTCAACCCGGCGGTCCAGGTTTCGGTGCATCAGGTCCGAGCTGCCCAGCCATACCTCCTGGGCGTCGCCGGCGGACTTGGTCCGGCCTGCCAGCTCGGCGGGCCCGAACCCGTAGACTCGGGCGTGCTCCAGGAACCGGCCCAGTATGCTGCGCACCCGGATCGTCTCCGACAGCCCGGGAACGCCGGGGCGCAGCGAGCAGATCCCCCGTATCCACAGGTCGATGGGCACGCCTGCCATCGAAGCGCGGTAGAGCGCGTCCATGATGGCCTCATCGGTCAGCGAGTTGCACTTGAACTGGATCTGGGAGGGCAGTCCCGCCTCGGCGTTCTGCGCCTGGCGGTTGATCCGGTCCACCAGCCCGGCCCGCAGCCCCTCGGGGGCCACCAGCAGCCGCCGGTACGAACGTTTCCTGCTGTAGCCGGTGAGGTTGTTGAACAGGTCGGTGACGTCCTCCCCCACCGTGGGGTCGGCGGTGAGCAGCCCGAAGTCCTCGTACAGCCGGGCGGTGGTCGGGTGGTAGTTACCGGTGCCGATGTGGCAGTAGCGGCGCAGCCCGCCGTCCGGCTCCTCCCGCACCACCAGCGCGGCCTTGGCGTGCGTCTTCAACCCGACGTAGCCGTACACGACGTGGCAGCCCGCCTCCTCGAGCTTGCGCGCCCAGGCGATGTTGGCCCGCTCGTCGAACCTGGCCTTGATCTCCACCACCACCACGACCTGCTTGCCGGCTTCCGCGGCATCGACCAGTGCGTCCACGATCGGTGACTCGCCGCTGGTCCGGTACAGCGTCTGCTTGATGGCCAGCACCGCGGGATCGGCGGCCGCATCGACGATCAGCCGTTCCACGCTGGTGGTGAACGAGTCGTAGGGATGGTGCACCAGCACGTCGTGGTCGGCCAGCACCGAGAAGATGTCCGTGTCCTGCGGGATGGCCGCTTCCGAGGGGACGAACGCGGGGTACTTCAGGTCGCGCAGGTCGAGATCGGCAATGGCCGAAAGGCCGGACAGGTCGAGCAGGCCGGGTACGCGGTACACCGCCCTCCTGTCGATGCGCAGCTCGGTGACCAGCCGCTCGAGGACGTCGCTGGAGATGGACTCCTCCACCTCGAGCCGGACGGCCGGCTCGAACCGGTGCCGCTGCAGTTCCCGCTCCAGCGCCTGCAGCAGGTCCTCGGTGACGTCTTCGTCGATCTCCAGGTCGCGGATGCGGGTGACCCGGAAGGGGTGGTGCTCCAGCACGTCAAGGCCGACGAACAGCTCGTTGAGATGAGCCGCGATCACGTCCTCGAGCGGGACGAACCGCTGCGGCGAGACGGTCAGGAACCTGGGCAGCAGCGGCGGTACTTTCACCCGGGCGAACATCGTCTCGCCGGTTTCCGGGTCGGCCACCATGACCGCGAGGCTGAGCGACAGGCCGGAGATGTAAGGGAACGGGTGGGCCGGGTCCACCACGAGGGGGGTGAGCACCGGATAGATCCGCTCGCGGAACAGCTGGTGCAGGCCGCCCTGCTCGGCGGCCGACAGCTCCTTCCAGCGCAGGATCTCGATCCCCTGGGTGGCCAGGTCAGGCTGGATCGTGTCGATGTAGCAGGCGGCGTGCCGCAGCGTCAGCTCGCCGGCGATCTCGAGCACGTTCTCCAGCACCTGGGTGGGCCTGCGGCCGGCATGGCCCTCGACGGGAAGCCCGGCGGCCATCCGGCGGACCAGGCCGGCCACGCGCACCATGAAGAACTCGTCCAGGTTGCTGGCGAAGATGGCCATGAACCTGACCCGCTCCAGCAGCGGAACCGCAGGATCCTCGGCCAGTTCGAGCACCCGCTGGTTGAACCGGAGCCAGCTCTCCTCGCGCTCGAGATACCGGTCTGCGGGCAGGTCGCGCCGCGGCTTTTCGGCCTGCGCCGCGACAGGCGTGCCGGTTGACTGCGCATCCGGGCTCGAAGTGACGCGCGCACTGCCGATGGTCATGCCTCCATTCTCCCCACGATCGCGGCGGTTTACCGACTACGCGGACCTGAGCTTGTCATGCAGGAAGGTCAGGGTGCGATCCCAGGCGAGCATAGCCGCGGCCTCGTGGAAGACCTCCGGCCTGTCGTCGTTGAAGAAGGCGTGCTCGGTCCCGGCGTAGTCATCGACGGTCACCTGGCCGCCGGCGTCGGAGATAAGCTGCCTGGCCTGCTGGATGCCAGGCGCCATCGATCCGCCCTCGGCCTCGTCGGCGTGGATGAGGGCCGCCTTACCGCTGTAGTTCTGCCAGGATGGCTGCATTCGCTCCCAGCCGATCGCCGGGTAGAAGGCCACCGCCGCCGTGATGTGCTGGGACAGCGTGCCCGCCCACAGCGCCAGGCTTCCGCCCATGCAGAACCCGACCGTGCCGACGGCCCCGCTGCCGTCGGGCCGCACGGCCAGGTACGTGGCGGCGCCCGCGATGTCCTTCGCGGCCTGGTCCATGGCCAGACCCATCAGCAGCCGCTGCGCCTCGTCCGGCTCGCGCGCGGTATGCCCGTGGAAAAAGTCCGGGGCCAGGGCCAGGAATCCGGCGGCGGCCAGCCGGTCCGCCACCGAGATGATATGGGGGACCAGTCCCCAGTACTCCTGGATCACGACGACGCCGGGCACCTGCTCGCGGGCGGCCGCGGGCGGCACCGCCAGGTAGCCCTCGGAGGTTCCGCCGTTGCTCTGGTAGTTGATCATCTCGCCCATGGCCAGCAGCCTGGCACGGCGCCGCCGGGTTAGGCTAGGCCCGCCATGCCGCTGCGTAAACCCGTTCTCGCGCTGGTGCTCACCGCGGTCGTCCTGGGTACCGGCGGCGCAGCAGCCCAGCCACCGGTGGTGGCGCCGCTGCGGTACGGCGGGATCGCGGCCGATCCGCGCGCGCCCGACGGCATCGCCCCCCTGCCGGCCGGACCGCACGCGGTGGCCCAGCCGCCCGATGCCGCCCAGCGGCGCTGGCTGGCCAGCGGACTGGTGCCCGGCGCGACCCGGGCGCAGCGCGCCACGGCGGCCCGGGCCCTGCTTGACGTCAGGCTGCTCACCCAGCCCGATGGCGCGGTCGCCGCGGCCTGGCGCCCGGGCTGGGAGTACGCCTGGCCGCGCGATTCGAGCTGGGTTGCGGCCGCTCTCGCGGTGACCGGGCACGGCGGCACGGCGCTGGACATCCTGCGGTTCCTGGCCCGGGTCCAGCCGCGAACGGGCATCTGGGCCGCGCGGTATGAGCTTTCCGGCGATGCGCCGGTCCGGGACGGACGGCCTGCCGAGCTGGACGCGGCCGGCTGGTTCCCGTGGGCGGCGTGGATCTGGTACACCACGCAGCGCAGCGACCGCGCGACCCGCCGGGCGCTCGGGGACCTGTGGCCGGCTGTGCATAACGCGGCCGACGCGACGGTCGCGCTGCTGGGCCGGGACGGGCTGCCGCCGGCCTCGCTGGACTACTGGGAGGACCGGGTGTCCTCGGTCACCCTGGGCATCGCGGCGCCGCTGTGGACGGGGCTGCGCGCCGCCGCCGAACTAGCCCGCGCGCTCGATCACGCCGAGGACGCGGGGCGTTGGTCGGCCGCGGCCCGCCGCCTCGACCAGGCGATCCGGGTCAGCTTCGGCGCCAGCGGGTACCAGCGCACGCCGGACTCCGGCAGCGGGGCGGATGCGGCCGTCACCTTCCTGGGGCCGCCCTTCGCCCCGGCGACTCCCGCCGTCCGGCAGGCCGTCGCAGCGACGGCGCGCCGGCTCACGCTGCCGAACGGGGGCATCGCCCCGGGCAGCGCGTGGGGCGGCGCCGCCGGTGAGGCCTGGACAGCGGAAACCGCCTTCTTCGCGCTCTACGACGCGGCCTGCGGTGACCACGCGGGCGCCGCCCACTGGCTGGACTGGCTGGCCGATCACCGCACCGGCTTCGGCTCGCTGCCCGAGCAGGTCAACGCCCGCGGGCAGCCCGCCTCGGTCGCCCCGCTGGCCTGGACTGACGCGATCGTCCTGCTCGCGCTGGTCGAGCAGCGGCACCCGCTGCCGATGCCCCAGTGATAGTGGTACCGGGCCGCGGTCAGTGCCACTGGTACTGGCGCCATTGGTACTGGCGCCAGTTGGCGCCCTCGCCGGACTGCCAGTAGCGGCGCATGTTACGCCGGAACCGGGCCACCGCGAAGACTCCCGCCAGGCTCGCCACCAAGAACAGCGCCAGGACGAACTGGAAGAACGCGAAGAAGATCCAGCCCGCGCCCGGGATCACGAGCGCGGCGATCAGCGCGAACACCGCCAGCGGCCACAACCGCGGCCCGCGCCGGAAGGCGAGCCCGCCGGCGGGCCGCAGCGGCCCGGCCAGCGCCGGCACCGGCGCCGGGCCGGGTAGGTCGGTCATGACGCGCCGCAGGTCCCCGGCGGTCTTCGCGCTAAGCGCCGCCGAGAGACGCTCGTCGAGCTCTTCCTGGGAGAGCCGGCCCTCGGCGAAGTGCTCGCGCAACCGAGCCGTCACGCGCTCCCGGTCAGCGTCCGAAACCCGGATGCGATCGTCCATTCTGCTATCCCCGCTCATCTAGAACTCTTGCTGCTGGTCTGGCTCGCCGGCATCCCCGGCCAGGATCCGGTAGAGCTCGCGCCGGGTCTGCTCCAGCAGCTGCTCAGCCGCCTGGACTTGCTCGGGCGTGCCGGCGTGGGCGAGCTGCACGATCCCGCCGCCCAGCCGGGCCGCCTCGGCGAACAGCCCGGGTACCTCCCAGGCCTCCTGCTGAGCCGTCGACTCCCAGGCGCCGCGCGCCATCTCGGGGTGCTGCTCGACGTACTCGCGGCCCGCCTCGGTCAGCCGGAACGTGCGCCGGCCGCCTGATTCCTCGCCGTCTATCAGCCCCTCATCGGCGAGCTGCGACAGCGCGGGATAGACCGCGCCGGGGCTCGGCCGCCAGGCGCCGCCGCTGCGCTCCTCGATCTCCGTCATGATCTGGTAGCCGTTGCGCGGGGCTTCCCGCAGCAGGGCCAGGATCGCGGCGCGCACGTCGCCGCGGCCGGCCTTGGGACCGCGCGCCGGTCCGGGCGGTCCGGGCGGTCCCGGCCACCAGCCGCCCCACGACCCGCCGAAGCCGCCGCCCCAGGGCCCCGGGCCCTTTCGGCCGCCGAAGCCCTTCGCGTGCGGCCCGCCCTTCCAGGGGCCGCCCTTCCAGGGGCCGCCCTTCCACTGACCGCCGGCCAGGGCCTGCAGGCCACGGCGGATCTGCTCGAGCAGGTCGCCCGGGCACTCGAATATTCCGAACGAGCCGGGGCCGGACTCACCGGCGCCGGAAGCTGCCGCCATCATCCGCTCTCCGCCTGCCTCTCACGATACAATCACGATATATCGGTAGAGTAGGCGAGCAACCCGGCCTAGTCAAGTTATAACTCGATCCCGGTGAACCGCCCGAACAGGGCCAGCAACGCTTCCGGGGTTTCGATCTGCGGCAGGTGCCCGGCGCCGGGCACGAGGCAGAACGTGGCGCCGGGGATGGCCGCGGCGAACTGCTCGCCGTAGGCCGGCGTCGCTATCTGGTCGGCTTCGCCCCAGACCACGAGCGTGGGCGCGGCGATGCCCGCCAGCCGCGCGGCCAGGCCCGGATCGGCCATCGACGTCCCGCCGTAGGCCTGCAGGGCCGCGCGGTTGCCCGCGGCTACGGCCTTCTGCTCGTCGGTCAGCGCGGACAGGTCGATCCGGTGCGCGTCCGGATCGGCGTAGCTGAGGTCGACGACCTGGTCGAGCGTCAGCGAGAAGAAGTCCGCCACCGGGTGCTCGGCGCTGGCCACGCCCACCGCGTCGACCAGGATGAGCGAGCCGACGCGGTCGCCGGCGCACAGCGCGAGCTCGGCGGCGACCCAGCCGCCGACCGAGCTGCCCGTGACGGTCACGGTGGTCAGGCTGAGCTGGCCGAGCAGGTCCCGGTAGACCTCGGCGAGCCTGCGGACCGAATCGAGCCCGGCGGGGCGCGGGCTGCCGCCGAATCCGGGGTGGACGGGGGTCAGTACCCGCAGCGGGTACCGGGCGGCCAGCAGGTCGGCGAATCCGGCCACCGAGTCAGGGCCGGCGCCGCCGTGCAGCAGCAGGACAGGGTGCCCCTGCCCGCGTTCGGTGACCGTGACCGGGACGGCGCCGGCGGCGGAGGGCACCGTGTACGTGGCCGTGCCCACGGGTTCGGCGTAGTCGGTGGCCACCTCGGTGGCGTACCGGCGCATGACCTCGGTGGTGGCTTCGGGGGTCAGGGTCGCGCCCTGCTCGGTCAGCGTGCGCAGGTCGCGGAAATACTGCACGTACAGGTCGGGCGTGAACGTGTTCAGAAGCACCAGCGGCTCGCCGGCCGGGTTGGCGAACGTGTGCGGCGCGCCCGGCGGGATCATCGCCAGGGTGCCGGCCGGCGCGTCGTATGTCTGCGTGCCGATCGTGAACCGGGCGGTGCCGGAGACGACGTAAAAGCCCTCGTCGTGCCGGGCGTGCCGGTGCTGAGGCGGGCCGTCGCTGTGCGGGGCGACGGTGATCTCGCCGATCCCGAGGCGGTGACCGGTGGTCCCTCCGTCCTCCAGGATCCGCATCGTGGCGGGCCCCAGGGGCACCACCTCGCCGCCGGAGGGGCCGACGATCGAAGCCTTGACCATGCTGCGTTCTCCAGTCTGTGAGAGTTAACTCTCATGACGATAGCTAGCACTTATAACTGATGCAAGGCTACTCTCGTAAAGAGAGACCACCATCACATCAGGGGGAAGGCGCAGACCGATGACCGTTAAGGACGTGCGCGCGAACCAGAAGACGCGGACCCGCGCGGCCATCATCGACGCCTGCCTGCAGCTCACCCGCTCAGGGGCCGATGTGACGATGCCGCAGGTCGCGCGCGCGGCCCTGGTGTCCGAGGCCACCGCGTACCGCTACTTTCCCGACCTGGTCTCGCTGCTGCGCGAGACCCTGGCGGACCTGTGGCCGGACGCGGCGCAGGCGCTCGCGCCGGTCGCCGGCTCGGCCGACCCGGCCGAGCGCGTCGCCTTCGCCTGCGAGTACCTGATGCGCGGGGTGTACGCCTACCGTGGCGCGGTGCGCGCGATGATCTCCCACACGATCGCGGCGCCCGCGCCCTCCCACGGCCGGCCCGGCATCCGCTTCGACCTGATCGATTACGCCCTGGCGCCGTTCGAGGACGCGGGGCGGCCGCCGTCTCTCACCCCGGGGGCGATGGCCCGCCTGAGGGAAGGCCTCGCGATCGTCGTCAGCGCCGAAGCGCTGTTCATGCTCACCGACCTGTGCGGGCTCCAGCCCGACGACGCGATCGCGAGCGCGGCGCGCACCGCCGCCACGCTGACCGACGCCGCCTTCGCCGGCGCGTAACCTGGCCCCGGAGGGCGCGATGTGCCGCTTGTTCGGACTGACCGCCGGGACCGTACGGGTCCCGGCCACGTTCTGGCTCCTGGACGCGCCTGACTCGCTGGAAGCGCAGAGCCGCCGCAATCCCGACGGCAGTGGCATCGGGTTCTTCGCCCCCGATGGTTCGCCGGTGCTGGACAAGCAGCCGGAGCCCGCGTTCACCGACGAGGAGTTCATCCACGAGGCCAAACGGGCCGAATCGACGACCTTCGTCGCGCACGTCCGGTACGCGACCGCCGGCGGGCGGACGGTGCACAACACCCACCCGTTCGCGATGCACGGCCGCGTCATGGCGCACAACGGCGGGTTCGGCGAGCTGCCGCGGCTAGAGCGGCAGCTCGGCTCTTATCTCAGCCTGGTCGGCGGGGACACCGACTCCGAGCGGTTCTTCGCGCTGATCACCCAGCAGGCCGACGCACAGGGCGGAGACCTCGGCGCGGGCCTGACCGCCGCAGCCCGGTGGATCGCCGCCCAGCTGCCGCTGTCCTCGCTGAACACGGTCATCGCCACCCCGGGCGAACTGTGGGCGCTGAGCTACCCGGACCAGCATGCCCTGCACATCCTCGAGCGTCCGGGCGGGGCATCGGCCGGCCTGCACGTGCGCAGCGCGACCTCGTCGATACACGCTCCCGGCCTGGACGCCGCCGGATCGGTGGTCATCGCGTCCGAGGAGCTTGACGGGGAGAGCGGCTGGCGCATGCTCGCCCCCGGCGAGCTCGTGCACGTGCGGCCCGACCTGAGCATCGAATCTTCGGTGGCGATCACGGACCCGCCGGCCCGGCTGGTGCCGCTCCCGCCTGACAACCCGAACATCGACACCTGACGACCGGCCTGTTCAGGACCCGGGGGCGCGACCGGCGGCCGCCTCGACGGCCGAGACGATAGCGGCGGCCGCCCGCCGGATGTCGCCCTCGGTGGTCGACCAGTTGGACACCGAGAACCTGATGGCGGGCTCGCCTCGCCAACTCGTCCCGCCCAGCCAGCACGTCCCGTCCCGCTGTACCCGCTCGATCACCGCCGCCGTGTCGGCCCCGCGCACCCGCAGTAGCACCTGGTTCAGCACCACGTCGTTCAGCACCTCCACCGACGGGCAGCGCGACAGCTCGCTGGCCGCCAGCCGGGCCAGCGCGCAGCAGCGCTCGACCAACTCGGCCACGCCGTGGCGGCCGAGCGACCTGAGCGCGGCGTAGACCGGCAGCGCGCGGGCCCGCCGGGACGCCTCGGGGGTGAAAGCGAACGAGTCCCGCTCCCCCGAACCCGGAAGGTAGGCGGCGGTCAGGCTGAGCGCGGCGGCGAGCGCCGCGGGATCGCGGACGATGGCCAGGCCGCAGTCGTACGGCACGTTGAGCCATTTGTGCCCGTCCGTGGCCCAGGAGTCCGCCTCGGCGGCCCCCGCGGCCAGCGAGCGCAGCGCCGGACTGGCCGCCGCCCACAGCCCGAACGCGCCGTCCACGTGCAGCCACGCCTGTCCGCGGTCCCGCACCAGCAGGGCGATCTCGTCGAGCGGGTCGAAGGCGCCGGTGTTCACCTCGCCGGCCTGGGCGCAGACGAGCGCGGGACCATCGGCCTGCTCCAGCGCGCGCCGCAGCCCGGCTGGCGTCATCCGGCCCTGGTCATCGGCGGGCACCCGGCGCAGTCCGGCCGAGCCGAGGCCGAGCAGCCGCACCGCCTGGATCAGCGTCGCGTGCGCCTGCTCGCCCGCGATCACCGTCAGCTCCGGAGCGTGCCGCAGCCCGTCCGCCTCCGCGTCCCAGCCCGCGGCGGCCAGCAGGGCATGGCGCGCGGCGGCCAGGCAGGAGAAGTTCGCCATCTGGGCGCCGGTCACGAAGCCGACCACGCACCCGGGCGGCAGGCCGAGCAGGTCAAGCAGCCAGCCGGCGGCGATCTCCTCCACCACGGCGGCGGCCGGCGACATGACCCATAGGCCTGCGTTCTGATCGAAGGCCGACACCAGCCAGTCGGCCGCCAGCGCCGCGGGCAGCGTGCCCCCGGTCACGAAGCCGAAGTAGCGCGGGCCCGCGGACGCGACCAGGCCCGGCTGGAGGGCCGCGGCGAGCTCGTCGATCACCCGGGCCGGGTCGGTTCCCGCGTCGCCGAGCTCGGCCGCCAGCCGGGGGCGCAGCTGGCCGGGCTCGACCGGGACCCCGACCGCCCGCTCCCCCAGGGTCGTCAGCCAGCCGGCGGCCGCGTTCGCCGCGTGCCGCAGAGGTACCTCGTACATTCCACGCAGCGTACGACGCCCGGGCAAGGAGATTGCGGGGCAGATCGGGCGTTTCTATCATGAATGTGAGACAGGTAACACGCGGATGTATCACCCTCGTGCCTGGGTCCTGTCGTCCGTGAGGCGGAAGTAGGCGACGATGTACCTGGTCAGGGAGCCGGCGGGAGCCGGCCGCAGGGCGGCTGGCGGGCCAGGCGTGGGCCCGGCGCTGCTGCTCTTCCTGACCGAGCCCGCCCGGGGACTGGCCGACCTGGCGGCGCTGCCGTTAGCGGCGCCCTGGCTGGCGAGGGCACGGCGCGGTGACGGTCACGCCGTGCTGGTGTTGCCTGGGCTGCTGGCCTCGGACTTCAGCACGGCGCCGCTGCGGCGGTTCCTGTGCTGGCTCGGTTATGACGTGCACGGCTGGGAACTCGGCCGCAACCAGGGCCCGACCGAGGCCGTGCGGGACGGGCTGCCGCTGGCGCTCGCGATCCTCGCTGCCCGGGCAGGCGGGCCGGTCTCGCTGGTGGGCTGGAGCCTGGGCGGGATCTACGCCCGGGAGCTGGCCCGTGAGCACCCACACCTGGTCCGGCACGTGATCACCCTGGGCAGCCCGTTCGCGGTGACCGACCTGCGGCGCAGCCGCGCCGACGGCACCTATTACCGCCGCAGCCACCTGCACGCGGCCGGGCTGCCCACTCGTGAGCAGGTGGCCCGGCCCATCGGCGTCCCGTCCACGGCCGTGTACTCGCGGCACGACGGCATCGTGTGCTGGCAGAACTGCGTCGAGCCGGAAACGGCGCTGCACCAGAACGTCGCGGTGCGCTGCAGTCACCTGGGCTTCGGGGTCGACCCGGCGACGTTGTGGCTGATCGCGGACCGGCTCGCGGCCCCGGCCGGTCAGCCGGGCCGGTTCCGCCCGCCGGCCTGGCTGCGCCCGCTCTACCCGGGCCCCCGGTAGCATGCAGCAGCTCACCGGGCTGGACGCCTTCTTCCTCACGCTCGAGACGGCCCACTCTACCGGGCACGTCGGCGGGGTTTCCGTGCTGGATCCGCGCGGAGCCCGCGAGCCGCTGACCCTGGCGCGGCTCACCGGGCTGGTGGCCGAACGGCTGCCGCTGGCCCCGCCGGTCCTGCGGCGCAAGCTGTTGCACGTGCCGTTCGACCTGGACCAGCCCTACTGGGTCGACGATCCCGACTTCGACATCGAGTACCACATCAGGGAGCTCGCGCTGCCCCGGCCCGGGTCAGACGCCCAGCTCACCGAGCAGGTCGCCCGGCTGCACGCCCGCCCGCTGGACAAGACCCGGCCGCTGTGGGAGATCTACCTGATCACCGGGCTGGCCCGGCGCCGGATCGCCGTCTACACCAAGATTCACCACGCCGCGATCGACGGCGTGTCCGGCGCGGAGTTGCTGACCGTGCTGCTGGACCTCAGCCCGGACGGACGCGAGATCCCGGCCAGCGCGCCGTTCCGCCCGGCCGCGGCGCCGAACCGCGCGGTACTGTCGGTGCTCGCCGCCGCGCGGCTGGCCTGGCGGCCGGTGCAGACGGTGCGCCTCACGGGCGGAGTCGTGCGCGTGCTGCCGGCCCTGGCCCCGGCGCTGAGCCCGGTGGTCGGCGGCCTGCTCGGGCTGGACCGAGGCGACGGCGGGGTGATCCACACCGCGGCCGGGCGCGCTCCCGGCACGCCGTTCAACCAGCCGATCACGCCGCACCGGAGGGTCGCGTTCCGCAGCGTGCCGCTCGACGAGGTCAAGGCGGTCAAGAACGCCTTCGGGTTCTCGGTCAACGACGTGGTGCTGGCGATGTGCGCGGGCGCGCTGCGGCGCTGGCTCACCGACCACGCTGCGCTGCCCGAGCTGCCGCTGGTGGCGATGATCCCGGTCTCGGTGCGGGATCCGGGCAGCGAGGGCGCCATGGGCAACAAGGTCTCGGCCATGCTGGCCACGCTGCCCACGCACGCCGCCGACGCCGCAGCGCGGCTGCGGATCGCGCACGCCGCGACCGCGATCGCGAAGGCCCAGCAGGCGGCGATCCCGCAGGGCCTGGTGGATCAGATCACCGATTTCGCCCCGCCCGCCCTGGCCGCCCGCGCGGCCCGCGTGGTGTTCGCCACCGGCGTGCTGCAACGACTGCCGCCCTTCAACCTTGTCATCTCCAACGTCCCCGGCCCGAACGTTCCCGTCTACCTGGGTGGGGCGAAGCTGCTGGCGCACTACCCGGTGTCGGTGCTCACCGACGGGCTGGGCCTGAACATCACCGTGGTCGGCTATCTCGGCCAGCTGCATTTCGGGCTGGTCGGCTGCCGTGAGCTCGTCCCCGACATCGATGTCCTCGCCGGGTACGTGGTCGACGAGCTTGAGCTGCTGGTTAAGGCGGCTGAGCTGGCTCGCTAGCGGGTCACGGGCTGCCGCCCATGGCGCTGATCAGGTCGTCGCGGAAAATGCCGTGCTGCTCGCCGAACTTCGCCGCATCCTCGCTATCCACCGGATCGGGCAGCTCTCGCGCCGCGGCCTCGGCCGCCGGCATATAACCCATCCGGCGCAGCATGTCCACGACGCTCTGCCTGCTGAGTTCCATGATCATCACCCTTCGAGCGGGAAGCAGGCCTCCTCCAGCGCGGCCCGGCCGGCCAGCTTGACCCGGCCGCCGCGGCCGAGCGATTCGCCGAGGGCCCCCTCCGCCGTCTCGATCCGCAGCCAGTCCTGGTAGGTCACGAGCCGCACCCCGCGGGCGGCGAGCTTGGCCGCCAGCGGGGACGCCGCACCCGGCCCGGCCTGCGGGTAGCGCAGCAGCCCGGCGCGGGGCAACGGGGCGTCGTCAGGTCCCGGGCCGCCGGCCAGATCCGCCAGCAGCGACCGGACGGTCTGCGCCGCGTCGGACTTGTTCGTGCCAATCACCCCGGTCGGGCCGCGCTTCAGCCAGCCGGCCACGTACTCGCGCGGCAGCGGCGCGCCGTCGGCGCCGATCACCCGGCCCTCGACGTTGGGCACGACGGCGGCGCGCTTGTCGAACGGGACGCCGGGCAGCGGCACGCTCTGGTAGCCCACGCTGCGCAGCACCATCGACACGTCGAGGGTCTCCAGCTCCCCCGTCCCGGTGAATGCGCCCGACTCGTCCAGCCGGGTGCGCTCCAGCACCAGCCGCTGCACCCGGTGATCGCCCTGAATCTCTACCGGGCGCAGCCAGAACCTGACCGCGAGCCGGCGCGGCTGCCCGGCAGGCTCGCGCGCCGCCCAGTCGCTGATCACCTTGTAGTTGCCGCGCACGTGCCGGTCGCTGACGGCCAGATCGGCGCTCGCGCCGGTGGGGTCGAACGCGTCCAGGTCGGCCTCCGCGGCCGGCACCGTGATATCCACGCCGGACAGCTCGCCGAGCTCGCGCAGCTCCTTGGTGGTGAACTTGGCCTGGGCGGGACCGCGCCGGCCGATCATGTACACCTCGCGGACCTTGCTGGCCATCAGCGCCTCGAGCACCGGCTGCGGCACGTCGGTGTCGCGCAGCTCGGCCGGGTCCCTGGCCAGGATGCGGGCCACGTCCACGGCAACGTTGCCGACGCCGATCACCGCAACAGACTCGGCGTCCAGGGTGAAGGCCTCCGGATCGATGTCCGGGTGCCCGCAATACCAGTTGACGAAGTCGGTCGCCGCGTAGCTGCCCGGCAGGTCCTCGCCGGGGATGCCGAGGTGGCGGTCGCGCATCGCGCCGGTCGCGTACACCACCGCGTCGTAGCTGGCCAGCAGGTCGTCCCGGGTCACGTCCTCGCCGAGGTGCACGCCGCCCAGGAACCCGACGTCCGGGTGCTCGAGCACCTTGCGCAGGTACTCGGCGATCGACTTGATCGACTTGTGATCGGGGGCGACGCCGTACCGGACCAGGCCGTACGGGGTCGGCAGCCGGTCCAGCACTTCGACCCGGACCGACGGCGGCTGCGGCAGCGCCGCGGCCTGCTTGATCAGCGCCTCGGCCGTGTACAGGCCGGCCGGCCCCGAGCCGATGACGGCGACGGTGAGCGAGGTCATGCCTGCGGGTCACGCACCAGGTCGGGGGTGCGGCTGGCCACCGCCTCGGTGATCTGCCGAGCCAGGTGCTGCGCGGTGAGACCGGCCTCGGCCAGCACCTCGTTGCGCGAGCCGTGGGCCAGGAACTCCTGCGGCAGGCCGAACGTCCTCGCCGGGGTGTCCACGTCGTGATCGCGCAGCAGCCGGCACACCGCATCACCGAACCCGCCGGACCGCCCGTTGTCCTCGACCACGACGACCAGGCGGTGCCGGGTGGCCGCCCCGGTCAGCGCCTCGTCCAGCGGCTTGAGCCAGCGCGGGTCCAGCACCGTGACGCCGATGCCCTGGTCGGTGAGCCGCTGCGCGGCCTGGGCACAGGTCACCGCCATCGGGCCGGCCCCGATCAGCAGCACGTCCGCGGCCGCGTCGCCCGGCTCGTGCAGGACGTCCATCGAGCCCAGACGGCGTACGGCCTCCAGCTCCCCGCCGACGGTGCCCTTGGGGTAGCGGATCGCGGCCGGCCCGTCGGTGATGGCCACCGCCTCGTTGAGCAGTTCGGCCAGCCGGATCGCGTCCCGCGGCGCGGCGATCCTCATCCCCGGTATCAGCTGCAGGATCGAGCCGTCCCACATACCGTTGTGGCTGGCGCCGTCCGGGCCGGTCACCCCCGCGCGGTCGAGCGCGATCGTGACCGGGAGCCGGTGCAGCGCGACGTCCATCAGCGCCTGGTCGAAGGCGCGGTTGAGGAACGTCGAGTAGAGCGCCACCACCGGGTGCAGCCCGCCCATGGCCAGGCCCGCGGCGCAGGTCATCGCCTGCTGTTCGGCGATGCCGACGTCGAACACCCGGTCGGGGAACGCGCACGCGAACGGCCCGAGGCCCGTGGGGTGGAGCATCGCCGCGGTCAGCGCGACCACGTCGGGGCGGCGCGCGCCGATGGCCACGAGCTCGTCGCCGAACACCTCCGACCAGGTCCGCTCGGGCGCGCTCACCTGATCCGCGGCTGGTACGGCTGCGGGGACCTGGTGCAGGCAGTCCTTCTCGTCCTGCTCGGCCAGCGGATAGCCGTACCCCTTCTTGGTGATCACGTGCACGAGCACCGGCGCGCCGAAGCCGGCCGCCCGGTGCAGCGCGTGCTCCACCATCTCCTCGTTGTGGCCGTCGATCGGCCCGACGTACTTCAGCCCGAGGTCCTCGAACAGGACCTGCGGCTGCAGGACGTCCTTGATGCCTTTCTTGATCCCGTGCAGCGTGTCGTACAGCGGCGGCCCGAGGATCGGGGCGCGCGGCAGGGTGGTCTTGATGTAGTCGAGCACGTTCTCGTACCGCTGCGACACCCGCACCGAGGCCAGGTGATCGGCCAGGCCGCCGATCGTCGGCTGGTAGGAGCGGCCATTGTCGTTGACCACGATGACCAGCCTGCTGTCGCGCGCCACCGAGATATTGTTCAGCGCCTCCCAGGCCATCCCGCCGGTCAGCGCGCCGTCGCCGATCACGGCGATCACGGTGCGGTCGGTCTCGCCCCGCAGGTTGTAGGCCTTGGCCAGCCCGTCGGCGTAGCTCAGGCTGGTAGAGGCGTGCGAGTTCTCCACGATGTCGTGCTCGGACTCCGCCTGGCTCGGGTAGCCCGAGACGCCGCCGCGCTGGCGCAGCGTGCCGAACTGCGCCTGCCGCCCGGTCAGCAGCTTGTGCACGTACGCCTGGTGGCCGGTGTCGAAGATGATCCGGTCCATCGGCGAGTCGAACACCCGGTGCAGCGCGATGGTGAGCTCCACCACGCCGAGGTTGGGCCCGAGGTGACCGCTGGTCCTCGACACCACGTCGATGAGGACGTCCCGGATCTCCGCGGCCAGCAACAGAAGCTGCTCACCGGTGAGCTTCTTCAGGTCCTGGGGACCATTGATCGACTCCAGAAGGGTCAACTGCCTGCTCCCTTGAACGACGGCGCGCGCCAGGTTTCCCCGAAGTCTATTTCGGCCTGGCGCTGCGGCACGCCCAACCTGTCACACTAGCGGCATGCAAACCCTGGTGGTGGATCACCCGCTGGTGGCGCACAAGCTCACCACGCTGCGCGATTCCGGTACGGAAGCCCCGACGTTCCGCAGGCTTGCTGACGAGCTGGTCACCCTGCTCGCCTACGAGGCCACCCGCGAGATGCGGGTGCAGCCCGTGTCGGTGCAGACCCCGGTCGCCCCGGCCCGCGGCGTCAAGCTGGCCCGGCCGGTCCCGCTGGTGGTGCCGGTGCTGCGGGCCGGAATCGGCATGCTGGACGGGATGGCCCGGCTGCTGCCGATGGCCGACGTCGGCTTCGTCGGCCTGGTCCGGGACGAGGAGTCGCTGATCGCGTCGGCCTACGCGGACCGGCTGCCGTCCGACCTGACCGGCCGCGACACGTTCGTCCTGGACCCGATGCTGGCCACCGGCGGGACGCTGGAGACCGTGATCGGCATGCTGGCCGAGCGCGGCGCGGCCACCGTGACCGCGGTGTGCCTGCTGGCCGCGCCCGAGGGGATCGACCGGGTCGGGGCCGCGTACCCGGACGGCGGCGACGTCCCGGTCCGGGTGGTCACGGCCACGGTGGACGAGCGGCTGAACGACCGCGGCTACATCGTGCCGGGGCTCGGCGACGCCGGCGACCGGCTCTTCGGGAAGATCTGAGTAACACTAAGACCGTGAGCCAGCGCGTCCGGACGGCGATCCGGGTCGAGGGCACCGTCCAGGGCGTCGGCTTCCGGCCGTTCGTCTTTTCGCTGGCGAGCCGGCTCGGGCTCGGCGGAGTAGTGGGCAATGACGTGAATGGCGTGTTCGCCGAGGTCGAGGGTTCACCCAGCGCCGTTCGGAAATTCATTCTCGCCCTGGAGAACGAGGCGCCGCCGCTGGCGAGGATCGAGCGGATAACCACCAGGGATATTCAGCCGAACGGTTCCGATTCGTTCGCCATCGCGCCCAGCCAGCCCGGCGGGGCGCGGCGCGCGCTCGTGCCGGCCGACACCGCGACCTGCGCGGACTGCCTGGCCGAGCTGGCCGACCCGGCGGACCGGCGGTTCGGTTACCCGTTCATCAACTGCACCAACTGCGGGCCCAGGTTCACGATCGTGCGCGACGTCCCGTACGACCGGCCGCTGACCACGATGGCCGGCTTCACCATGTGCGCACCGTGCGCGGCCGAGTACCACGATCCGGCCGACCGCAGGTTCCACGCCCAGCCCACCTGCTGCCCGGCCTGCGGTCCGGAATTGTGGCTGGCCGGGGCGGACGGTGCTGTCTGGCCCGGTGAGCCGCTGGCCGGCGCGGCAGGGCTGATCGGGCAGGGGCGGGTACTGGCGCTGAAGGGGCTCGGCGGGTGGCACCTGGCGGTGGACGCGGCCGCCGAACAGGCCGCCGCGGCGCTGCGCGGCCGCAAGCACCGCGAGGACAAGCCGTTCGCGATCATGGTGGCCGACCTGGCCACCGCGCGGCGGCTGTGCGAGGTGGACGAGGCGTCGGCCGCGCTGCTGGCCAGCCCGCGGCGCCCGATCGTGCTCATGAGGCGGCGAATGGGCACCAGCGTCGCGCCCTCGGTTGCGCCGCGCAACCGGCAGCTCGGGATCATGCTCCCGTACACCCCGCTGCACCACCTGCTCCTCGCGGCGGTGGGTCGTCCCATCGTGCTGACCAGCGGGAACGTGTCCGACGAGCCGATCGCCTACCGAGACGACGACGCGCTGGCCCGGCTGGCCGCGATCGCGGACGCCTTCCTCGGTCACGACCGGGCCATCCACAGCAGGGCCGACGACTCGGTGGCGCGGGCGGTGGCGGGGCGGGAGATGCTGCTGCGCCGCTCCCGCGGCTACGCGCCGGAGCCGGTGGCGGTGCGGGCGGCCTTCCGGCGCCCGGTGCTGGCCTGCGGGGCCGAGTTGAAGAGCACGTTCTGCCTGGCCAAAGAGCACCACGCGTTCGTGTCGCAGCACATCGGGGACCTGGAGAACGCCGAGACGCTGCGGTCTTTCACCGACGGCATCGAGCATTTCCGGCGGCTGTTCGACATCGAGCCGCAGCTGGTCGCGCACGACCTGCACCCCGAGTACCTGTCTACCAAGTACGCGGTGGATCTGGCCGATGAAGCCGGCCTGGATCTGCTCGGCGTCCAGCACCACCACGCGCACATCGCGTCCTGCCTGGCCGACAACGGCGAAGACGGTCCGGTCATCGGGGTGGCCTTCGACGGGACCGGCTTCGGCACCGACGGCACGATCTGGGGCGGCGAATTCCTCGTGGCCGGCCTGGCGGGCTTTGCCCGCGGGGGTCACCTGGCTCCCGTGCCGATGCCGGGGGGGAGGGCTGCGATCAGGCAGCCGTGGCGGATGGCCGCCGCCTACCTCGACGCCGCCTATCCGGAGGGGATGCCCGGCGGCCTGGACGTCGCCGCGCGCCACGAGCGGCAATGGGGGGACGTGGTCAGGCTCGCGCGGCGCGGGGTGCACGCGCCGGCCACCTCCAGCACGGGACGGCTGTTCGACGCGGCCGCCGCGCTGCTGGGGGTGCGGGACACGGTGCACTACGAGGGCCAGGCCGCTATCGAGCTCGAGCAGCTCGCGGACGTTCGCGAACGAGGGGCTTACCGGGCGCGGATCGAGCCGGGCGAGCCGTTCGCGGTCCGCGGCGCCGACCTGATCGCGGCGATCGTGGCCGACCTGCGGGCCGGCGTAGCCCGCGAGGTCATCGCCGCCCGGTTCCACGGCGGGGTCATCGCGCTCATCGAGGAAGGCTGCACGCTGCTGCGCGAACGGTCGGGGCTGGACACGGTGGCACTGTCCGGCGGCGTGTTCCAGAACCTGCTGCTACTGAACAGGGCCGTTTCCCGGCTGGAGGCGCGCGGTTTCCGCGTGCTGGTGCACTCCCGTGTCCCCTGCAACGACGGCGGGATCAGCCTCGGCCAGGCCGTGATCGCGTCGGCCGCCGACCGGGCTAGCGGCGCCGTCAGCCCGGCAGGCTGAGCTGCAGCCAGTCGTACCAGGCCTGCATCCCGTCGCCGGTGACCGCCGACAGCTGCAGCATCCGCGCGCCCGGGCTGAGCTGCCTGACGTCGGCCGCGTGCCGCCGGACGTCGAAGTCCACGTAGGGCAGCAGGTCGGTCTTGCTGACCAGCACGACGTCGGCCCGGCTGAACATGTGCGGGTACTTGGCCGGCTTGTCCGCGCCCTCTGTTACCGACGCGAGCACGATCCTGGCCGCCTCGCCCAGGTCGAACAGTGCCGGGCAGACCAGGTTGCCCACGTTCTCGATGACGACCACGGATCCCGGCCGCGGGTCCAGCGCGTGCAGCGCGTCGGCCACCATGACCGCGTCCAGGTGGCAGCCCACGCCGGTGTTGACCTGCACCACCTGGCAGCCGGCCGAGCTGATCCGGTCGGCGTCCAGGGCCGTCTCCTGATCTCCCTCGATGACCGACAGGGCCAGCCGGCCGGCCAGCTCGCGCGCGGTCCGCTCCAGCAGCGTGGTCTTGCCCGCGCCCGGCGAGCTCATCAAATTGACGGCCACTACGCCGCGCTCACGCAGCCACTCCCGGTTCCGCCCGGCCAGCTCGTCGTTGCGGGCCAGCACCTTCTGCTGCAGCACGACGGTCCGGTCATCGCCGTGGTCGTGCTCGCTGCCGTGGTGATGCGCGTGGCCGGGAGCGTGATCATGGTCGTGGCCCGATGGCACCAGGCGAAGCCGCGCCTTTCCCGAGCACCCGCAGGTCGCGCACATGTCAGGCCACCTTAACCGATGCGATCTTGAGATCGTGGCCGGGAGTCTGCGTGATCTCCAGGCTGGCGCCCTGCAGGCTGGTCCCCTCGGTGGCCAGCTCGAAGCAGAACTGCAACGAGTCGGGGACGACGCCGGACAGTTCGCCCACCTCCAGTCGCACGCAGGAGATCGTCGCGTCCGGCAGCCGTTCGGTCACCATGTCCAGCACACCCTCGATGATGGCCAGCTCGTGCACGTCGCCTCCGGGTTCAGCAGATGCGCGGCAGCGGATCGCCGACGAGCAGGTCGACGATCCTGGTCCCGCCGAACGACGTCTTGAGCTGCACGATTCCGGGCGGGCCCTCGGTGACGTGGCCGATGACCGCCGCCTGCTCGCCCTGAGGGTGGGCCCGCAGCACCGCGACCGCGTCGGCGGCCTGGCCGCCGTCCACCACGCCGACCAGGCGCCCCTCGCACGCCACGTACATGGGGTCGATGCCGAGCAGTTCGGCCGCGCCGCGGACCACGTCGCGCACCGGGATCTCGTCCTCGACCGCGGACACCCCGACGTCGGCGGACTTGGCGATCTCGTTGAGTATGGTCGCCACGCCGCCGCGGGTCGCGTCGCGCAGCGCGCGCACCCCGGGCACCGCGTCCAGCAGCGCGGCGGCCAGCCCGGCCAGCGGCGCGGTGTCGGACCGCAGGTCGGCCTCGATGTCGAGCTCGCCGCGGGCCAGCATGATCGTGACGCCGTGGTCGCCGATCGGCCCGGACACGATGATCGCGTCACCCGGCACCGCGTTGGCCACGCCCAGGTGCACGTCGCGCTCGATAACGCCTACGCCGGCGGTGTTGACGTAGCAGCCGTCCGCCTTGCCCCGCTCCACCACCTTGGTGTCGCCGGTCACCACCTGGACGCCCGCGGCGTCCGCGGCCGCCCGCATGGACTGCACGATCCGGCTCAGGTCGGCGACCGGGAAGCCCTCCTCGAGGATGAAGCCCGCGGACAGGTACAGCGGCCGGGCCCCGGCCATGGCCAGGTCGTTCACCGTGCCGTTGACCGCGAGGTCCCCGATGTCGCCGCCGGGGAAGAACAGCGGCGAGACCACGTAGGAGTCGGTGGTCAGCGCCACCAGGGACCGGTCAAGCTGCAGCCGGGCCGAGTCCTCCAGCGGCTCGAGCAGCGGGTTGCGGAACGCGTCCAGGAAGATGGCCTCGATCAGCGTGTGCGTGGCCTTGCCGCCCGCGCCGTGCGACATCGTGATCCGCTCTTCCCTGACCCGGGGCCGGCGGCGCCTGGCCCGGTCGATCCGGTCCAGCACCTGCTGCTCGCGGTCGGCGGGCTGCTCGCGGCGAGGCCGGCCCGGCCCTGCGTGCTGCTCGTGCTCGCGCAGCGCCTCGGCGATCCACCCGCCCGCGCCGGCGCCCTCCTTCATGACCGGCTCACCTCAGCCTCCGCGACCCGGGTGCGGTTCATCCGGCCGTAGTTGTAGTACGCGGCGCAGGCGCCCTCGGGCGAGACCATGCAGGTGCCGATCGGGGTCTCCGGCGTGCAGGCGGTGCCGAACACCTTGCACTCCCAGGGCTTGAGCACGCCCTTGAGCACCTCGCCGCACTGGCACGCCTTGGGGTCGGCCACGCGCACGCCCGGCACCTGGAACAGCAGCTCGGCGTCGAAGGCGGCGTATTTGTCCCGCACCTTCAGCGCGGAGTGGGATATGAAGCCGAGACCGCGCCACTCGAAGTAGGGGCGCAGCTCCATGGTCTCGCCGATCGCCTTGAGCGCCACCGTGTTGCCGTTCCACGGCACGACCCGGGAGTACTGGTTCTCCACCTCCGCGCGTCCCTGCTTGAGCTGCACCATGAGCAGGTAGATGGACTGCAGGATGTCGAGCGGCTCGAACCCGGCCACGACCACCGGCTTGCCGTAGTCGCGGGCGATGAACTCATACGGCCGGCAGCCGATCACCGTGGACACGTGGCCGGGGCCGAGGAAGCCGTCCAGGCGCAGGTCGGGTGAGTCGAGGATGGCCTTGATAGCGGGGACGATCGTGACGTGGTTGGCGAACACGGAGAAGTTCTCCAGCCCCGCGGCCTGGGCGCGCAGCAGCGTCATCGCCGTGGAGGGGGCGGTGGTCTCGAAGCCGATGGCCATGAACACCACCCGTTTGTCCGGGTTGGCGCGGGCGATCTTCAGCGAGTCCAGCGGAGAGTAGACCATCCGGATGTCGGTGCCGCGCGCCTTGGCGTCGAAAAACGATCCCTCGCTGCCCGGCACCCGCATCATGTCGCCGAACGAGGTCATGATGACGTCCGGCTGGGACGCCAGGTGGATGGCATCGTCCACCCGTCCCATCGGGATCACGCACACCGGGCAGCCGGGGCCGTGCACCAGCGTGATCGATTCCGGCAGGTAGTCCTCGAGACCGTGTTTGTAGATGGTGTGGGTGTGACCGCCGCACACCTCCATGATCTTGTACTGGCGGCCGGGCTCGCACAGGGCCGCGATCTTGGCGGCGAGCGCGTGGGCCTTGTCCGCGTCACGGAATTCGTCGACGAACCGCATGTCCGTACGCTCCTATTCGATCATGGATTCCTGCAGCGCGGCGAGCTCGTCCTCGTAGGCCTGGCCGATCCCCTCGAGGAAGGCCAGGGCCGCCGCCGCCTCCTTCTCGTCGATCTTCGACAGGGCGAAGCCGACGTGAATGAGCACCCACTCGCCCGGTTCGGGCATGTCGTCGGCCAGCAGGCCGACGTTGATGACCCGCCGGACCCCGCTGACGTCCACCTTCGCCAGGTCGGGCTGTTCGGGGAGGAATTCGATCACCTCACCCGGTATGCCAAGGCACATCTGCTACCCCTTCCACCGTGTCCCGCGGCAGATCGGCGACCTGCGTCAGATCGGCGACCATGTCCAGCACGATCCGCACCGCCTTGTCCACCGCCGCGGCGACCGGCTCGCTGAGTTCCATCCCGTAGTCGACCCGGGCCGGCTCGCAGCCGACGACGACGATCCGGCCGGCCTGCGCGCCGAGCAGCCTGAGCATGCCGAACACCACGTCGGGCTGCATGCCGTGGCCGTCGAACAGCACCGGGTTCGGCTGGCCGGCGGGATCCGCCTCGGCCACGGTGATCGTGCCCGGCTTCCCGCCGCGCGGCGCGGCATCGACGAGGATCGTCGTCTGGTAGCCGTCGGCCAGGTCGTAGGCGAGGTGCATCCCGCCGGTGCCGTAGTCGACGACCCGGACGCCGTCGGGCACCGGCATCGCGGCCAGCCGCCTGGCCACCTCGACGCCGAACCCGTCGTCGCCGAGGAAGATGTTGCCCACGCAGGCCACGAGCACCCGGCCCGTCATCCCGGCTCCTCCCGCCGGGCGAGATCGTCGCTGGTGAGCTCCCACAGCACCTGGTAGATCGTGGTCTGCGCCTCCTGGATCCGGTGCACGGAGGAGGACGGGGCGACGAACAGGTAGTCGATGCTGTTCAGCTCGGCCATCTGGCCGCCCTCATACCCGGCCAGGCCGATGGTGAGCATCCCCCGGCGGCTCGCCTCGTCGAAGGCGCGCAGCAGGTTGTCGGAGTTCCCGCTGGTGGACAGCCCGACCGCGATGTCGCGTGGGGCGCCGAACGCCGCGATCTGCCGGGCGAAGACCACATCGACGCCGACGTCGTTGCACAGCGCGGTGACCACCGACGTGTCGTTGGCCAGGCAGAAGGCCGGCAGCGGGCGCGCGTCCGGTCCCGGGTTGAGGAACAGGGTGGCCAGCTGCTGCGCGTCGGTGGCACTGCCGCCGTTGCCGAAGGCGAACAGCCGGCCCCCGGCAGCGAACCGGGCGGCGGCCTCCTGGGCGCAGCGCTCGAGCCGGACCGCGTCCCGCGCGCAGACCGCCTGGCGCAGTTCGATGATCTCCTGCGCCTTGGCGATGGTGGACGCGCGCACCTGGTCGAGGACGGCGGGCAGGTCGGACGTGCCGGAGTACAGGAACGGGTAGAGCGATTCCATCGCCTCGGTGCCGCCCTGGCGGCCGGTCTCGCTCACGAGACTGCCCCGGGCAGCACGGCTATGGCTTCCTTGGCGTGCACGAGGATCCGGTCGCCGGCCTTGGCGGGCACCAGGGCCACGCTGACCTCCTCCTCGCCCTGGCCGGTGTCCACCACGGCCAGGTCGTCCGGCTCCAGGCGCAGCACCGTGACCTCGACGGCGGTGTCCGAGCAGGTGATGCACACCTCGCCGTGGCACTGCGGGACCGTACTCATCCGTCCCTCCCGCGATTCACGCGACCACACCGGGGGCCAGGACGCCGGGCTGCTCGAAGAACACGTGCACGAGCTCCCAGAGCACGTGGTAGGTGGTCACCTGCAGTTCCTTGACCACGCGCGGATCCGTGCTCGCGGCCACCAGCAGGTGGTCCACGTCCGGCCAGCCGCTGCGCCCGCCGCCGTTCCCGCCCGCCAGCGCGATCGTCAGCAGGCCGCGCGCCCTGGCCTCGGCCAGCCCGGCCCGCACGCTCGGGCAGTGACCGTCGGCCGAGATGCCCAGCGCTATGTCCTCGGGCGCGGCCAGATACCGGATCTGGTGGGCGAAGATCGCGTCCATCCCGTCGCGCGCGGCCACCCCGGTGACCGTGGCCACGTCGGCGGTCAGGGAGATGGCGGGCAGCGCGCGCTTGCCCACGATCACCGGGTGCACGAACTCCACCGCGACGTGCTGCGCGTCCGTGCTGGCCGCGCCGGTGCCGAAGACCACGAGCCGGCCGCCCTGGTGGAAGCGCACGGCCATGGCGTGGCAGGCCGCGGCGACCGCGCCGGCCTGCGCGGCCAGCTGCCGGGCCGGCTCGTCGCGGCGCCGGAACGCCAGCACCGCCCGGTCGCCGTCCGGCCCTTGGCCCGGGTCGCTCATCAAGCGCCGTCCGGCTGGGACAGGTCGACGTCCGCCTCGACCTGTACCGGGTCGCTGACCTTGAGCGCGCCGAAGAAACCGCGGTACGGCTTGATACCGAAGTCTGACTGGACCACCGTCCCGGTCGCGTGGTAGCGGTCGTCGCCGGTCTCGGTCACCTGGAGCCGGACTGGCGCGGACTGGCCGGCCAGGGTGAGCGTGCCGCTGATGGTGCCGCCGCCCGGGCCGGGCTCGAACTTCGCGTCACCGAACGTCGCCTCCGGGGTCCGGTCGGCCCCCAGCGTCTTGCGCGCGGTGGACACGATCTCGCGCTTGTCCCGGTCGCTCAGCGGCTTGACCCCGCCGGTGCCCGAGAGCACCGCCAGCGACGTCATGTCGATGCGGAGGTCGAGGGCCGTCGGCGTGGAGTCCTCAGCCACATTCAGCTCACCTGACCACCGGGTCACCTCGATGGTGAGGTCATGGCCGGCTGTCGCGGCCAGCCCGTCCCTGGTGGTGCGCAGCACGAGCCGGTCACGGTCCGCGCCGATCTTGTGACGTCCAGCGGGAACCGTCATGACAGCACCGTAGGACACATGTGGGGAGAGCGTCTAGCGATCGCAGCCGAGGCCGCGGCCGGTGCATTGGCTCAGCGCAGCGGCACCTCGCCGAATACCTCCTGGATCCGCTTGAGATCCCGCATCCGGGGCTGGGTGGCGCCGCCGACCCAGCGGCTGACCGTCTTCACCGACACGCCCAGCTGCCGCGCGGCCGCCTCGTGTGTCATTCCCTCCCGGCGCAGCGCGCTCGACATCCACTCCGCGAACGATGCCGGGTGCGGGTCCGCGGGCGCCTGGCTGGCCGCCGCGGCCGGGCGGGCCGACCTCGCCGGTATCGGCTGCGCCGCAGGCACCGGCTGCGCCCCCGCGGCCGCCGCGTCCGTCACCTGGGACTCCGAGTGCAGCACGTCCACCTCGACGTGCTCGGGGAAGATGCGGAAGGCGACCTGCACGGACCCGGTCGGGCCGGCCGCGTCGAGCAGCGCGCGGAATACGGTCTCGCCGACCTCACGGACGCCGTCCTCGTCCAGCGGTGAGTCGGCCAGGCAGCGCCGCACGAAGTCCCTGATCTCCGGGATGAACGAAGGCCGCGCGGGGAACGACTGCGAGACGACCACGACCGGCACGACCTCGATCGGCCCCCCGGATGTGCCGTGAGCGGGCTCGGCCACCGGTATCCGTCTCCTCAGCGTTTCCTGGTGTCCCAGGGTACGTGGTCCGGCTCGTAGCCGGGAACAACGATGTGGCGGACATTTCTGTCCGGTTGGCGACGGAAGAGTCTTGTAGCCTCGATGGTTGCGGGTCTAGCATCGTGGCGTCTGCGCATCCTGAAGGCAGCGAAGGAGGTGGCCTTCGCATGGCCACGGACACTGAGGCTAACGGACAGGCAGCACCGCAGACCGACGAGCCGGTGCTTCACATCCTCTGGATGAACGGCGGCCTCGGCTGCGACGGGGACTCGGTCGCGCTCACCGCCGCCACCCAGCCGAGCATCGAGGAGATCGTACTCGGCGCCCTGCCCGGACTGCCCAAGATCGCGGTGCACTGGCCGCTGATCGACTTCGAGTGCGGCCCGGAAAACGGAGCGGACAGCTTCATCGAGTGGTGGCACAAGGCCGACCGCGGCGAGCTTGAGCCCTTCGTGCTGGTAGTGGAGGGATCCATACCGAACGAGGCGATCAAGGAAGAGGGCTACTGGTGCGGGTTCGGCAACAACCCGGCGACCGGCCAGCCGATGACCACCAACGAGTGGCTGGACCGGCTGGCGCCCAAGGCCACCGCGATCCTGGCCGTCGGCACCTGCGCCACTTATGGCGGCATCCACGCCATGGCCGGCAACCCCACCGGCGCGATGGGCGTGCCCGACTACCTCGGCTGGGACTGGCGGTCGAAGGCCGGGCTGCCCATCGTCTGCGTCCCCGGCTGCCCGATCCACCCGGACAACCTGTCCGAGACGATCCTCTACCTGCTGTACCAGGTGGCCGGGCAGGCCCCGATGATCCCCCTCGATGAGGCGCTCCGGCCGACCTGGCTGTTCGGGGCCACGGTGCACGAGGGCTGCGATCGGGCCGGGTACTACGAGCAGGGTGACTTCGCGGCCGAGTACGGCTCGCCCAAGTGCCTGGTCAAGCTGGGCTGCTGGGGCCCGGTGGTCAAGTGCAACGTGCCCAAGCGCGGCTGGATCAACGGGGTCGGCGGCTGCCCGAACGTGGGCGGCATCTGCATCGCCTGCACGATGCCGGGATTCCCGGACAAGTTCATGCCGTTCATGGACGAGCCGCCGGGCTCGCGGGTCTCCACCACGGCCAGCAGCATGTACGGGACCGTGATCCGCACCCTGCGCAATTTCACCGCGAAGACGGCTGACGAAGAGCCCAAGTGGCGCAAGAAGGGTGACGAGCTGCTCACCGGCTTCAAGAAGACCTGGTAGGGAGGGACACGGATATGACTACGGCCGAAGACACCGGCATTGTCGAGATGGCCTGGGACCCGATCACCAGGATCGTGGGCAGCCTCGGCATCTACACCAAGATTGACTTCAGCCAGAAGAAGGTCGTCGAGTGCCACAGCACGTCGTCGATCTTCCGCGGATACAGCATCTTCATGAAGGGCAAGGACCCGCGGGACGCGCACTTCATCACCAGCCGGATCTGCGGGATCTGCGGCGACAACCACGCGACCTGCTCGGTCTACAACCAGAACATGGCCTACGGCGTGCGCCCGCCGCACCTCGGCGAGTGGATCATCAACCTGGGCGAGGCCGCGGAGTACATGTTCGACCACAACATCTTCCAGGAGAACCTGGTCGGGGTGGACTTCTGCGAGCGGATGGTCAGCGAGACCAATCCCGGCGTGCTCGAGCTGGCCAACCGCACCGAGGCGCCGCACGCCGCCGAGCACGGCTACGCGACCATCGGCGACATCATGCGCACGCTGAACCCGCTCGAAGGCGAGTTCTACCGCGAGGCGCTGCAGGTGAGCAGGTCCACCAGGGAGATGTTCTGCCTGATGGAGGGGCGGCACGTGCACCCCTCGACGCTCTACCCGGGAGGCGTGGGCACCACGGCCACCGTGCAGCTGTTCACCGACTATCTCACCCGGCTGATGCGGTACGTGGAGTTCATGAAGCGGGTCGTCCCGCTGCACGACGACCTGTTCGACTTCTTCTACGAGGCCATGCCCGGGTACGAGGAGGTCGGCCGGCGCCGGGCCGACATGGTCTGCTGGGGCAGCCTCAACGACCCCGAGTACTGCGACTTCACCTACCGGAACATGACCAACTGGGGCCGGAAGATGTTCGTCAGCCCCGGCGTGATCAGGGACGGTGAGCTGCTCACCAACGACCTGGTGGAGATCAACCTCGGCATCCGGATCCTGCTCGGCTCCTCGTACTACGAGGACTGGGAGGACCAGGAGATGTTCGTGACCCACGACCCGCTGGGCAACCCGGTGGACCGCAGGCACCCGTGGAACCAGCACACGATCCCCCGGCCGCAGAAGCGCAACTTCGAGGACAAGTACAGCTGGGTGATGTCGCCGCGCTGGTTCGACGGCACCAACCACCTCGCGGCCGACACCGGCGGCGGGCCGATCGCGCGGCTGTGGGCCACGGCGCTCGGCGGCCTGGTGGACTTCGGCTACATCAAGTCCACCGGCCACAGCGTGCAGATCAACCTGCCCCGCACGGTCAGCAAGCCCGAGGTCACCTTCGAGTGGAAGATCCCGGCCGACAAGGAGGGCAGGCCGCTGTCCAACGCGATCGAGCGGGACCGGGCCCGGACCTACTTCCAGGCCTACGCCGCGGCGTGCGCGCTGCACTTCACGGAGCAGGCACTGGCCGAGATCCGGGCCGGCCACACCAAGACGTGGGAGCCGTTCACCGTCCCGGACGAGGCGTACAGTTGCGGCTTCACCGAGGCGGTGCGCGGGGTGCTGTCGCACCACATGGTGATCCGCGGCGGGAAGATCGCGAACTACCACCCGTACCCGCCGACCCCGTGGAACGCGAGCGTGCGGGACGTGTACGGGACGCCTGGCCCCTACGAGGACGCCGTCCAGAACACCCCGATCTTCGAGGAGAACCCGCCGGAGAGCTTCAAGGGCATCGACATCATGCGCGCGGTGCGCAGCTTCGACCCGTGCCTGCCGTGCGGCGTGCACATGTACCTCGGCGGCGGCCGGGCGCTGGACAAGGTGCACTCGCCGATGTCGGTCGTGCTGGCCACGTAGGGAGTTCGATGACGCGCGTCAGGCGGGTCGGCGACCGGATCGAGGAGATCCTCGGCCTGCTGCGGTCCGGCGACGCTACCGGCGCCGCCGCGGCCGAGGAACTGGTCGGGCTGCTGGTCGGGCTGTACGGAGACGGCCTCGGGCACATCGTGGCCACGCTGCGCGACGCGGGACCGGCCGGGGCCGAGCTGCTGGCGGAGATGACCGAGGACCCGCTGGTGGAGAGCCTGCTGCTGCTGCACGACCTGCACCCGCTCGACGTGGACACCAGGATCCAGCGGGCCCTGGACCGGGTCCGGCCCTACCTGGGCTCGCACGCGGGCGGCGTGGAGTACCTGGGCCTGACCGAGCAGGGGACGGCGCGGCTGCGGCTCGAGGGCAGCTGCCACGGTTGCCCGTCCTCGACGGTCACCGTCCGGCTGGCGATCGAAGACGCGGTGAAGGACGCGGCGCCCGAGGTCGGCGAGGTCGCGGTGGAAGGCATGACCGACCCGCCGCCGGCCTCGCCGGTGCTGCTGCAGATCGGCCGGCGGCCTGCGGATAGCCAGGTGGGCTGGGTCACCCTGCCGGACATCGGGCCGCCCAGCGCCCGGCCGGTGACCGCGTCGGCGGGCGGGATGACCGTGCTGGTCTGCGCGGTACGCGGCACGCTGTACGCCTACCGCGACGCGTGCGCGGTGTGCGGGTCGTCGATGGCCGACGGGCAACTCGACCGCGAGGTGCTGACCTGCTCGTGCGGATCCCGGTACGATGTCCGCGCCGCCGGGCGCGGGGTCGCGGACCCGGCCGTGCACCTCGAGCCGCTGCCGCTGCTCAGCGACAGCCAGGGCGTGCGGGTGGCCGTGCCTGCCGGAGTGTCACCGTGACCGGCCCGGCCGGCCTGCGCCGGTTCGTCCCTGGCGCGCAGCGGCCGGGCTCACCGCCGGATCCGGCCGCGCCCGTTCTGCCTGATGCGCCCGCGGCGGTGCTGGAGAGAATCCGCGCCGCCAAGGGCGCGGGCCTCCCGCCCGAGGAGGCCTGCGAGATGTGCGCTGCGGAGATCCCGCCCGGCCACGGCCACGTGGCGGATCTTGAGCAGTCCTCGCTGCTGTGCACCTGCCGCGCGTGCTATCTGCTCTTCGAGCACTCCCGGGCCGGCGGCGGCCGGTACCGCGCGGTACCGGACCGCTACCTGCGTGACCCGGCCCACCCCATGAGCGAGGCCGACTGGGACGAGCTCGAGATCCCGGTCGGGCTGGCGTTCTTCTTGCGCGGTTCGCGGGCCGGCCAGGTGGCCGGGTTCTACCCGAGCCCGGCAGGCCCCACCGAGTGCCGGCTGGACCTGGGCGCGTGGGACCGGATGGCCCGGGCTCACCCGCTGCTCGGCGCCGTCGAGCCGGACGTGGAGGCGGCCCTCATCACCCACACCGACGACGGCATCGAGCATTTCCTGGTCCCGATCGACGCCTGCTACGAGCTGGCCGGACGGATGCGCATGCTGTGGAAGGGCTTCGACGGGGGGACCGAGGCGCGGCAGAGCATCGCGGAATTCCTGGACGGCGTCCGGTCCCGGGCCCGCCGGTTCGGGCAGGAGCCGTCCTGACATGGCCGAGCTGGTCTTCGACTGCACGGGGATGGAGCCGGACCGGTACGCGGTCGTCCCGTCCATGAACCTGAAGCTGCGGATCAGCGAGACGACCGGACAGCGGATCGAGGCCATCGCGCTGCGCTGCCAGATCAGGATCGAGCCGGCCCGGCGGCGTTACACCCCCGCCGAGGAGGAGCGGCTGAACGACCTGTTCGGGGACACCGCCCGCTGGGCGGACACGCTGAAGCCGCTGCAGTTCACCACGGTGTCGGCCATGGTGCCCGCGTTCACCGGGAGCACCGAGGTCGACCTGCCCGTGCCGTTCAGCTACGACCTCGAGATCGGCTCGGCCCGCTACTTCGCCAGCCTGGAGTCCGGCGAGATACCGCTGCTGCTGCTGTTCAGCGGGACCGTGTTCGGGCTGACCGGCGGGCGGATCTCGGTGCAGCTGGTGCCGTGGAGCAAGGAAGCGCCGTGCCGGATCCCGGTGGCCGTGTGGCGGGAGGCGATCGATGTGCACTTCCCGGGCAGCGCCTGGATCCGGATGAGCACCCAGACCCTGGACGAGCTGCAGCGGTTCAAGAACCGCGAGGCGCTGCCGACCTGGGACGCCACGCTGCGGGCGCTGCTCGAGCAGGCGGCTGACCCGGCGGAGCGCCAGCCATGATCGTGAACCCCGCGCACCTCGACCAGGCGCGCGCGGTGGCCGACGCCATCTTGTACGAGGGCTACCTGCTGTACCCGTACCGCAAGTCGGCGCAGAAGAACCAGTCCCGGTTCCAGTTCGGGGTGCTGATGCCGCCCGCCTACGGCGCGGTCGATCCGTGTGAGCTGCCCGCCAGCCAGGCGGAGTGCCTGCTCGATTGCGGCGACGACACCCGGATCTGGATCCTGGCCCGGTTCCTGCACCTGCGGCGGCGGGAGGATCCGAGTGACGCCTGGGACGAGGCCATTGACCGCGAGCACCGGGTCGCGGCTTCGGTGGATCGGCTGCTGGGCGCCGACGCGGTCTTCCCGGTCCACGTCCCCGGCGGGCAGCAGGGCACGCACATGTGGGAGCCTCTGGACGCGGTGATCAGGGTCCATGCCGAGCGGCTGCCGGGACCGTACGGCGTGCTGCGGCTGCGGGTGCGGGTGGAGAACCGGACCGCGCCGCAGGCCCCGCCCGAGGTCAGGCGGGTTGCCCTGCGGTACGCACTGATCTCGGCGCACACGATCATCGGCGCCGAGGCCGGCACCTTTCTGTCGCTGACCGACCCGCCCGAGTGGGCCGCGGGGTTCGCCGCCGAGTGCGCCAACACCGGTACCTGGCCGGTGCTGGCCGGCCCGCCCGAGTGCGGCAACCTCATGCTGGCCTCGCCCATCATCCTCTACGACCACCCGCAGATCGCGCCCGAGAGCGCTGGAGACCTGTTCGACGCGACCGAGATCGACGAGATCCTGACCCTGCGCACGCTGGCCATGACCGACGCGGAGAAGGCGGAGGCGCGGGCGACCGATCCGCGCGCCGCCGACCTGCTGGACCGGCTGGACGGGCTGCCGCCCGAGATGATGGACAAGATGCACGGCGCCATCCGCTACCTCGATGACAAGCGCCCAGGCTTCGGTGACGACCCCTCAGACCTCGGTGACACGCACCCGGCCCAGCCGCCGTCGGCGCCGTGGTGGGACCCGGGGTCGGACCGCTCGGTGTCGCCGCAGACCGATCACGTGCTGGTGCGCGGCGTCCGCGTGGCCCGGGGCAGCAAGGTCATCATGCGCCCGGGCTCGCGGCGGGCCGACGCCCAGGATCTGTTCCTGGCCGGGCGCGAGGCGCTGGTGCAGGCCGTGCTGTTCGACGTGGACGGCCAGGTGCACGTGGCGGTGAGCCCGGCCGACGATCCGCTGGCCGAGCTGCAGAGCAGCCACGGCAGATTTCTGTATTTCGCTCCCGACGAGATCGAGCCGAAGGAGGAACAGGCATGATCAGCAACCTGATCAAGGCAGTGGTGCTCGCGGCCGCGCTGGCCCTGATCGTGCAGTCGCTGCCCGACGTGAAGCGCTACCTCGAGCTCAGAGAGATGTGACGGCATGGAAACGATCATCGGCTTCGTGGTCGGCTACCTGGTCGGTGCCCGTGAGGGTAAGGACGGCGTGGAACGGCTGAAGACCTCGGTCAGCTCTATCATCGGCTCGGCCGAAGCGCGCCGGATGCTCGCCGAGGCGGTGGCGGTGGCCGAGCCGATCGCCCGGCGCGCGTCCAGCGCCGGCCTGGCCGGCATGAGCGGGATCGGCGGGACCATGGTCCGGCAGATCGTCAACCGGGCCGCCGGGACCCGGGAGGAGCCCCGCGCCGCCTGATCGGCTGGCTATGTCCCCATCGGGTGCCACACGGTCTTGGTCTCCAGGAACGCGAGCATCCGCTGGGTGGTCGGCGGGGCGGCCCAGTCCTGCTCGGCAGCGAACACGCGCTTGACGTTGTCCGCCGCCAGCCGCTCGAGCTCGGCCCGATCGGCCCCCGCCACGCCGGTCACGTCGATCGCGTTGACGTCCATGTGCCCGGCCAGGACCGGCGCCAGCTCGGCGGTGCTGCCGGTGAGCAGGTTGACCACGCCGCGCGGCAGGTCGGAGGTGGCGAGCACCTCGGCCAGGCTGATCGCGGGCAGCGGGCGGTCCTGGCTGGCCACGACCACGGCCGCATTGCCGGTGGCGATCACGGGAGCGACCACGCTGACCAGGCCGAGCAGGCTTGACTCCTGGGGGGCGATGACCGCCACCACCCCGGTCGGCTCGGGGACGCTGAAGTTGAAGTAGGGGCCCGCCACCGGGTTGGCGCCGCCGGCGACCTGCGCGACCTTGTCCGGCCAGCCCGCGTACCAGACCCACCGGTCGATGGCCGCGTCCACCTGCTGGCCGGCCTTCGGCTCGCGGATGTTCTCGGCCGCGGCGACCTCGGCGGTGAACTGCGCGGCGCGGCCCTCGAGCATCTCGGCCACCCGGTACAGCACCTGTCCGCGGTTGTACGCGGTGGCGCCCGACCAGGTGCCGGCCGCCGCGCGGGCCGCGCTGACCGCATCCCTGGCGTCCTTGCGGGAGGCCTGCGCCGCGTTGCCGAGCAGCGCTCCGCCGCGGCCGAGGACCGGGTAGACCCGGCCCGACTCCGACCGCGGAAACGCCCCGCCGATGAACAGCTTGTACGTCTTGCGCACGGCCAGCCGGCCGTTTTCGGAACTAGGCATCGAGATATGCTCTCAGGCCGTGCCGGCCGCCCTCGCGGCCGAAGCCCGACTCGCGGTAGCCGCCAAACGGGCTGGCCGGGTCGAACCGGTTGTAGGTGTTGGCCCACACCACGCCGGCCCGCATCCGCTGTGCCAGCCAGAGGATCCGGCTGCCCTTCTCCGTCCACACCCCGGCCGACAGCCCGTACGGGGTGTTGTTCGCCTTGGCCACCGCCTCCTCGGGGGTGCGGAACGTGAGCACCGACAGCACCGGCCCGAAGATCTCCTCGCGGGCGATCCGGCTGGACTGGCTGACCCCGGTGAACAGCGTCGGCGGGAACCAGTACCCCCGGTCCGGCAGCTCGCAAGCCGGTGACCACCGCTCCGCCCCCTCGGTCTCGCCGGCCGCGGACAGCTCGCGGATCTTGTCCAGCTGCTGGCGCGAGTTGATCGCGCCGATGTCGGTGTTCTTGTCCAGCGGGTCGCCGAGTCGCAGCGTGCCGAGCCGGCGCCGCAGCCGGTCAAGGAGGATGTCCGCCACCGATTCCTGCACCAGCAGCCGGGAGCCTGCGCAGCAGACGTGTCCCTGGTTGAAGAAGATGCCGTTCACGATGCCCTCGACCGCGCCCTCCAGCGGCGCGTCCTCGAAGACGATGTTGGCCGCCTTGCCGCCGAGTTCCATCGTGAGCTTCTTGCCGGTTCCCGCGGCCGAGCGCAGGATCTGCTTGCCCACCTCGGTCGAGCCGGTGAACGCGATCTTGTCCACCCCCGGGTGGGCGACCAGCGCCGCGCCGGTTTCCCCCGCGCCGGTGATGATGTTGACCACGCCGGCCGGCAGTTCGGCCTGCTGGCACACCTCGGCCAGCAGCAGCGCGGTCAGCGGCGTGGTCTCGGCCGGCTTCAGCACGCAGGTATTCCCCGCGGCCAGCGCGGGGGCCAGCTTCCACGCCGCCATCAGCAGCGGGAAGTTCCAGGGAATAACCTGCCCGGCCACGCCGACCGGGCGGGCCGGGCCGAAGCCCGCGTACTCGAGCTTGTCCGCCCAGCCCGCGTGGTAGAAGAAGTGCGCGCTGGCCAGCGGCACGTCGACGTCGCGCGATTCCTTGATCGGCTTACCGTTGTCCAGGCTCTCCAGCACGGCGAACTCGCGGGCGCGTTCGGCGATGAGCCGGGCGATGCGGTAGATGTACTTGGCCCGCTGGGCGCCCGGCATCGGGCCCCAGACCTTTTCGTAGGCGGCCCGGGCGGCGCGCACCGCACGGTCCACGTCCGCCTCCCCGGCCAGGGCCACCTCGGCGAGCGGCTCCTCCGTCGCCGGGTTGACCGTGGCGAACGTGCGCCCGTCGGCCGCGGCGGCGAACTCCCCGCCCACGAACAGGCCGTAGGACGGCGCGATCGTGACGATCCCCCGCTCCTGCGGCGCCGGGGCGTAGTCCCAGGGAACGGTGTCGGTCACGGGTGTAGGGTACCGTCAGTGCGTTATTCCTGGTTCCGGGCGGTGGCAGCCGATCACTGGCGGGTCATAGTCGTCGCGACCTGCGTCGCGGGGCTGGTCATCGCGGCGGCCCTGGTCTGGTCCCGGCCCGCCACGCCGGTGAGCAAGTCGGCCGGACAGCTTTCCGTCGGATACGCCCAGGTGAGCAGGCCGGCCCCGCCCTTCGACCTGCCGCGGCTCCAGGGCGGGGGCACCGTGCGGCTCAGCACGCTCCGGGGCAGGCCCGTCGTCGTCAACTTCTGGTCCTCTTCCTGCGGACCCTGCCAGAAGGAATCACCCGCGATCGCCCAGGTCGCCCGGGCCGTGGGAGGCAAAGTCTCTTTCGTCGGCATTGACACCGCCGACCTGCGAAACGCCGCGATAGCGTTCGTGAAGAAAAGTCATGTGACCTACAACGTCGCCTATGACCCGCAAGGGAATACGGCCAGCCGGTATCGCGTCCCGGCCCTCCCGGAGACCTTTTTCCTCGCCAGGTCAGGAAAGCAGATCGTCGGCCTTCAGCTGGGCGCGCTCACGGCCCCCCGCCTGACCGCTATCCTGCACCGGCTCTACGGCGTGTAGCGCGCGGATCCTCACAGCGTGAAGTAGTCGGGGCCGGCGTAGACGCCGGTGAGCTGCTTGCTGCGCTGCATCAGCAGGTCGTTGAGCAGGCTGGAGGCACCGATCCGGAACAGGTCGGGGGTGAGCCATTCCTCGCCCGCGGTCTCCTTGACCAGCACCAGGTAGCGGATCGCGTCCTTCGCCGTCCGGACGCCGCCCGCCACCTTCACGCCCACCCGCCGGCCGGTGGCCTCGGCGAAATCACGCACGGCGGCCAGCATGACGTGCGCGACCACGGGCGTGGCGGCCGGCGATACCTTGCCGGTGGACGTCTTGATGAAGTCGGCGCCGGCCAGCATGGCCAGCCAGGACGCGCGGGCCACGTTGTCCAGCGTGGCCAGCTCGGCGGTCTCCAGGATGACCTTGAGGTGGGCCAGGCCGCAGGCCTCGCGGACCGCGCGGACCTCCTCGTAGACCTGGCCGTACCGGCCGGACAGGAACGCGCCCCGGTCGATGACCATGTCCACCTCGTCGGCGCCGGCGCTGATCGCGTCGGCCACGTCGGCCAGCTTCACCGCGAGCGACGCGCGACCGGACGGGAACGCGGTGGCCACCGAGGCCACGGCGATCCGGGTGCCGGCCACCCCGGCCCGGGCCTCGCGGACCAGGTCGGGGTAGACGCAGACCGCGGCGACGGGCGGCACGTCCGGGTCGGCCGGGTCGGGCCTGCGGGCCTTCGCGCACAGGTCGCGCACCTTACCCGGCGTATCCGCGCCTTCCAGGGTGGTCAGGTCCACCATGCGCACCGCCATGGTCAGCGCCCACAGCTTGGCGTCCTTCTTGATGGACCGGGTGCCCAGGCTGGCGGCCCGCTCGGTCGTGGCCACCTGATCGACCCCGGGCAGGCCGAGCAGCACCTGCCGGAGCGCCGCGTCCGAGATCTCGGCCCCTACGGCCCCGGCCAGCCATTGCCGGTGCGCGACCGTCCCGCTCTCGACTGCCATGACTTGAAGCTACCGTGCCGGAGGGATCGCCCGCACCGCCCTCGCGGGGGGCTCCGGGGGGTCGTCCCCCCGGACCGGCACAGTGACTGCCGTGACTCGAAGCTACCGTGACTCATCCCCCCGGACCAGCACGGGGCTGGCCGCCCTGGCGATCGCGTAGCCGGGCTTGATCACGGTGTTGATGATGTGCAGCCGCTGGTCGAAATGGGCGAACGCGCTCTTCATCGCGTTGATCGTGAGCCACTCGAAGTCCGACCAGCCGTAACCGAACGCCTCCGCGAGCGCGTGGAACTCCGACGACAGGGACACCGCGCTCATCAGCCGGTTGTCGGTGTTCACCGTCACCCGGAAGGAGAGCTGGCGGAGCAAGCCGATCGGGTGCTCGGCGATCGACGGAGCGGCCCCGGTCTGCACGTTGGACGTCGGGCACATCTCGAGCGGGATGCGGCGGTCCCGGATGTAGCTGGCCAGCCGGCCCAGCGACACGGCCCCGTCGGTGGAGACGCGGATGTCGTCGACGATCCTGACCCCGTGCCCGAGGCGCTCGGCCCCGCACCACTGCAGCGCCTCCCAGATGGAGGGCAGGCCGAACCCCTCGCCGGCGTGGATGGTGATGTGGAAGTTCTCCCGCGCCACGTACTGGAAGGCGTCCAGGTGCCGGCTGGGCGGGCTGCCCGCCTCGGCGCCCGCGATGTCGAACCCCACCACGCCCTCGTCCCGGTAACGCACCGCGAGCTCGGCGATCTCCAGCGAGCGCGCCGCCGTGCGCATGGCGGTGAGCAGGGCGTATACGGTGATTCCCCGGCCGTTGCTGCCGCGCCTGAACCCGTCGAGCACGGCCTCCACCACCTGGGCCAGGCTCAGCCCGCCGGCCACGTGCAGCTCGGGGGCGAACCTGACCTCGGCGTAGACCACCCCGTCGGCGGCCAGGTCCTCGGCGCACTCGGCGGCCACCCGGACCAGCGCCTCGCGCGTCTGCATGACCGCCACGGTGTGCTGGAAGGCGTCCAGGTAGTACTTGAGGTGCCCGCGCCGCGCGCCGCGGGTCAGCCAGGCCGCCACCTCGTCCGGGTCGTCGGACGGCAGCTTGTCGTAGCCGATTTCGGCGGCCAGGTCGACGACGGTCGACGGTCTCAGCCCGCCGTCCAGGTGATCATGCAACAGCACCTTGGGCGCGGCCCGGATTTCCTCGATGGTCGGCACCCTCCCATTATGAGGCGGCCGGCGGTCACGGACCGATGCGCTCCAGGATGAGCGGCCGCTCCGCGGGCGGCTGCGGCCCGATCTCGACCGCGGCATCGAGCGCCTGCCGGGCGCCGGCGATGCGATCGGCGTCGTTGCTGCGCAACTCCAGGATCGGCTGGCCGCGCTCAACCTGCTCACCGGGCTTGACCAGGCACAGGACGCCGGCGGCCGGGTCCACGGGGTGCTCCTGGCGGGCCCGGCCTGCGCCCAGCCGCCAGGCGGCCACGCCGACCGCCCGGGCGTCCAGCCGTTGCATCCAGCCGCCCTGCGGCGCAGCCACCGCCTCGGCGTGCGCGGCGCGCGGCAGCGGCGCTTCCAGGGCGCCACCCTGCGCCGCGATCATGGCCCGGAACCTCTCCAGCGCCCGGCCGTCGGCCAGCGCCGCGGCCGGATCGGCGTCCAGGCCGGCCAGTGCCAGCATCTGCCCGGCCAGCGCCAGCGTCACCTCGACCAGATCCGCCGGGCCCTCGCCGCGCAGCGTTGCGACCGACTCCTCCACCTCGACCGCGTTGCCGACGGCCCGGCCGAGTGGCACGTCCATGGTTGTCAGCAGCGCCGAGGTCCGCACCCCGTGCTCGCCTCCCAGCGCGACCATGGTCTGCGCCAGCCGCCTGGCGCGCTCCAGGTCCGGCATGAACGCCCCGCTGCCGACCTTCACGTCGAGGACGAGCGCCGCCGTGCCCTCGGCGATCTTCTTGGACATGATGGAGCTCGCGATCAGGGGGATCGACTCGACCGTCCCGGTGACGTCGCGCAGCGCGTACAGCCGGCGATCGGCGGGGGCCAGGCCCGGCCCGGCGGCGCAGATGACGCACCCGATCCGCCGCAGCACGGAGATCATCTCCTCCGGCGGCAGGGCGGCTCGCCAGCCGGGAATCGACTCGAGCTTGTCCAGGGTGCCGCCGGTGTGGCCGAGCCCGCGGCCGGACAGCTGCGGCACGGCGGCCCCGCAGCTGGCCACGAGCGGCGCGAGGATCAGCGAGACCTTGTCGCCGACGCCACCGGTGGAGTGCTTGTCCACGGTCGGCCACGGCACCGAGCCGAGTTCGAGCCGGTCGCCGGACTCGACCATAGCCTCGGTCCAGGTACGCAGCTCGGCGGGCTCGAGACCGCGAAAGTAGATCGCCATCAGCAGCGCGGACATCTGCTCGTCCGGGACGTCGCCGCGGGCGTGCGCGGCGATCAGCCAGCGGATGTCGTCATCGGCCAGTCGCCCGCCGTCGCGCTTGGCCACGATCAGGTCGACGGTCTCAGGCATCGTCGTCCCGCCGCGCGGCGAGCTCACGGGGGTCGAAGGCCGACGGCAGCAGGCTGGCGAGATCGGCAGGCCCGGTAGGTGTGTCGACCACCAGCCCGGGCCCGCCCGCCTCGAGCAGCAGCTGACGGCACCGCCCGCACGGCACCAGCGGGGCGCCGTCCGCGGCCACCACGCTCACCGCGACGAGGGCCGGGGTACTCGCCGCGGCGGGGGGCGCCGTCGCGTGCAGCGCGGACACCAGGCCGCACTCGGCGCAGAGCGTGAGCCCGTAGGACGCGTTCTCGACGTTGCAGCCGGTCACCACCCGGCCGTCGGCGGTCTGGCCGGCCGCTCCCACCCGCAGCCGGGAGTACGGCGCGTACGCGCGGGAGGCTGCTTCGGTGGCCGCGGCCCGCAGCCCGGCCCAGTCGATCGTCCCGCGCCCCATGCCAGCACCTCCCGGAGGGGAGGTTAGCAGCCCGCCAGATCCCGCGGACGAGCCGGGAATTGCGGCTGCGGGCGACCGGGGACAGCTCTCGTCTCGATTTGGCAACGGCATGGTCTTGGACAGTGTCTAGTCCTTCCCCCCGCAGCGTGATCAGGTCTACCCTGCGGACATCCCAGAACGGGCCTCGGTCCAGAACGCTGGTACCCAGGCCCGATTTGGTGGCGCGCAGGGAGGGCCAGCGCGTGGGGCACTGGGACGGCCGTTGGCTGCCCGGCTAGAGGAGGCAACTGTGAGAGGGAGATTCGGGGGTGTCGCTGTACTCAGCGCCATCGCCCTGCTCGCCGCCGCGTGCGGCTCTAGTTCACCGAGTTCTGGCTCATCGGCCGCGGCCGGTTCATCAAGCAGCCCGTCCGGCGCCAAGTTCAAGGCGTGCGTGGTGTCCGACACCGGCACCATCAACGACAAGTCCTTCAACCAGTCCGCTTATGAGGGCGCAACCCGGGCCGCGGCGGCTTCGTCAGGCAAGATCACCGCGCAGTTCCTGCCGTCCAGCTCGGCGTCCGACTACGCGTCGAACATCAGCACGTTCATCTCCCAGAAGTGCGGCATCATCGTGACCGTGGGATTCCTCATGGGAGCCGCCACGGAGTCCGCGGCTAAGGCCAACCCCGGCCAGAAGTTCGCGATCGTCGACTTCACCTACCCCAAGCCCCTGAAGAACGTCAGCGCCCTGGTGTTCAACACGGTGGAGGACGGCTTCCTGGGCGGCTACCTCGCCGCGGGCATGAGCAAGACCAAGAAGGTCGCCACGTTCGGCGGCCAGAAGCTGCCGACCGTGACGATCTACATGGACGGATACTGGGACGGGGTCCAGTACTACAACTCCCAGCACCACACCAACGTCCAGGTCCTCGGCTGGAACGAGAAAACGCAGTCCGGCAGCTTTACCGGCAACTTCACCGACCTGACCGCCGGCCAGCGGCTCACCACCACGTTCATCAGCGAGGGCGCCGACGTTATCTTCCCGGTGGCAGGGAACGTCGGCCTCGGCGCGGCCAAGGCGGTCCAGAGCGCGAACGCCGCGGCCGGCACCCAGAAGGTGAACATGATGTGGGTGGACACCGACGGCTGCATCTCGGTCCCCCAGTACTGCAAGTACTTCATCACCAGCGTGAACAAGGGCATCACGGTCGCCGTCGCGCACGCGGTTACGACAGCTGCCAATGGCACGTTCAAGGGCGGTAACTACATCGGCACGCTGGCCAACAACGGCGTCGGGCTCGCCCCGTTCCACGACTTCGCCTCCAAGGTCCCTGCTTCGCTGCAGTCCGAGCTGGCGACGATCAAGAAGCAGATCGAGAACGGGACGATCAAGCCGGCGACGAAGAGCCCGGTCTAAACCGACCCGGAGCCCGGTGTAGTCGGGTGGCTCACCCGGGCGGGCCCCGGCCCGCCCGGGTGACATAACTGTCGTCGCGAAGGAGGCTGCCGGTGAAGCTCGAGCTGACGGGCATCACCAAGCACTTCGGCAGCCTCGTAGCCAACGACCACATCGACCTCACGGTCGAGCCCGGCGAAATCCGGGCCCTGCTCGGCGAGAACGGCGCGGGCAAGACCACGCTGATGAACGTGCTCATCGGTCTGGTTCAGCCCGACGCGGGCGAGATCCGGGTCGACGGCAAGCCGGTGGTCATCCACTCGCCCAAGGACGCGATCGCCGCCAGGATCGGCATGGTGCACCAGCATTTCATGCTGGTGCCGGTGTTCACCGTCGCGGAGAACGTCACTCTCGGGCTGGAGCCCACTCGCGCGCTCGGCCTGCTTGACCGACGGCGGGCCCGCTCGGAGGTGCGAAACCTCTCCGAGCGGTACGGCCTCCAGGTCGATCCCGACGCTTACGTCGAGGATCTTCCGGTCGGCGTCCAGCAGCGGGTTGAGATCATCAAGACGCTGATCCGCGAGGCGAGCGTGCTCATTCTCGACGAGCCGACATCCGTGCTCACGCCGGGCGAGACAGACGACCTGTTCCGGATCATGCGCGAACTCAGGGCGGGCGGCCGGTCGATCGTGTTCATCTCGCACAAGCTCAAGGAGGTCCAGGCGATCGCCGACACGATCACGATCATCCGGCGCGGGAAGGTCGTGGGCGAGCGCCCGCCGACGGCGACCGACACCGAGCTGGCCGCCCTGATGGTCGGGCGGCCCGTTCAGCTGCGGGTCAGCAAGAGGCCGGCTCAGCCCGGTGACGTCGTTCTCGACGTCCAGCACCTTACGGTCGCCGGTGAGCACGGGAGTCCCGTGGTGGACGACGTTTCGTTCCAGGTCAGGGCGGGAGAGATCCTGGGTGTGGCCGGCGTCCAGGGCAACGGGCAGACCGAGCTCTGCGAGGCGCTGCTCGGCCTGCGGCCGGCATCGGGATCGGTCCTGCTGAACGGCCGCGATGTCAGCCACGCGACACCCAGGGATCGATTGCGCGCGGGCATCGGATACATCCCGGAGGACCGGCAGGAGGACGGCCTGGTCGGCGACTTCTCCGTGGCCGACAACATGATCCTGGACGTCTATGACCGGCGGCCGTTCGCCTCCGGGATCGCGCTGGACCTGAGTGCGATCCGCGACAACGCCGTCAGCCGGGTCGCCGAGTTCGATGTGCGCACAACCTCCGTTGACACGGCGACTCAGACTCTGTCCGGCGGGAACCAGCAGAAGGTCATCCTGGCCCGCGAGATTGGCCGCGAGATCAAGGTCCTGCTGGCCAGCCAGCCGACCCGCGGCCTCGATGTCGGATCGATCGAGTTCGTGCACCGCCGCATCGTCGAGCAGCGCGACCAGGGGGTAGCCGTGGTCATCGTCTCCTCAGAGCTCGACGAGATATACGCGCTCGCCGATCGCATAGCGGTCATGTACGAAGGCAAGATCACCGGCTTCCGGACGCCGGCGGTCTCGGTCGAGGAACTCGGCCTGCTGATGGCGGGCGGAAGCGGCGCCGGGCGGCCCGGAACGCTGCCGGAGGCTGATCGGTCCTCGACAGCAGTCACGGAGAAATCCGGCAGCTCAGCGCGGTCGGGCCCGGCCGCGGAAGCTCCCGCGGATCCGCCAGATGACTCAGCGCCCGGGGGGCCGCCGTGAGCGAACAGCAGTCGGGCTCTCCCCCTGCGCCGTCACAGCGCCCTCCGCCCGCTGCGCGGCGACCGTCCGCCTCGTTCAGCCGGACGATCCTGGACGCGGTGGTCAAGGGAAGCCCGACCGTCGTCACGATCCTGGCCTTCGTCGCGGCGGTGGTGCTCGGCGGCCTGCTCATCGCGTTCAGCGACACCACGGTGCTGCACGCCTGGAGCCAGTTCTTCTCCGCGCCGGGCAACGCCATCGCCCAGGCGTGGGATGCCGCCGCGGCGGCCTACTCGGCGATGTTCGAGGGCGCGATCCTCAACCCGCACACGGTGTCGGCCGCCTTCCACGGCGGTTCGGTAGGCGCAATCTTCTATCCGTTGTCGCAGACCGCGTCCGACGCGACGCCGCTCGTGCTCACCGGGCTGTCGGTGGCCATCGCCTTCCGGGCCGGCCTGTTCAACATCGGCGCCTCAGGACAGTGGGTGGGCGGCGCGATCGTCGCCACCTACCTCGGATTCGGCATCAGCCTGCCGCCGGTGATACACGTCATCGTCTGCCTGCTCGGCGGCTTCGCCGGCGGCGCCGTGATCGGCTGGATCGTCGGCGAACTCAAGGCGCGGACAGGAGCCCATGAGGTCATCGTCACGATCATGCTCAACTACATCATGTACAACTTCCTCTCGTTCCTGCTCGGCACCCCCAAGGCGCTGCAGCAGCCCGGCCAGTCGAACCTGATCAGCCCGCCGGTGGCGGCCAGTGCCAGGCTGCCGCATGTCGGCGGCCCGCCCCCGCAGGTAGACGCCGGGTTCCTCATCGCGCTGGCCGCAGCCGCGGGCGTGTGGTGGCTGCTGTCGCGGTCCACGATCGGGTTCCGGTTCCGCACGGTGGGCGCCAACCCGAGCGCGGCCCGCAGCGCCGGGATGAACGTCGAGGAGAGCTGGGTCCTCGTGATGCTGATCGCCGGCGGCCTGGCGGGACTGGCGGGCGCCGCGGTCATCCTGGGGCCGGTCCAGTCCATCACGTTCAACAGCTACGGCACGTACGGCTTCGACGGCATCACCGTGGCGCTTCTCGGCCGGGCGAGCCCGGTCGGTGTGGTGCTGGCCGCGCTGCTCTTCGGCGCGCTGCACGCGGGAGGCACAGCCATGGAGGCCGCGACCCAGGTGCCGTCGTCCCTGGTCCAGGTCCTGCAGGGCCTCATCGTCCTGTTCGTCGCGGCCCCGCCGCTCATCCGGGCGATGTTCCGGCTCCGCGCGGCCAGGGCGGCGGGCCTGGAGGCGGTGCCCAAGGGGTGGAACACGTGACCACCCTGGCCGCAGCCATCCGCGCCCCGGTCACCGTGAACCGGCGGCTCGTCGCCGCGGGCACGTTCATCGCGTTCGGCCTGATCGACATCTTGTTCGGCCTGTACGCACACCGGGGCGACGCCACGTTCGCGTTCTCGGTGTCGGGCGCCGGGGTACACGTGCCGAGTATTCATGCCCCGGCATCTGCCGTCGCCTACGCGCTCGGCGCCGCGTCGATCCTCATCGGGCTGCTGCGCGCCTTCGTTGACCAGCCCCCGTGGGCCAAGCGGCTGAGCATCGGCCTGGTACTGCTCTTCTTCGTCGTCTCCCTGCTCTGCTGGGCCTATGCGGGAAGCGCCATCCCGCTGAACGTGGTCAACCTGCTGCAGGGCACGATGAACCTCTCGATCCCGCTGGTGCTCGGCGCACTGGCCGGCTGCATGTGCGAGCGGTCCGGCGTGATCAACATCGCCATCGAGGGCCAGCTGCTGGTCGGCGCCTTCACCGCGGCCGTCATAGCCAGCGTGGCCGGGCTGTGGCTCGGCGTAGTCACCGGATCACTGGCCGGCGGGCTGCTGGGCTCACTGCTGGCCGTGTTCGCCATCCGCTTCCTAGTCGACCAGATAATCCTCGGCGTGGTGCTCAACGTGCTGGCCTCCGGGCTCACCGGCTACCTCAATGACCGAATCCTGGTGACGCACCCGAACCTGAACACCGGGCTGACGTTCAATCCGGTGAAGATCCCCGGGCTCGGCGATATCCCGATCATCGGGCCGGTCTTCTTCGACTCGACGATCTTCCTCTACATCACGTACGCCATGATCATCCTCGTACAGGTCGGCTTGTTCAGCACCCGGTGGGGCCTGCGGGTGCGCGCCGTCGGCGAGCATCCGACCGCAGCCGACACCGTCGGCATCCGGGTGCTTGCAACCAGGTACCGCAACGTCATCCTGGGCGGCCTGATCGCCGGCATCGGCGGGGCGTCGCTCACCGTCGGCTCGGTCGGGACATTCACCAAGGACATGTCGTCCGGCCTCGGGTACATCGCCCTCGCCGCGATGATCTTCGGCCGGTGGACGCCGCTGGGAGCCACGGCCGCCGCGCTGCTCTTCGGCTTCACCAATTCGCTGCAGGCCACCTTGTCGACGATCAATGTCCCGGTCTCTTCCTTCCTTTTGCTGATGGCCCCGTACGTCGCTACCATCATCGCGGTGGCGGGCCTGGTCGGCCGGGTCAGGGCGCCCGCCGCCGACGGAAAGCCCTACGTGAAAGCTTGACCGGCGACGCAACGGCCGGCGGCCCGGGCCAAACGCCGGCAGACGACCCCTACGCGGCCGCGGCGGCGAGCGCGGCCCGGCTGGCCGAGCTGACCGGGCAGCCGCGGCACGACGCGGCCGTGGTGCTCGGCTCGGGCTGGGCCTCGGCGGCCGCGGCGATCGGGCCGGGCGCGGCCGAGATCCCGCTGGCCGAGCTGGGCGGCTTCCCGCCGCCCACGGTGGCCGGCCACGCCGGGGTGGTTCACTCGGTAGGGGTCGGCCAGGCGCGGGTGCTGGTCTTTCTCGGCCGGGCGCACCTGTACGAGGGGCACTCGCCTGCCACGGTGGTGCACGGGGTGCGCACCGCGATCGCGGCGGGCTGCCGGGTGGTCGTGCTGACCAACGCGGCCGGCGGGATCGGCGGCTATCCGGTCGGGCAGCCGGTCGTCATTCGCGACCACCTGAACCTCACCGGCCGCTCGCCGCTGGCCGGCCCCCCGCCGCCCGACGGGTACCCGGCCAGGTTCGCCGACCTCACCGAGGCGTATTCGGCGCGGCTGCGCGGCCTGGCGCGGGAGGCGGATCCCAGCCTGCCCGAGGGCGTCTACGCCGGGCTGCCCGGGCCGCACTACGAGACCCCGGCCGAGATCCGCATGCTGCGCGTGCTCGGCGCCGACCTGGTCGGGATGTCGACGGTCCTGGAGACGATAGCCGCCCGCCACCTCGGCGCCGAGGTGCTGGGGCTGTCGCTGGTCACCAACCCCGCGGCGGGGCTGGGCGGGCCTGAGCTGAACCACGAGGAAGTGGTCGCCGCGGGGAAGGCCGCCGCCGACCGGATGGGCGCGCTCCTGGCCGCGGTCCTGCCCAGGGCCGTTCCCTCCAGAGCTTCATGATCACGGCAGGGCTGCGGACCCGGGTCGAGGCGTGGATCGCCGACGACCCCGACCCCGGCGACCGGGCCGAGCTGCGCGCCCTGGTCGACACCGGCGGCGCGGCCGCGGCGGCCGAGCTGGCGGACAGGTTCGGCGGCAGGCTGGAGTTCGGCACCGCGGGGCTGCGCGGCGTGGTGGCAGCCGGGCCGAACCGGATGAACCGGGCGGTGGTCCGGGCCGCCACCGCGGCGCTGGCGGGCTGGCTGGTCGACCGCGAGCCCGGGGCGGCCGGCGCCGGCGTGGTCATCGGCTGTGATGCCCGGCACGGCTCGTCGCGGTTCGCCGACGAGGCGGCGCGAGTGCTGAGCGGGGCCGGGCTGCGAGTCCACCTGCTGCCGCGACCGTGCCCGACGCCGCTGCTGGCGTTCTCGGTCCGGCAGCTGTCCGCCGCCGCCGGCGTTATGATCACCGCAAGCCACAACCCGGCCGCCGACAACGGCTACAAGCTGTACCTTGCCGACGGGGCGCAGATCATCCCGCCCGCCGACGCGGAGATCGAGGCGGCGATCCGGGCGCTCGGCCCGCTGCGCGAGGTGCCGGCCGGGTCGCTCGACGGCCCGCTCGTCACCCGGCACGGCGACGAGATCGCCGGCGCCTACCTGGCCGCGCTCACCGCCGAGGCCGGCCACCCGACGGAGCCGGCCGGGCCGACCAGGGGGGCCGGGCCGGCCAGCGGCGCTTCGCTGCGCGTCGTCTACACCGCGATGCACGGCGTGGCCGGCCGGCTGATGCTCGAGGCCATCGCGCGGGCCGGGTTCGCGCCGCCGCACGTGGTGGCGGCCCAGGCCGACCCCGACCCCGACTTTCCCACGGTCGCCTTCCCCAACCCGGAGGAGCCCGGCGCGCTGGACCTGGCGCTGGCGGAGGCGCGCCGGCTCGGGGCCGACCTGGTGCTGGCCAGCGACCCGGACGGCGACCGGCTGGCCGTCGCGGTGCCCGACCCGCAGGCCAGCGGGGGCTGGCGGCGGCTGACCGGAGACCAGCTGGGCGCGCTGCTCGGCGGCTACCTGCTGGACCGGACCGCCGCACGGCCCGATCCGGGGTCCCGGCTCGTGGTGACCACGATCGTCTCGGCCACGATGCTGTCGAAGATCGCCGCCGCCGCGGGCGCGCGCTACGCCGAGACGCTGACCGGATTCAAGTGGATCGTCCGCGGCGGCCAGGACCAGCCGGGCAGCCGGTTCCTGTTCGGCTACGAAGAGGCGCTCGGCTACGCGGTCGGCGACGTGGTCAGGGACAAGGACGGGATCGGCGCCGCGCTCGCCGTCCTCGGCCTGGCCGCCCGCGAACAGCGGGCCCGCCGTACGCTGCCCGACGCGTACGACACGCTCGAGGCGGCGCACGGCGTGCACCTGACCGCGCAGCTCACGCTGCGCACCGGGTCGCCGGGAGAGGCCATGACGGCGCTGCGGGCCGCTCCCCCGGCCGCGCTGGCCGGCCAGCCGGTGACCTCGGCCGAAGATCTGGCCGCCGGGGACCGGGGACTGCCGCCGTCTGACGTGATCGTCTACCGGCTGGCCGGGGCCCGGGTGGTCGTCCGGCCCAGCGGGACCGAGCCCAAGCTCAAGGTCTACTTCGAGGTCGTCCGGCCCGCGGGGGGTGACCTGACCGGCGCCCGCCGGGCCGCCGCGGCCCGGCTGGACCGGCTGCGAGCGGCGGTCGGCGAACTGCTTGTGGCAGGCTAGGGCGCCATGAGAATGTCCACCCAGTTCGGCCTGACGCTGCGGACCGCCCCGGGCAGGACCGAGGCCGAGGGTCATCAGATGCTGGTCCGCGCGGGCTTCGTGCGCCAGCTCGGCCAGGGCATCTTCTCTTATCTCCCGCTCGGCTGGCGCAGCGTGCGGAAGATCGAGAACATCCTCCGGCAGGAAATGGACGCGGTCGGCGGCCAGGAGCTGTCCCTGCCCGTCGTCCACCCGGCCGAGATCTGGAAGGCCAGCGGCCGGTATCACACTGTCGGCCCGGAGCTGACCCGCTTTCACGACCGCCGGGGCCGGGACATGGTGCTGGCCATGACCCACGAGGAGGTCATCGCCGAGCTCTGCCAGAGCGAGATCAGTTCCTACCGCGACCTGCCCCGGCTGGTGTACCAGATCCAGACGAAGTTCCGCGACGATCCGCGGCCGCGGGCCGGCCTGATCCGGGTGCGCGAGTTCATCATGAAGGACGCCTACACCCTCGACGCGGACGAGGCGGGGCTGGACATCCAGTACCGGGCGCTCTACCGGGCGTACTTCAACGTGTTCGGCCGGTGCGGGCTGCCGGTCATCGCCGTCGGCTCGGATGTCGGCATGATGGGCGGGAGCCAGGCCCACGAGTACATGTACCTCACCGAGGTGGGCGAGGACACCCTGGTGCTCTGCGACGCCTGCGGGTACGCCGCCAACCGGCAGGTCGCAACCTTCGCCCGGCCGGAGCCGGCGGCCGCCGCGCCGCTCCCGCTGGAACGGGTCGCCACCCCGGGCACGGCCACGATCGATGACCTGGCCGGGTTCCTCGGCATACCCGCGAGCCAGACCGCCAAGGCCATGTTCATGGCCGCCGAACGCGAGGGGCCAGACGGGACGGTCACCGCGCAGCCGATCGTGGCCGTCGTCCGCGGCGACAGCGAGCTGAACGAGACGAAGCTCGCCAACGCCGTGGCCGCCCCCGGCCTGCGCCCGATGACCGGGGAGGAGATCACCGCGATCGGCGCGGTGCCCGGCTACGGATCCCCGATCGGCACCGCCGGCGCCACGGTCGTGGCCGACGAACTGGTCGCGGCCACGGCCAACCTGGTGGCCGGGGCGAACGAGGAGGGTTACCACCTGCGGAACGCCAACCTGGGCCGTGATTACGCCGCCGACGTCGTGACCGACATCGCCGCCGCGCGGGACGGCGATCCTTGCGTGATCTGCGGGGCGGGGCTGCGGACCACCCGCGGGGTGGAGGTGGGGAACATATTCAAGCTGGGCACTCGCTACTCGGCGGCGGCGGGCGCGACCTTCCTCGGCGCGGACGGGCAGCCGCGGCCGATCGTGATGGGCAGCTACGGCATAGGCGTCGGGCGGCTGCTCGCCTGCGCGGCCGAGGAACACCACGATTCGGCGGGGCTGCGCCTGCCGGCCAGCATCGCTCCCGCTCACGTTCACCTGTGCGCGCTGGCCGGCGGCGACCCGCGCGTCAGCGCCGCGGCCGACGATCTCTACAAGCAGCTGACCGCGCAGGGCACCGAGGTCCTCTACGACGACCGCGGCGAGCGCCCGGGGGTGCAGTTCGCTGACGCCGACCTCATCGGCCTGCCGGTCAGGGTCACGGTCAGCGCGCGGTCCCTGGACCGGGGCGGCGCCGAGGTGAAGCGGCGTGACCAGGACCAGCTCGTGGTCGTGCCGCTGGACCAGGTCGCGGCCGAGGTGGCGGGCGTGATCGGGAGCCTGCTCGACGGCCTGGCCGGGGCCCTGACCGGCGGCGACGGACTCGGCTAAGAGCGCCCGGCGCTGGCCGCGATGTCGCAGAGCGCCCGGGCCGAGCCGGGCGAGGTGTCGGCCGCGAGCCAGCGCGGCGGCTCCCGGCCGCTGACGGCGTCCTGGATGTGCCGGACCGCCGGGGTGAACGAATACCGGTCCGGCCCGGTCCCCGGGTAGCTGGCCGGCTCCCGCCCCCCGGCGCGCACCTCGAACCGGTCTCCCGGCCCGGGGTGGAACGGGTTGGTGATGTGTACCTGCCCGGCGGTCCCGATCAGCGCGCTGAACGTGTCCTGGGCGCGGCGGAA
>Ga0207699_10000103_pt1 | contig 60746 bp, 53 predicted proteins | sample LARL51metaG_FD_184344 | JGI IMG/M metagenome (GOLD analysis project Ga0207699, IMG submission 184344) | Corn, switchgrass and miscanthus rhizosphere microbial communities from Kellogg Biological Station, Michigan, USA - LAR L5-1 metaG... | ecosystem: Host-associated > Plants > Roots >...
CAGCCCGGCGCCGATCGCCGCCAGCACCAGGAACGCCGACAGCAGCCACCGGTCCGGGTACCACTCCCGCACCAGCCACGGCCGCCCGAGCTGCCGCGCGTACCCGAGCCGCCACGCCATGTAGCTGCTCGCGAGCCACCCCCCGTCCGCCGCTCCCAGCGCCAGCAGCGCCGCCATCCGCCACCCGACCGCCCCCCGCGCCCCGCGCGGCGCCGGCAGCCGGTAGAGCGTCTCCCCGCGGCCGTCGTCGATCACCGGCTCGCACCCTCCGCCAGCACCGAGCCGTGGAACCGATGCAGCCGGAACCCCGCGAACCGGTCGTCGGCGGCGACGATCGCCGGGATCAGCCAGCCGCGCACCGCTGCCGCCCCGACCGGCCCGAAGTAGCGGCTGTCGTACGACCGCGGATGGTACGGAGCGAACAGCCACAGCTCGCCCGGCGCGAGCCGCCGGCGGCCGAACGGCACGTGCGCCAGCGGCCGCCCGGCCATGTCGCGCCCCTGCGCCCGCGACGCCGCCACCGCGCGGCCGTTCACCGCCAGCCCGTCCTCCCCAAAGGCCACCTCGTCCCCGCCGACCGCGAGCACGACCTTCCCCAGCGCCGCTGCCCCGCCCGCCGCGCCCGCCGCGCAGGGCCCGTCGCCCAGGTAGCCGCGCCGCCGCGCCAGCTCTCCGGCCGCCGCCGGCGCACACGCCACCACCAGCTCGCCCCGCGCCGGCGCCCGCCCCCGCCAGCCGCGCGGCAGCTCCACGTACAGCCCGCGCGGCAGGCTCGCGCTGGTGTTGAACCGTCCCACGCACAGCAGCGCCGCGGCGGCCCCCGCCAGCGCCACGAGGGCGCCGCGCCGCGCTCGCCGCCTCCTCATCCCTCGCCTCCCCCGCTTCCTTCCTCGCACGCTTCCCAGCGCTCCCTGACCCCTGTCCAGCGTGCGAGCGCCATCTCCCGTTGCTCGACCACCTCGGCGATCGCCGTCAGCACCCGCGCGCCGCTCTCCTCTCCCGCCGCCTCGACCATCTCGTCGCCCAGGGCGATCAGATCTCGGTTCGGCAATCGCCGCAGCGCCACGTAGAGCTCCGGGAGAGCCGAGATGTCGGCGGCGGCCCGCCGCAGTCGTGGACCGTCACGCTCCCGCGCCGCCCTCTCGATGCGGCGCCCCCCGACCGCCGCGCCGAGCAGCGGCAGCCCCTTGACCGCGATGACCAGGCCGACCACCGTCAGCACCAGCGCCCCCATCGCACCTCCCATCGCCCACCTCCCGGATCGGCAGCCTCACTCGATCCACACCGTCCCATGTCGAACTGCCCGGCCGGCCACGGTCCGCCGGCGACGCCCCGTGCCGGACCTCCGTACCGTTCTCAGCCACAGGCGTCGGCCTTGCCGCCATCGCCCGCCTTGCCGCCATCGCCAGCCTTGCCGCCATCGCCTCCGTTGCCGCCCTTGCCAGCCTTGCCGCCATCGCCGGCCTTGCCGCCATCGCCTCCGTTGCCGCCCTTGCCAGCCTTGCCGCCGTTGGCACCGCTCATCCCCCTCACCCCGCCCCCCCGCGCGCCCCCGCCGCCCTCCCCCAGGCCCGCCGCACCGCCAGCGACGCCTGCCGGAACGCCGTCGCCTCGCAGCGCCGCGACGCCACCGCCTCCCGCAGCAGCCGCAGCACCGTCAGCGCCTCCCGGCTCGCGCCCCACCCCTTGACCAGCACCAGCGCCCTCGCCAGCAGCCATCCCGCGCTCGCGAACTTCCCCGTCTCCGCCTGCAGCTCCGCGCGGTCGATCGACAGCAGCGCCAGGTGACTCTCCATGCCGAGATCCTCGAACCCCGCCCAGGCCCGCTCGTACCAGCGCCGCGCCTCCTCGAGCTCGCGCAGCGACCGGTAGATCCGTCCCTGCAGCCAGGCCCGCGACAGGCTGGCCAGCGCGTCGCCGCGGAAGCGCTGGTAGAGGTCCGCGCTCCTCCCCACCTCCGCCCGCGCCTCCACCCCCTGCCCGGCGTCGTTGAGGTGCCACGCCAGGCTGTGGTGCGCGGCCAGCTCGAGATGCGGATCGCGCGCCGCGTCGATGTCCGGGATCGCCCTGCGGATCAGCCGGATCGCCTGCTCGGGATGGAGATACCCGATCGCCTCGGCCCGCGACACCAGGCACCGCGCCGCCAGATGCGCCTCCCCGGCCCGCCGGTAGGCCTGCTCCGCGCGGCCGAACGTCCGCGCCGCCTTCTCGAACCGTCCCAGCGACTGCCAGTGGCTGGCCAGGTACGCCAGCAGCCGCGCCTCGAGGAGGACGTCCCCGCTGCCCCCGGAGAGCTGCCACGCGGCCTCCCGCAGCAGCCTCCCCGCCTCGCCCGGGCGCCCCGCCAGCCGCTTCGCGTCCCCGGCGACCGCCAGCGCCTCGCCCCGCAGGTCCGCCACCCACGTCGCAGAGAACCTCCCCTCGTCGAGCCGATCGGCGATCGCCATGCCGAGCTCCGCCATCGCCAGGCTCTCGACCGGGTCCCGCCACAGCCCCTCCCGGTAGTCGCGAAGCAGCGCCTCGAGCACCCCGGCGGTCGTGTACTTCGCCGAATTGCGCACGATCGTCAGCCGCCGCCCGGCCGGCTGCTCGCGCAGCACCGGCCACAGCAGCGCCCCCGCCTCGAGCTCCGCGAGCTTGCCGGCGATGAGCCTGCCGCTGTTCGCGACCGCCGACTCGAACGCCGCGTCCATCGCCCGGTCGTACGCCGCCCACAGCTCCCGCTCCCGCCCAAGCGCCTCCCGCACCCGCTCCCGGCACGCCTCGCACTCCCCGACCAGGTGCCCGATCACGCGGACACGGGCATCGATCGAGAGCTTCATGGCCAGCAGAGAATCCACCTCCGTCGCATCCAGATGCCGGTCGTCCTGGTCGAGCACACGAATTCTCCCGAGATGCTGCGTTTCCACTACAGTTGCTCGAGAGCTTCATTTTCGGGACAACTCCAGTCACTTTTCAGCACCTCGGTTGTCTATTTTTCGCTTCAATTGCAAGAGCCTCCCGGAGCCCTCGGCGTGCGACCGGCCGCCCCTCCCGCCCGACCCGGGCGGTGCATCGCACCCCGCCACGGCCTACTCTGCCTCGATCCATGCAGTGATATGGTCTGACAATCCAAGACTCATGCAATACGATAGGATCTCGACCATGAACAGGGAGCCCGCTCCGCACCGAACCCCCGGCACCGTCCCCGCCGCCCCCCGCAGGCCCTCCCACCGCTCCACCCTCTCGCTGGCGCCCGAGCTCCGCGCCTGGCTCGAAGCGAGGGGCGCACGCAGCGACAAGGGCGGCGGCCCGTACAGCTACACCCGCCAGCTGACCCGCACCCTCGAGCTCTTCGACTCCCTCCACGCCAGGAGCGACCCCCGCGAGACCCAGGGCATGTCGCAAGACGCCTACGACCTGGTCATCGGCGTGCTGACCGACCCGCTCCCGCTCCTGACCTTCCACATCCTCCGCCTGGGCGACTACCTCCTCGAGCTGCCGGCCTATCGCGCTCGCGCCGGCGAGCTCGCGATCGACCCGCGGGAGCTTCGCGACCGGATCAACGCTTATCCCTTCGCCGAGAAGCTCCACCTCGCCCAGGCGGCCCAGATCCACCACGCCCCCCATCGATCCCGCTGACGAATTTGCTTATGGCTATTGGACCAAGACCGTTGGCCACTGCTCTACTACGAATCGCATCGCTTCAAGACTGAGGAGGAACGCCAATGCTCAAGCGGATTCTCGTACTACCGGCCGCGCTGTTCCTCTCGCAAGCTCTCCTGGCGCAGCCTGCGCCGAAGGTCTTTCCGGACAGCTGCGACAACCGCGTGCCCTTCCCGTTCAAGTCCATTGAACACCAGCACCCGATCGACACCACCGGCTGCCCGTTCCTATCCGGCGATCCCAAGTCCGGGAAGGCCAGCCACGTCCAGAACCAGGTCAAGAACAATTTTTGCGCCGACGCCACGAAGCCGGAACTGACCACGCCGAACGATCTGATCCTGCTGCAGGACAAGGCCTTCGCGGACAGTGTCATCAAGGCGCACACCGGTCAGGGGAAGGAGCCAACGGATCGCTCCCGCCTCACGAAGCTGGGCGAGGGCAAGGTGATCCGCATGAAAGCATTCCTCGTCGAGGCCCATTTTGCCGACATCCCCCCCGAAAAAGGAGAGAGCGTCAACTGCAAGGACCTGACGAAGGAGGGCAACGACATTCACATGGCCCTCGTCGCCACCCGCGGCATGAAGGAATGTGAAAGCGTGAGCGCCGAGATCCTTCCTCATTACCGCCCGCTGACCTGGGCCGAGATCGGGAACTTCAAGGACGACCAGGCCACCGCAACTCGCCTGCAAGCACAGACGTACCGGATCACCGGGCAGCGCTTCTACGATGCCAGCCACACGCCATGCGGGTGTGACACCGTCAACTGCCACCCCCTCCGAAAGTCAGACTGGGAGATTCATCCGGTCTACAACATCGAAGTCTGCAGGCCGGGCGCAGCCTGTGACGAGAGCAAGGACGGCGACTGGATCGACTTCGATACCTGGTGGAAGAGCCCACCCGCCAAGCCATCACCACCGGCACCGCGTCGTTAGCTGCAAGCGGCGGCGCCTCGCGGTTCGACGGCCGCACCGGGCAGCCCGACGTCGACCTCACAGCGCCTTCGGCCAACGGGCCGAGGGCACCGGTCCTAACGGGCTCGCACGGCCTCTTCAAGAAGGCGCCGCGCTTTCCTGGCCTCGGGGATGAATCCTCCAAGCGTGACCGCGATGCCGGCGACGAACATGCCCAGCCCCGCGAGGCTGTTGCATGAGACCTGCTCCTTGAGCAACGTCCCCCATGCGCCAAAACCGACAGCCGAGAGCCAGAAGAGCACGAAAGCCGCCACCAGGGGATGCACGAACATCGTGACGCTGACCTCCGTGCCCGCGGGACCGCCCTGAACGCTTCCCCAGATCATCGGCAGGAACGAGTTCCTGCCCTTGACGTCTCGTCGCAGTCGAAAGGCGTGCCCGCGAACGGCGCCAAGGAACGGACGGCCGCCGGATTCCGCACGGCGGAACGCGAGGCGCAGCGACTCACGGAACGTGGGAGGGTCCCGCGTGATCGCCCGGATCCCCTCGACGGCAGCTTCCACGGGAAGCGGCGTGTCGATCCGGAAGCGATAGAACGGCATAGGGCAACTCCCCTCGGCGTCTCCCGCCGACCGCTGGATGATGGCATGCCTGCCCGCCCGCCACGCATCCTGGTCCGCTCGTGCGCCCTCCCGCCATCCACCGCCACCGCGGGCGTCCATACCAGTGTAAGCCGAGAGCAAACTATGTTATGGTGATGACCATGGCGCTAACCGGATCAACCCCGGAAACCCCGGCAACCGCGGCAACGGCAGCCTTCCGGGCCAGCCTGGCAACCCCCGCAAAGGGTAACCGGACCCCGCGAGCATGATCCCGCAAGCCTGGCGATGCCGCCCATGCCGCCAACCCCGGCAACCCCACCCTTTCCGCCCCGGCACCCACCCCCCGTCCCCATGAGAGTCATCGCCGTCACCAACCAGAAGGGCGGCAGCGGCAAGACCACCACCGCCGTCAACCTCGCCGCCGCCCTGGCGCAGCTCGGCCGCCGCGTCCTGGTCCTCGATCTCGATCCCCAGGCCAGCACCAGCGCCTGGCTCGGCGTCCGCGACGGCGGCACTGGCCTGCTCGACGCCCTCGTCGCCGAGGACGGCGGCTCCCTCGCCGGCCTGATCCGTCCCGCCTCCGCCCCCGGCGTCGACCTCATCCCCGCATCGCCCCGGCTCGCCAGCGCCGAGCGCCACCTCGCCGAGACCCTGGGCGGCGAGCGCATCCTCCTCGGCCTCCTCCGCGCCCTGCCCCGCGACCGCTGGCATTACCTGCTCATCGACTGCCCGCCCGCCCTCGGCCAGCTCACCATCAACGCCCTCGCCGCCGCCGGCGAGATCCTCGTCCCGGTCGAGGCCTCGACCATGGCGGTCGCCGGCCTCGCGGGCCTGCTCCGGACCTTCGCCCAGGCCAGGAGGCACCTCAACAGCGATCTCGCCATCTGCGGCATCTTCGCCTGCCGCGTCGACGGCCGCACCCTCCTCGCCCGCGACGTCGTCGCCGCCCTGCGCGAGACCTTCCCGGAGCTCGCCCTCGCGACCGCGATCCGCGAATCCGTCCGCCTCCGCGAGGCCTGGGGCCACGCCCAGCCCATCGACCGCTTCGCCCCCCGCAGCTCCGGCGCCGAGGACTACCGCTGCCTGGCCCTCGAGATCGCCCGTCAGGAGGAACGCCATGCCGTCCGCTCCGCATAAGCGCCAGCCTCAACGCCGCGTCCTCGAGGAGCTCCTCGCAGCCTCGGGGCCCGCGCTCGTCGAGCCCACGCCCCTCGACCCCGCGCCCCTCGACCCCGCGCCGGCCCCGGCGCCCGCCGCCGGTCGCGCCGCTCCCGTCGCACCGCCCCCGGCCGCCACCTCCCGCCTCAGCATCCACCTGCCCCCGGCCGTCCTCGACCGCGCCCGCGACACCGTCTACCACCTGCCCGGCTTCACCCTCTCGGGCCTGGTGGCCGCGGCCCTCACCCGCGAGCTCGACCGCCTGGAGCAGCAGCGCGGCGAACCCTTCCCGGCGCGCGGCGGACCCCTCCGCACCGGCCGGCCCATCCGCTGAGGGCGCGCACGTGCACCCCTCGAAGCCCTGCCCTCGACCGGCCGATCGACCCTCGGCACCCGCCGCGCCCGCGCTTCCCCCCGCAGCCGGGACCCGCTAGACTCCCCCGACCATCACCGCTCCATGCACCCGCCATCTCGCCATCCCGCGGCCGCCCGGACCGACCTCGAGGACTTCCTCGAGACCATGCGCCCCAAGCTCGACTCCATGCTGGCGTCCCACAGCGTGCCGCCCGAGGATGCCGACGACCTCGTCCACGACGCCATCGTCGCCCTGCTCGAGCAGGGCATGGACCGCGTCGACAACTCGGAGGCCTGGCTCCTCGGCACCCTGCGCTACAAGATCCTCCTGCACTGGCGCTGGCGGGCGCGGCAGCGCCATCTGCTGCAGCTCCTCTCCCGCGTCCTCGCCGCCAGCGAGCCGCCGCCCCAGCTGCATCAGGATGCCGTCCACGACCTCCTCGCCCTCACCGCCCACCTGCCGCCCCGCGCCGTCATGGTTCTCTGGCTGCGCATCGGCCTCGGCCGCAAGCCGCGCGAGGTCGCCCGCATCCTGCGCTGCCGGCCCGACTCCGTGCGCAAGCTGACCCGCCGCGCCCTCGAGCGCGCGCAGCGCAACCTCGCCAGCGCCGGCCACCTGCACGCTCTCGGCCGCGCCGCGCCCGCCGCCTCGCGCGAGCACCCTGCCCGCCCCCTCCCCCGTGCCGCGCCCGGCCCCGCAACCGGCCCCGCGGCCGCCCGTCCGATCGCCCTCGCAGCCACCGTCCGGCGGGTGAGACATCCCCGCGGCGACCTCCGCCGCACCCGCGTCGCCCGCCGTTCCGCCCCAGGCATGACGTCCGGACCCGAAACGAGGTACACGCCATGACCAACCGCCGCCGTTCCGACCGCCTCATCATCACCCTGCCGCCCGACGTCCTCGATCGCCTCAAGCATCGCGGCGCCCGCAGCGACAAGACCCACGGCCCCTACAACTTCACGCAGCAGCTCACCCGCAGCCTCTCCCTCTACGAGACCGTCGTCGTCCGCAGCGACCCGCGCGAGACCCAGGGCCTGCCCGAGGAGCACTACGCCCTCATCCTCGACCTCCTGCGCGAACCCCACCGTCTCGAGACCTTCCACATCCATCACCTGGGCGACTACCTGCTCCTGGTCCCAGACTTTCCCCAGCGCGCCCGAGGCCTGGGCCTAGACCCCGCCGCCCTCGCCAAGACCGTCAACGGCCTCACCTTCGCCGAGAAGCTCCACCTCGTCGACAGCGCCCAGATCCACCACGCCCCGCCCCCGCCGAAGGCCGGGACCAGATAGCTCATCCGCCGGCACCGGCCACCGCTCCCGCACCACGCTCGACAGCTCGGCAACACCCAGCGCCGAGGCCACGCCGCGGTCGCTTGCTCCCGTGGACCGTCGCAATCCCACCTGACTGATCTGGTCTCCTCCGACGTTGAGGGATCCCTGGCCCCACCAAGACTGCTACATCGCCGAGTCGCAATCCCACCCGACTTCTGGTCTCCTCCGACCAAGTTCGTCGTGAACCGTACGACCATCAACAGTCGTAATCCCACCTGACTGATCTGGTCTCCTCCGACCCTACGGAGTCTCGCCTGGGACCATGTTCTGGTCTTACCAGTCGCAATCCCACCTGACTGATCTGGTCTCCTCCGACGGAAAAGTCAACTGCTGGAAGTGCCATCGACCCTTGGCAGTCGCAATCCCACCTGACTGATCTGGTCTCCTCCGACGCGGTGACCGCCTGCATCTCCAATAACGTCTCTGGGTCGCAATCCCACCTGACTGATCTGGTCTCCTCCGACTGTTCCCGGCCTGCAAGCCCGGATCCAGCCCCACGGAGAAGTCGCAATCCCACCTGACTGATCTGGTCTCCTCCGACTGCCGCCTTTTTGACCTCCCTCCTCTGAATGAGTTACAGAGGCTTGCGCCGTTACCCCGCCGGATCGGGCCGAATAAGCGGCCGATCTTCCTCGCCGGTGCATCCCCCCGTTACCTGTGTGCCAGAATGGCGATTGGACGTTAGCCTCTCTTACACCTTGCCGCCCCATCCCACTCCGACCTCCCCGCCTCGAAGAGGCCGCCGCCGAGGACCACCGCCAGGGGCATCTCCCCCGCCACCCACCAGCCGCTCGCCGCCCGCCCCGCGGCACTCTCGCCGTCCCAGCACCGCCAGGCGCCCGGGCGTCCGTGGCAGGTGAGGAGATCGAAGCGAGGCGCGGCCCCCGCCGTCGCGAGCGCCGCCTCGCCCCGTGCGCTTCGGCCTCACTACCTCTCTCGCCTCGCTCTTCTCGCCTTCCTCCCTTTGCACCCTCACCTGGCTCTCCTCGCTCTCCTCCCCGGCAACGTTGCCTCACCGCTGCCCCGACCTCTCTTCCGATCCCCGCCCGCACCCATCACCGCCCGCAGCCGCCGAATCGTCTTCCGGCACACCCCCGTCCGCCGCGTCACCTCGCTCGTGGAGAGCGGCATCAGCTCGCGCAGCGCTGCACTCGGCACCACGACCCCGTTGTCCACGTAGGAGCCGATGCCGAGCTGCCGCCGCTTCCTCCGCACCGCATGGCCCGAGATCCCGCTGCGCCGCGCGACCTCCGGATCGGGCACCCGGCCGAGCAGCGAGAGCGTTGCCGGCGTCCAGCGATACATCGGCGTCGCGGGGCGGAACGCCGGGATCTTGAGGAGCCTCCGCTTGTGGTTGACGGCGGCGATGCTGATCCCGAGCCGCCGCGCCACCTCGCGATCCGTCATCGTGCCGAGGAGCGCCAGGTCCTCCGGCCCCCAGCTCAGGCCGCCGACGGGCTCGTGCGGGCGGGGATGGAACGAGGGGATGCCGAGCAGGTGCCGCTTGCGCCGGACCACGACGCGCGAGACTCCGACGGCGGCGCCCACCTCGCTGTCGCTCGCGGTCCCGAGCAGAGCGATCTCCTCCGCCGTCCAGTCGTGGCGCCAGTGGGGGAGGAAGCTGGCAATTCCCCGCCGTCGTCGTTCGCGCACCACCGTTTGGATGTCCACCCCGGCAAGATTCGCGACCTTCAGGTCGGCCATCCTGCCGAGCAGAGCAAGGAGCTCCGGTGCCCAGGCCACCCGCCGCCCTCCCGGCTCGCGCCGCACGGGCACCAGCTTCTTCCCGGGCGGCTTCCCCGCACGCACCTTCCTCGCACGCCGGTGCGACAGTTTCGGTTCACCCATTCCTCTCCGGGCTCGCCGGCGGTCCGGCCGCTCGCTCCGCTCCCGCAATGGGACGCCCCCGCTCACCGGCGTGCGAGTGCCTCGGCGGCGTCGTAGCAGGCCGCGCACACAGCCGTCACCTTCGCCTCCTTCGCTGCACGGCCCTTCCACTCGCCTCCATCTCTGAGGAAGGCGCGGTTACAGGAGTCACACCAGGCGTCTGGCCGTGGGTTCTCGCGGTCGGCTGGGTGCGCGACGTGGAACCCGCGCCCTTTGCCGGTCGCCAGATGGCAGCAGACGAAGGCGGGTTGGCTCACGCCGTGCGAACGGCAGCGAATCAGCCCGTGGCTCTCGCTCGCTCTACGGCCATCGCCATGATCGATGTCAACGATGTGTTCGGCGCCGAACCAGAGGCGCATGCCCAGGGCCGTCCGTCCCGGCTCGAAGGCGTGGTTGGCCAGCCTGCCGGTATAGATGCCGCCCTCCTGGCCATCCATGGTCACCCACATTCGCTCGACGTGCAGTTTAGTCCCGCCGTCCGGCGCGGCGGTCGCGATGCGAAAGAGCAGCTTGACCTGTTCGCCGTGCTCGACCGAGCGTCGCTCCGGGGGAAGCCAGTAGACCTCGTTCCGCTCAGCGAACGCCTCGGCAGCGTCGTCGAGAGACCATCCGGAACGCTCGAGCGTCGCGAACCAGGGTGGCCCGGTTGGCTTCCGGTGAAGGACCGGCGCCAAGAGATCGGCCGCACGCTGCCGGGTGATCCCGTGCTGCTGCTCCCGGGCCAGAGGGTGATCGGGATCCGTCGCCGTCAACGTGGGACGCTGTGACGGGTCACGGCTGGGTTGCACCAGGACATGGATCGGTCGTCCCTGGAGATCATCGAGTGGATATCCCCAGATATCGCTGTCCAGCACGGCGGGGAACGGCGCGGCATCGCCCTCTTCCTTGCGAGAGCATTCGCGAGCCCAGGCATGAGAGGAAGCTGGATCCACCTCGACCCAGACCCCCCAGCCGAAGGGGCCTCCACCGTCCAGGACAGGAATCTCGAGAACACCGCGCAGGAATCGCCTCTGCCCGTCGAGGATGCACCAGTCCGCAGTCAGAGACGCCCGCGCCAGCCGCTCCTCCGCGGCAAGCCGTAGATAGGCTTCGGGCTTCGCGAACCCAACCTGGGCTTCGCCCAGCGGGTGTTCTCTTCCGCAGGTGCCGCAGATCATCGTCGAAAAACGCCGGTTCCGTCTTTGCCGTAAGGGGCGCACGGAAATTGTAGCAGGCCCCGCATCTAGCGAACGCGGCGCGGCCGACCATGCCGGCTCGCGACCACCATCCACGAGACCGTTCGCCGCCGCAAAGCCTGCGGCCAGGCCGCGCCGACCTACCGCCTCGCGCCCCAGGAGTTCCGGCGCCAACCTCGCCCACCGCGCCCCACCATCGCGCGCGCCGCGCCGCCCCCGTGCGCTTCGCTCCCAACACCTCCCTCGCCCCGCCAGGGATCTTGCCGCCGCCGCACCTCTCGACCCTCCCACGGCGCACTCGCCACGCCCTGAGCCGGCGCGGCGCGCGCTCGAACACCGGCGCCGCCCTCCCACCCCTCGCCGGGGGCTGCCGCCCCCGAACCCCCGCCTCCCGTCTCGCTCCGCTCCCGCTCCCGAATCTCGAGCCCCCTCACCCCTGCCGCTTCCGCTCCCGTCCCGCGAGCACATGATCCAGCGCCTGCTGCGCGACATCATCCACCTTCACCCCCTCCTCCCGCGCCATCGCCTCGAGATCCGCGACCGTCCTCGCTGCGAGCCACCACGACACCTTCACCGGCTTCAGCGCCCGCCCCTTGTCGAACTGAAACCTCATCGTCTTCCTCCTCCCTCTCGTCCCCTCTCATCCCCGCTCTCATCCCCGTCTCGCCCTCTCTCGCCCCTCTCTCGCCCTTGCCTGTTTTCCTGCCTCGAACCTCCCTCGAACCACCCATCGAACCCGAGACCATGATATCTCTTCTCTGGGACCATATCGAGCAGTAAGATGGCCCGCAGGGCTCGGAGCAAGATAGGGGGATGTTCGCTTCGCTGCCATCCCCGCTTTCTCGCCTACGGCTCGAAAGCCAGGTCCCGTGCAGAGAATCAAGCACCTCTCGATCCGCGTCTCCGCCGGCGAGTTCCTGCGCCTCGCGGCCGCCGCCGACGCCCTCGCGATGACCCCGACCGCCTGGGTCCGCCACCAGGCCCTCTGCGCGGCGAACAGCGCGCCCCTTTCCCCGCCGCCGTTCCGGCCGCCGCCGTCGCACATCCCGCCCGCCCGCCTCACCCGCACCGCCGGCACCCGCTTCACCGAGGAGCAGTTCGCGGCCCTCGAGGAGCACGCTCGCGCCTGCGGCCTGACCGTCACCGCCTTCATCCGCCAGGTCGTCCTCGGCTTCACCCCCTCCCCGCGCCGCCCCCTCGAGCGCTCGGCGATCGTCGCCGTCAACCGCGTCGGCAACAACCTCAACCAGCTGGTCCATCTCGCCAACTCCGGCATGCTGCTCCCGCCCGACCTCCTGCGCTCGATCGCCGCGGTCCGGGCCGAGATCCACGCCCTGCAGGATGCCCTCTTCCGCGCCGATGCCGCTGGCGCTGCGGACCCTTCCGGGTGATCGTCTTCAAGGGCGGCGGCCGCTCGAAGAGCGGCGCCCGCACCGGCCTCGGCAGGGGCTTCGGCGGCCTCGTCGCTTACCTCACCAAGGGCTCCCTAGGCGCCCTCAACCCCGACCGCGTCGCCTGGGTCTCCTACCGCAACCTCGACGGCGTCGACGACCCGGCCCGCGCCGCCCAGGCCATGCGCGCCCTCGCCTCCGAGCACCCCCGCACCACGAAGCCCGTCTACCATTTCGGCCTCAGCCTCTACCCCGGCGAGCGCCTGACCCCCGAGCAGTGGAACGACGCCGTCGACCGCGTCCTCCGGCGCCTGGGCCTCGATCGCCACCAGGCGCTCGTCATCGCCCACCGCGACACCGACAAGCAGCACGTCCACGTCGTCGTCAACCGCGTCGGCCCCGACGGCCGGGCGTGGAGCCCGCACCGCGACATGGTCAGGGCCCGCGACGCCGTCCGCCGCATCGAGGCCGAGTACGGCCTGATCCGCACCGGCGCCCGCGACCTGCCCGTCCCCGAGCTCACCTCCGGCGACTACCGGCAGGCCCTGCGCACCGGGCGGCAGCCGCTCGCCGACCGCATCCGCGAGCAGGCCGCCGCGGCCTTCGCCGAGGCCGCCGGCTGGCGCGAGCTCGAGGAGCGCCTCGCCGCCCGCGGCTTCCGCCTCGAGCCCGCCGCCAGGGGCTCCGGGCTCCTGGTCAGCGACGGCGTCCGCGCCGCGTCCCTCTCCCGCGTCGACCGCGAGCTCTCCGGCCCGAAGCTCGCCCGGCGCTTCGGCGAGACCTTCCGCGACCATCGCCGGGCGCATCCCGAGCCCCCTACCGTCCTGGCACCGGGACGGGCGCCCGCCTCGCTGCCCGGCGACCGCCTCGAGGAGCGCGCCGCCGCGCTGCTCGCCCGCGTCACCGAGACCCAGGCCACCTTCACCGAGGCCCACCTGCACCGCGCCGCGTTCCACCAGCCCGAGAGCCGCGCCCTCGTCCGCGAGGCCCTGCGCTCCGACCAGGTCCTCGACCTCGGCAGGGACCTTCGCGGCCTCAGCCGCTACACCACCCGCGAGTACCTCGAGGCCGAGGCGCGCCTCCTTGCGGCCGCCGCGAGCCTCTCCTCCCGCCGGCAGCTCCCGCTCGACCCCGAGGCCGTCGGCCAGACCGTCGACCGCGTCTCCCCCGCGCTCTCCGCCGAGCAGCGCGCCGCCGTCCTCCATGCCACCGGCGAGACCGATCTCGCCCAGGTCGTCGGCCGCGCCGGCGCCGGCAAGACGACCGCCGCGCGCACCATCGCCGCGGCCTACCGGGAGCACGGCTACGAGATCCGCGGCGCCGCCCTCGCCGGCAAGGCGGCCGAGGTGCTGCAGACCGAGACCGGCGTCCCCTCCCGCACCCTGGCCAGCCTCGAGCGCGCCTGGTCCGAGGGCGCCGACCGTCTGCATCCGCGCTCCGTGCTGCTCGTCGACGAGGCGGGCATGATCGACGTCCGCCAGCTCGGCCGCATCCTCGCCCAGGCCGAGGAACGCGGCGCCAAGGTCGTCCTGCTCGGCGACCCCGACCAGCTGAAGGCGATCGGCGCCGGCGACGCCTTCCGCGGCCTCCTCGAGCAGCACCAGAGCGCCCGCATCGACGCCATCCGCCGCCAGCACGAGCCCTGGCAGCGCGAGGCCTCCGAGCACCTCGCCGGCGGCCGCGTCGCCTCCGCCCTCGACACCTACGAGGAGGCCGGCCGCCTGCACTGGGCCGATGCCCGCGCCACCGCCCAGGCCGACCTCCTCGCCGCCTACGCCCACGATCGCCGCCAGGATCCCACCGGTGCCCAGCTCATCCTCGCCTACCGCAACGCCGACGTGGCGCAGCTCAACGAGGCCGTCCGCGCCGGGCGCCAGGCCGCCGGCGAGCTCGGCCCCGGAGTCGGCGTCGGCGGCATCGAGCTCGCCCGCGGCGACCGCATCGTCTTCCTCCGCAACGACAACCACGGCCGCGACGTTGTCAACCTCGACGCCCCCGGCGCCTCCCCCGCGCTCGGCGTCCGCAACGGCACCCTCGGCACCGTCGTCGCCGCCGAGCCCCATCGCCTCTCCGTCCGCCTCGACGACGGCCGCACCGTGGCCTTCGACCCCGACCGCTACGGCGCCGTCGCGCACGGCTACGCCGTCACCGTTCATCGGTCCCAGGGCCCCACCATGGACCGCGTCTACGTCCTCGCCGACCCCCTGATGAACCGCCACGCCGCCTACGTCGCCCTCACCCGCCACCGCGCCGCCGTCGACCTCTTCGCCGACCGCGAGACCTTCCCCAGCCGCGACCATCTCGACCGGGCCCTCTCGCGCTCCGGCCACAAGGACCTCGCCAGTGACTACGCCTCCGCCGACCTCCGCCGCGCCGTCACCCGCCTCCAGGAGCTCGCCGCCAAGACCACCCGCGCCGCCCTCGAGGAGCGCCCCCTCCGCGATGCCCTCGCCGCCCTCCTCGAGCTCCGCGACGCAAGGCAACGAGTCGTCGACGCCCGCCGTTCCCTCGCCCATCCCGCGGCCCACCTCTACGCCGATCCCGCCCAGGCCCTGCGCCGCCTCCTCCGCGATCCCGCCGCCCCCGATCGCCTCCGCCAGGGCGACGCCCGCCGCTACGGCGACCTCCGCGCCGGCATCGGTTCCGTGAAGCCCGGGCGGGAGCGCGCCAGGACCTACAGCGCCGTGGCCTCCCTCACCGGGCGCCTCGACGCCTACCACCGCAGCCTCGCGGGGCTACAGGTCGCGAAGCAGGCAGCCCGCGCCCAGCAGATTCCCGTCCCGCGCTTCGGTCCCGATGCCCACGCCGCGGCGACCGCTGCCCGGAATCGGACCCAGCCCCGCATGCCTGGCCTCGATCACATCCGGCGCGAGCTGGCGCGCGTCACCGCCACCCTCCGCGCCTACCAGTACGCCTCGCAAGGCGCGCAGAACGCCATCGAGACCGCCCTCCGCGGCATGGGCCGCGTGACCGTCAACAGCGCGCTCCTCCTGCTACCCTCGAAGGTGGCGATCCCGGTCGGCGTGGCGATCCTGAGGCCTTGTCGCTGCCGTAGCTGCAAGAGCCTGGGGATCTCTTCTTCGCAGATGAAACTTGACGTCAAGAAGCAGGCAGACACCAGCAGAATGGCAACGGTGGCTCGTTCAATCGCCTGCTCGATTTTCGCGGACCAGTCTTCACCAGGGGCTATGAGGTAGTCGTCCCACACTTCGAGCGCACCCTCGCGGGCCAAGGCGTTCAGGTGCAGTTCAAGGCGCGAGCGCCAACGCTTATCCTCACGCGCGTAACATATGAAGACAAGAGGACGGAGAAGCGGGAGAGATGACTTGAAGCCACGATTCGACGCGGCATGCCGCGCTCTTTGCAACTGTTTGCGATAACGCACAACACGATCCCACCGTCTCGTCCTTGACCTGGCTGCAGTTTGGGTTTTGCACAGTCGGGCTCCCCCGGATATCGGAGGCTGCCCGAGACACTCGCACCCGGATATCAGGGCCGAACCGCTGCACCACTTGGTGATTTCGTAGCCGAGCGCTGAGCAGCCTTCGTTCCCATGTGAATCCTTGGACGTGAACATGTCGGACACCGCGGTAATGTCCAGGTGGTCGACCCTTCCGGCCACGTCGCATGCTTCGACACTGAGGCCGCCGACCACGAGTCCCGAGAGTCGCTCTGGAGGATGATCCATCATTCACCTCGTCGCGCCGTGCAAGAGATTCGGTCCATGACTTCCTAACCTAAGCAATCACCACAAGCTCTCGCTGACTCAACAAGTGCCCTCCGTCACCTCGCACCGCACTCTGGGAAAAGGCTCTTCCGCCTGAGTGGTTGGCGGCCGCCAGGGAACCCATCGCGGGCCTGGCAGGCACAACCTGGCCTGCCAGGCAGGCTGGTAGGGCAAGGACAAGGACGAGGGCCGTGCAACGGTTCCTGCGGGGCATGGCGAATCACTCCTTCTGGCGGCCCTCGCGCGCGCCATCATGCCCGCTCGCGGGAACCGCACATTCTCAAGAGTGGCACCGTCTCGGACGAAGCGCGCCGTTGCCCCTGATTCAAGCCCCTAAATTGCAGTTTCGTCCCTCCGCATTGTCAGTAGTTTGGAGGGTAAACGTTTTCTCTCGACCGGGACAAAGGACGTTGGGTCTGGATCCGGCCGGGCGCCGATCACCCTTCGGCCTCGACAAGGTGCACATCTTCAACTTCCGCCAGCGCTCGCCGATCCCTTGCTACGGCTCGGTGGCGCCCCTGCGGCCGCTGCGCCGCACCTTCGCGTACCTGTTCGAAGAGAGCCAGGCGTGCTGGCAACGTTCGGAAACTGACCTAGCCCGGATCGGTCACACCCGGGCGTGAGAAAGGGCTGCTTCCGTGGTATAAGTGTTGCGTCAGCAAGCACTTAGACCACTTGAGGAGAGCAGCCCTATTGTCTCTCCGCCGTCTTCCAGGACAGGCCTTCAGGCGGGGAGCACCCGCTCCAGGGCAGCTTCGAGAAACGCCAGCTAACCGCTGGATGCAATCGACACGGTCCAGTGACAGCGGCAGCCAAAGTACCACTTCTGCTAAGGAGAGGTTACTCGGAAGGGGCAAAGCGGGACAAAGAAGTGACCGAGAAGCGCCGGTTATGAAAACCGGCGTCCTCAAGCGCCTCCCGCAGCGTCTTCACTTCGCCGAGGAGCACCACGCAGTCGACGCCGATGCGCGTAGTAGCCGAAGGCACGGATGAGATGCGCGCGCCCACCTGAGCGCCCCCCAGCCGCGGAGCAGCCGGACTCCGTCGAGACCCCTTGAACCTAGCAACGGTTGGCAACAAACCGCGCCGTCCTCGCCCCTTCGGCACCTCTCCTCCGCAGCGCCGCCACCAGCTCCCCGATCTCCGACGACAGCTGTGCCACCCGCCGTTGGAGCTCCTCGATCCCCCCCGCCTCGTCATCGACCCGCCGCGGCCGCGGCCCCGCATCGGCTACCCGCACGGGCCTGGGAGCGATCAGGGCATCCAATCGCCGCAGGAAGGAACTGCGCTCCCGCGGCTCTCCCAGCGCCATCGCCAGGAATTCCAGCGGATGAAGCCCGAGGACCCGGCTGATGTCGACGATGTGTCGCAGCTTGAGGTCGAGCCTCCCGCCGAGGAGTCGGCCGAGATCCGTGCCGGTGCCCTCCTCCACGAGCCTCCTCTCGACCTCGCGTCGGCTCAGCCCCGACAGCTCGATGAGGCTGCTCAGGACCTCACGGGCTCGCGTCACCGCTGCTCGGGTGGCGTCTCGCGGCTCGGCGCTTGCCACCGGCGTGCCCTCGCCCGCGCCCTCGTCCCTCGCCGCGTCGCCCCCGGGATCGCCCATCACCTCCTCCCGCAGGACGCTCGCCACCCGAACCGCCCGGTCAGAGGGAGCCTCCGCCGCATCACAGCTCCTCCTCGACCGCCTCGGCCAGCGCGCCCACTCGCCGGGCCATCCTGCCCGCGAAGTGCGCCAGCGCCTCCTCCGTGACGCTGACCGTCGACCACTCGGCCCAATGGCCAAGCATCTCGAGGTACCCCTCGAGGTAACGGAGGTCCGCCGCCACGGCGCGGAGCTGGGCGCTGACCAGGGGCTCGTCGGACTCGTCGGATTCGTCGGACTCCCCGCCCGGGCCGCACCTTCTGTCGACCGCCAGGTCGTGGAGCAGCCGGCCGACGCGCCGGAGCGCTTCTCGATCCTCCGCGCTGCCGAAGATCCGCAGAGTGGTTTCCCGGAACGAATCGGCCTCGATCCAGGACGGACGGGTGGACTCCTCGTGGTCGCTCATCTTGACCGCCCCCGAGACCCTGCCCGCTGCAGGCGATCGGATCGGCCCGTCTCGGCCCGCTGCCAGCCACGCCGCGAGCCGCTCGGCGCGCCGGCCCTCGAGCCCGGGTCCATCCCGTAGATCCGCATCAGCGCGCGGATGGAGGGGAGCGCCGACTCCTCGAAGGCAGGCCTCCCGGCGAAGGCGTCATGCACCAGCTTCTCCAGCAGCTCTCCGAGGGCGAGATCGCGCAGCTCCGCAACCGCCCTGAGCACCTTGACCAGCCGCTTCTCCATGCGAACGCCGGTCTGGACCCGCTCGATGCCGTTGGGTGCAGCGGTGGTGTCGGACCTCATAGCCGCCACAGCTTCTTCAGCCACTCGTGGTACTGCTCCTCGAGCTGTTCATCCGTCACCTCCGCCGAGCGATGCAGCGCCACGATCGCCGGCCGGAGGTCGTCTTCGAGGACGCATTCGACGGTGGCGAGGATGTCCGTCGCCTGGTCGTAGGGCTTGCGGCCCTCCTGGCGGTCCGCGATGTCCGGCGGCTCGGGCAGACCGGCATGGACCCTCTCGAGCAGCTTGACGGCAGACTCGATGCCGCGAGCGGCGATGCGGAGCGCCAGCTGCGCGAAGTCAACTCTCCAGGGCGGCGGGTTGGGCGGAAGGAGCGAAGTAAGATCCGGGCAGCTCGGCATGAGGCAGGTCCTCCTGTCGGGTCAGGTCCCGGTGCCAGGCCTCACCCTGCGCCGGGGCCGTTTCGTTTCGTGCCATTATACCGCTGTAGTGTCATGAAGTGCAAGCGGTTCTCATACACTCCCACGGCATGACAGAACGACGGCCATCGCGGGGAGAGAGCGCCGGACTCGCCAAGAGCGGCGTGAAGATGACCCTCCTGTTCCATCCGGACGAGTCGGAGGCGCTCCGGGAACGGGCCTACAAGACGCGGCGCTCCCAGGCCTCGCTGGTGCGGGAGGCGGTGCGGCGGTTCCTGAAGCTCGAGGATTAGTCAACCGGGATTCATCCCACACCGGCAGAACCTCCACCCCGCCGAAGCGGCCCGCCACCTGAGCTGACATCACCGGCCGTCCGCGGCCGCGCCGAGCGCCGCCCGCGCCGCCCGGCATCGCAGGCAGACGATCCTCCTGGCAGCGTGACGGGTTGGACGGCCGCCCCGGCGCGCCGCTCCTCCCTCCCCGGACCAGCCCCTCCCTGCATCCTTTTTTCCCCTTCCGTGACCACTGACCGCACTCTTTAACCGGGATGGGTCCCCAGCGTTCGCGTGAACCGCTGGCGGTTTGCCGTTCCCAGAAAGAGAGCTGCAGTCATGCTTCAACATGTGCGGAGGATGGTGTTGGCTGGAGTCCTCGTCGTCCTGGTGGCAGCTCCGGCTGCCGCCGCGGGCGGCGCCCCGCAGACAGCGGCGGTCTCGCCGATCGATGCCGCGCTGAGAGCCCTGCATGGCGCCTGGTCGGCCGTGATGCAGGCGCTGACGCCGACCCGGCCGGTGATTCGACCGGACCAGGGCCCTTGCGGCGATCCGGACGGATGCCCGGCCTCCCCCACCAGCGGCAAGTAAGCGGCACGCGCCGGCCGGCCCGGCCGCCTCACCGATCGGGCCGGCCGGCACCCTTGTTGTGCAGGCACTGATCCTCGTACAATTGCCACTTGCTGTTTCGCTTGAAGTCTAGAGGGAGGCACGAAGTTGCCCATTGACGACACCGCCCCCGACACCGACGACACGACCCTGCACATCACCCGCGAGCTGCTTCAAGCCATCCGGGAAGGACGCATCCCCCCGCGCGCCCTCGTGGTCCTCGGCCTCGAACACCTGAAGAGCCTCTGCCCTCATTGCCGGGCGGAGATCCAGCGCGACCAGGAGGACCGGCGCCGGGTGGCCTACGCGGGGGCGGAGGCGTTCGACCAGACCTTCCGCAACCTCGAGGCGGTGCTCGAGCAGCACTCCGCTCAGCTGGACGCGGACTCGGAGCATGCGAAGCAGCTGGTCGCCGAGATCCTGGCGCTGCCGCCGGCGCGGCGGTTGGAGCACGTCCGGTCGGACCCTCACCGCTTTGCCAAGCGCCTCGTGCCGCGGCAGCTCATCGACCATGCCCGGCGCGCCACGCCGGCGGAGCCGGAGAAGGCCTTCTCCCTGGCGCAGTGCGCGTATCACCTCTGCGAGGAGCTGCCGGGACGCCGCCATGATCGCGGCGGGATGATGGTGGAGTCCCTGGGACTCATGGGCAACGCCGAGCGGCTGTTGGACCGGTTCGAGCAGGCGCGCGCCCTCTTCCGACTCGCCCAGTCGACGCTCTGGGAGGAAGGCGTGACGGATCCCCTGGTCTACGCCGAGCTGGACAGCTTCCAGGGAAGCTTGGCGACCGTCCTGGGGCGGCTCGACGACGCGGCGCGGCTGGTCTCGCGGGCCGCCGTCGTCTATGCCGGGCTCGCGGAGGTCGAGCTTGCGGCCCGCTGCGCCATCAAGCTCGGCTGCATCCACTACCAGGCGGGCGAGTTCAGAGCGGGGATCCAGGCGTTCGAGCGCGCGCTGCGGCAACTCGACCGCGAGCGGGACAAGCGGCTGGTCTGGTGCGCGCGGCACAGCGAGTCGGTCTGCCTGGTCGAGCTCGGCGAGCTGGTCGTGGCCAGCCAGCACTTCGCGGAGGACCAGGACCTCTATGCGGCCTTCGATGACGCCTGGACCCGGCTGCGCCGCGATTGGCTGGAGGCCCGGCTGCTCGAGGCGAGCCGGCCGGAGGAGGCGGTGAGACTCTTCCAGCTCGCGCGGACCGGCTTCCTGGCCGAGGGCAGCGTCTTCGATTCCGTGCTGGTCAGCCTGGATCTCGGGCAGCTCCTCTTGCGCACCGGGCGGATCGCGGAGCTCGCGGGCCTGGCCGCGGAGCTCAGTGAGCTCCTGCGGGTCCGGGGCGAGAGCCTGGCCGCCGAGACCCTCGCGATCCTGCGCACGGTGCTCGCGACCATCGGCAACGGCGCTGCGACCGTGCACCTGCTCGGCGAAGCGGCGGCGACCCTGAGGCGCCAGGGCGACCGGCGACCCAAGGCCGGCTTCCCGAACTGAGGCCGCCGTGCACGAGAGCGGAGCCGACGAGGAGGTCGCCGCGGTCGTGGCGTCGATCCGGCCGGAGCTGCGGCGACTCCTCTTCGCCCATCGCATTCCGCCCGACGCCGCCGCCGACCTGGTGCGGTCCGCGCTGGCGAGCGCCGTCGCCCACTGGCGAGAGATCGGCGACCAGGCGCAGTGGCTGCTCGAGGCCGTCGCCTTCGAGTGCTCGACCTATTGGCTGGAGCGCGGCGTGCGGCCGCCGGCGATGCGCAGGCCCGCGCCGCCGCCGGGGCTGGATCACCTCGAAGACGGCGACGGCCGTGTGCTGGTGGACCTCGACCTGCTGCGGGCGATGCTGCCGGCGAGCCGCCGGCGCGCGGTCTTCGCGCGCGGAGGAGCGCTCGACCAGCTGCGCTGGCTGCTCAGGGCATCGGCGCCGGCAGCCTGACGTCCAGAGCTCAGGCGCCTGTGCCGGCCAGCTTCATGGCGGCGTGGCAGGGTTTCCCGCGAGGAGCTGCCGCGCCCGCTCCCGGCGCCACGCTCCCAGGCGGCGGCGGGCCTCCTGGAACCCAAGATCCCCCGTGACGTCCTCCGCGCCATCGGCTCGCGTCACGACCTCCCAGCTGGCGCCGGCTCGGCGCATCTCACTCTCCCGGAACGCCTGCTCGCTTGCTCCGATCTTGCTGTACCTCAAAGCGGTAACCTCCGGCCGCGCGCCCGCAGCCTCCAGGCCCTCGATTCCGCCAGATCGTAACTTGTCGCGAAGATGAGACACAGCGCTACGGGGGCCTCGACGAAAGAGGGTCCGGTCAAAGGCATCTGCACCGCCGGCCCCGCTCTCGACGTCTCGGGTGCCCCCTCCGCCACCGCCCTCCCGCCGCGCTTCGCACCGGATGCTGCTGCACGCCGACTCTCGACGAGATGGGTCAGACTCCTATGGATCTGGGGATCGGCAACCTTCAGGCTGACGCGCGCTATCGCGGCGACGGGAATCCGCCGCCTTATCTGTCACCGCGGCGAGCCGTTCGCACGCCGCTGATCCCATGGTCCTGGTCGACGGCGTGCAGCCAGCGCCCTCGCGGCGGAGCGCCTTGCGACCACTCTCCTGAACCTCCCAGAGCGTCAACGGCTCAGTGCTCAGCAGCCAGGCCACCTCGTCCTCCCGTTCGCGGCCAGGCCGACCTCGATCGGCGACCCCACCACTTTGGCGCTCACCGGCGGTCGATCCGCTCCTTGAGCCTCTGCAACCGCTGGACGATTTCCTCCTCGCCCGATGCGGGCTCGCCCGCCATGGCCCGCTGGTGGAGGATCTCGGCGACGTAGGCGGAGGGCAGGTCGTTCATCCGCTCGAAGTACCACGAGAGCCGTTCCCAGGCGGCCGCATCCGTGATCAGGCCGAACAGCTGCGGCCGGCCGTCCGCCTCCTCGGTGGCGGTGATGTAGAACCGCACCTGCATCTCGCGCGTCGCCCCAGTCCTCGTGAGTCATCACCGGCAGCAACATCAGCGAATCGGCCCACTGCAGGGCGACCGGACAGGACCAGCCGTCCTCCTCCAGATACCGCCGCGCCGTCTCGACTGCGGCGAGGATCTGCCCGTGGTCGACCTGTCTGGCGATGTCCTGCGCCACTTTGATGTCCGGCGAAGTAGATCGAGAGCCGCTGCCAAGCTTCCGCGTCGGTGGAGGAGGTGAAGACCTCGGGCTTCGCTCCACCTTCCTCGACCGCCGTGATGTAGATCCTCACCTGCATCTCCCGCGTCGCCCAGTCCTCGTGCGCCATCAGCGGCACCATCGTCAGGCTGTCCGCCCACTGCAAACCCACCGGGCACGACCAGCCCTCCTCCTCCAGGTAGCTGCGAGCCTTCTCCACCGCCGTCAGCACCCTCGTCTGCCCGACCTCCTGGCCGATCTCCCGTGCCACCCCCAGGTCGGACGGCACCTGTCCATTCGCCCCGCGGAGCTCGAAGCACTTGAACGTTATCGGCAGGTGGGGGAGCGGGCCGACCGTGTGCTCGTCGAGCAGTCGCTGCGTGAGCGAGAAGGACTGCGCCGCGGCACGGTATCCATGGCGCTCATAGACCGCCGCGAGCAGCGTCCGGTGCTGGCCGTCGAGGGGCTCCGTCGTGACCTTCCGGTAGAGATCCTGAGCCTCGGGCAGGGGCTCGAGCGGCTCTTCCTCTTTGCGGACCTACGGAGCGCTGGCGCGAGGGCCAGTCCTCCACCACGACTGGTACAACCGGGGAGAGGTTGTTCGACTGCTTGACAGCACCGAGACAGCTACTGTATAAAGTGGTTTACATAGTATCAGCTAGAGCGCGATGAGCGCCTGTTCGCATTCTCTGCGTAGATTACTACGCCCGAACGAACAATGCCAAGCGACGCCGGGTCGGTCGGCATCGTGCTCGCGCCGCCGCCCATACAGGGCACCAAGTGAGGAATCATCATGAGGCGAACGAGGCACATCCTGAAGGCCATCACCACCACACTGTTCCTCGTGTCCGGGGGCTTGCTGGAGGCTCAGCCGCCACCGTTCGAAAGAGTCTGCCGGGACCAGATGGCGGACCTCGCCGTAGGCGCCCTGACCTCCCCCGCGCAAGATTTCGTCCCTGGAGGCGCCGCCGGGACCTGCGACCGTGACCGTGAGGCCCTCCGCCGCTATTGGCACTATCGCCGGCGCCTTGTGAGCGACTTCCTCGTCGTGGGGAACTGCTGCGGGTGCAGCCTGCCGGCGTTCACGCGCTCGAATGAGAAAATCGATTGGGCGGACTCAGGAATCGTCTTCTCCTGGTACATCTCTGTCCTCGCGACGGAGTACAAACTACTTTCGGATTTCGGACAGGACACGTCTAAGACGGGACTTGAACTATGTTACGCGATCAAGGCATTCAATCGGCTGGACTCGACCGCCGAGCCCTATTGGCGCGCCTGGAAACAAAACGGCTCCGTACCCGAGTGCATCACGACCTCCGACCCGCCGAACGGCTTCTTCATCCGCGACGACGTTCCCTCGAACTTCCTCCAGGGGGGCGGCCTGTCACTTCTTCCCGGCCGCTATTCGCACTACAGCCCCACCGAGATCGACTCGGGGTTCATCACGGGTGTGCACAAGGAGGGCGTTGGCCCGCGCGAGCAATCCCTCGATCAGACGTATCCCTTGATCCTGGCGTTTGGCCTCGTGTCGAAGTTCGTTCCGCCCGGCGTCAACTTCTTCGGGTGTTACCCCTCCGACGAGGCGCGCCACATCGTCACGCGCATGGTCGACCACATGCGCAGCGGATACCCCGGCCGCCCGTGGGTGATCCGAAACCCTGCGACCGGCGAATGTCCAAAAGGGGTCAACTGGACGAAAAGCTGCGGGGTGTTCGACCAGGAGAAGTGCATCTGCGGCGGGGCCAACAACCTCGCCTTGTCTTACGGCATCACGATGGCGCACTGCGAGGTCGACACGGACTTCTCGAGCACGAAGCTGCAGTGCGAGAGCGGCTACGTGGACCCCGTGGCGGCGCTGACAAAGCCCGCGTGGCTCGCGTTCGAGCCTCTCAACACGATTGGCAAGGAGGAGATCAAGATCCTCGAGCTTGCGGCCACCGGCGAGTCTTGGCGCACCACCGGCTCCGACGTCGGCCGGCAGGCGCTCTACAACGACATCGAGGACAAGGCCCTCGTGCATCAAGCCTTCTTCGGAGGCCCCGCCTTCATCGAGCGCTCTCACTTCCAGTGCCTGATCGACACGGCGCCGTGCGAAGGACCGAGCGGCCAGGGTCCCTTCGAGTGGTCCTCGAGCCACCGCTTCCGGAACGCAGAGGAGCGCGGCTCCGGCTCGCCTGTGGACTACAACGGACTCGACTACATGCTCCTCTATAACCTCTATCGCATCGCATACGGGAACACAGTGTCAGTCCCGTACGAGGTGACGCCGGACGATTGCGACGCCGGTTGCGATCGGGACGTCATCTGCGAGGCCAAGGGGAGGGAGTGCACGGCGTGCAGCGCGGACAAGCAGTGTCTGTCCAGCGAGTGCCGGAACAAGCCGGTCGGACTCTGCATCACCCCGGCCTCGGTGAACCTCGGTGCGTCCTGCTGCAAGGACGGGCAGTGCAAGTCGGGAAGCTGCAACTCGGACGGGAGGTGCCAGTGCAAGAGGAGCTCGGATTGCCCCGCCGGGAACTACTGCGATCTCGGCACGCTGGGAATCGGCCAGAACGAGTGCAAGGTGATGAAGGGGGAGTGCGCGGAGTGCAGCGCGGACAAGCAGTGTCTGTCCGGCGAGTGCCGGAACAAGCCGGTCGGACGCTGCATCACCCCGGCCTCGGTGAACCTCGGTGCGTCCTGCTGCAAGGACGGGCAGTGCGAGTCGGGAAGCTGCAACTCGGACGGGAGGTGCCAGTGCAAGCAGAGCTCGGATTGCCCGAGTGGTCACTACTGCGCCCTAGGTTTCCTCGGAATCGGAGAGAACGAGTGCCGTGCCTACATTGGGGAGTGCCAGGCCTGCTCGGCGAACAGGCAGTGCGGGCCGGGACGCGACTGCAAGCTGTTCGAGTGCATCACCCCGCACTCGCTCGGCTCCGGTGCCTCCTGTTGCCGCGACCAGCAGTGCGTCAGCGACAGGTGCAAGAACGCAACGCACAAGTGCAGCTGAGCGCTAAGGGTTCGGCGGTAAAATAACTGGCTCATATGCCCCAGGCAGGCGGGGGAACCGGCCGACCGTGTGCTCGTCGAGCAGTCGCTGCGTGAGCGAGAAGAACTGCGCCGCGGCACGGTATCCATGCCGCTCATAGACCGCCGCGAGCAGCGTCCGGTGCTGGCCGTCGAGGGGCTCCGTCGTGACCTTCCGGTAGAGATCCTGAGCCTCGGGCAGGGGCTCCATGAGCAGCGGGCGTTCCTGGTTGGCGGGGTACGGATCGGGGCGCGCCTTCACCGCCGGCAGACCGGGGGTCGTGCCCGGCGTGGAGGAATAGCTGCACCTGTCGCCGCCTCGGAAGCGGGCGGCGCCGGTCCAAGCCGCGACGCCGACCAGCACGACCGCCAGGGCCAGGGACAACCACGCCGACCTCGATCGACGCCCCGACCACCGGGCGCTCACCGGCGGTCCATCCGCTCCTTGAGCTTCTGCAACCGCCGGGCAATTTCCTGGCTCACGAAGGGAGCGCGCTCCTCGCCGAAGGTGGGCTCCTCCGCCATGGAGCGCTCGTGCAAGGTCTCCGCGACGTAAGCCGAGGGCAGGTCATTCATCCGCTCGAAGTACCACGACAGCCTTTCCCAGGAGGCTGCATCCGTGATCAAGCCGAACAGCTGCGGCCGGGCGTCTGCCTCCTCGATGGCGGTGATGTAGAACCGCACCTGCATCTCGCGCGTCATCCAGTCCTCGTGACTCATCACCGGCAGCAGCATCAGCGAATCGGCCCACTGCAGGGCCACCGGACAGGACCAGCCATCTTCCTCCAGGTATCGCCGCGCTGTCTCGATCGCCGGGAGGATCTCCCCGTGGTCGACCTGTCTGGCGATATCCTGCGCCACCTTGATGTCGGGCGAGTGCTCGGGATCCAGAGGTAGCAGCTCCGAGCACTTGTAGGTCGATTGCTTCGGCCGCGCGAACGGCGGGATCGGGCGGCCATCCAGGAACTCCGCCGTGATCCAGAAGAACTCCCCGACCGCGCCGTACCCCGCCTTGCCGGAGACCGTCGCAAGCTTCCGCCGGAGCCCGGCCGAGTAGGGATCGGCCGTCACCTGCCGGTAGAGCTCCTGGGCCGGCGGGAGTGGCTCGAAGCGCAGCGGTCGCCCGGAGAGCTCCGGCTCGGGATCGGGGCGCGGCTTCGGCGCCGGAACGGCCGGCGTCGCTCCTGGAGTCGCAGCGTACCCCGAGCGGCGGGGCTGAGAGCTTGCCGCGCCGGACACGATTGCAACCAGGGCGCCGAGCAGCGCAAGACCCGCGCAAGACCAGAGCACCTTGGCTTTCATCGTCATCCCTCGCAGACCTTGACGTTAGAGTCCAGCGCCGGCACCGTCGTCGAGGTACAGGGGGCACTGACAGTTGCCGTCCTGATCGTAGTATCCGCCGTGCCACTGGTTGAAGGTCGGATCGTCAAAGGGCATCGGCCGAATCGTGTAGACTCTCCTGTAGAGGAAGCCCCGGTGTGGGACTGTCTTGCGCTCGGTCGTGACGTCGCAGACGGGGCATGACTTGGTGCGTTGCAGGTGCTCGAGCACCTTGTCCTTCTCGTAGCTGTACAGCCACTTGTAGTAGCACGCGCAGAATGGCAACCCGACGCCGCCGCCATTCACGCTGTAGTACTTGGCGATGCTCATCCCCATCGACAAGGGCGTCCTTTCCCACACCGAGAAGATACCGACCCTGACGAACTGGTAGCCCAGGCTGGCCCAGGGAGAGTACTTGCAGCCTGGCTGATCCGGTGTTGGCGGGGTGTCGGGCAGGAACGGGATGCCAAAGTTCCAATTACCCTGGAGCCCCGTCGGATCGGTTGCCAGCAGGGGGGAGTCGCCGACATACCGATACGGGTTGAGGTCGGGCTCGAGGCCCATCGGGTCCTCGCTGGCGAACCTGCCAACCCCGGGCAGGAGCCATCGCCGCCGCGAGTACTGGGTCCCCAGCTCGCCGGTCTCGCGCCCCGTGAAGCCGAACGCGTTCGGCACCGTGCCGCCCTGCGCCCGCACGACGCCCCAGGCGTCATAGGCATAGGTCGCGCCCACCGCACCCGTCGTGTCGCTGAGGAGCGCCACGGAACCCAGGTCGTCGGCCGAGTAGTAGTACGGCGTGCCGTCCCAGACCATCGCCAGCAGGTTATCAACTCCTGGACCGTGAAGATAGTAGGCGGTCGACGACGGGCTGGTCTCCTCGGCCACGTGCTCCCGGTTGTAGAGATACGTGGTCTGGGCGCCGCCCACCGTCTTGGTCGACCGCCGGTCCCGGTGATCGTACTGGTAGCTGGCGGTCGACGAGCCGCTGGTCGCGGATTGCAGCCGGTTTCCCAGGTCCCAGCCGAACGTCGTGGCGGTACCGCCGCCGGAGCGGCTCGCCGTGTTGCCGTTCGCATCGTAGCCGTAGGCGTTGACGCCGTCGCTGGCAAGCTTCCAGCCGTTGTTCGGGTTGGTGCCGTTCTTGAAATAGCTGTAATTGCTCGTCACGCCGTTCACCGTGCTCGAGGTGCGGTTGCCCATGGCGTCGTAGGTCCAGGCATCCACCTCGCCGTTGAACGGCGGCGCGCCCGGATAGACGGCTCTCGTCAGCTGGTAGGCGGCGTCATAGCCGTAGAGGGTCTGGGCGCCGGCGAGGCCTTGCGCCGGCACCGTCGCGGTCATGCTCGTCTGCTGCCCCAGCACGCTGTACGTGCCGGTCGTGCCGTCGACGTCGTAGCCGTAGGCGAAGGTGGCCAGGTTCCCGGCCACCGGATGGGTGTTGGCAATTTGCAGCACCCTCCCCTGCGCGTCGTAGGCGAGATCGCGTCTCTGACCGTTCGGGAAGACGACGCTGAGCGGCAGGCCGCGCGGGTCGTAAGCGAACTTGAAGCTGCCGCTGACCGCGCTCCAGCTCACGGTGTCGAGGCTCTCGTCCGGGTAATAGGTGTAGGCGACGGTGGGCCCGCCGGCGATGGCGAAGCTGGCCACGTTCCCGCCGGAGGTGTAGGTGTACTGCGTCGTGCCGCGGCCGCCCTGCGAGTACGACACGACCCGGAAGCGGTCGTCGTAGGTGTAGAGGTGATTCTCGGCGGCCGGCAGAGTCGTGTTGGAGACCTGGACGAGCTTCTGGCCGGCGTAGAGGAAGCCCAGGGCGCCGTTGTTCGGATAGTTCAGGAACTGCAGCCGCTTGAAGGCGTCCCACTGCAGGCCGTAGACGTTGTTGCGGCGGTCCGTGTACTGCCGCAGCTTGCCATCCGGCTGATAGGCGTAGGATTCCCTCTGTCCGTCCGGATAGGTCACGGCGGTGACCCGCCGCAGGGCGTCGAAGGAGAAGCTGGTGGCGTTCCCGTTGCTGTCCACGATGCTCGCCAGCTGGCCGTGGGAGTAGGCCGTCGACGACACGTTGCCGAGCTCGTCGATCTTTTCCAGGACGCGGCCGTACGGATCGTAGCCCTGCTTCGTCTGATGCCCGTTGGCGTCGGTGGTGACCGTGAACAGCAGCCCGGTCTGAGAGTCGAAGTTGTCGTAGCTCACCTGCGTCACGAAATGCACCGGGTAGCCCGCCGCCGGGTCCGGCAGCGTCAGGCTCGTCATGCGGTCGAGGGCGTCGTAGGTATGGAGCGTCTGGTTGCCTGCCGGATCGGTCTCCGAGATCACCCGTCCCGCCGCGTCGTAACCGTACTGCAGCACCGGGCGCGATCCGGCATCGTTGTTCGCCGGAAACGTCTCGCTCACCAGGTTTCCCTGCGCGTCGTAGGTGTAGTCGGCCTCGCCGCCATCGGCATGGATGTCCTGAATCACGCGGCCGTGAGAGTCGTACGCATAGGTCCGCACCAGATCTCGAGTCACCCCGTCGGCCCGCACGGTGTACACATGATAGAGCGCTCCCGGCGCTTGAGATCCGACCGGGTAATAATCCATCTGCTTGCCCTGCCAGTCGGGGGAATACGCGCCGGTCGCGGGGTTCAACGGCACCACCGCGCTCATGCGGTTGGGGAAGCTCGGGTCGTAGCTCACCTGCCAGCGCACGGCCCCGGACTGACCGCTGTTCTCCGTGACGGTGAGCACCCGTCCCTGCCCGTCGTAGGTGTACGCCGTCGTGACTCCGACCTCGTCCGTGTAGGCCTGCACCGAGCCGTCGGCATAGAAGCTGTATTGCGCGGCGTGGGCGTCCGCGACGGCGGGCGGCGTCAGGCTGGTGACCAGCCCGCCGGCGCCATAGCCGAAGGTCCAGGCGTTGCCGAGCGAGTCCGACTTGCGGGTGAGCGCCGTGTTCCCCTGGTAGGCGTACGAGTAGGTGTAGGTCTCGCCGTCCTCGGTGTAGCTCTGCGCCCGATCCACGCTGTCGTAGGTGACCTGGCTCACGATCCGCTGCCAGTTGTCGACCACGGCATTGAGGAGCGGCGCATAGCGTCCGGCCACGTAGCTGTAGGCGGTAGAGCGGCCGGCCGCGTCCCAGAAGTCGATCAGCACGCCCCGGGAGTCATAGACGTAGGAGACCTGGCGCCCCGCGGAGTCCTGGATGCCGCTGATCCTGCCGTCGGCGCCCCAGAGGACGGTCATCGAGCGGCCCGACCCCGAGCTGTCGGCGATCTGCTGAATGCGCCCGCTCCCGTCGTAGCTCCAGGTCTGCACGTTGCCGAACTCGTCGGTCGCGGTCACGAGCGAGCCGTCGCCGCCGAAGTGCAGCACCGCGGTGCTGCGCTGCAGGGTGAGGTCGAACGAGCCGTCGGCGTTGTGGACCAGGACGTCGTGGCGGCCGAGGGGCGGCGTGAAGCCGCTGCCGGTGTCCACGAAGCGGTAGCGCGCCCCGTCCGGCATCGTGATGTCGGCCTCCTTCTGGTAGGTGCTGGGCGCCGCGAAGAGATAGGTCGTGTAGTAGAGGCGCGCCGCGAGGCTCGACGTCCAGCCGTGACCCGTGGGGCCGTCGATGAAATGGCTGCTCTCGTAGCGGCGGCCGGCGACCAGCGCGAAGCCCACCGCCGGCAGCGCCAGGTCCGTCGCCGCCAGCGTGTAGACGCCGGTGCCCGTGTAGCAGGGCGACTTGGTGCACTTGTCGCACACCTTGGGCTCGCAGCGCGGGTCCGGCGGCGGCGGGATGTAGCAGTTGCTGGTCGGGTTGGCGGGATCGCAGGGCGTCACGGGCGTGCCGCACCAGGAACCGGCGGCGGCGGCGGTCACCACGGACGCCCCGACCGCGGCGGTCAGCAGGGCGGTGCGCAGCGGGGACGGGCATCGTGGCAGGCGTTTCATCGCGTCCTCAGTACTGGATCGTGGTCAGGATCTGGCCGCTGACCTGGTTGCCGATGGCGTCGGTGACCGTCGCCGTCACGGTGTAGAAGCCGGGCGCGACGAGCATGCCGTTGTCGGCCCTGCCGTCCCAGGTGACCGTGACGGCGCCCGAGCTGACCCCCGACTGCGTGATGGTGCGCAGCACCGAGAGCGATGACTGGTTGAGGAAGGTGACCGTGACGCTGGACGGCTGCCCCTGATAGGTGCCGAGGGTGAAGCTCACCGCCTGCGTACCGACGGCGGGTCCGAAGATCGCCGGCGTGACCTTCATCAGCGTGAGGTTCGGCTTCGAGCCGTAGAGCACCACCGCGTTCTGCGCGAAGGCGGAGCGCTCGGAGATCGCCGCGATGCCGCGGATGCCGGGCAGGAACGCCCCCGTCCCGTCGACGCCGGCCCAGTAGATGGTGTGCGGGCCCGCCTCCTCGTACCTGAGCCGCACCAGGCAGTACTGCGGCGGCGAGCAGTTGTCGGCGATGTTCACGGTCGGGCCGACGGCGATCGTCACCATGCCCGGCGCGCTGAAGCTGTAGCTGATCTGCAGCGGCGAGTTGTTGAACGGATCGTAGGGCTGGGCCGTGATGCCGTACTCCGAGACGTAGTTGTTGAGGTACTGGTTGGAGAGGTCCCAGGTCATCGTCCCCGAGCCGTCGGCGGCGGTCGCGACATAGAAGTAGGGGCCGTCGGGTAGGAGGTTGCCACGGTCGTCACGGCCGTTCCAGGTGTCCGCGTAGCTGCCGGCGCCGCGCGCCACGCCGTTGACCAGCGTCCGCACCACCGCTCCCGCGGCGTTCTTGAGCTGCAGCGTCTCCGTCAGCGCGAACGGCAGCAGCGAGGTGTAGGTCACCGGCACGTTGTTCACGGCGCTCACCACCAGCGAACCCTGCGAGACCGAGAAGTTGCCGATCACGACCGCCGCCGTCTGCAGGCTGACGTTGCCGGCGAGGTCCGTCGCCCGCAGCCGCAGCGTGTAGCTGCCGTTGGCGAGCGCCAGCGTGTTCCAGCTCGCCAGCGTGCCCGACACCGCGGTGGTGCCGGACTGGATCGCGTTCCAGGTGCCCGGCGAGCTCGGTGCGCTGTACTCGACCACCCAGCTCGCCAGGTTCAGGTCCGAGGCGCTGCCGGTCACCGTGATCACCGGCGTGCTCGACTGGTGGACGTTGGAGAGCAGCTGGCCGGCGGCCGGCGAGGTGAGGCTGATCGCGGGCGGCGTGTTGTCCAGCGTCACCGTCACGGCCGCCACCGCCGTCGAGGTGCCGGCGATGGCGGTCACCTCCAGCGCGTAGACGCCGTCCGGAGCCATCACCCCGTTGCCGTCGAGGCCGTTCCACGAGAACGAGATCGCGCTGCCACTGCCCGCGACCGTGCGGACGACCGTGCCGCCGCCGTTCTTGATCCGCAGCGTCCAGCCGTCGTCGAAGGTGACGCTGCCGGTGAGCAGCGCGGTGTCCTGCACGCCATCGCCGTTGGGGCTGAAGTAGAGCGGCGCCGCGGCCAGGCCGTTGATGGCCAGCAGCCGACCGGTGTCGAGGATCGCCGAGCCGTGGACGCTGCTCGCCACCTGGCCCGACGAGGCGGTCGAGTCGATCTGGTAGCCGTACGTGCCCGCCGGCTGCTGCACGCCGGCGTCGTTGGTGCCGTCCCAGGCAAAGCTCGCGCCGGCGCCGGCGCCGGTGAAGGTCCGCACCGTCGCGCCGGCGGCGTTCCGGATCACCGCCGTTGGCGTGCCGGGGAGAGGCGTCGTGAAGTTGAGCGTCATCCGCGTGCCGATGTTGGGGTTGAACGTCCGGTCGGTCTGCGAGAAGGACCCGACATACTGCGGCGCCGAGGGTGCCGCGAGCAGCCAGGGCTCGAACAGCACCGATGTCGTGACCAGCTGACCGCTCCCCGGCCCGCTGCCGGAGGGCCCGCTCGAGGCCCCCCAGTAGGTGAGGCGTGCGTCCACCGGGGTCGACGAGTTCGCGCCGACGCCGTAGACGTTGCCGCTCACCGCGCAGTTGTTGATCACCGGCGTCGGCGGCCCCGCGACGTTGAAGCCGTACCCGGAAGCGCTCGTCACCGTGACGTGATCGAACACCGGCGTGGCCCAGGAGATCTGGAAGCCGGCGTACGACAGGCTGGTGTACGACACCTGCCCCGAGGAACCCTGGTTGAAGGTCACTCCGGACCAGATGCCCGGCGTCGGCGTCGTGGAGAGCGGCACCAGGACGATCGGGCTGCCGGCGCTGCCGAGAGCCTGCAGCGTGCCGCCGATCGAGAAGCCCTGGGAGCTCGCCACGTGCACGACCACTCCGGCCGCGAGGCTCAGGCTGCCGCCGGCGTTGACCCCGACGCCGCTCGTCAGGTACCAGTCGAGGCCCGCCGGCCAGAGCTCGTGGACGGTCGCGCCGATCGTGCCGCCGCGGTGCTCGATGCCGTTGCGGCTGCCGCCGCTGCCGTTTCCCGTCACCGTGAGGCCGGAGAGGCCGGAGATGGCACAGCCTGCCGTGGTGCTGATCGCATAGTTGGCGTTGTTGGCAAAGCTCGTACCGGTCACGTTGGCGCCGCCGCCGTTGAGCAGCACGAGGCCGTAGTAGGCGCTGCCGCTCACCGTGGAGCTGCCGAGCGTCACCGCGGCGGCGCTGCCGTTGACCGCGATCCCCGAGCTCGCCGAGCCCGTCACGTTCAGGTTGTCGAGATTGACGGTGCCGCCGGCGCCGCCGTTGACCACCACCGCGCCGCTGTTCCAGGAGCTCCCCTGGCCGCCATAGGACACGGTGACGAACGACAGGTGCCCCGAGCTGCCGGTGTTGAAGGTGATCGCGGCCCAGCCGCCGGGCGAGGTGCCCGAGACCGAGGTGAAAACGATGGGGCTGGCGCTCGAGCCGACGGCGGTCAGGTTGCCGGAGACGCTGATCCCCTGGTATGGGCTGAAGCGCACCGTGGTCCCGGCGGCGATGGTCAGCGCTCCGCCGGCGCCGATCCCCGGGCTCGAGGTGACGTACCAGTCGAGCCCCGGCAGCCAGGTCTGGGAGCCGGTGACCGTGCCACCCCGGAGCTCGATGCCGTTCTTCGCGCCGCCGCCGTTGCCGGTGGCCGTCAGGCCCGTCAACCCGGCCAGCGACGTTCCGGCGTCGCCGCTGATGGCATAGGTGCCGTTGTTGGTGAAGGCGGTCGCCGAGACGTTGGCGCTCGCGCCATTCTGCAGCATCAACCCGTAGAAGCTGCTGCCGGCAAGCGTCGAGCTGCCGAGGCTCAGCGCCGAGTGGGTCCCGTTGACGAAGATCCCCGAGCAACCGGAGCCGGTGACCGTGAGGTTGTCGAAGTTGATCGTGCCGCCCGCGCCGCCGTTGACGTTGATCGCGCCGTTGGTCGGGTAGTTCCCCTGCCCCGCGTAGGAGACGGTGACGTACGAGAGGTGGGCCGAGCTGCCGCTGTTGAGCGTGATCGAGCCCCAGCTGCCGGGAGAGGTCCCCGAGGTCGAGGTGAGCACGATCGGGCTCGCGCTGCTGCCGACCGCCGTCAGGCTGCCGGAGATGTTCATGCCCTGGTAGGCGGCGAAGTGCAGCGTGGCACCCGCGGCAATGGTGAGCGCGCTCGTGGCGCTCGTGTACGGCGTCGCCGTCACGAACCAGTCCAGCCCCGGCAGCCAGGTCTGCACGCCGGTGATCGTACCGCCCCGGTGCTCGATGCCGTTCTTCGCTCCGCCGCCGTTGCCGCTGGCGACGAGACCGGTCAGGCCGGTCAGCACGTTGCCGCCGTCGACGCTGATGGCGTATCCGGAATTGCCGGTGAACGAGGTCGTCGTGACGTTGGCGGTGGCGCCGTTGAGCAGGATCAACCCGTAGTAGGCGCCGCCTGCCACCGTCGAGCCGCTCAGCCCCAGCACCGCGGAGCTGCCGTTGACCATGATCCCCGAGCAGCCCGATGCGGTCACCGTCAGATGGTCGAAGTTGATCGTGCCGCCCGCGCCGCCGTCGACGTCGATCGCGCCATTGGTCGAGTAGTTCCCCGCCGCGGCATAGGAGACGGTGACGTACGACAGGTGCGCCGAGCTCCCGTTGTAGAGCGTCAGCGTGCCCCAGCTGCCGGGAGACGTGCCCGAGATCGAGGTGAAGACGATCGGGCTCGCGCTGCTGCCGACCGCGGTCAGCGTGCCCGAGACATAGACCGACTGACCGGCGCCCAGCTCGACCGTCACCCCCGGGTCGATCGTGAGCGTCACGCCGCTCGCGACCGAGAAGCCCGAGGCGGCCACGTAGGGGCTCCCCGCGGCGGTCCACTCCGTGTTGGTGGAGATCGTGCCGCCGACGTTCGTCGCCGCGGCGGACGCCGCCATCGCGAGGCCCAGGGCCAGGGACAGGAGCGGCGCTTGCTTGGTCATCGGGGTCTCCTGAGAGCGGCGCTCGCCGGCTGGGCCACGATCCGCGCCGCGGCCACGCCGACCGGACCGAAGGCCGAGGCCCAGTTGACGACCAACCGGTGCTCACCCGCCGCCAGGCGGCCGGGAAGCGAGATCTCCTGCGGGTTCCTCGGGTGCTCGAGGTGCAGCACGGCGGCCTCGTCCAGGTAGACCGTCAGCGTCTGCGGCTGGGCGAGGAAGGCCGCCGCCTGCTCCGCGGCGACCGCCACCTGCGCGCGCACCGCCCGCTCCACCGACCAGGTCCTCTGCACCGGGTCCCAGACCCCCCGCGGGCGCAGCGCCAGCCGCGGGCTGCGGTCCTCCAGCCCGCTGAGACCCCCATGGTGGGCCGCCGGCGCCGCCCCCGGCTGGCGCGGTTGCAGCGCCTCGGCCGGCCGGCGCGCCCGCACGTAGGCCGCGAACCCGGGGCCCGAGCCGCCGGCGACGATCAGCGCGTTGTCGGGGAGAGAGCTGGCCAGGACGGCGATCGCGAAATGCGGCAGCCCGGGCACGAAGATCGTGCCGCTCTCGTCCATCCCCTTCCACACCTCGACCACCGCCCCGGCGATCCGCGGCTCCCGGTCCACCACCGTCTTGAGGATCGGGCCGTCCATTCGCCCCGTCCGCGCATCCGGGCGCGCCTGCCCCGCCTGGATGTGCACCCGCGACGGCCTCTCGAGCGTGTAGCTCAGCACGCCCTCCGTCCGCGAGTACGACCGGATCGCCGGCTCCTCGATCCGCGGCACGAAGCGCTCGCTCGGGTCGTACACCGAAGTCCCGCCCGGACCCGTCGCCTCGATCCGCACCGAATAGGCCTCGTTCGGCACCACGCCGCCCGCATCGTCCCTGCCGTCCCAGCGCACCACCGCCTCCCCGGCCCGCATCGACGCGACCGGGAACCGCCTCACCGCCACCCGGTCGCGGTCCAGCACCGACACCCCGACCCGCGCCGGCGCGCCCAGAGCGAACCGCACGCTGACCTGCTGCTTCAAGGAAGGATTGAAGAACGCCGGAGAGACCGCGACCGACGACACCAGCCCGCCATCCGCCGCCGACCACCCCGCGGCCACCACCTGGCACAGCGCGAACAGCAACACCCGTCGATGCGCCAACACCGGATCCTCCCTTCCTCAGCCGCTCCGCGAGGGCAGACGAATCCCCTGACCCCGGCAGACGAGTCAACTCACCGGGCCGCCGCAATCGCCAACTTGCAGCATCCATTTGACTGGCCTGTGCAGTATATACGCTTCAGATGGCAGAAGTGTCAAACGACTCTGTCGAAAGAATCGTCACTGTATCCCCCGAAGAAGCCTCTCGATTACCTTCGGCAGATCGACAGGTGGATCTGCCGAACCCGTTGCGGATACAAACGTACCGGTAAGAGAAACCCAACGGAGTCCGGCTCGCCGCATTCGGCGAGTGCGTTCCGAAATGGTCGCGCGCAATGCCAGAATCGCTGGATGAGATCGTGCGCCGTCCGGCAGCAGGGGGACCGCCCATGACCAAGCCGAAGCGAACGACCGCGGCAGAGCTGCTGGCCAAGCTCGAGCAGGATCCGGTCTGGGTCGAACAGCGCCGCCAGCGCGAGGAGAAGCGCCGCCTCGAAGAGGAGGAGGACGCCCGGGAAGAGGCTCCGGTGGTGCAGGAACTGCGTGCCGCTGGGGCGCAAGTATCGTCGGTCTGGGACCTGGTGAACACCAGGGCGTCATACCCGGAGCTCCTCCCGCTCTTGGTCGATCAGCTGCAGCGCCCGTATCCAGACGGCGTGCGCGAGGGGATCGCGCGTGCCCTGGCGGTGCCGGAGGCGACGTTCGCGTGGCCTCTGCTGGTCAGGTTGTATCGGCAGGAGCCTGCGGGACAAGTCAAGAATGCCCTGGCGCTTGCCGTCGGCAATGCGGCGGATGCCAAGGAGCTCGAAGAGCTGATCGCGTTGACGCGAGACTCGCAGCTCGGCGAAAGCCGCATGCTCTTGCTCTTTGGCTTGGACCGGTCCAGAGATCCGCGAGCGCTCCGCGCACTCCGGGAGCTGGCCACCGATCCAGACCTGAAGAAGGAGATCAGGTTCATCCTTCGTTGCCGGGAGCGCAAGCAGCGTCGACAGCGAGCCCGGAAGATGACGAACTGAATCACCCGCCGTCGATCCTCGTGCACAGGACGTATCCTGCTGGCCCGTGGCCGGCGGTCGCCTGCCGCCGCGCGAGGACCCGTACCATCCTTGCACCCGCACCCACCCCCTGAAAGCGCAGGGCCGGCGAGAGCTTCCATGGCTCCCACCGGCCCCGCGCACCTGCCCCTCCCCCGGCGCTAGTTGCCGCCCGGATCGGTCGGATCGGTGCCCTGCACCCGCTCCGCCTTGAGACCGCCCCTCACCGCCGCGAGCTGCGCCCGCTCCACCGCCACCAGCGCCTGCCGCTTCAGCTCACCGCCCTGACGATCGATTCGCATCCTCTGCCCCCTTCCGGGAAAGGACGAGCCGCGACCACCGGCGCCACTCGGACAGCCCGGGAAGGACCGCCGGACGCTCGCGCCCATGCCATTCCATGTCATATACCATGGCGAGATATGGTCGTCAAATGGTCCGACCGTCCAACGACGGTGCCCAGGCCGCCTCCGAGCCGCCGCCGACGAGCGCGCCGGGCGCCCGAGCCCTGCGCGCAGGCCGGTCCGCGGCGCCGGGATCCCTCCCCGCGAACGGCATCGGAGCGGGGGCTCCGCCCCCTGCACCCCCTGGCCTGTGGAATCTGACGGGACTGCGGAAAAGCATGGAAAACCGGCGCGGACCGGCATCCAGACCCGGCCCGCCGCCGACCGCCGGTTTCCCACACTTTCCCGCAGTCCCTTGGAATTCGACTCGGCAACCTCTTCGCGCAAAGCGCCGCTCGCGGCTCGCCGAATTCCACAGCTCCCACAGGCCCGACCCGCGGCAGCTGCCGGGCCTGCGGAAAAGCCTGGGAACCCGGCGGGACCGGCATCCAGGCCCGGCCCCGCCCTCCCCCGCCGGGTTCTCCAGGCTTTACCGCAGTCCCTTGGAATTCGCCTCGGCGCCCGCCCTGCGCACGGCGCCTCCCGAGGCTCGGCGAATTCCACAGCTCCCGCAGGCGGCGACGAGTTCACACATATTTCTTTCAGGAGGGAAAAAAGCACGGCGCCGGCGCCGACCTCGCCGCCAGCGACGCAATCGGCGCATCCGGGCCGCGGCGCCGGGGCGGCCCGCGTCGCCGGCTCGAGCGCATCCATCCCGCGCCGCGAGCTGCGGACAGGCCCGGTCACGAGCGGAATCGGCCGGTTGACCCCGCCCCGCACTCCGCCGGATCATCCGCCGGCGCCGCTCGATCTTTGTAAGGTTTTTCGCTCCACCGCTCACCCGGCGCACCGCATCCGCCATTCCAATTTGCTGCTTGAATCGATCACGCCAGCCCTTGACTTTGGCAAGGTTGCTGCACTACAATGTTGTGCAGAGAGGATAATCCGATGCACACACCGCAGACCCCCGCCCTGAGCCGTGCCGACTACGTCCGCGGCGTGCTCGCCCTTTACAGCGGGCTGCCGCACACCGCCGCATGCCGGCCGTCTCCGCTCGACCGCCGGCTCGCCGAGCACCTGTTCGATCGGGAGATTCCCCTGGCGACCGTCGAGGCCGCCCTCCTGCTCGCGATCGCCCGCCGCGCCGCCCGCGCTCGAGACCTGCCGCCCCTGCCGCCCGTCCGCTCCCTCGCCTACTTCCTGCCGGTCGTCGAGGAGCTCCGCCTCGACCTGCCGGACCCCGGATACCTCGCCTACCTCCGTGCGCGAGTCACGCCCGCGGCCGGATGATCCGATTTACACCGGAAGTTTGCCATGAGAACCGTATCCAGATATGCATTGAGAGATGACGACAAGCACACGAACCCCTTGACTTCTCACCCGCGCTGCACTACAATGTTGTGCATGGCCAGACCGGCGGCGACGAATCAGCGGACCCACAACGTCACCATCCGCATCACCCGGGAGGAGCGCGAGGCCTGGACCGCCGCCGCTGCGGAGCAGGACCGCCCCCTCTCCTCCTGGTTGCGCTGGCTGGCCGATCGCGAAGTCGGTCGCCGCGGCAGGAAGCGCGCGACCGGTCGTTGACAACCCGCGGGGCGGGATTCACCCTCCCCGCCTTTGGCAAGCGGCCCCGGCGCGGGAGCCACCCCGCACCGAGGCCTGCCACGCAAAGGAGTAGACCCGATGCGCAGCGCAGAGCATTCTAACCCCGTCGCCGCCGAGCCCCATCCCGAGAGCCAGGACGCCGTCCGCCGCCCGGACGACCCCACGTCCACCGACCCCGTCGCCCCTCAGCGGCGGCGCCTCACCGTCGTCACCCGCTACCGCAACCATGCCCACGTCCCGGAGATCCGCATGGGCGGCCGCTGGCTGAAACGGGCCGGCTTCCCCTCCGGCTCCAGGCTCGCCATCCTCGTCACGCCGGGCCAGCTGGTGGTGACCGTCGCCGCCCCTCCCGGCCCGCCGCCGGCGCGCTTCGTGAATGAGGCCGCCAACCCGTACTGCCTGTGTCTCACCTGCACGAGGCCTCCGCAGACAACGCGCCGAGCCAGGCGCCCCTAAGACCCACCGCCAGCCGGGGCGGCTCCCGAGCGCCGCCCCGGCCGTTCCATGAGTCGCAATCGCACCTGACGGATCTGCCGCTCTCCTCCGAAGACCCTCTATCGCGCGCGCCGGCCAGGTTCGCGCCGAGCCGGGCGAACCGGCGCCCGCGCGCTGCCGGAGCTCGAGCGCCAGGCCGACAGACTCGTGGCCTTCCTCGCGGCTCGTGACGCACCTCTGCCTTGCGCCCCTCTTCCTGGTCGCCGGCTCGCGGGTGCCGGTCACGCCACGCGACCGCGAGCTGCTCGCCGCCGCCTCTGGCGCAGCGCGCGACGGCCGCCCGCCCCAGATCGTCGACCACCGCCCCGGGGCCCCGGCCTCCGCAGACAGCCGGCGAGCGAGCAAGCGGCTGCTGGCGCCAGCCCGCGGCGCTGCCTGACCTTTAGTGAGACGCCGCTGGCCGCAGGCCGGCGGCTTCAAGGTTGCGGTGCGCGGAAGGCAGCAGCTCACGTCCGACTCTGCGAGAACGGCCTACCACGAGGCCGGATCCAGTCGCAATCCCACCTGACTGATCTGGTCTCCTCCGAAGTGGGCGGCCCGTCCCACGCGGCGACCGGCAAACCCGCTGTTGCAATCCCGCCTGACTGATCTGGTCTCCTCCAGCCGCGACATCGTGGCACTCGTCGCCACAGCCCATCAGAAGTCGCAATCCCACATGACTGATCTGGTCTCCTCCGACGCCAGAACTACCTCGGTGTCGAGGAGGTCATGGCCAAGAAGTCGCAATCCCACCTAACTATCTGGTCTCCTCCGACGGCAGCGCGATCGTCGGGGGATGCCTCGGGATCGTGATGTTCTTGTCGCAATCCCACCTGACTGATCTGGTCTCCGACGGTCCAACAAGCGAGTGCGCACAAGGTCGCGACCCTGCTTCCGTCGCAATCCCACCTGCCTGATCTGGTCGCCTCCGACGTTGCTACTGCCCGCCCACCGCCACTTCTTCTGGTCCTGGCTCCCGTCGCAATCCCACCTGGCTGATCTGGTCTCCTCCGACCGTTGTCGATCGCCGCCCGGAACGGCTGCGCCAAGAAGTCGCAATCCCACCTGGCTGATCTGGTCTCCTCCGACAGGGACAAGGGCGTGGCCATCGGTATCGGGGCGTTCTGTCGCAATCCCACCTGGCTGATCTGGTCTCCTCCGACCCTGCCGGCTACCGCATCACCCACGACCACCCCAGTCAGTCGCAATCCCACCTGGCTGATCTGGTCTCCTCCGACTCCTGCCTTTTTATCCTCCTCTGCTCCGACTCGATCCTATCTGACCTCCTCGTCGCCGCGGGCATCCCCGTCGCAATCCCACCTGACTGATCTGGTCTCCTCCGACGGGCGATCAACGCGACTCTCGCGACCGGCGCCGGTACGTCGCAATCCCACCTGACTGATCTGGTCTCCTCCGACACCCCCAGTTCGACTTGGGGGAGAAGTTCGATGAGCGGCGGCCGGCGCGAGGCCGGCCAGGCCAGCTTCTTTCAGCCACAGCTGGCGCCGCTGACCGCCTTCGCGCACCTCACCGCCGGCCAGTTCCTCGATAATGGCCGGCAGGTCGGCTCGTTCCTGCGCGGACTTCGGAGCTGCTGGCACCTGTGGTACCAGACGCCCGCGCCGCGCGACGGCCGTGTCCGGCCGGTCGAGGTCTGGCTGGACGGCCGCCCGCAGCCCAGGGCCCCGAAGTGGGTGCGCTCCGCAACCCCCCTGGCCGTCACCGAAGCGCGCCTACGCAACGCCTTGGCCGGCGACGAGGATCCCTCGCCGCTGGCCCTCACAGTGCGCTGCCATGCCGTCCACGGCAGCACCGCCGTCGACCTGCGCCTCACCCCGTCCCCGAGCAGCGCCAACCAGGCCGCCGGGCCGGTAAGGGTGTCGTTCGCCCATGCCGAAACCACCCCGTCGGAGGTCGAGTTCGACCACCGCGAGGAAGTGCGCGGCCTGCGCGGGCAGCGGCGTCTGCATTTCGCAATCCCACGTGACTGATCTGGTCTCCTCCGACTCTACGGAGTGTACTTCCAGCAGCCCGTTCTCGACAGTTGCAATCCCACCTGACTGATCTGGTCTCCTTCGACCTGTTCGGCCGTGGCGCCTCCGGCTCCTTCGAGAACGTCGCAGTCCCACCTGACTGATCTGGTCTCCTCCGACGTGGAGTAGGCCAATCAGATGTACGGGCCTTACATGTCGCAATCCCACCTGCCTGATCTGGCCTCCTCCGACTATCATGGCCCCGCTGGATTACGCGGAGGGCGTCTGGTCGCAATCCCACCTGCCTGATCTGGTCTCCTCCTGCTGCCTTTTTATCCTCCTTATCCTCAGTGAGTTAAAGGTCATTGTCCCGTTACCTGCCGAATTGGGCCGGATGAAGATCGAATTTCCCTTTCCGACGCATCCCCTGGCTGCATGTAACCAACTGTCGTCAGGTAACTCACAGCAACGGCCGTTACCTGGATGCCAAAACGGCGACTGGACGTTGCATCCCTATGCCCGGCCGTCCCTTCTCCCCCTTTCCGGTTTCGAAGAAGGCCGGGCCCCGACTGCCGGCCACCAGCCGAACGCACACCTTCAGACCCCCCAACCTGTGGGCACGGCTGCCTCCCCGACCGGTTCGGCTCCCGCTACCTCCGCGAGACGCGCGGCGCGAGCCTCCTGCTCGACCGCCTCAACCGCGTCGACACTCTTGAGATCCTCCGGCGTCCCGCATTCCGCGACGCCGAGCTCGTCTACCTGGGAGGCGGCACCGCGTGGCGGCGCTCCCGGTGCTCGGCGGGCCGCTGGATCCGGCCCTGCTCCTCCTGCGGCCGCTTCAGACTGGACCTGCCGCTGGACGCCGGACTCGCCGGAGCTCGACGGGTCGCAATCCCACCTGACTGATCGGGTCTCCTCCCACGGACTCGTCGATCGATGTCACCGCCTGGCTCGCCAAGTCGCAATCCCACCTGACTGATCGGGTCTCCTCCGACGCATTTCGACGAGGAGCGACCGGATCTCGTCGAGCCGAAGCGGCCGCAATCCCACCTACCTGATCTGGCCTCATCCGACCATGGTAGGCAAGCTCGAGGTGGACACGCAGCTCGAGTCGCAATCCCACCTGACTGATCTGGTCTCCTCCGACGACCTCGCCGACACGGTCCGGAAGTGGGTCGGACAGTTCTCCTGGTCGCAATCCCACCTGACTGATCTAGTCTCCTCCGACGCCGGCACATCGGAAGCGTCCACGACGCAATGCCAAAGCTCGCTCATGGGAGGTTGCGCCTCCGATACGCAGCTCTTCCCGGCCTCCAGGTCACCTGATCTGGCGCTTGCGGATCTCGTCCAGGGTCTTGCCTTCGCCCTCGACCGTCTTGACTTGCAGCAACCGGGCGGTCCAGCCGAGCAGGAACGCAAGCTCCCGCTCCGGGGCCCGTTCGCGGAACAGGGGCCGGAGGGCTCCTCGGACCCGTGCCAGCTGGGGGCGGGTCTTGCCGCTGCGCTTCGAGACCCAGGACTCCGGCAGGGCTTCCAGGAGACGGCTCGCGCCATCGAAGCGCTGCGGCCATGGGAGCGGCGGCAGGAAGAGAGCATTGAGGACGGGCCGCAGCTCGGAGCGTGTCACGCCGCCCTGCGCAAGCTCGTCCGCCAGCGCCCGGGCACGGTCGAGGAGGTCACGCTTGCGCTGCGCCGAGAGCATCTCTCACGCCTCCGTCACGCGCCGAGCGCGTCGTGGAGCGCCTTCCAGGTCGTCTGGCGCGCGGGAACCTGGCTCACCCAGCGATCCACCAGCCCGAGGGCCCAGGCATTCAGGTCCGCAGCCTGCACGACGGCACGCGGCGGCGGGTGGGCTCGCCGAGCTTCGACCAGGGCGACGTCGGCAGCGCCGAAGCCGTGGTACTTCTTGCCGCCGACGCGGACCATCGGGCTGTCGGCGCCCAGGCCCAGCGAGGCGAAGAGAATGCCGAGCTCCTCGTCGGAAGCGTTGCTCAGGCGCAGCCGCGAGCGAAACTGGCCCCACGCGGCCCAGGTGGACTCCTCCTCGCCCGCGGGCCTGCCGTCGGGGAGGACGGCGCGGCGCTGGCCATAGACGCGGACCGTGCCCTCCTGCGGCCGGCCGGGCTGCCACGCCATCGGGGTCCTCCGCACGCCCGTCAACGGCTTCCAGTTCGCGGCGGCGGGCTCCGCCTCACCAAAGGCCAGCCGCCCCCCGAGGCCGGCGCCGCCGAACAGCGAGCACGCGGGGCATACCTGCGGGTCACGCTCGCGGACGCTAACGCGGCAGGCACCGCCGGGAGCCAGCTGGCAGGACGGGGTGAGCAGCTCGTAGACCTGGCGAACGGCGCCCTTGAGCGAGCTTCCCGGCAACACCGGCACGCCAGCGCTGCCCCGGCGAACGATCTCCGCCACGACCTCGATGGGTGGGACGCGCAGCGGCTGCCGCCGCCTGGGTCCCAGGTTGGGGCGCCGGTCGGGCTCCGCCTCGCCGCCGCGCACACCGTACCAGCCGGCGCCGATGACCACCGGGTGGGCCGGGGGGACGGTCCAGGTGAGGTGGATCACACCCGTCCATCGGCCGGGTTGGAACGCGGCGTGAGGAACGAACGCCGAGCGCTCGATCTCGGGATAGGCGCGCGGCACCGCACTATGTCCCACTGCCGGCTCCTCGGCGCGCACGCGCCACGAACCTCGGCCAGGGTCCGGTGGCGAGGAGGTCCTGCACACGATCGACCTCTTCCCAGCCCTGGTAGCGATAGGCGCCGAACAGACCCTCGCGCTCGACCGAGCTGCGGGCGGGCAGCTCGACCCAGTCCTCGGCGTCGAGGGCGTATGCATGCCGGACGGCGGCGGAGCTCTCCCTCGCTCCGACACCCTCCAGGCGCGCCGGCGGGGTGCCGGGCCAGCGCAGGCGCAGGCTGGGTTCGTCGACCAGCACGGTGCCGAAGCCGCGGGACTTGCTGTGGCCCACCTGGACGAGTCCCTCGTGAAGGTCCCGGAAGACCTGCAGCATCAACGACAGCATCCAGAGCTCGAAGTTCTCGAGCGTGGCCCGGAAGCCGAAGCTGCCGCCGGTGACCGCCTCCTGCTCGAACGGTCCGACCTGGACCGACTGCTTGGCGCGGCTGATCGCGACCCCGTAGCGCACCTCCGTGCGGTTGGCGGCGGTGGCCGCCTCGGGTGTCGCGGGGTGGGCATCGCCGATGCGCAGGCGGCCGGCGATCTGGGTCGAGCCGAAAAGCCGGTCCGCCTCACAGGAGAGGGCGTAGACGGCAGCGGTCTTGCCGTCCTTCCTCTCGTGCTCCCTCTGCGCCTCCTGGCGCCGCGGAGCCTTGAAGTTGAAGGGCTCCTCCGCCGCGCTGTCGCCGATCGCCGTCGCCAGTAGGCGCTCGCCCTGCGCGCGCAGCACTCCCTTGAGCGACGAGCCGGGGAGGTAGACCGTGGGCTCGCCATCGCGCATGGTGCGGACGAAGGCCAGGTCGGGTGCAAGCGGATCGAGGGAGGCTCCGCCCTGCACCACGAGGAGCGGTCCATCGGGGCGCAGGGAGCCGCTGAAGATGGCCTGGTTGTAGAGCTTGCGGAACATCAGTCGGCTCCTCCCAGGTAGTGGCGCTGGGCGGCGCTGCGGAACTCGCTCAGGTCGTCCTCACCGAGCTCCGCGCCGGTGGTCCCGGCGAAGAAGTCCACCGGCTTGCGCCGTACGATCGAGTGGGTCTCGACGCGCGCCAGTCCCAGGCCCCGCGAGCTCTTGCCGCCGACCGTCGCCAGCCCCTCGGCGAAGAGATCGAGGCCAACGAGCAGCAGCCCCATCTCGTGCGGCTCGGCGTTCTCGAACTCGATCCGCAGCGCGAAGCGCGCCGCGGCGGGGACGGCCTCGAAGTTGTAGAGAATGCCGCGTGCCGCCGTGCGCAGGTCGCGGTCGAGACCGACGCCGTCTCGGGTGTACGTCAGCGCGGCGCCCGGCAGCGGCTCGAGCGGCAGGTCCGCGAGGCGGACCCGGGAGGCCAGGAAGGAGTGACCGAAGAGCTTGCAGACCTCGCAGCTGTTGTCCCAGGCCAGCTGGAAAGCCTCCGCCTCGCTCAGCGTCTGGCGGTCCTTGCGCGCCTGGTTGACCCGCTCGGAGCAGCTCTGGCCGGCGCCCTGCTCCTTGTCGAAGGGATCGCAGACCCGCTGCCCTGGCCGGTCGACGCCGCGCAGCAACGACTCGATGCCCGAGCGCAGCGCGCCCCGCAGCGAGGCCCCCGGAAGATAGGGCCGGCCGCGGCCGTCGCGGGCGACGGGCATGTCGGTCGCGAACGCCGCGGCGCCGGCTCCGCTGGACCCCACGTGGACGGCGCTCTCGCACACCAGGGTGGCGCGGATCGAGTAGCGCTGGAGCAGACGGTCGTGCGCCGGAGGGCTCATGACGCCGGCCTCCCCTGACGCCGCTCCTCCTCCGCGAGCTTCGCCTGGTAGGTGTAGGCGCGCAGCGTGTAGACCAGCAGATAGCGCATCAGCTCCAGCGCGACCCCCGGGGCCTGCGCTGCCCTCTCGACGCATTCATTCATCGCCTGCTCGAGCGGTGCGAAGACGTTGGCCGGGGTGACCCAGTTCGGATTGCGCGCCCGCTGGTAGCGGAGGAGGTTGAGCAGCACTGCGGGCTCGGTCTCCGAGCGCGCGGCCTCCAGCAGCACCCGGGCCTGGCTCGCCCACTCGCGATTGTTGCGAGCCGTCCTACCCAGGGCGTCGCCCTGCCCGACCAGCCAGGCCTTGTGCCGCGCCAGGATCTCCCCGAGCGCGCTCCCACCTGCGGTTGTTGCAGCCTCCATCGCACCACCTCCATCGACTCGCTACATCTCAGAACTCGGGGTCCGGACCGCGCACGACGAACCGTCCCCAGCCGAGCTCGCGGTGCAGGCCGGCGCCAAGCAGACCCTGCTCGACCCAGGCGGCGAGGCGCGAGCGCAGCAGCTCCCGCCCCACCGCATAGACGTAGACCGATCCCGCCGCGGTCACCAGGCGCGGCGGCACCTCGCCGGTGAGAGCTTCGGCGCCGCCGTACCGGCGGGCCTCGTTGGCGCCGAAGCGGCCCTCTTCGCCCAGGGTGAGGAAGGCGTCGAGATGGCGCAGGGCGGGACTCGAGCGAGCGCCGGCCTCGGCAACGCCGAGAGGCCCCGCGTGGAGCGCCTCGACGAGCTCGTTCGGCGCCACGTCCGGAGTCCAGGGCTCCCTCAGCACGATGGCCAGCGGCAGCTCGTCCCCGGCGAGAATCCGCTCCCGCAGCGCGGGCGCCGTGGCGGCAGCGGCGGCCCGCACGGTCTGCCAACCTTCGTTCAGCGCCTGGGCCAGCGCCTCGGTCGCCGCCTGTGCGGCCGCGACAGCGGCCGTGGCTGGGGTTGCCGACGACGTCTCCTGCTCGATCGTGAGCCGGCAGCGCCCCATGCCCTTCGAGCGCTTGCCACCCAGCCAGACCTCGCGGCCGTCGAGGGCGGCGAGCAGCGCGGCGGAGGCGGGTTCGAGCCCGCGCACCTCCGCGAACAGGCGCAGGGGGCCGGGCGGTGGCTGCGGCGAGGCGCCGCCGGATCGCTGCGCCAGGGGTTCGAGCACCTCGACCGAGTAGAGCTTCTGGTCCATCGCGGTGGCGGTGAGGCGATTGAGCGCGGTGCGGCTGCGCACCCGCTGCGAGGCGACCAGCGCGCCGGCCCGTCGGGGCTGGGGCAGGAGCTTCGCGGCCCGGCAGCCGGGATGCGCGCAGACGCCGCCGGCCGCGGGCGCCAGGGCCACGCCGTGACGCGCGGCCTGCCGCTCCAGCAGCTCGCCCACCAGGTCATCGAAGACGTGTTCCGAGGGCCGGCAGCGCCGGCGGGTGGCGGAGGGAACGTCTCCCTCCGGGCGGGCCGAGCCGAAGCTGGCACGTTCGGCGAGCGCCCTGAAGGCCTCGTCGCCGGCGCTGCACAGGCCGGCCTCGAGAGCGGCAAAGGCCACGGCGCCGCGCACCGTCGAGCCGGGAGCGTAGGGAAGGGTCGGCTGAAAGAAGGCGATCGGCCGGCCCTGCCCGAAATGGAGCGGCGCCTGCGCTTCGAAGCAGAGGCGCACGGCGGCGGCCCACGCATGAGGACTGGCCGGCCGGTCGGGCTCGGGCGCCGCGGCCGCGGGCGGGTCCTCCACCAGCGAGCACTCCACCCAGCCGAGGCCTCGGGCGCGGCCGCCGCCGATCGCCGCCAGCGCGGCGCAGGCCGCGCGCAGGTTCCGCAGGTCTTCGTCGAGCGCCGCCGAGGTTTCGTCGGGCCCCCGCGGGACCAGCCGTGCCGCTGCCCGGAACCCTTCGCCCGCCGCGACGCCGCCAGCGACATCGCCGCCCAGGAGATCGCTGGTTTCCAGAAAGCCGAGGTGCTGGTCGACCGCGGTGCGAGTTCGGCGGCTCACGCCGATTCGCGGGCGCACCACGACCGGCTGGTGGGAGGTGCGGAGCACGGCGTCCTCGAGGCGCAGCGTGCCGGTCGCGCCTCCCGACTCCCCGAAGAGCCGGCAGACCGCGCAGCCGCAGGACCGACGCGGGCCGGTGGGCGGCGGCTGGTTCGGGTTGCACACGGCCGTATCGCCGTCGCGGCCCAGCAGCAGCCGCTCGAGCTCGATGCGCAGGGCCCCGCGGAGCGCCGAGGCGGGAATGACCAGGCGGCCCTGATGATCGCGGGCGGTCGCCCGATCGCCGCCGCGATCGGGAGAGGACTGACCACCGATCGCCAACGCCGCCACGGCAGGGCGGACGTGGATCGAGAAGCTCCTCACCGCGGCGACCCCGCGACGTCGGGAAAGGGCTCGATCGACAGCAGATCGGCGAGCTGCGCCAGCTTCCGGCCGCCACCGGCGAGGAACCACGCGGCGACCTGGTCGCCCTCCTCGGGTCGCCCAGCCGCGGGGCCGGCGGGCGCCACGGCATCCCACCATGCGGCGAGCTCGCGGCTGCGGGCGATCTGGTAACGGAAGAAGTTGGCAGCCAGGCGATCGAGAGCGTCGCGGCGCGCCGGGCCCGGCGGCAGGGAGCGCAGGCTGTCGTCCTCGTCACGGTACTGACTCACCAGGCGCTGCAGCGCGGCCCGCGGCAAGCCGGAGTCTCGTGCCGCCGCGGCCTCCTGCCAGAGCTGCTCGAAGCTCTCCAGCCGGAGCTCGCTCGGCTCGGCGACGCCGGCCGCTCCTTCTGGCAGCGGCGAGGAATCCGTCAGCAACGACCAGGCGACTCCGGAGCGCGAGTCGAGCGCGGCGCAGGCGGTCTTCGCCTGCTTCTGGAGAGTGTCCGCATATCTGCGCAGCAGGCGCACCGGGTAACTGGGCTTGGCGATCACCAGGCCGGCCGCGGCGCCGGCGTGCGCGAGCTTGTCGAGCAGCTGGGCGTCTTGCTGGAAGGCCTCGTGCAACAGCCCACCGCGGGCGCTCGCCCCTTCGAAGCCGCTCTCCACGGCACGCAGGAGCTCGAGCGCGGTCAGGGGCGCCGCCGCGGCGGGCAACACCACGGTGATCTCGTCGCCTCCGCTCAGCAGCGAGTGATAGGCGTCCGCCGGATCCCACAGGGGATCGAGGAAGCCTCTCGCGAGGACCGCTTCGACGCCGGCACGCGCCTCGCCGTAGATGTGCGAGGTCGCCTCGCTGAAGGCGCGAAGCTGGAGGAAGTCGCGGACCCCTTGCAGGACGCTGCCCATGCCGTTGCCGTCGACGGCAACGAAGCCGAGGTAGCGCCGCCGGCGCTTCGAGGCCTCGGCGAGGTCCGAGAACGTCGGCGAGCGGGCGGCCCGCCGGTCGCGCTCAGCCGGTTGGCGGCCGCCGTCGAGGCACACCTGGCGCAGGTCGCGACACCAGCCGCACCAGCTCTGCGGTCCGTCGTCGACGAGCGGGTCGGCGGTCGGCGGCCGGCGGCCACAGGAGGGGCAGCGCTCGCTGGCGGCTCCTGGCCTCGGGACCAGCTGGACGCCGGGGCCGCGGCGACGAGGCGAGGCGTCCTTGCGGGCGCGGAGCTCGACCTGGAGGCGGATCAGGGCGCCGCGCAGGCCCCCGACGAGCGTGAAGCGTCGGAGGGCGCCCGAGAGGCTGGTTTCCGGGGCGGACGGCAGCAGGTCGCGGGGGTAGAGCGGCAGCGAGACGACGGTGAAGGTCAGCTCGTGACTGTTGGCCTCGAGCCAGTCGCGGACCCTCTCCTCGAGCTGCCGCGGCAGAGGCGGCGAGCCGGCAGCCGAGGCGCCGGCGAAGAGCATCCCTCCCCCACCTGCCGAGTAGACGACGCCGTGAACACCCGCGATCTCGAGCGCCCGCTCGCGCAGCGTCCGGTTCAGGCGGTCGAGGGTGAGCGAGGCGCCCTTCGCCACCTGCACCCTCTCCGACGCGAAGACCCAGGCCTGAATGCGATCGGCGTCGAAGCTCACCAGGGTGCACACCGGCCTCTCGCCGAACCGGGCCGCGATCGCGGAGGGGAGGCCCTGGCCGGCCACCACGGCGCGCGCGGCCTCCGCCGCCTGGTCGGCGCTCAGCGTTCCAGGGGCGCCGTCGAGCATGGCGGCGGCGAGGCCGCGCTGCAGGTCGTTGCGGAGGTCATCGAGGCTCGGCAGTGACATCGCGAAGGTCCATGCCCAACAGCTCGCCCCGGCGGGCCACGAAGGCCCGCCCGCCATCGAAGTTTACGAGCTTATGTTGCAGCTTAGCATCTGATGGGTGGGTCAACAACTTCGAGAAGCTGGAGGAGGTGGGAGGGCGTGATCCTGCCGTCGTCCCTTCGCCACGCCGCTAGAGGTTCCTGCGGTTGGTCAGCCAGACCTCAAAGTCCTTGCTCACCTGGTTGAGCTGCAGGTAGTCGATCGCGACCGGCTCGTGGGCCAGACCCTGGCCGAGGGCAATGCCGAGCGCCACGGGCCCGGCGATGAGCACGCGGGCCGAGCGCCGTCCGCGCAGTGCCTCGCGCGCGGCGGCGACGGCATTCGGAAGATCCCGCGGGGCAAGCTCGCCCGGCAGGGTGATGACCTCCCATGGACCCGCGGCCGCCGGCGGCGCGTAGCGCTCGCCGCAGCGGATGAACAGGTTGAGCGGCTCGCTTGGCAGGCTGGTCATCGCGGAGCGGTGTCCGGGGCGACCGCCGGATCGGGCTGCTCGCTCACCGGCGCCCAGGGCACTGCCCAGGGCGCTCCAGGCCCGGTGACGAAGATGGCCTGCCGCGTGCGGGCATCGAAGACGCCAAGAGACCGCGGAGCGCCCGGCAGCGAGCGCAGCCACCGCGAGTAGGCGAGGTGCAGCCAGATCGGCGGCGGCCCGTCGGCCACGATGCGGCCCGGCGGCGGATCGCCCGCGGGCAACGGTAGGGAGGCCACGCTCAGCATGGCGCTCGGTGGGATGAAGTGATCGCCAGAGGTGATCGCCAGCTCGAGCGCCGCTCCGCCGCCCGGCGCGGCGCGCCAGCGGGCCGCGACGAGAGCGGCGAGAGACGGCTCGGTCTGGTCGCCGAGGCGCATCGGGACCTCGACCAGCCCCGCCGGCACCTTGGGGTCGAAGATCTCGATCCTCGCGTCCGGCCGCAGGTCGAGGATGCGGTGCAGCGCGGCGGCATAGGCCCAGAGGGGAGCTCTGCCGCCCAGCGTCACGGGGTCTCCCGCCGCGACGAGCGCTTCCAGGCGCGAGCCCCGGCCGCCCAGGTCGGCGAGGTCCGCGAGGATCCAATCCCGCTCGAGACGCAGGTTGAGGTAACGGGGGGGCGGACGGTCGCGCCGCAGCTCGAGCAGGGCCTCGACGATCCGCTCCACCACCGGGTCGTTTGCCCGGTCTGCCGGCGAGCAGAGGTCGGTCCGGAGACCGGCTTCGACCACGCCTGCCGGTCCCCTCGCCGCGCTGGGGTCACCGGTCTGCCACAGCGACCGCACGCGGGCCACCGGTGCCAGCCCGGCGCGCCGGGCGACGGTCCACCAGGACTCCATGCCTTCGGCATCGTCCTCTCTCGCGATGACGATGAAGTGACTCGCCGAGCGCAGCAGGACATCATTGTCGGGAGTGTGCTTGCCGCCGACGTCGAGCAGCACCAACTCGAGCTTGCGCCGGCAACTCTCCACCCACCCGCAGGCCGTGGCCATCGTCGTCTCGCACCAGGCGCCCTTGACGCGCGGCTTCAACAGGTCGCGGAGCTCGGCAGCATGGAACAGATAGCGGCCAGTGCCGTCGGGGTTGCCCTTCACCACGTAGGCCAGCGGCGCCGAGGGATGGAGCTGCAGCGCGCGGTCGAGGAGATGCAGCAGCGTCGTCTTGCCCGCGTTCGCAGGGCCCACGACGGCGATGCAGGGCGCCAGATCAGCGGCGGCGGTCATGTCGATCGCTGGGAAGACGGCACCAGGCAATTTGTATTCTGCCGAAACATCGTTAGACTATCGGGCCACGCACACCGTGTAAAGCTTGCCCAGGCGACCGCTCGCCGCGCACGGCCAGCAGCGCCAGGCCGCCGCCAGGAGCCTCGCCGATGAGCCCCGCCGCCGCCCCCTACCGCCTGCCGCCGGTGCCGTACGTGCGGCTTGCCTTCACCCTCCGTGCCCTGGCGCCCGCGGACCTTCCGGAATACCAGGGCTCCATGCTCCGCGGCGCCTTCGGCCACGCCCTGCGCCGCATGGTCTGCGTCATGGGCCGGGAACAGCCGTGCTCGACCTGCCGCCTGCGCCGCGAATGCGTCCACACTCGCCTGTTCGAGACCTTCATCGAGGGCGACCCGCCGCCCCTGCTCCGCGGCCTCCCCACCTCGCCCCGCCCTTTCATCTTCGAGCCCCGCGGCGAGGCCCGCCATCTGGCCGCCGGCGAGGATCTCGCCTTCGACCTCCTCCTCCTCGGCCAGGCCGCGGACCTCCAGGCCTTCGCCATCCTCGCCGTCGAGCGCATGGCCGAGGCCGGCCTCGGCCGCGCCCGCCACCGCTTCACCCTCGCGAGCGTCGCCTGCCGCGAGCCGGACGGCCGCCGCCTCGACGTCCTGGGCACCGCCGGCCTGGCTCCGGCCACCCCCAGCCTGCCCACCTCCGACCTCCCCGACGCCTCCCGCGCGCTCCTCCGCTTCGTGACTCCCACCCGCCTCAAGATCCGCGATCACCTTGTCGCGACCATCGGCTTCCGCGCCCTCGCCTTCGCCATGCTCCGCCGCACCCTCGAGCTCGCCCACTTCCACGTCCCCGGAGCCGACGTCGACTGGACCTTCCGCCCGCTCCTCGACCAGGCCGCGAACGTGCAGGTGAAGGCCGCCAACCTCCACTGGCGCGACTGGCAACGCTACAGCAGCCGCCAGAAAACCAAGATGAGCCTCGGCGGCTTCGTCGGCGACCTCGAGCTCATCGGCGACCTGGCCCCATTCGCCCCGCTCCTCCGAACCGCGGAGATCCTCCACGTCGGCAAGGGCGCCACCTTCGGCCTGGGCAAGATGGAGATCGGATAGAGAGCGAGCATGGCCCTCGCAGACCCGAAGCGCCCATCCTCAAGTGGGCTTGGAACGAAGCGACGTCGTGGAGGCCCGCCGCCGCGCCATGGCAACCGCATCTCTTCGCAAGGGCTGATCCCCGTCCAGGAATGGATCCATCAGGCTCGCCGATCCCGCGACGGCAGCGCCGACTCGGTAATGCTCTGCCACTGTCCGCCGAAGCGGCCGAGGGGGTGATTCTGTGCAAGCCAGCCGCCGAGCATTTCGCCAAATTGGCACCCGGGTAACGGCCGGCGCTCTAAGCCTCGAGCCATCAATAGATTACCGGCTTCCAGAGAGAACGCGGAAGCCAGAGCCGAGCAGTCTGATGATGCCTAACCTGGTAGGTAACGGCCAAGCGCCACGCAACCTACTGAGAGCAAGGAGGTTGCAAAGCCAGCAGTCGGAGGAGACCAGATCCGTCAGGTGGGATTGCGACTTTCTCGGGCCACTTATTCTCGGTAATCCTGATGTTCGTCGGAGGAGACCAGATCCGTCAGGTGGGATTGCGACGAGGAGGATCGCTCGGATGGCGAGGGTTGCTCCTGGTCGGAGGAGACCAGATCCGTCAGGTGGGATTGCGACCCGGACACTGCGGCGTCGTACTTCAGGTGCACCACATCTCTCGGAGGAGACCAGATCCGTCAGGTGGGATTGCGACTTCTGGGCGAGAATGTCGGACTTGCCGTTGAAACCGCGTCGGAGGAGACCAGATCGGTCAGGTGGGATTGCGACTTGAAAGAGTGAGTCGGGATCGACCCATACTTTGAGGTCGGAGGAGACCAGATCCGTCAGGTGGGATTGCGACTTCGGGACTGGACCGTGATAGCTGGCCGGTTCGCCAAGTCGGAGGAGACCAGATCCGTCAGTTGGGATTGCGACCAGATTTAAAAGAGCGTTGTGCGCGCCGATCTCTTCCCGATGTTCCAAGTCGGAGGAGACTAGATCCGTCAGGTGGGGCGACTTTCATGCTGAGTCCCCAGACCCCTGCCTGGCCGCAAGGCCAGGTCGGAGGAGACCAGATCCGTCAGGTGGGATTGCGACTTCTCTGCGATGTCGGCAACCATTCCCAACCAGGCCGTGATGTCGGAGGAGACCAGATCCGTCAGGTGGGATTGCGACCTGCGCGGCGACCGTCTTGTTCGGATCGGCCCAGTGCGAGTCGGATGAGACCAGATCCGTTAGGTGGGATTGCGACTTCTGATCGCCCTGGCTCTTCGGCTTGGGCTTGGGCTTGGTCGGAGGGGACCAGATTTATCAGGTGGGATTGCGACTCGATGAGATACCCAACGTTCGTGGTTGCTGCCGCGAAGGCCCACGTCGGAGTAGACCAGATCCGTCAGCAGGGTTTGCGACTTCTTGCAGGCCACGGGCATAGGTAGCGGCAATGGCATTGTCGGAGGAGACCAGATCCGTAGGGTGGGACTGCGACCTGTGGACCATGGCGACCCTCCGGAAGGCCGCGCAGGGCGGTCGCAGGAGACGAGGCACAGATGCGCCCGCGAGGAGATGTGGGACGACGCCGGAGCCAGTCAACCGGGATTGGTTCGTCTCGGAGCGGCCCTCAGCGTTGGAATCGAGGATAGCGATACGCACACATGTCCATATTCAAAATGGAAACGCCAGCCGTGAGCGATACCCCGGAATCGGTTAGAATCGCAGCTTACGGGTCATGAGCGGCTCCGGTCCGTCGCGGGAACCGATGCTCGAGGAACTCTCTTCGCGCAGGACTCTTCGTGCCGCGTTCGAGCGGGGGCTGCCGCGGTACCGATGGGGTGACGATCGACCGCTTCGCGAAAAACCTCGAGCAGGAGCTGGACCACCTGGAGGATCGGCTCCGCAGCCAACGCTACCACTTCTTCCCACTGCTTCGCTTCGAAGTCCCGAAGGCGCAGCACGGCGTGCGCTGCTTGGCGGTGCCGACCGTACGCGATCGCGTCGCTCAGACCGCCGCGTACTCAGTGAGCCCCGAGCCGCTCGAGGCCGAGTTCGAGGAGTGCAGCTACGCCTTTCGCCCCGGGCGCTCGGTCAAGGGCGCGATCCGTCGCGTCGACGAGCTACGGCATGGCGAAGCCAGCAGTCGGAGGAGACCAGATCAGCCAGGTGGGATTGCGACTTCTCAATGGCCAGACGCTCTATCGAGTCGATGATTCGGTCGGAGGAGACCAGATCAGCCAGGTGGGATTGCGACACTTCTGCATCCAGTCGAGCAGGCCCTCCCAGTAGTCGACCGTCGGAGGAGACCAGATCAACCAGATGGGATTGCGAGCAGACCAGCGCCCCCTCGTAGATGCTGCCGCTGCCGCAGTCGGAGGAGACCAGCGACTCTTTTCCGAGGAAAGTCTGGACTTCTTCCATCCCGGCCTCGTCGGAGGAGACCAGATCAGCCAGGTGGGATTGCGACTCGGGCTGGTGTCCGTGGCCCGCTGCAAGGTCAGCGTCGAGGAGACCAGATCAGTCAGGTTGGATTGCGACTCTGTACCAGCCGGTGAAGGTTTCGACGGGCGACTCCACCACCGTCGGAGGAGACCAGATCAGCCAGGTGGGATTGCGACGAAAGAACAGAGTGCGGTCAGAAACGCGTGGCCCCAAAGTCGAAGGAGACCAGCTCAGCCAGGTGGGATTGCGACTTGGCACCTCGACCTCCCTCGTCCGCCCACCGGCCGGTGCGGGATCTCCCAAGAGCACCCTATACCTCCCGGAGTGCGGCGGCTGACCCACGACCGAGCGCCGGCGGCAGCAACGCCCGCCGGGGTATACTCAACGGCTACAATGCCCGATCCCCTGTCCGAGAGGGACTGGCGCGATCTTCTGCGCCTGATCCACGATCGCCAGGTCATCCCCGTGGTGGGTCCCTGCCTGGTCACGGTGACCGATCCGGCCACCGGCGAGCAGATTGCCCTGCACCGGCACCTCGCTCCCGCTCTCGCTCGCGCACTGGGTCTCGAGCATCCCGAGAGCTTCGCCTCGTGGAACGACGTCGCGCGCGCCCACCTCCTGGGCGGCGGCGCGCGCGGGCGGGTGTACGAGGAGCTGCGCGAGCTCCTCGACACGATCCGGGACGATCCGCCACCTGCCCTGCTGGCGCTGGCGGGCATCACCGACTTCGACCTCTTCATCAGCAGCACACCCGACGGCCTTCTGGCACGGGCCTTGACGCGACAGCGACCGGGATTTTCGCCGGAGCACGACGTCATCCGCTTTCATCCGCAGGGCCTTTCCGGGGTGTCCAGCGACCTGCCCCCGAGCTTCGCCGGCCCGCTCCTGCACCACATCCTGGGCGACGCGGCCACCTACCCGGACTTCGCGGTCTGGGAAGAGGACTACATGGAGTTCATCTGCGGCCTGCTCGAAAAGGCCGACACGCTCGAGCACCTCTTTCGGGTCCTCAAGAGCCGCCATCTGCTGCTGCTGGGCGCCCCGTCGGAGGACTGGATCGTCCGCTTCTTCCTGCGGGTGGCGCGCCAGCAGCGGCTGTCCGAACGCCACCAGCGCGACTATCTCGCCGATCAGCCCGCGACCCTCGGCGAGCCGATGATCCTCTTCTTCGACCAGGCGGTGAAGACGACGCGCGTGATCGCGGGCCCACCCGCGGAGTTCGTCCAGACCCTGGAGCGAACCTGGCGCGAGAGGTACGGCGTGGCGGGCAGCGACGAGGAGCTCCTGCGGCGGATGCCGGCGGAGATCCCCCGCGGCGCCGTCTTCCTGAGCTATGCGCGCGACGATCTGAGCGCCGCGGTCAAGCTCGCCCGGGCGCTCGAGACCGCCGGCGTGCCCGTGTGGATGGACAAGATCCGCCTGCAGCCCGGCGCGAACTACGAGCGCAGCCTCCAGCACGAGGTCAAGGACGCCTGCAGCTTCTTCATCTCCCTGATCTCCAAGGCCACCGAGGCCGATGCGGCGCGTTATGTCCATCGCGAACGCGCCTGGGCGGCACAGCGGCACGTCGACGGGTTCGTGTTCTACCTGCCCCTGGTGCTCGACCTGGACGCGACCACCCCGCCTCGGCTCGAGCCCGAGTGCTTCCGCCAGAGCCACTGCGAGCGCTGGAACGGCGCGACGCTCGGCAACTTCGTGCGCCGCGTGCGCGGGCTGGTGGACGAGTTCCGCACCGCCGGGCGTCCGCGGGGTTGACGGCGATGGCCGATGGCAGCTCGGAACCGAAGGTCGATACGGAACGGCCGTGGCTCGGCCTCCTCCCGTTCACCGAGGCCACCCAGCGCTTCTTCTTCGGCCGTGACCAGGAGATCCGGGATGGCTTCCTGCGCGTGCGCGAGCACTCCCTGACGGTGCTCTACGGCCGGTCGGGCCTGGGCAAGAGCTCGCTGCTCGGAGCCGGCCTGATCCCCAAGCTGCGCGTCGAGGGATACCGGCCTGCCCTCCTCAGGTTGCGCTTCGAGGCCGGCGATCCGACGCTTCTCGCGCAGGTCGAGGCGGCGCTCGCCGCGCTCCTCGAACCGGCGGGCGAGGGGACGGCGGCGGGCGAGGCGGCGGGCCGATCCCCGGCTTCGACCCTCTGGGAGCGCTTCCACCGCCTGCCGGTGCGGCCGCCCGGCCTGGCTGCCGCGCCACCGGTGCTGCTCTTCGATCAGTTCGAGGAGGTCTTCACCCTCACCGAGTCCTCTCCGATGCGCCGGCGCGAGGCCGAGGCGCTCTTCCACCAGCTGGCCGATCTGATCGAGAACCGGCCGCCCGCCGCGCTGCAGGAGAGCCTGCGCGCCAGGCGCGAGATGGCGCGGGAGCTCGATTTCGCGGCCAGTCCAGTGCGCGTCGTGCTGACCTTGCGCGAGGACTACCTGTCGCACCTCGAAGCCTGGAAGAAGACGCTGCCCGCGCTGATGCGCAACCGCATGGAGCTGCGTCTTCTCGACGGTCCGAACGCCCTCGCCGCCGTCGTCGAGCCCGGGCGCCTGGGCGGGCACGAGCTGGTGAGCCGCGACGTCGGCGAACGCATCGTCTGCTTCGTCGCCCGGCAGCCCCCCGGCACGCCGCTCGCGGAGATCAGCGCGGTCCCCCCGCTTCTCAGCCTGCTCTGCGACGAGCTCAACGAGGCGCGCATCGCAACGCCGGCGGCGGCGATCAGCGCCGAGCAGGTGGACCTGCAGGGCGCCGACATCCTGCAGAACTTCTACGACCGCAGCTTCGCGGGGCTGGACCCGGCGGTCCGCGGCTACGTCGAGGACCGGATGATCACCGTCGACGGCCACCGCAACACGGTGGCGCGCGTGGACGCCGTGGCGGCGCTCCACGAGGCGGGCGTCGCGGATCCCGAGACCGCCCTCGACCAGCTGGTGAACGGGCGTCTCCTCGCGGCGGCAGACATCGGCGGCCTCAAACGCCTGGAGATCACCCACGACGTGCTGGCGCCGCTCGCGGAGCGCTCGCGCGGCCAGCGGCGCGAGCGCGAACGCGCCGAGCGGGCCGAGAGCGAGGAGCGCGAGGCGAAGGCGCGCGAAGCGGCCGCCCGCCGCCAGCGCGCCCGCCTCCGTTGGCTCGCCGTGGCCATGTCGGCCCTTGCCCTGGCCGCCCTGGCGCTCGCCTTTCTCGCCTACCGCGCCAGCCAGCGAGCGAGGAGCCTGTTGGAGGAGGCCGCGCGCAAGGCGCTGGGGAGCGCCCGATCGAGCTTCGATCAGCACGACCCGAGCGCCGGCCTGGCCTACCTGGCGGAAGCAGGCCGCTATCGCCCCGACGACGTTGTCGTGCGCAGGGCTTCAGCGTCCTACCTGATCGGGCTGCCGGCGATCGCACCCATGCCTGTCGGCGAGCCCCTGCGCCATAGCGGGGAGGTCTGGGATGCGAGCTTCAGTCCCGATGGCCGCCAGGTGGTGACGGCGAGCCTCGACGGGACGGCGCGGGTGTGGGATGCGGCGAGCGGTCGTCCTCTCGGCGAGCCCCTGCGCCATGACAGCAAGGTCTGGGCTGCGAGCTTCAGTCCCGATGGCCGCCGGGTGGTGACAGCGAGCTCGGACGGGATGGCGCGGGTCTGGGATGCGGCGAGCGGTCGTCCTGTCGGCGATCCCTTGCGCCATGCCGCCCCGGTCTACGCTGCGAGCTTCAGTCCCGATGGCCGCTGGGTGGTGACAGCGAGCGGGGACAAGACAGCGCGGGTGTGGGATGCGGCGAGCGGTCGTCCTGTCGGCGATCTCTTGCGCCATGCCGCCCCGGTCTTCGCTGCGAGCTTCAGTCCCGATGGCCGCCGGGTGGTGACGGCGAGCTTGGACCGGACGGCGCGGGTGTGGGATGCGGCGAGCGGTCGTCCTGTCGGCGAGCCGCTGCGCCATGCCGGCGGGGTCTGGGCTGCGAGCTTCAGTCCCGATGGCCGCCGAGTGGTGACGGCGAGCGAGGACCGGACGGCGCGGGTGTGGGATGCGGCGAGCGGTCGTCCTGTCGGCGAGCCCTTGCGCCATGCCAACGAGGTCAGGGCTGCGAGCTTCAGTCCCGATGGCCGCCGAGTGGTGACGGCGAGCTGGGACGAGACGGCGCAGGTGTGGGATGCGGCGAGCGGTCGTCCTGTCGGCGAGTCCCTGCGCCATGCCGGCGTGGTCTTGGCTGCGCGCTTCAGTCCCGATGGTCGATGGGTGTTGACGGCGAGCGAGGACCGGACGGCGCGGGTGTGGGATGCGGCGAGCGGTCGTCCTGTCGGCGAGCCCCTGCGCCATGCCGACGTGGTCAGGGCTGCGAGCTTCAGTCCCAATGGCCGCTGGGTTGTGACAACGAGCGAGGACGGGACGGCGCGGGTGTGGGATGCGGCGAGCGGTCGTCCTCTCGCCGAGCCCCTGCGCCATGCCGGCGTGGTCTTGGCTGCGCGCTTCAGTCCCGATGGCCGCCGGGTGGTGACGGCGAGCGAGGACGGGACGGCGCGGGTGTGGGATGCGGCGAGCGGTCGTCCTGTCGGCGAGCCCCTGCGCCATGCCAGCGAGGTCTTGGCTGCGAGCTTCAGTCCCGATGGCCGCCGGGTGGTGACGGCGAGCTTGGACGAGACGGCGCGGGTGTGGGATGCGGCGAGCGGTCGTCCTGTCGGCGAGCCCTTGCGCCATGCCAGCGAGGTCAGGGCTGCGAGCTTCAGTCCCGATGGCCGCCGGGTGGTGACGGCGAGCTTGGACCGGACGGCGCGGGTGTGGGATGCGGCGAGCGGTCGTCCTGTCGGCGAGCCG
>Ga0207699_10000106_pt1 | contig 58842 bp, 54 predicted proteins | sample LARL51metaG_FD_184344 | JGI IMG/M metagenome (GOLD analysis project Ga0207699, IMG submission 184344) | Corn, switchgrass and miscanthus rhizosphere microbial communities from Kellogg Biological Station, Michigan, USA - LAR L5-1 metaG... | ecosystem: Host-associated > Plants > Roots >...
CCGCCGCCGCGTACGGCACCTCCGTCTGGCGTTCTTACGAGCCCTCGCCGCGGCGGCGCGCGTGACTCCGGCCGAACTTGCCGTCCTGCTGACGGCGCTGTCCCGCCGCGGTCCGGCGTCGTGCAGCGACCCGATGACAGGCAGCGACCCGATGGCGTGCTGGGGCTCAGCGTCAGCCAGCAGCTCAGCGTCAGGCTCGGCGGGTTCCGGCTCGCGCTCGATGGTTCCGGTACCGGAGGCGGAGGGCGATGGCTCACCGGACGCCGTCGCCTGCGCGTCGGCGAGGCTGGCGGCCCAGGCGGCCACGTCGTCATCGGAGAACTCGGCCAGATCGTCGTCGCAGAACTCGGCCAGATCGTCATCGCCGCGTTCGGCGAGTGCGAGCCCGCTGCCGTGTCCCCGGCTCGGCGCGACGGCCGCGTCACCGGTGTCGGCCCAGGTCGGCGCCGAATACGGCAGGCTTTCCTGGGCCTCCCGGGCCCGCGGCGCCGACGCCGCAGGCTCGTTCCAGGCCGAAAACTCCGGCTGCGGATACCGGGGACCGGGATCGCCGGGCAGCGGCGGGTAACCACGGGCCGGATCGCGCCGGGACCGGCCGGGCGCGCCCCTCGCTGCGGCCGGACTGTGACCAGGGTGGGCGGCGCGATGCCTGTCACCTCGCTGGGGCGCCCGCCCGTAACCGGGATGCGGGGCGTTTCCCTGGCGTGGTCGTGGCACCGACACGGAGCTCACCGGCGGGACATCCCCTGGGCTGGCGACCCGGTGCTGCCCCGCCCGGGACAGGCCCGGCCTTATCCTGGCGGGCTGCGCATCGCGAACCGGCAGCAGGTTCCCGGCCGGGGCGAGATCGACGGGCTGGTCATCGAACGAGGCGCGGGCCGGCGCGTAGGCATACTCCTCGGCCGGGTGGGGCCGCCGCCGGTCAGGCGCTGCGGTGACCTGGTCGCCCGGGAAACTCATGTCGGGAGCGTATCGCTGCACGCGGCGCTGAATGCGCTGTCTGGTGTTTTTCCTGGTGGAACGGTCGCGCTGGAAGGCGCTGGGGGCTCGCCGGGAGGCCTGGAGGTCACTGTGCGGCTGGCGGCCTCCGGCACGCCACCAGGACGCCGTCGAGGCTGCGCGCGCAGCGTGACCCGGGCGGCCGGCCAGGTTGGTCGCCGTGGTGATCGCTTTGACCACAGTGATACCCGGCCGGTATCCTCCGTTAGGCGTTCGTTCGCATCCGGATGTTGCCTGGGCTCCCGCAGCGGAGCGCGCCATCGGGTGGCGGCGGACCGAGGTCTTGTCGCGCTTCCGCATCCGGGAGCGGGTAAAGTCTCTAGATCAGTTGCAAACGTGAAGGTTCATGACTGTGCGCACATTTAGCCCGAAGGCCGGCGACATCCAGCGTCAATGGCACGTTGTCGACGCTTCCGATGTCGTCCTTGGACGCCTGGCCAGCCAGGTTGCGGTGCTCCTGCGCGGCAAGCACAAGCCGATATTCGCGCCGCACATGGACACCGGCGACTTCGTGATCGTCGTCAACGCCGAGAAGGTCGCGCTCAGCGGCAGCAAGCTGGCCCAGAAGCACGCCTACCGGCATTCCGGGTATCCGGGAGGCCTGACCGCGGTCGCCTACGGCGAACTGATGGCCAAGCACCCCGAGCGGGTGGTCGAGAAGGCAGTGAAGGGGATGCTGCCCAAGAACTCGCTTGGCCGGCAGATGCTGCGCAAGCTGAAGGTATACGCGGGTCCCGAGCACCCGCACCAGGCACAGCGGCCTGCGCCGTTTGAGATCACCCAGATCGCGCAGTAGCGGCTGTCAACCAGGAAGCATGAGGAAACCATCGTGGCCGAGCCCACAACCGCGCTGACGCCCGGCGAGGGCGCCGAGGCGGAAACCGAGGAGCACCCCTCGGAGTACACCACCGAGTCCGCCCCCGAAAGCGGCGCGCGCCACACGGCCGGCAGGCAGGTCCTGACCGGCCGTGGGGGCGGGACGGGCCGCCGCAAGGAGGCGATCGCGCGCGTGCGCATCGCCGCGGGTACCGGTGAATGGAAGATCAACGACCGGACCCTGGACGGCTACTTCCCGAACAAGGTGCACCAGCAGCTCGTAAACGAGCCGTTCGTCGCCCTCGGCGCGGAGAATCGTTTCGATGTGGTCGCGCGCATCACCGGCGGCGGCGTGTCCGGGCAGGCGGGCGCGCTGCGCCTGGGCATCGCCCGTGCCCTCGTGCTCGTGGATCCGGAGAGCCGCCCGGCCCTGAAGAAGGCGGGTTTCCTGACCCGTGACGCCCGGGTCAAGGAGCGTAAGAAGTACGGGCTCAAGAAGGCTCGCAAGGCGCCTCAGTACTCAAAGCGCTAATATCAAAGCCCGCCCCGCGTACCGGAATACCAGCGGAGGTAATCCCGTCTATGGGCCGGTTGTTCGGCACGGATGGCGTTCGGGGGATCGCGGGGCAGGACCTGACCGCGCGCCTCGCCACGGATCTGGCCGCCGCCGCGGCGCACACCCTGGGTGAGGCGGGCGGGTTCGCTGCCGCCCGGGCGGGCGGCAGGCGGCCACTCGCCCTGGTCGGCCGCGATCCGCGGGCTTCGGGTGAGTTCCTCGAGGCCGCGGTGGTCGCGGGGCTGGCCGGCGCCGGGGTGGACGTGGTCCGGCTGGGGGTTATCCCGACCCCGGCCGTGGCGTACCTCACGGCCGAGCTGGGCGAGTTCGGCGTCATGCTGTCGGCGAGCCACAATCCGGCCCCCGACAACGGCATCAAGTTTTTCGGCCGGGGTGGCCTGAAGCTGCCCGATGACGTCGAAGACGAGATCGAGGACAGGATCAGGCGGCACAGTTCGGGCCCGGCCAAGCTGCCCGAGTGCGGGTTCGGGCGGGTGACGGATGCCTCGGCCGAGCGCGAGCGCTACCTGGCCCACCTGCTCTCCTCCGTGCCCGCGGCGGGCAGTGCCCCCGGCCGCGATGCCAAAGCCCGCGGCGGGCGGCCGCTGTCCGGGCTGCGGGTCGTGGTCGACTGCGCGCACGGAGCCGCCTACCAGATCGCGCCCGAGGCCCTCAGGCGGGCCGGGGCAGACGTCATCGCGATCGGCGCGGACCCCGACGGGCTGAACATCAATCAGGGCTGCGGTTCGACGTCACTGGGCGCGCTGTCGGCCGCGGTGGTCGCCCGGCACGCGGACGCGGGCATCGCGCACGACGGCGACGCGGATCGCTGCCTGGCCGTCGACGCCGCGGGACAGGTGGTCGACGGCGACCAGATCCTGGCCATCCTCGCGCTCGGCTTCCTGGAAGCCGGCCGGCTCGTCGGCGACACCGTCGTGACCACCGTGATGTCGAACCTCGGGTTCCGGCTGGCCATGCGCGATGCGGGGATCCGGGTGGTCGAGACGGCGGTCGGCGACAGGTACGTGCTCGAGGCCATGCGGGCCGGAGGATACTTGCTGGGTGGCGAGCAGTCCGGGCACATCATCCTGCTCGACCACGCCACCACGGGCGACGGCATACTCACCGGCCTGCAGTTGCTCGATGCGATGGCGCGCCGGGGCCAGCCGCTGAGCGAGCTGGCCCAGGCGATGACCAGGTACCCGCAGGTGCTCATCAACGTGAAGGGCGTGGACAAGTCCCGGATGGGCTCCGCGCCCGAGCTCGCCGCCGCCGTGGCCGCGGCCGAGACCGAGCTGGGCACGCTCGGCCGGGTCCTGGTCAGGCCGAGCGGCACCGAGCCGACCGTCCGGGTCATGGTGGAGGCGGCCGATCCCCTGCACGCCGAGCGGGTAGCGGGCCGCCTGGCCGACACGGTCCGCACCGCCCTGGCCTGAAACGTCTGCCTCGGCTTCCCTCCCCGCGCCCTGACGCCCGGTTACTCCGGCCGCGACCGGTGGGGGGCCGGCCGGTCGTGGTGGAGGATCGATAGATCTTCCCCGGCCAGGGCTTCCTCCTCCTCGGTGTCGATGACCGTCGGCCGGAAGAGCTGCTGGGCGATCAGGGTCGGCACGAACGCCGACAGGATGACGACCGTCACCAGCTCGGTGTACTGGGCCTGGTCGATGAGGCCGTGGGTGAGGCCGAACAGCGCGGCGATCGAGCCGAAGGTGAGCCCCGTCGCCATCAGCAGCGTGGTGTAGGTCCGCTCGCGCGCGGGGAGCCTGAACACCCCGGCGACCGGCCAGACGCCCGCCAGCTTGGCGACGAGCTTGACCAGCAGCAAGAGCGCGATGACCCCGGCCCCGGTGACGAGCGCCGGTGCGGAGATCAGCGTCCCGGCCCGCAGGAAGAAAAACGGGGTCAGCAGGGCGAAGGCGATCGAGCGCAGCCGGTCCATGAGCACCCTGTCGTGCAGGAACACCCCGGCCACCACCAGGCCGGCGACATAGGCCGGCAGGACCGCCTCGCTGCCCGCCTGGGTGGCCAGTCCGCCCAGGCCGAACAGGACGACCAGCAGCAACTTGATCTCCGGCTCGGACACCCGGTGCCCGAAATACTTGATCGCGAGCCGGACCAGCCGCGGTAGTACGGCCACGGTGACCCCGCTGACCACAATGAAGACAATCAGCAGCCAGCCGTAGCTGGCGAACAGCCCGCCCAGGGCCAGCACGGTGCCCAGGTCGGTGACGAAGCAGGCCGCCAGGATGAGCTTGCCCAGGTCGTGGCGGTTCAGGCCGGTCTCGACCATCACCGCGTAGACCACCGCGACCGACGTGGTGCTCAGCGCCACCCCGCCAATCTCGGCCGCGTGCAGGTCCCAGCCGAGCGCGAGCCGGCAAAAGCCGAAGGCGGCCGCGAACGGCAGGGCGAAGGAAACCGCGCCGATGGACAGGCTCGCCTTCCAGTGGCCGCGCAACGACACCGGGTCGATCTCGGCCCCGGCCAGGAACGTGAGCACCAGCGACCCCGCGCTGGCCAGGAACGTCACCACATCGGTCTGGGTGACGTGCTCTCGTATGCCGGGGATGTTCCCCGCCAGCGCGCCGACTACGATTTCGACGAGCGCGGCCGGGATCGCGATCCGGATGCTGATGACCGACGCGAGCAAGGCCATGCCGAGCCAGATGGCCGCCACGTAATAGATGTTCACTGGCCGCTCCTGCCAGGTAAGTCCTGGCAGCAGCCGAGGCCGGCGACTGCCAGGAGGGACTCCTGGTAGAAGCCATCAGCCACCGCGGCGGTTCGGGGGGTCAGCCCGCCGGAGCTTCATCCGGCCAATGCGAATACTAACCGGCCGCGGATCCTCCGCATCACGGCCCGCCCTCCCCGGCGCCCATGATCATTGGGCCACTTTGCACACGGTACGACCAAAATTCGGGGCGGTTTGTCCCGATTTGGTGGTCGAAACGTGTGCAAAGTCAAGTTGATCATGTGCGGGGGCGCGAGCGAACGGAGCGCGGGAGCGTCAGGCGGGCGAGCGGAGGTGGTCGGCTAGGACGGCGGCCTGGCTGATCTGGGCGTCCTTGGTGGCGGTGAGCAGCGTGAGGGGGCCGTCGGCGGCCAGGGCGCGCAGGCGGGTGACCGCGGCGCGTTGCCCGGGCTGGTCGAGCTCGGCCAGGTAGCGGCGGCGGAACTCGTCGAACTTCGCGGGATCGTGGCCGTACCAGCGGCGGAGGTCGTCCGACGGAGCGACGTCTTTGTCCCATTCCGCCAGCTGCGCCTTCTGCTTGCTGAGCCCGCGTGGCCATAGCCTGTCCACCAGCACCCGGGCACCGTCGTCAGGCTCAGGTTCGTCATAGACCCGGCGGACCCGGATCGGGTGCTCGGCAGCGGCCATGACCCCGACGTTAGGCACTGCTGGATGCGGGCCGCAACTGGCTGCCCACCCGCGAAGCGTTGCGGTGCTGCTGGACGGCAGGCCCTCAGCGCGGCCGCCGGCCTAGGACGCGCCGGGCCGCAACCAGCCGCCCTCCCGCGAGCCGTGCCTGCGCTGCCCGGGAGGTATGCCTGCGCCGTGAGGGTGCCTGCGGGCGCTGATGCGCACCGCGGTGGATCCACGGGAACCGGCCCGGATCCGTGGCAGGCTTGGGGTCGTGATCGTAGGTATCGGGGTGGATCTGGTGGAGATCGCGCGGATCCGGACGGCGCTCAGCCGCACCCCGCGCCTGGCCCCCCGCTTGTTCGCTCAGAGCGAACGTGATCTCCCTGTCGCCTCGCTGGCGGCGCGCTTCGCGGCGAAGGAGGCTACGGCGAAGGCGCTCGGCGCCCCGCCCGGTCTGGCTTGGACCGACGTGCAGGTGCGGCGCGACGGTTCCGGCCGCCCGGAACTCGAGGTCAGCGGGACGGTGGCGCAGGCGGCCAGGATGCTGGGCGTGTCGCGCTGGCATCTGTCACTCAGCCACGACGGAGGGGTGTGCATCGCCATGGTCGTGGCGGAAGGCTGACGGTGGCCGGCGCGAGTGTGCCTGGTCGTGCCGGATGGTTCAAGCAGACGGGTAATGGTGCGGCCGGGTCTCGGCACGCAGGGACCGCGAGCGGAGGGAGTGAGTCTGGATGAGGCAGGCCCACGAGGTCGTGAAGGTCCGCGCGGCCGAGGGTGCCCTGATGGCCACGCTCCCCGAGGGCGCGCTGATGCAGCGGGCCGCGTTCGGGCTGGCCTCGGTCTGTGCCCGGCTGCTTGAGGAGCCCTACGGTGCGCGGGTGGTCGTGCTGGCCGGCGGCGGCGACAATGGCGGCGACGCGCTGTACGCCGGGGCGCTGCTCGCCCGCCGCGGCGCGGCCGTGCACGCGATCACGGCGGGCTCGCGGACTCATCCGGGCGGAGCCGGGGCCCTGCGGGCCGCGGGCGGGGGGCTGCTCGGCCCGGCCGACCGCTCGGTGCCCGGACTGGTGGCGCAGGCCGACCTGATCGTGGACGGCATGCTCGGCATCGGCGGCCGGGGCGGGCTGCGCGAGCCCTACGCGTCGCTGGCCGGGCAGGCTGCCAGCTCGCGGGCGATTGTGGTGGCCACCGACCTGCCGAGCGGCATCGACGCCGACACCGGCGTGGTCGAAGGCCCCGCGGTGCAGGCCGACTTCACCGTGACGTTCGGCACCTGGAAGCCCGGGCTGCTCGTCGACCCCGGCGCCGGCCACGCCGGCGTGGCCGAGCTGATCGACATCGGCCTCGCGCCATACCTGGACGCCCCCGACCTCGTCGCGCTGCAGTCCCCCGACGTCACCGACCTGCTCCCGGTGCCGACGGCGGAGTCTGACAAGTACCGTCGCGGGGTGCTGGGCGTCGTGGCCGGCAGCGATCGGTTCACCGGCGCCGCCTGGCTCGCCGTGGGCGCTGCCGTGCGGGGCGGCGCCGGGCTGGTCCGGCTGGTAGCGCCGGGTCGGCCGGCCGCGGTGGTCAGGCAGGCCTGGCCGGAGGCGGTCATCACGGTCATCGAGGACGCGGGGCCTACTGCCGCGCAGGTGCTGCAGACGGCCGGCCGCGTCCAGGCCTGGGCTGCGGGGCCGGGGATGGGTACCGACGAGAACGCCGCACGGCTGCTCCGGGAGGTGCTCGCCCAGAACGTGCCGGTCCTCGTGGACGCGGACGGGCTGACCCTGCTCGCCGCCGAGCGCGGCCTGGTGCCCAGACAGGCGCCGACGCTGGTGACGCCGCACGCCGGCGAGCTAGCCCGGCTGCTCGGCGCGGATCCGGCCGACGTGGAGGCGCGCCGGCTCGAGCACGTGCGCCGGGCCGCAAGCGAGCTGGGAGTTACCGTACTGCTCAAGGGCTCCACCACGGTGATCGCCGAGCCCCGGGACGGCGCACCGGTGTTCGTCAACCCGACCGGTACCCCCTGGCTGGCCACCGGGGGCACTGGCGACGTGCTGTCCGGGCTGGCCGGATCGCTGCTCGCGCAGGGGCTTGACGTGACGCGCGCGGCGGCCGTCGCGGCGTACCTGCACGGGCTGGCGGCCCGGCTCGCCGCGGCCGGCCTCGGCGAGCCGGGTGCGGCCGACGCGGGCGACGAGGGCAGCGGTCCTGGCGTTCTCGCCGGGATCGCCGTACCCGAGACGGCCGTACCGGTACGCGACGACTTCGTGGCTGCGCCCATCGGCGCCTCGGACGTGCTGCGGGCGCTGCCCGCCGCGATCCGCGCGGTGCGAGCGGCCGGGCGATAGGCGAGACACGGCGTGGGCCAGCCAGGACGACGGGCCGCGACGAACAACGGCAGTTCACCCGGAGCCGTTCGGGAAATCCGGCGTTTGGAGGCTCGGTCCGGGGCGGCCCGGCCAATGCCACCCGGCTGGCAGACTTGAGCGTCGTGAACATCATCGGAGAAGCGGTCGTTGATCTGTCCGCGATCAGGGAAAATACCGCGGCGCTCGGCGAGTGGGCCGGGACCGCCGGGCTGATGGCGGTGGTCAAGGCCGACGGGTACGGGCACGGTATGATCCCGGCGGCTAACGCGGCCCTGGCCGGCGGGGCCGACTGGCTCGCGGTCGTGGGCGTACCCGAGGCTCTCGCGCTGCGCGAGGCCGGGATCACCGTGCCGGTGCTGTGCCTGATGGACGACCCGCAGGGGGCGCACGCCGAGGCCATCGGGCGGGGGATCGACCTCTGCGTCGGCACCCGCGGCACGCTCAGCGGGATCACGGCCGGCGCGCGAGCGGCGGGCAGGCCGGCCCGGGTGCACCTCAAGGCGGACACCGGCATGTCGCGAGGCGGCGCGACCGCCGCGGACTGGCCCGGCCTGGTCGACGCCGCGCTCGCCGCGCAGGCAGAGGGCTACGTCGAAATCACCGCGATCTGGTCTCACCTGGCCTCCGCCGACATCCCCGGCCACTCGTCGGTCGAGGCGCAGCTCGCCGCGTTCGGCCACGCGGTCGAGCTGGCCGAAAAGGCCGGGGCGCGGCCGGAACTGCGGCACCTGGCCAATACCGCGGCCACGCTGACCCGGCCCGAGGCCTGGTTCGACCTGGTCCGGGTCGGCGGCGGGATTTACGGCCTGGGCACCATGCCCGGTGGGCCCCCCGGCTGGCTGCGGCCGGCGATGACGGCCAGGACGCGCCTGGTGCAGGTCAAGCGGGTCCCGGCTGGCTCGGGCGTGTCGTACGGGCACCGATACGTCACGAAGACGGAGACCACGCTCGGGCTGGTGCCGGTGGGCTACGCAGAGGGGGTGCCCCGTGCGCCTTCCGGGGTGGCACAGGTGCACGCCGCGGGGCGGCGCCGGGCGATCTGCGGCACGGTCTGCATGAACCAGTTCGTGCTCGACCTCGGCGATGATCCGGCCTCGGCCGGGGACGAGGTGGTGCTGTTCGGCCCCGGGGACGCAGGCGAGCCGACCGCGCAGGAGTGGGCCGAGGCGCTCGGCACGATCTCTTATGAGATCGTTACCGCGTTTGGCGGACTCTGGCCGAAAACCTACCGTTGAGTAGCCTGTGCGGCGGCAGGTAGGCGCTCACCGAGCGGGACACCCAGACCGGTCCCAGGCAGGAGAATAGATGGCCAGGTGGCGGCGGATCAGCCGGATCGCCGGGATCAGCGCGGGCGCCGCGGCGGCGGGGGTCGGCGCGGTGATCACGGCCGAGCGGCTCGCGGCGCACCGGCTGCGGCTGTTTCCCGACCCGGCGGCGGATGAGCCGTTCGGCGAACTGCGCGGGCGGGAACTCGCCGTGCTCGCCCCCGACGGGGTGCCGCTGCACGTGGAGGTCAATGGGCCCGACGACGCACCGGTCACGATCATCTTCTGCCACGGGTACGCGCTGAACCAGGACAGCTGGCACTACCAGCGCCGCGATCTGGGCGGGGTCGCCAGGCTGGTGTTCTGGGACCAGCGCGGCCACGGGCGGTCCGGCCGCGCGTCCGGGCCGGTCACCGTCGATCAGACCGCCGGCGACCTGGACGCGGTCATCCGGTCGGTGACCACGGAACGCTCCCGGGTGGTCCTGGTCGGCCATTCGATGGGCGGCATGACGATCATGGCGCTGGCCGGCCAGCATCCGGAACTATTCGGCTCCCGGGTGTCCGGCGTCGTCCTCATCGCCACCTCCGCGGGCGGGCTGAGCGGTCCGGACGGCCTGGTGCCCGGGATGCCGTCCCCGCTGCGGACGTTCTTGCAGCGCGTCGCGCCGGTCCTGCTCACCGTGGCCGCGGCCGGCCAGCAGGCCGCGCTGATCGAACGTGGCCGGAAAGCATCGAAAGAGCTGGAGCTGGTGGCCACCCGGTACATGGCGTTCGGCGATCCGCAGGCCAGCATGACCCTCACCGAATTCCTTGAGGGAATGATCCGCGAGGTGCCGGTGGGCGTCATCGCGCAGTTCTACCGCGCTCTGCTCGGCTGTGACCAGCACGGCGTGCTCGGCGTGCTCGGCCGGGTGCCGGCGATCGTGCTGACCGGGGACCGGGATCGCGTGGTCCCGCCGCAGCTGGGCACCGAGGTCGCCGCCGAGATCCCCGGCGCCCGGCTGGTCACGGTGGCCGGGGCCGGTCACGCGCTGATGCTGGAGCGCCCGGATGTCGTCAACGACGCGATCACCGGCCTGGTCGGCGAGATTGCGCCGGGTAACCGATCGCGGCCGACGGGGCGGCGCCGCGGCGAGGGAGGCGTGCGCGGAGTTGCCTGACCACACCACGCGGTCGGCGGTCACGGTGCCTACCGCCGACGCGATGCGCGGGCTCGGGCGCCGGCTGGCCGGGCTGCTGCGTCCCGGGGATCTGGTGCTCCTGGCCGGACCGCTCGGTGCGGGCAAGACCACCCTGGTCCAGGGCCTGGGCGAGGCCCTGCGGGTGCGCGGCGGGGTCACCTCGCCCACGTTCGTCATCGCCCGGGTGCACCCGTCGCTGGTCGATGGGCCCGCCCTGGTGCACGTGGACGCCTACCGGCTTGGCGGGCTGGCCGAGGTGGACGACCTGGACCTGGACCTGGCCGGGTCGGTGACGGTGGTGGAATGGGCGGAGGGCCTGGCCGAAGGGCTTTCCGCCGACCGCCTGGAGATCGCGATTGGCTTCGCTGCGGCCGATCCGGGGCCGGCCCCGCCCGGTGACGAGCCGCGCGACGAGGCGCGCATCGTGCGGATCACCGGGACCGGATCACGCTGGGCATCCGGCCAGGCCACAGCCGCGCTGGCTGGCGCGGCGGCGGGCAGCGAACACCAGGCGGGCGTAAAATCCACGCGTCCTGACCTACCAGACGGCCGGGAAGCTCTATAGTTCCGGCTTATCCTCTAGGCCGCCGGACCGGCCTAGGTCCCCGATCACCACCGCAGCCATTACCCGCGCCGTCCGCCAGGACGGCCCGGTTTCCCTCAGCACGGAGGCGCGCCGTGGCTCAGCAGGGCTCTGGCCCCCCTCGGTTCCCGTCGGGACCGGTCCCGGGCGGGCCCGGGCGAGGGCGGCCGGACGCCGGCCCGGACACCGACGAGGAACTTCCGTCCTGGGTCATCCCGGCGCCGGTCCGGCCGCCCCGGCAGCACCCGAGCTCACGCCGCCGGCCCGGCGCGGGCGCCCGCCACGGCGAGTCGCCGGCCGGCGGCGGACCCGACCGTGACGACCCGCGCGCCGGGAACGGAGCCCGCGACGACGGCGCCGTGGGCGCCAGCGGCGGCGTGGACGACGGCGGCGGCGTGGACGAAGGCGGCGTCGTGGGCGACGGCAGGCTCGCGCGCGACAGTCAGCGGGCACGGTCCGGCCGCGGGGCACGCCACGGCGGCGACGGACCGCGGTACGGCGGCGAGGGTGGCCTGCGCGTGCCCTTCGGCCGGGCCAGGGCCGCCCGGGCCAGGCGGGCCAGGCGCCGGCTGCGCGTCTGGGGCGTCCTGGCGGGCGGCGCCGCGCTCATCGCCGTGCTCATCTACGTTCTGCTTCCCGGCGGCGGCGCGTCTTCGCCGGCCGGAGCGAACGGGTTCGTCACCACGTACCTGCCCGGCGAGTACCGGTCGGTGCCGGACACCTGTGAGTCGGTGTCGGCCGCCACGCTCGGCCGCTACCTGCCGGGCAGGCCCACCCGGGCCGCGCTTCCCGGGCTCTCCGGCAACTCGGGCAACCAGTGCGACTGGACGCTCGACCACAAGCCGGTGTACCGGCTGCTTCAGGTGACCGCTCAGGCCTACGCGCCGAGCGGCCTGGCCAGCGGCAACGGCAGCGCCACCTCGGCTGCCAAGGACGCCTACGCCCAGGACCTGCAGGCCAAGACGCACCCGCCGCGCAGCACCCATCAGCCGCCGGCCAGGATCACCGCGATCCGCGGGCTCGGCACCGCGGCGTTCAGCGCGTTCCAGGTGATCAAGGCGGGCGGCGACACGACCGACCGGGTCACGGTGGTGGCCAGGATCCGCAACGCGCTGGTTATCGTGACGTTCAGTGGTCTCGATCACGCCAGCCGGGGCGGCTACGGGCCGGACTCGCCGGGCGAGCTGGCGGCCGGTGCCGCCGCCGCGGCCCGGGACGTTCTGGCCAGGATCGGCTGAACGGGGACCGTTCGCGCCGCCGGCGGCCGCGGGCGAGCGTGGACGGCCGGCACCGGGATGAAGTGGTCCGTCCCGTGATCTACCCTGCTGCTCGTGCTGCTCCTGGCGTTCGACACCGCCACCCCGGCCACCACGGCCGCGGTGCACGACGGCCAGCATGTGCTCGCCGAGGCCACCATCGTGGACGCCCGCCGCCACGGTGAGGTGCTCATGCCGATGATCACCAGCGTGCTCAGCCAGGCCGGCGTCGGCCGGGACGACGTGACCGCGGTCGTGGCAGGCACCGGCCCCGGTCCCTACACCGGGCTGCGGGTTGGCCTGGTCACCGCCCGCGTGCTCGGGGCCGTGCTCGGCGTGCCGACCCCCGGCGTGTGCACGCTCGACGCGATCGCGCACGCGGCGGCGCCCGCGGCCGCGGGCCGCGAGTTCCTCGTCGCCACCGACGCCCGCCGCCACGAGGTGTACTGGGCGCGGTACTCCGCGGCCGGCCAGCGCATCAGCGGACCCGCGGTCGGGTCGCCGGCCGGGCTGGATCCCGCCGTGCCCGCGGCCGGCGAGGGCCCCCGGCTTTACCCGGAGTCGTTCGGCGAGCCGATCGGGCCGCGCTATCCGGCCGCGGGCATGCTGGCTGAATACGCTGCCGAACGGCTGGCGGCCGGCGCCGCGCTCCCGCCCGCCGAGCCGCTCTACCTCCGAAGGCCCGATGCGCGGGCGCCGGGTCCGCCCAAGCGGGTGTCACCGGCGTGACCCCCCGGCTGCGCCGCATGGCCGCCGGCGACCTGCCCGCGGTGCTCGACCTGGAGCGCGACCTGTTTCCCGAGGATGCCTGGACGCGAGAGATGTTCGCCGGCGAGCTGCGCGGCGACCTTCCGGACCGCTGCTACCTGGTGGCCGAGGAGGACGGTCGCGTCGTGGGCTACGCGGGACTGCTCGCGCCGGTGTCGCGGCGGGCCCGGCCGGGACGTGGCGGCCAGGCGGACGTGCTGACGATGGCGGTCGCCTCGTCCCACTGGGGCCAGGGCATCGGATCGGCGCTGCTGGAGGCGCTGCTGGCCGAGGCGGCGGCCCGGGGCTGCGCCGAGGTGTTCCTCGAGGTCCGGGTGGACAACCCGCGGGCGCAGCGACTGTACCGCAGGTACGGTTTCGCCGATGCCGGCCTGCGCCGGGGGTACTACCAGCCGAGCGGCACGGACGCACTGGTTATGCGGCGGCCGCTGGATGCCGCGGAGTTCTCCTCCGCGGCATCCGGGAGCCGGGCGCTGGCCGCGCCTGCGCCGGGCTCGAAGGAGCGGCGGTCATGACCGCGCCGCTCGTGCTCGGCATCGAGACGTCCTGCGACGAGACGGGAGCCGGGCTGGTCCGGGGGCACGCACTGCTCGCCGACGCGGTGGCATCTAGCGTGGATGAGCACGCGCGGTTCGGCGGCGTGGTGCCCGAGGTGGCCAGCCGCGCCCACCTGGAGGCCATGGTGCCCGCGGTGGACCGGGCCCTCGCGGTCGCCGGGGAGAAGCTAGCCGCGGTGGACGCGATCGCGGTCACCGCCGGACCGGGCCTGGCCGGCGCCCTCCTGGTGGGAGTGGCCGCGGCCAAGGCCTACGCGTCCGCGCTGGACAAGCCGCTGTACGGGGTCAACCACCTGGCCGCGCACATCGCGGTGGATCAGCTCGAGCACGGCCCGCTGCCGTCCCCCGCGGTCGCCCTGCTGGTATCCGGCGGGCATTCCTCGCTGCTGCTCGTGCCGGCTTCGCTTGCCGAGGTGGTGCCGGTGGGCGCGACCATCGATGACGCGGCCGGCGAGGCCTACGACAAGGTGGCGCGACTGCTCGGGCTGCCGTTCCCCGGCGGCCCGCCGATCGACGCCGCGGCCGCCAGCGGAGACCCGTCCGCGGTCGCCTTCCCGCGCGGCAAGTACCGGGACGGAACGCTGGACTTCTCCTTCGCCGGGCTGAAGACCGCAGTGGCGCGCTGGATGGAGGCGCGGCAGGCGGCCGGCCAGGCCGTCCCGGTCAGCGACGTCGCCGCGTCGTTCCAGGAGTCGGTGGCCGATGTGCTGACCGCCAAGGCGGTGGCGGCCTGCCGGCAGAACGGGGTCGCCGACCTGATCATCGGCGGCGGCGTGGCCGCCAACTCGCGGCTGCGCGCGCTGGCCGCCGAGCGCTGCTCCGCGGCCGGGATCCGCCTCCGGGTGCCGAGGCCCGGGCTGTGCACGGACAACGGTGCCATGGTGGCCGCGCTCGGCGCCGAACTGCTGGCCCGCGACGTACCGCCGTCCCCGCTCGATCTGCCGGCGGACTCTTCGCTACCGGTCACCGAGGTCGTCGTCCGCTAGGACACAGCCCGACGGGCACATTTCGCCGGCCGGCGAACCTGCCCGGCCCTATGGTCACGGCATGGCCGATGATGACGTGGCCCAGCCGCCCCCGCCGGTGGCCCGGTCGGGCGCGCGCGAATGGACCGCCCGCCGGTACGCCGACGTCCTGGCCGTCCTGGCCGACAGCCGGTTCGAGGTGCCTGCGGTCGCTCCGGCCGGTCCGGCCGGCACGCTGTCCTGGCTGCGCGCCTCGGTGTCGCGTTTCGCCAACGGCGCTGAGCACCGGCAGCGCCGGGCGCGCGCGACCGCGGAACTGCGCCTGCTGGCCCCCGGCCAGCTGCGCCAGGCCGCGTACCGGCGGGCCGGCGCCGTGATGAGCGCCGCAGCCGGGCCGGGCCAGCGGTTCGACGCGATGGCGTTGCTAGCCCGGCGGGTGCCGATGGCGGTCATGGCGGCCGGCCTGGGCATCACGTGTCCGCAGGATGCCGCCGACGCGGCGATCACGATCGCGGCCGGCTACTTCCCCGGCTCGGATCCCAAGGCGGAGCGGCGGGCCGGCGCGGCGACGGCGCGGCTCGCCGACTTGCTGAGCCCGGCCGGGGCCGACGTGACCGCGGCCAGGATCGCCCTCATGGTGCAGGGCTGTGACGCGACCGCAGGCCTGATCGGCCTCGCGCTGCATCTGCTCCAGGACATCCGGCAGGCCGGCGCCGACTGGCCGGCCGACGCCGTGCTGGACCAGGTGCTGTGGCTGAGTCCAGTGGTGCGGGCCAGCCGCCGCACCGCCCGGGTGCCGGTTCGCGTCAACGGCGGCACCCGGATCGGCGCGGGCGAAACGGTCGTGTGCGACATCGAGGCGGCCCACCGTGACCCGGCCGCGCCCGGCTATTCCGGTTCCGGCGGCGCCATCCCGCCGGACCTGACGTTCGGGGCCGGGCTCCGGCCGTGCCCCGGCCGGGCGCAGGCCCTAGCGCTCGCGGCCGGGGTCGTCGCGGCGGTGCGGGAACGTGCCGCGTTCCGCCCGGGGCAGCGGGTCGAGTACGAGCCGTCGCCGCTGCGGATTCCCGCCCGGCTGGAGATGGTGCTGCGCTGAGCCGCCGGCTGGCCGGGCACAGCCCAAGTTGACGAGTCCGGGGGGTGGCCGATACTGTTCGGGATTGGCACTCGCTAGTATAGAGTGCTAATACGACGCAGGCTGGTCTGGCACCCGCGACGACAGGCCGCCATGGTCGACTCTCAACCCATCTCTCAGTTAGCTAGCCTTTCCGGAGGGGGAGGTCAGATCGTGACGACCGCCACCAAGGTTGTTCTCAAACCGCTCGAAGACCGAATCGTGGTCCGCCCGCTCGAAGCCGAGCAGACGACCGCGTCCGGCCTGGTAATCCCAGACACCGCCAAGGAGAAGCCCCAGGAGGGCGAGGTTCTCGCGGTGGGTCCCGGGCGCTTCGACGACGCCGGCGCCAAGCGCGTCCCTATGGACGTCAAGGTCGGCGACGTGGTGCTGTACAGCAAGTACGGCGGCACGGAGGTGAAGTACAGCGGCGAGGAGTACCTGGTGCTTTCCGCCCGCGACGTGCTCGCCGTCATCGACAAGTAGCGATCCGTGCTCGGCGGGGACGCCGCGTCTCGATGGAGGCGCAGCGTCCCCGTCGTCGCTGAACCTGCGTAACCGAACAAGCTCAATCCCGAAAAAATGCAACTCGATCGGAGCCCGACTTTTCATGGCCAAGATCATTGAATTTGACGTCGACGCGCGGCGCTCGCTCGAGCGCGGCGTGAACCACCTTGCCGACGCTGTCAAGGTGACCCTGGGGCCGCGCGGACGCAACGTGGTCATCGACAAGAAGTGGGGCGCCCCGACCATCACCAACGACGGCGTTACCGTCGCCCGCGAGGTGGATCTCGAGGAGCCGTACGAGAACCTTGGCGCCCAGCTCGCCAAGGAGGTAGCCACCAAGACGAACGACATCGCCGGGGACGGCACCACCACCGCGACCGTGCTCGCCCAGGCGATGGTCCGCGAGGGCGTGCGCTCGGTGGCGGCCGGCGCCAACCCGATCGCGCTCAAGCGCGGCATCGACGCGGCGGCCGAGGCCGTGTCCGAGCGCCTGCTCAAGCTGGCCCGCGAGGTGACCGAGCGCAGCGACATCGCGCACGTAGCCACGATCTCCGCGCAGGACCGCGAAATCGGCGACCTGATCGCCGAGGCCTTCGATAAGGTCGGCAAGGACGGCGTGATCACCGTGGAGGAGTCCCAGACCATGGGGCTCGAGCTGGAGTTCACCGAGGGCCTGCAGTTCGACAAGGGCTACATCTCGCCGTACTTCATCACCGACCAGGACAGGATGGAGGCGGTCCTCGAGGACGCCTACGTGCTGCTGAACGCGGCCAAGATCTCCTCGATGGCGGACTTCCTGCCGCTGCTGGAGAAGATCGCCCAGGCCAAGAAGCCGCTCCTGGTGGTGGCCGAGGACGTGGACGGCGAGGCGCTGGCCACGCTGGTGGTGAACAAGATCCGCGGCCTGCTCAACGTGGTCGCCGTGAAGGCCCCCGGGTTCGGCGACCGGCGCAAGGCCATGCTCGGTGACATGGCGGTGCTCACCGGCGCCGAGGTGATCAGCGAGGAACTGGGCCTGAAGCTCGACGGGGTCGGGCTGGACCAGCTCGGCACGGCCCGGCGGATCGTGGTGACCAAGGACACGACCACGATCGTGGACGGCGGCGGCGACGCGCCGGCCATCCAGGACCGGATCCGCCAGATCCGCACCGAGATCGACGCCACCGACTCCGACTGGGACCGCGAGAAGCTGCAGGAGCGGCTGGCCAAGCTGTCCGGCGGCGTGTGCGTGCTCCGGGCCGGCGCGGCGACCGAGGTCGAGCTCAAGGAGAAGAAGCACCGGCTCGAGGACGCCATCTCCGCCACCAGGGCGGCGATCGAGGAAGGCATCATCACCGGCGGCGGCAGCGCGCTCGTGCAGACCGGGGCCGACCTCGGTGACCTCGGCAAGACCGGGGACGAGGCCACGGGGGTGCACGTGGTCCGGGCCGCCCTGGGCGAGCCCTGCAAGTGGATCGCGCTGAACGCCGGGGCCGAGGGTGCCGTGGTCGTGGCCAAGGTCGCCACACTCGGCGAGGGCAACGGCTTCAACGCGGCCACCGGCGAGTACGGCGACCTGATCGCCCAGGGGGTCATCGACCCGGTCAAGGTGACGAGGTCGGCCGTGCAGAACGCCGCCTCGATCGCCGGCATGCTGCTCACCACCGAGGCGCTCGTGGTGGACAAGCCGGAAGATGAGGACGAGGCACCCGGCGGCCACGGTCACTCCCACGGTCACGCCCACTAGCGCCCGGGTACGGCCTGTTACTTACTGCCCTGGCCGGCTACGTTGCGTAGCCGGCCAGGGCAGTCGGCTGTGACCCGGCCCGCTGTGAGGCGCGGCGGCCCGGGTCACAGCGGACGAACCGCCGCTCCTGGGGGCCCGGCGATGGGCGGCCGGCAGCGGGCCGGCCGGTCCTTTCCCGCTTTTTCCCGATCCGGTGGCGATAGATTCCCCCGGCCTGGGCAGTATTCATTCGTGACGGAGGGACGCATGGCCGGGAGCGCGCTGGTAGGGGAGAGCCTGACGCACCGCACCGCAACCGGGCAGCCCGGCCTCCGCGACCTGACCGACCGTGCGGTCAGCGGCCAGCCCGACGCGATCGAGAGCCTGATCGAGCAGGTGCGGCCGATGGTGGTGCGGTACTGCCGGACCCGCCTGGCCCGGGTCGCCGGTCAGTACCACATCGCCGATGATGTGGCCCAGGAGGTCTGCATCGCCCTGCTCGCAGCGCTGCCCAGGTACCGGGACATGGGCCGGCCGTTCGCGTCGTTCGTCTACGGCATCGCCTCACACAAGGTCGCCGACGCGGTCCGCAGCGCGACCCGGTCCGCGGTGCCCACCGAGGATCTACCGGATGGCCCGGACGAAGGCCCCGGGCCCGAAGAGATGGCAGTGGCCTACATCGAGGCGCAGCGGGCCCGGGACCTGCTGGCCCGGCTTCCCGGCCACCTGGGGGAACTCCTTGAGCTCCGGATGGTGACGGGCCTGACCGCCGAGGAGACCGGCCACGTGCTCGGCATGTCAGCGGGGGCGGTCCGGGTGGCCCAGCACCGCGCCCTGGCCCGGCTCCGGGCCATCGCGGTCCGCGAGTCCATGGCCTGAGGCGAACGGCCGGGTGCTCTGCCAGCCCGGACGCCGGCGGCCCGTCCGCCGAGCGCCGTCGCCCCCAGGGCGGCTGCCGATCGCCCATAGGATGGTGGCAACCGCACGTCCCTTCCTGGAGGTGCCATGGCCGACGACGTCAAGTTCGCCCCACCGGGCCTGACCTTTGACGACGTACTGCTGCTGCCCGCGCATTCCACGATCATGCCGAGCGACGCGGACCTCACCGCGAGGCTGACCCGCCGCCTGTCGCTGCGCATCCCGCTGATCTCTTCGGCCATGGACACCGTGACCGAGGCCAGGATGGCGGTGGCCATGGCCCGGCAGGGCGGCGCTGGCGTGCTGCACCGCAACCTCTCCGTCGAGGAACAGGCGCAGCAGGTGGACATGGTGAAGCGGTCCGAGGCCGGCATGATCACCGACCCGGTGACCTGCGGCCCCGGTGCCACGGTGGCCGAGGTTGAGGCCCTCTGCGCCAGGTACCGCATCTCCGGCGTGCCGGTCACCGACGACGGGGGCATCCTGCTCGGCATCGTCACCAACCGCGACATCCGGTTCGAGAGCGACCACAGCCGCCGGGTGACCGAGGTCATGACCCCGATGCCCCTGGTCACCGCGCCGGTCGGCGCGGCCGCCGACGAGGCGCTCGCCCTGCTCAAGCGGCACAAGGTCGAGAAGCTTCCGCTGGTCGACCCAGGCGGCAGGCTGCGCGGCCTGATCACGGTGAAGGACTTCACCAAGAGCGAGGAGTTCCCGCACGCCACCAAGGACGCCAAGGGTCGCCTGGTGGTCGGCGCGTCGGTGGGCGTGGGCGCGGACGCCAAGCGCCGGGCGGTGGCGCTGATCGAGGCCGGCGCGGACTTCCTCGTGGTGGACACGGCGCATGGGCACGCGCAGCCGGTCCTGGACATGGTCGCCCAGATCAAGGCGAACACCAGCGTGGACGCGATCGGCGGGAACGTCGCCACCAGGGCGGGCGCCCAGGCGCTGGTCGAGGCCGGCGCCGATGGGATCAAGGTAGGCGTCGGACCCGGATCGATCTGCACCACCCGCGTGGTGGCCGGGGTGGGTGTCCCGCAGGTCACCGCGATCTACGAGGCGGCGCAGGCGGCCCGGCGCGCGGGCGTGCCGGTGATCGGCGACGGCGGCCTGCAGTACTCCGGCGACATCGCCAAGGCCATCGCGGCGGGCGCCGACAGCGTGATGCTCGGCGGGCTGCTGGCCGGCTCCGAGGAAAGTCCGGGCGAGCGGATCTTCGTCGGCGGCAAGCAGTTCAAGATGTACCGGGGGATGGGATCGCTGGGCGCGATGGCCGGCCGCGAGCGCGGCCGGTCCTACTCCAGGGACCGGTACTTCCAGGACGACGTGCTGGCCGAGGACAAGCTCGTCCCGCAAGGCGTCGAGGGGCAGGTTCCGTACCGCGGTCCGCTGGCGGCGGTGGCGGACCAGCTGACCGGCGGCCTGCGCGCCGCCATGGGATACTGCGGCGCCCGGACCATCGCTGAGCTGCAGGAGGCGAAGTTCATCCAGATCACCGGGGCCGGCCTGACCGAGAGCCACCCGCACCACATCGAGATGACCGTTGAGGCGCCCAACTACTCCGGGCGGCAGCAGTGAGCGTTCGTCAAGACCGGCCAGCGAGGGCAGGCGATTGTGGCCTGCCCGAGTGCCGGTGCGGGTGGCAGCACCGCGCCGATGATGGGTTTCTTGACGAACCCGAAACTTTGAATGGAGCACCGTGAGGGTTCGTCAAGACCGGCCACGAAGGCAGGTGACTGAGGCACTGTGACGCAGGTGGAGATCGGGCGCGGCAAGAGCGGCAGGCGGGCCTATTCCCTGGACGAGATCGGCCTGGTGCCGTCCCGCCGGACCAGGGATCCCGAGGAGGTCTCGATCGCCTGGCAGATCGACGCCTACCGGTTCGAGCTGCCACTGGTCGTATGCCCCATGGACAGCGTGGTGTCGCCGCGCACGGCGATCGAGATCGGCAGGCTCGGCGGCCTGGCCGTGCTCGACCTGGAAGGGCTGTGGACCAGGTACGAGGACCCGGAACCGCTGCTGGCCGAGATCACCGAACTGGACGAGCCCGCAGCCACCCGCCGGCTGCAGACGATCTACGCCGAGCCGATCAAGGAAGACCTGATCGGGAGCAGGATCGAGGAGATCCGCGGGGCCGGGGTCACGACTGCCGCCCGGCTGTCGCCGCAGCGCACCGTGCAGTACTACAAGACGGTCATCGACGCCGGCGCGGACATCTTCGTGATCCGCGGTACCACGGTCTCGGCCGAGCATGTGTCCGGGCAGGCCGAGCCGCTCAACCTCAAGCGGTTCATCTACGAGCTGGATGTGCCGGTTATCGTCGGCGGCTGCGCCACGCACACCGCGGCGCTGCACCTGATGCGGACCGGGGCGGCGGGAGTGCTGGCCGGGTTCGGCGGCGGTTCGGGACACACCACCGCGGCGGTGCTCGGCGTCGGCGTGCCCATGGCCACCGTGATCGCGGACGTGGCGGCAGCCCGCCGCGACTACATGGACGAGTCGGGAGGCCGGTACGTGCACGTGCTCGCCGACGGCGGCATGACCCACAGCGGTGACATCGCCAAGGCGGTGGCCTGCGGCGCCGACGCGGTGATGGTCGGCTCGCCGCTCGCCCGGGCCACTCAGGCGCCCGGCCGCGGATATCACTGGGGCAGCGAGGCGCACCACTCCGAGCTGCCCCGCGGCGCGCGGGTCAAGGTCGGCACGATCGGGTCCCTCGAGCAGATCCTGCACGGCCCGTCCACCGCCTCGGATGGCTCGATGAATCTGATGGGCGCGCTGCGCCGGTCGATGGCCACCGCCGGGTACTCGGATCTGAAGGAATTCCAGCGGGTCGAGGTGGTGGTGACGCCGAGCACCCGGCCGCGGGCTGAGTCCGCCGCACCCGCCGAGTCCGGCACCAAGTGAGCCCGGCACCGGGCCCTCGCGGCCGCAGGCCAGCGTCCGGGCGGTGGCTACCCGCGGGTGCCGTTCGGAATATCAATAGCGGGGGCAACCGGAAGGGGCATAACGGGCACAGCTGGGCCGCCGTCCCCGGGGCCGGCGTGGCCACGGCGCTGGGCCCGGACAAGCGGGCCGCGGCGCTCGGCAACCGCGAGCGCGACGCCGCGCTGGCGGCGCTGGCCGCGCAGGAGCATCAGGTGCTGGTGGTCGGCGGCGGCGTGGTCGGCGCCGGGGTGGCCCTGGACGCCGCCACCCGGGGCCTGTCGGTCGGGCTGGTGGAAGCCAGGGACTTCGCCTCGGGTACCTCGTCGCGGTCGAGCAAGCTCATCCACGGCGGCCTGCGCTACCTGGAGCAGCTCAACTTCGCGCTGGTCAGGGAGGCGCTCACCGAACGTGCCCTGCTGCTGGGGCGGATCGCGCCGCACCTGGTCCAGCCGGTGTCGTTCCTCTACCCGCTCACCCACCGCGGCGGCTGGGAGCGAGCGTACGTGGGCGCCGGGGTGCGGCTGTATGACCTGCTGGGCTTCTCGCTCGGGCAGCTACGCGGGCTGCCCCCCCACCGGCAGCTCACCCGGCGCGCGGCGCTGGAGCTGGCGCCGGGGCTGAAGCGGTCCGCGGTGCACGGCGCCGTCAGGTACTGGGACGCGGAGGTCGACGACGCCCGGTTCGTCATCACGCTGCTGCGCACCGCGGCCAGCTACGGCGCCAGGGTCGCCTCCCGCACCCAGGTCACCGGCTTCCTGCGCGAGGGCGAGCGGGTCACCGGGGTGCGCGCGGTGGACCTGGAATCCGGTTCTGAGCTCGAGATCCGCGCGCAGCAGGTGGTCAATGCGACCGGCGTGTGGACCGACGACATCCAGGCCCTGGTCGGCGGGCGCGGCGTGATCAATATTCGCGTGTCCAAGGGCATTCACCTGGTCGTGCCCCGGGACCGGATCCACGCGAGCACCGGGATCATCGTGCGCACCCCGCTGAGCGTGCTGTTCGTGATCCCGTGGGGCCGGCACTGGATCATCGGCACCACCGACACCGAATGGTCGCTGGGCAAGGCCCATCCCGCCGCCAGCCGGTCGGACATCGAGTACGTGCTCGGCCAGGTCAACCGGGTGCTCAGGGTCCCGCTGACCATGGACGACGTGGAAGGCGTGTACGCCGGGCTGCGCCCGCTGCTGTCCGGCGAGTCGGACGAGACGTCCAAGCTCTCCCGCGAGCACACCGTGGCCCACCCGGTGCCGGGCCTGGTGATGATCGCTGGCGGCAAGTACACCACCTACCGGCTGATGGCCAGGGACGCGGTTGACGCGGTCGTGCACGGGCTCGACGGCCGGGTCCCGCGGTCCTGCACGGACGAGGTGGCGCTGGCGGGCGCGGACGGGTTCCCCGCGCTCTGGAACTCCCGGTACCAGCTGGCCCGCGCCTCTGGCCTGCACGTGGCCAGGATCGAGCACCTGCTGCACCGGTACGGCACCCTGATCGGCGAGGTCCTCGGCCTGATCGAGGCCGACCCGGAGCTGGGCCGGGCGCTGCCGGGCGCGGACGACTACCTGCGAGCGGAGATCGTCTACGCGGCCTCGCACGAGGGCGCCCGTCACCTCTATGACGCGCTGGCCCGGCGCACGCACATCACCATCGAGACCTGGGATCACGGGCTGTCGGTGGCCGCCGAGGCCGCGCGGCTGATGGCCGGGCCGCTCGGCTGGGATTCCCGGCAGACGGCCCGCGAGGTAGAGCACTTCCAGGCCGTCATCGCCGCCGAGCGTGCCTCGCAGGACGCCAGTGATGACCAGGCGGCCGACGCCATCCGCCTCGGTGCCCCCGACATCGTGCCGCTGGTGGGCACGGCCGCCGAGAGCCGGAAGTAGGCCGCTGGGGCCGGCCGTGCCCCGCCCTGGCCGCAGCCGGCTCACCCTAGAATCGGGGCCATGAACCAGCCGCCCCGGCCGCCGCGACCGCGTGTCCTGTCCGGTATCCAGCCGACCGCCGACTCGTTCCACCTGGGCAACTACCTCGGCGCGGTGCGGCAGTGGGTGACGATGCAGGACACCCACGATGCCTTCTACTGCGTCGTGGACCTGCACGCGATCACGGTTCCGCAGGACCCGGTGCTGCTCCGCCGGCGGACCAGGGTCGCCGCCGCCCAGCTGTTCGCGGCCGGGCTCGATCCCGCGCGCTGCACCGTATTCGTGCAGAGCCACGTGGCCGAGCACACCGAGCTGGCCTGGGTGCTCGGCTGCATCACCGGGTTCGGCGAGGCCAGCCGGATGATCCAGTTCAAAGACAAGTCCGCCAGGGGCGGCGAGGACCAGGCCAGCGTCGGCCTGTTCACCTACCCGATCCTGCAGGCCGCCGACATCCTGCTGTACCAGGCGGACCAGGTGCCGGTGGGCGAGGACCAGCGGCAGCACCTGGAGCTCACCAGAGATCTCGCGCAGCGGTTCAACCACCGGTTCGGCCCGACCTTCACCGTGCCCGGACCGTACATTCTGGCCGACGTGGCCAAGATCAATGACCTGCAGGATCCGTCGGCGAAGATGAGCAAGTCGTCGTCCTCGCCGCAGGGCATCGTGGATGTCCTGGACGAACCGGACGTGATCCGTCGCAAGTTCGCCCGGGCCGTCACCGACGCGGGTACCGACATTCGCGCCGACGAGGCGGCCAAGCCGGGCATCACCAACCTGCTGCGGATCTACTCGGCGCTGGCCCGGGTACCCGTGGCCGAGGTCGAGGCTACGCACGCCGGGATCGGGTACGGCGCCTTCAAGCGCGAGCTCGCCGAGCTGGTGGTGAGCACGTTCGCCCCGATCCGGGAGCGGACCGAGAAGATGCTCGCCGACGAGACCGAGCTCGACCGGCTGCTGGCCGCGGGGGCCCGCCGGGCGGGCCTGGTGGCCCGGGAGACCATGACGCTGGTCAGGGACCGCGTCGGCCTGCTGCTGCCGGCGCCCGGCGGCTCCGGGCAGTAGCGCGTCCCGGATCGGCCCGAGAGCGCGCTAGCGCGTCCAGGGCCCCGATCTGGCGCCCGGGACGGTCACGCCCGCCCCTGGCGCGACCTCGTGACGGACCGCCGGGAGTACAGCACGAATCCGGCGAACAGCAGCCCGGCCAGCACCAGGAAGGCCACGGCCACGGTGTCGGCGCCGACGCGCAGGCCACTGCTGGCGACCGGCTGGCGCCTGGCCGGCGGCTTCGCTGTGGCGTGCGGCGCCGGCGCCGCCCGCTTCGGTGCGGACTTCAGGGGGCCGACCAGCGTGCCCGCCGGCTTTACGTGGCCGTCCACGGTAAAGCCCCAGTTGAGCAGCCGGGTCGCGTAGGTGAACTCGGTCCCTGGCGGGCAATGCAAGAGCGTGACGATCAGCGTCTCGTGGTGCCGCCTGGCCATGTCGATGTAGGTGGCGCCCGCGGTTTCGGTCCAGCCGATCTTGCCGCCGATGTCGCCTGGGTAGCTGGTGAGCATCAGGTTCTGGTTGAACAGCCCGACCCGGTGCCGCGGCTTGATCTCGAACAGTGCGGTCTTGGTCCGGTCGTACTTCAGGAACGCCGGCAGGGCCAGCGCGCGCCGGGCGATCAGCGCCTCGTCGTAGGCCGAGGTGTGCTGGCCCGGCGCGTTGAGCCCGTTCGGATCTTTGGCCACGGTGTCGCGCGCCTGCAGCCTGTGCGCCTCGGCGTTCATCAGCGCCATGCCCCGGGCCAGCGACCCCGTCGCCTGCGCCAGGGCCACCGCGGCGTCGTTGGCCGAGATCGTGAGCAGGGCCCGGAACAGGTCGGAGATCTTGTAGCGCAGTCCCGCCTTCAGGCCCACGTCGTTGGGCTCGGTAGTGGCCGCCTCGTGCGAGGCGACGGTGGTCGCGTCCGGGTCAAGCGCCGGGATGAGGCTGATCGCGGTGAGCACCTTCAGGGTGCTGGCCGGCCGGTACCAGCCATGCGGGTCCCTGGCCGCCAGCACCTGCCCGGTGTGCGCGTCGGCGATCACGAACGCGGAGGCCTGCACCCGCGGCAGCCTGCGCACGTGGCCGGAGGGCGGATAGTTGACGACCGTGCTGTGGCTGGCCAGCTGAGCGCCGCCCTGGGTCGCGTCGCGCCCGCTGGCCTGGCGGATCAAGCCGGCGGGCGGGTGGTTCCGGCTCCCGTGGCCTGTGCCCGCCGACGCGTGATCCCGGCTTCTGTGGCCCGCGCCCGCCGCAAAGGCCGCCGCGCCCGCCGCGTCAGGATGGCCCGCAACCGTGGCGAGGATCAGGGCGGCAGCCATCGCCGCAGATCCGCGCCATGCTCTCATGCCTTGCCTCCATGGGCCCGCTCCGGGTCTGGCCGGGTGGCAGCGGGTACCGTAACGGCCACTCAAGGTATGCATCCCCAGTAGACCCAACCGTAATGCCTTCTGGCCGGCGGCGAAGCTCCCGTGGGCTGGCCATTTCTCGCGTCGTAGCCTGTCTGCATGGCGCGCGAGTCGGAGTCCGGCATCCCCATCGATGTGGTCTACGGTCCTGAGCAGCTGGCCGGGTTCAGTCCGGCGGAGAAGCTGGGGCGACCGGGTGAATACCCGTTCACCCGCGGGGTCTACCCAACGATGTACGCGTCCAGGCCGTGGACGATGCGGCAGTACGCCGGCTTCGCGACCGCGGCCGACTCGAACCGCCGCTACCACCAGCTCATCGCCGCCGGCACCACCGGGCTTTCGGTCGCCTTCGACCTGCCCACCCAGATGGGCTACGACTCCGATTCGGAACGGGCGCGCGGCGAGGTGGGCAAGGTCGGCGTGGCCATCGACTCGATCGAGGACATGCGGCGCCTGCTGCACGGGATCCCGCTGGACAAGGTCTCGACGTCGATGACGATCAACGCCCCCGCCGCCGTTCTGCTGCTGCTCTACCAGCTCGTCGCCGAGGAGCAGAGGGTCGCCCCGGCCCGCCTCAACGGGACCGTCCAGAACGACATCCTCAAGGAGTACATCGCGCGCGGGACCTACATCTACCCCCCGCAGCCGTCACTGCGGCTAACCGCCGACACCTTCGCCTACTGCCGTGCCGAGATGCCACGGTGGAACACGATCTCGATCTCCGGCTACCACATGGCGGAGGCCGGCGCCACCCCGGCGCAGGAGATCGCCTTCACGCTGGCCAACGCCAAGCAGTACGTCCGGGCTGCGCTCGGCTCCGGCCTGGCCGTGGACGAGTTCGCCCCCCGGCTGTCGTTCTTTTTCGTGGCCCGGTCCACGCTGCTGGAGGAGGTGGCGAAGTTCCGCGCCGCGCGCCGGATCTGGGCGCAGATCATGCGGGAGGAGTTCGGCGCCACGGATCCCAGGTCGCAGATGCTCCGGTTCCACACCCAGACCGCCGGGGTGCAGCTGACGGCGCAGCAGCCGGAGGTGAACATGGTCCGGGTCACCATCCAGGCGCTCGCCGCCGTGCTCGGCGGTACCCAGTCGCTGCACACCAATTCCTATGACGAGGCAATCGGGCTGCCCAGCCAGAAGGCGGCCACGCTGGCGGTGCGGACCCAGCAGGTGATCGCCAACGAGACCGACCTGACGGCCACCGTCGACCCGTTCGCGGGCTCATACGCGGTGGAATCGATGACCGACGAGATCGAGGCCGCGGCCCGCCAGCTGATCGACCAGGTTGAGGAGGCGGGCGGCGCGGTCGCCGCGATCGAGCGCGGCTTCCAGAAGGCCGAGATCGAGCGGTCGGCCTACCACGTGGCCCGGCAGGTGGAGTCGGGGGAGCGCGTGGTGGTCGGCGTGAACAAGTTCCAGGCCGACGAGGAGGAACCGCAGCGGCCGTTGCGGGTGGACCCGGCCATCGAGCGGGAGCAGGCGGAGCTGCTGGCCGAGCTGCGCAGCTCGCGGAACGGTGCCGAGTACAAGCGGCGGCTGGATGACCTGCGGCGCGCGGCCGAGGGAACGCAGAACGTGCTGGTGCCGCTGCGCGAGGCGCTGCGTGCCCGGGCGACCGTCGGCGAGGTCTGCGACGCCCTGCGCGAGGTCTGGGGGGTGTACCAGCCGCCGGATGCGGACTGATCGCTCGCGGGTCTTTATGCCCGGCCTGACCTGCATCACGATAGGAGGAATTGCGGATGGAGGTCACCGGTGGTCATCGACTGGAACTCGTCACGTGGGCCGACGCTGGGCGTGGAGTGGGAATTGCAGCTCATCGACGCGCACACCAGGGCGCTGCGCCAGGACGCCCGCGAGGTGCTCGCGGCGCTCCCTGAGCTGGCCGCGGGCAACGGGACCCCCAAGCTTCGCTACGAGCTCATGCAGTCCACGGTCGAGCTGGCGACCGGCATCTGCAGTACGGTCGCGGAGGCCAAGGAAGACCTGGCCGGGACGATCGCGCAGCTCCAGCGGGTAACCAGCGCCCGGGACATGCTGCTGACGTGCGCGGGGACGCATCCCTTCAGCAACTGGAGGGACGCGAAGATGGCACCGGTTCAGCGTTATGCCGAGCTCGTCGAGCAGATGCAGTGGCTGGTCCGCAGGATCCAGCTTTTCAGCGTCCAGGTTCACGTGGGCCTGGCCGACGGCAGCACGGCAATCCCGATCATCAACGCTCTGTCCAGGTACCTGCCACATTTCCTCGCGCTGACCGCGTCCAGCCCGTACTGGAACGGGGAGGACACGGGACTGGCATCGATCCGGGCCGTTATCTTCGGTGAGCTGCCCACGGCGGGGCCGCCGCACCGGCTGTCGGACTGGAAAGAGTTCGAGGACTATATGGACACGCTGCTGCGCGCCGGGACCATCCGGAGCATCAAGGAAGTGTGGTGGGACATTCGGCCGCACCCGGATTTCGGCACGATCGAGATCCGCATCTGCGATGGTGTCCCCACCCTGCGTGAGATCGGCATGGTAGCGGCGCTCTCGCAGTGCCTGGTGCAGCAGTTCAGCCTCCAGATCGAGCGTGGTTATCAGCTGCCCAGCCCTCCGACTTGGGTCGTTCGGGACAACAAGTGGCGCGCAACGAGGTACGGTCTTGACGCCATAGTGATCACAGATGATTCCGGTGCGACGGCGCCGATGCGCGACGAGCTTTACGAATTGGTTCGCGAACTTGAGCCGATAGCTGACAGACTGGGCTGCGGTTCTGAGCTCGGCGTCGTCTCCGAAGTCCTAGACCAGGGAGCGTCATACGAGCGGCAGCGTGCGGTCACGGCTGACGGCGGCGCGCTGACCGAGGTGGTGGATGCCTTGGTCACCGAGTTCGCGGAGGACCGTTTCTTGTGCCCCGGGGAGGCAGCGCATGCCGGGAGATGATCTGGCGGCGGAGCTCGGCGGGTTTCTCGCCGATCATTCTGCCGAGCTGATCCAGTTCCGGCGTGACCTGCATGCCCATCCGGAGATCGGCTATCACGAGCACCGGACCACCCGGCGGGTGGCGCTCAGGCTGGCCGCCGGCGGCCTGCGGCCGATGATCTTGCCCAAGGGAACCGGGCTCATCGTCGAGATCAGCAGTCCCGGGGCCGCCCCCGATGGGCCGCTCGTGGCACTGCGCGCGGACCTGGACGCGCTGCCCATCACCGACGAGAAGGCCGTCGCCTACCGGTCCACGGTGGCGAACGCCTGCCATGCGTGCGGACACGACGTGCATACCACGATCCTGCTCGGTGTCGGCCTGTTCCTGGCGGCGCAGGCGGAGGCGGGAGCGCTGCCCGGGCGGGTCCGGCTGATCTTCCAGCCCGCCGAGGAAGTTCCCGGCGGTGCGCTCGACGTGCTGGCCGCGGGGGGCATCGCGGGCGTGGACCGCATCTTCGCGCTGCACTGCGACCCGCGGCTCGAGGTGGGGAAGATCGGGATCCGGTCCGGGCCGATCACGGCCGCCTGCGACAAGATCACCGTCAGGGTCACCGGGCCCGGCGGTCACACCGCCCGCCCGCACCTGACCGCCGACCTGGTGTACGCGCTGGGCAAGATCGTGACCGAGCTGCCGGCCGCGCTGACCCGCCGGGTGGACCCGCGATCCAGCCTCAGCCTGGTCTGGGGCCGGGTAAGCGCGGGCACGGCGGCCAACGCGATCCCGGACGACGGGATCGCCGAGGGAACCGTACGGTGCCTGGACGACGAGGCATGGCAGGCCGCGCCCGAGATGATGAAGGCGCTCATCGACTCGGTCGCCAGCGCCTACGGCGTGCTTGCCGATGTCAGCTACGTGCGGAACGTTCCGCCCACCGTCAACGAGGTGGTCAGCGCCGCGATGCTCACCTCCGCGGCGCGGGAGGCGCTGGGTCCCCAGGCGGTGGCCGGCACGCCGCAGAGCCTCGGCGGCGAAGACTTCGCCTGGTACCTGGAATCGATCCCGGGTGCCCTGGCCAGGCTCGGCACCGGGAGACCCGGCGCACCCGAGCTCGACATCCACCAGCCCACGTTCGACGTCGACGAACGAGCTATCGACGTCGGGATCAAGGTGCAGGTGCACGCAGCGCTCACCGCGTTGCGCGAGGCCGGAGGTACGCCCGCCGTGCCGAGCATGCCCGGTGCCGCGCATGCCTGATCGCGGACGGCTTACAGTAGAGCACGGCAGCGCCCCGGCCCGGGGGCGTCGCACTCGCTTGCCAACCGCGGAGTCCAGCACCGGTGTCATCAGCCCAGCAGCCAGCCGACCAGGCCGGCCAGCCAACCGCCGCCGAGACTGGCCACGCTGGCCCGCCGCCGGCCGCCCAGACGGGGCCCGCTGCGGCCGGCCAGGCCGGCCCGCTCCGGGTCCCCACCCAGCCCCGGGCCGCCGGGCCGGGGGGCGTGCGGGCCAAGCCGGATGTGTACCGGTCGCCGGTGGCTCCCGTCGTCTGGTGGGTGTGGGTCGCGTTCGCCGTGGCGAACCTGATTGACCTGGCCGTCCAGGGGCGGGACCACCTCGCGGCGGAGGTCGCCGCGGTCCTGATCCTGGTCACCGGGATCGCCTACGTCACGGCGTTCCGGCCCCGGGTGCTCGCCGACGATGCGGGCATCACGATCAGGAACCCGCTGCGCGATCACCACGTGCCCTGGGACTGCGTGCAGGACATGGAGCTGCGTGACTCGCTTGAGGTGCACTGCATCCCCCAGGACGGCGAGCAGAAGAGCAAGCCACTTTACGCCTGGGCGGTGCACTCCTCGCGCCGCAGCAGGCTCAAGGCCGAGGCGCGAGCCCGGCGTTCGGCCAAGTCGTCCCGGCAGCCCCCCGCCGCCTACGCCCGGCTGCCCGCCGAGGCCCAAGCCGCGCTGACCAAGAGCGACTCCGAGATCATCACCAGGGCGCTGGGCGAGCGCGCCACCCGGGCGCGCGCGGCCGGGGCCTCAGGCGGCCGACGCACGGCCCGCTGGGACATGCTGGCCATCGCCGCGCTGGTGCTCCCCGCACTGCTGCTGCTCGTGGTCTCGTTGGTCTGACTCATACGGGCGGTCAGGAACCGATGGACCGGCACGGCCTGGCCCGCAGCCAGGCGACGTAATCAGCGGGCGCCGCCGCCCTCTCCGCGGCGTCGGCCACGATGCCGATGTACCGGGCGGCAGGCAGCCCGCCCTCGTATCCGTTCAGCACATATAGCCAGGCCGCTGCGTCACCTTCGAGGGTCTGCACCCGCACCGTGAGCTTGCGGTAGTAGCCGAGAGTCACGCCGTCCCAGCGGTCGAGCGCCTTCTCGTCGCTTTCCGAGACGTCGTAGAGGACGACGAAGACCCGCTCGGCCTCATCTTCCACGACCGTCGCCAGCGCACCCTCCCAGCCAATTTCCTCGCCGCCGAACGTCAGCCGCCAACCCTCCAGCCAGCCCGTTCCCTGCTGCGGCGAATGCGGGCACCGCCCGGCCATCTGCGCGGCATCCATGTTGCTGCCGTACGCGGCGTAGAGAGCCACGGATCACCAGCGTAGGGGTCCGGGCGGCCCCAGGTGGGCCTATGGGCAACACGCTGATGCTCTGCACACGGGCGGCACCAAATGCGCCAGAATGAGGCATCGTGAGCCAGCCACGCCCGCGCATCGCGATCATCGGCGGAGGTCCCGGAGGGTACGAGGCTGCCCTGGTCGCCGCCCAGCTCGGCGCCGAGGCCATCGTGGCCGAGACCGACGGTCTCGGCGGCGCCTGCGTACTGACCGACTGCGTCCCGTCCAAGACCCTCATCGAGACCGCCGGCACGATGTCCGCGCTGAACGGCTCGGGCGACCTCGGCATCCGGATCGGTGACGGCCGCGGCGAGCCGCCCGCAGCGGCGGCCGACGGTCCGCAGTCCCGCCCGCCGCCCGTCCGGGCTATGGTCGATGCCCCGCGCCTGTACAACCGGGTGAAGGCGCTGGCCAAGGCGCAATCCGCCGACGTCGCGGTCCGCCTCGCGGCCGAGGGCGTCGAGGTTGTCCCCGGAGCCGGGCGGCTCACCGGCCCGCGGACGGTCAGCATCGGCGACCGGGAGATCACCGCGGACGCCGTGCTCATCGCGACCGGCGCGCGGCCGCGGATAATGCCCGGCGCGGAGCCTGACGGTGAGCGGATCCTGAACTGGCGGCAGCTCTACGATCTCGACGAGCTGCCCGAGGATCTGGTGGTGGTGGGCTCGGGAGTGACCGGAGCCGAGTTCGCCAGCGGCTACCAGGCCCTTGGCTCGCAGGTGACGCTGGTTTCCTCGCGCGAGCGGGTGCTGCCGCAGGAGGACGCCGACGCCGCGCTGGTGATCGAGGGTGTGTTCCGGCGCAACGGGATGACCGTGCTCGGCCAGTCCAGGGCGGCGGGAGTGCAGCGGACCGGTGACGGCGTGCTGGTCACGCTGACCGACGGCCGGACGGTGACCGGGTCGCACTGCCTGCTGACGGTCGGCATGACGCCGGGCACCCGCGGCCTCGGCCTGGAGGAGGCAGGCGTCAGGCTGGACGATCACGGGTTCGTCGAGGTGAACAGGGTGTCGCGCACGTCGGTGCCCGGCGTGTACGCGGCCGGCGACTGCACGGGGGTGCGGATGCTGGCTTCGGTCGCTGCGATGCAGGGCCGCATTGCGATGTGGCACGCACTGGGTGAAGCCGTCCAGCCGCTGCGACTCAGCCACGTGGCGGCGACCATCTTCACCGATCCTGAGATCGCCACGGTCGGCGTGTCGCATGCCGCGGTCCTGTCCGGGGACGTGCATGCCCGCGTCGTGAAGCTGCCGCTGGCCACGAACGCCCGCGCGAAGATGGCCGGGCTGCGGGACGGCTTCATCAAGCTGTTCGCCCGGCCGGTGACGGGGATCGTGCTCGGCGGCGTGATAGTGGCCTACCGCGCCAGCGAGTTGATCCTGCCGGTGTCGCTGGCCGTGGAGCAGCAGCTCACCGTGGACCAGGTGGCGCATACGTTCGCGGTCTATCCGTCGTTGTCCGGGAGCCTGACCGAGGCCGCCCGCCAGCTCATGCAGTCCTCGACCCAAGCCGACTGACCCGACTGTCCTCGGCTGTCCTCGGCTGGGTCGGCCCCGGTCGGCCCCGCTCATTCGGCTGACCCTGGTCGGCTCACTCGGCTGGGCCCGGCTGGCCCGGCTCACCCCGCCGAGCCGCGCGCCCGCCGGGCCGCGCGCCCGCGCGGCGCCCAGACCGGTCAGTGTGTGGGATGGCCGAGATCGGGGTCGTCGGGCACGGGTAGCCCGTGCTGGCGCAGCCGCGCCGCCCTGATGTCGTCCGCGTACGCGGTGACCGTGAACAGGCTGCCGGCCAGCGCCAGCGCCGGAACCATGATCTTCAGCCAGGGCGGGCCGGGCAGCAAGGCCAGCAGCACGCAGACCGGGATCATCACGGTCAGGTGCCGCAGGATCACCCGCACCCTCCAGCCGGCATCGGTCAGCTCGTGGCGCACCCATTCGCGATTCTTCTCGGGCAGCCTGAACCCGACCGCAAAGGCCAGCTTCCCCAGCAAGCTGGGATCACCGGGCAGCCTGGTCACCGCTGTCTCCGCCGGATTGGATGGGACCTGGACAACTCTAGGCTCGCACACCCTCCATGATCACTGAGACGGGGGACGTCGCGGCCTGGAACGCCCGCGCCGGGCCAGGAATCCCGGTCAGGAAACCTTGCCCGCCGCGACCGGCGTCGAGGGCCTGGGCGGGATCGTCCGTCCGTGTTCCAGGCTGACGGCGAAGGCGTGCGTGCCGTGGTACGGCGCGGGCAGCGCGCCGACCTTGATCGCCGAGGTGGTACCGGCCTTGACGTCAAACGAGCCCACCGCCAGCGGGACAGGGCCGCCGGTAACTTGCCAGAGCACGTAGATCTCGTCAGCGGAGTTCGCCCGCATCGCGCTCGGCTCCATCCACGCCACCCCGTCGTCGATGACGACCTTCGCCGCCGTATGGTTCGTCGTCGCGCTGGTCAGCGTCACCTGTTGGCACGCATGAGGGTGAGCGCACGCTGCCAGCGGCTGCGGCCGGCCGCCCGAGGTAGCGGCGAGGCCGGCCCAGACGCCCCCGACCGCGATCAGCACGGCAGCCGCGGCGGCCACGGCGGGCTTCTGCCACCGCCGTCCTGACGTGCCCCGGCCGGCGCGGCGCCGCAGCGGTACCACCCGGCCGGGGGCCGGCCTGGCCGGGGCGGCGCTGCCCGGATCCGCTGCGACCGCGTCATCCGGGCCGGTCCGGTCACCGGGGGCGGTCCCGGCACCCGAGGGCGTTCCAGGCCTGCGGGCCGCGCCGGGGTCATCCGAGGGCGCGTCCTCTCCCCGGGTCGTGGCGCCCTCGTCAAGGGTGGTGCCGTGATCCGAGACCGCGTCGTGATCCGAGGCAGTGCCGCCAGTAAGGGCGGTGCCGCCAGTAAGGGCGGTGCCAGCCTCCCTGCCTCCGGAGTCGGCAGGCGGGGCAGACGCATGGCCCTGCTCGGCGAGATCCGCTCGGGCCACGGCCATGATCCGCTCGCCCAGCCGCGCACTGGGCTCGGCGTGCGGCGCGGTATCCGCCAGCGCCGCGGCCACCTTTTGGAATTCCGCCAGCGTCTGGTGGCATCGCGAGCACTGCTCAGCGTGCCGGAGGAAACGCTGCTCGTCCGCGGGCTCCAGGGCATACAGCACGTAGCCGGCCGCGAGCTCGTCGAAGACCGTGTGCTCAGGCGCCTGGTCGGTCATGAGGTTTCCTCCCCTCGCAGGTCATCGAGGGAGGCCAGGCGCAACTGCAGCCGCCGCATGGCGGTGAACATACGGGTCTTGACCGTGCCCAGCGGGGTGCCGGTGAGCTGGGCAATCTCGCGCTGGGTGTATCCGCCGAAATAGGCCAGCGCGAGCGCGTGCCGCTGCGGTTCGGGCAGCTCAGATAGTGCGGCCCGGACGGTCTCCGCGCGGATCCCGGCCCACGCGGCCGCCGCCGGGTCATTCGGGGGCGGGTCAAGGGCCTGCTTCGCCGCCTGCGCGTGCTGCCGCCGTTGCTGGGCGGTTTCCCGGCGCACGAAGTCCACCGCCTTGTGATGGGTCAGTCCCAGCAGCCAGTTCAGGACACTGCCCTGGCCGGAGACATAGGCCGCCGGATCGCGCCACAACCCGACGAACGCCTCCTGGACGGCGTCCTCGGCCAGCGCGTCGTTGACAGTGACCCGCCGCGCCAGCCGATAGCAGGCGGCGCCATGGCGCTGATACAGGACCGCCAGCGCGTCCGGATCCGCGATGGCGACGAGCTGCACCAGCGTGGCGTCATCAAGATCGTCCCGGCGCCCGGCGTAGCCGGGCCTGCTCACCGGGTGCATAGCCCGTCCCGCCCCGGGCCCGCGACCGCCAATGAGTCCAGTTCCGGCCTTCCTGCCTGGCATGTTACGAGACAGCAAACGTATCGGCCATGCCTGCGCTCGCGGGGTGCTGGCAATGGAAACAATAGCGGCCCGGGCAGGCGAAGGTCACGGCGAAGGCGAACGGCACCACTGCGGGGTCGTCGGCCGCGACCGCTGCGGACGGGCCTGCGGGGTCGCCGGCCGTGAGCGCTGAGGGGGGAGCTGCGGGGCCGCCGGCCGTGAGCCCTACGGGCGGGGCTGCGGGGTCGCCGGCCGTGAGCCCTGCGAGGGGAGCTGCGGGGTCGCCGGCCATGAGCCTCACCGACCGCCGGGTTGTGCTCACCGCTGCTCTACCTCCCAGCCAGCGCCGGCTGCCGTCGGCGGTTGCGACCGCGACCGACCGGCACGGCATCTCGTTTCGCCCGGCACTGTACCCGGGTAAACGATTCGCGCCCCCGGCCGTTCCGGTTCATGATCGGGAGACCGGCTGCGACCACAGCGGCTTGTGGCCGCTGTGATTCGTGACCACTGCGCCTTGTGGCCGCTGCGCCTCGTGACCACTGCGCCTCGTGACGGCTGCGGTTCGTGACCACTGCGGCCCTTGTGACTGTTGTGACTCGTGACGACTGCGGGCGTGACCACCGCAGCCCGTCACCGCCACGATCGCGGCCGGCAGATCAGTCCTTCAGCTCGCAGATGACGCCGCCGGCGGCCACCGTCTGGCCGATCTGCACGGCCAGCCCGGTCACCGTCCCATCCTTGTGCGCGGTGAGCGGTTGCTCCATCTTCATCGCCTCGAGCACCACCACCGTGTCACCGGCCGAGACGTGCTGACCTTCCTCGACAACGATCTTGGCGATCGTGCCCTGCATGGGGCTGACCAGGTCGTCACCGCTTCCGGCGGCCGCGGGGCCGCGGTCGCGGTGACCCGAGCGGCGGCTACGCTCCCGGCCGGGCGGCTGCGCGGGCTGGCCTACCGCGGCGAGCCCGGCGGGCAGCACGACCTCGAGCCGCTTGCCGCCCACCTCGACCGTGATCCGCTCGCGGTCGGGCCCGGGCGCACCCGGCTCGGCCACCTCGCCGGAGTAAGGGGGAATCTTCGTCGCGAACTCCGTCTCGATCCACCGCGTATGCACCGCGAATGGCTCGTCGGTGAACGCCGGGTCGTCCACCACGGCCCGGTGGAACGGCAGCACGGTCGGCAGCCCGTCGATCTCGAACTCGGCCAGCGCACGGCGCGCCCTGGCCAGTGCCTGGCGGCGGCTGGCGCCGGTGATGATCAGCTTGCCGATCAGGGAATCGAATGCCTGCGGAATGGTCATGCCCGCCGTGTATCCCGCGTCCAGCCGCACGCCAGGTCCGGATGGCGGCTGCCAGACCGTGATGGTCCCGGGCGTGGGCAGGAAATTGCGCCCCGGATCCTCAGCGTTGATCCGGAACTCGATCGAATGGCCCCGGGCGGGCGGGTCGTCGTACCCGAGCGGCTCGCCCTCGGCGATGCGGAACATCTCTAGTACCAGGTCGATCCCGCTGACTTCCTCGGTGACTGGGTGTTCCACCTGCAGCCTGGTGTTCACCTCGAGGAAAGACACGGTGCCGTCCTGACCGACCAGGAACTCGCACGTCCCCGCGCCCACGTACCCGGCCTGGCGCAGGATCGCCTTCGACGAATCGCGGAGCTGGGCGATCTGTTCGTCGGTCAGGAACGGCGCGGGCGCCTCCTCCACCAGCTTCTGGTGCCGGCGCTGCAGCGAGCAGTCGCGGGTCGAGACGACCACGACGTTCCCGTGCTGGTCGGCCAGGCACTGCGTCTCCACGTGCCGCGGCCGGTCCAGGTACCGCTCGACGAAGCACTCACCGCGGCCGAACGCGGCCACCGCCTCTCTGACCGCCGAGGCGTACTGCTCCTCGATCTCCTCCATCGACCGGGCCACCTTGAGCCCGCGCCCGCCGCCGCCGTATGCGGCCTTGATCGCGATCGGCAGCCCGTACTCGCGCGCGAACGCGAGCACCTCCTCGGCACCGGACACCGGACCGGGCGTACCGGGGGCCAGCGGGGCGCCGACCTCTGCGGCGATGTCGCGGGCCCGCACCTTGTCCCCGAGCGCCTCGATCGCGTCGGCCGGGGGACCGATCCAGGTCAGCCCGGCGGCGGCGACGGCGCGCGCGAAGTCGGCGTTCTCGGCCAGGAATCCGTATCCGGGATGCACGGCGTCGGCCCCGGACTCGGCGGCGGCCTTGAGAATCTTGTCGATGTCCAGGTAGCTCTCGGCGGGACTCTGCCCGCCGAGAGCGAACGCCTCGTCGGTCATCGTGACGTGCAGCGCGTCGAGGTCGGACTGCGCATAGACGCCGACGCTGGCCAGCCCGGCGTCGCGGCATGCCCGGGCGATCCGCACCGCGATCTCGCCGCGGTTCGCGATCAAGACCTTGCGCAAAGATTTAGTCTCCTCATGAGTCTGTGAGGAGTCTAGTAGTCAGCCTGCGCACCGCGCCCCGGCGTCAGGCGGAGCGGTCCGGCGCTCATCCATCCCGGCCCCAGGTAACTGGGCCAGGCGACCCGCGGCCGGATTGGCCCGTTAACGCGAAGCGTTAGGCCTGCCATAGCGTTACTTACGCTCCGCCCTGAGGGATGGCCCCTCATCGGCCAGCGGCTACCCGAGCCGGCGCTATGGCCCGGCGCCGGGCCGCGCACTCGCTCGCCACGCGCCAGGACCGTGACTGAGCGGCTTGCGCAGCATGGCCCGCCTGCTGGCCCAGCCGAAGGCCTGGCTGCCGCGGCCCGCCGTCGAGGCGGCCGCCGCGCGGGCCGCAGCGGCGCTGCCGGCCGCGAGCACGACGGTCAGCGCGGCAATCTCCTCGGCCGAGGCATCGCCCCTGACCACGGCGAGCACGGGCGCTCCCGCGCGCTCGGCGCGCGGCGGCCCGTCGCTCTGCCGGCTGTCGCTCTGCCGGCTGTCGCTCTGGCGGCTGTCGCTCTGGCGGCTGTCGCTCTGGCGGTCGGCCGGGCCGGATCCGGGCCCCGCCATCAGGACCGCGACTTTCCGACGCCGATGCCGAACTGCCTGTGCACCCGCTCCCAGAAGGCGTCGCGCAGCCACTCCCTCGCCTCTTGATAAGGGCGCAACGACTGGCCCAGTTCCTTCTCGGCCTCGACGAGGAGTTCCTTGTCGATGACCGGGGGCAGGATCGGCCCGGGCAGCAGGTCCCTGATGTTGTCCTCACCGCGGGTCAGGATCCACTTCTGCGCCACGTGCTCGCCGGCCTCCTCGACCCGTTCCCGGTCGGGCCCGAGCTTGCTGGCGGCCGCCGCGCCGGGCGGGCCGGCTGGGCCGTGCGCCACGACCCTCGCTCCAGGACGGGGGGCGTGCCGCTCACCGAACAGCTGGGCCGGCGAGGGCACGATGGCCGTCATCTGGACGTCCAGCCGGGCGGGTTCGGCCTCGGTGATCAGCTGGCTGGTGAAGTACGGCTTGACGAAGGCCGCGTCGAGCACCTCGACCGTGTCCGACTCCCAGACCAGCCGCTCCGCCTGGTTGGTGCCGTAGGGCGGCTCGACTCCCCACAGGTGAACCCGGACCCCGTAGGCCTGCGCCGCCTCCACCGCCGGAACCATGTCTTCGTCCCCGGCGACTAGCACCGCGTCGGTGAGAGCCCGGTGCCGGGCGAGCGCCTCCATGTCGGCGCGGATCTGCGCGTCCACGCCCTTCTGCTGGCCGCGGGCGTTCAGGTTACCGAGCCTCAGCTTGACCCACGGCATCTGCGCGATCACTCGCTGATCGATGGTGGGCACCCGGTCCCTGGCCGCGTCATACCAGTAGACCCGGAGCAGCTCGCCCCGGATCTTGTTCTCGGCGTTCCTGGTGAGCTCCTGGATGAGGCCGGGCGCATCCACCCGGTACTCCCGGCGCGAGCTGGCGCCCAGCAGCAGCTCTCCCGCCGCGGCATAGATGTACCCGACGTCGACCATGATCGCGTAGCGGGCGAGAATCGGCAGGGGCGCGGAGAGCTCGGTCATCGTGCTCCTGACTCTAGGCCATGCCCAGAGAACCCCCGTCGGTGTGCCGTTGCCTCCCCTCCTGTGTCGGCAATGTGCCATCGACCACGCGACGGATGCGGCCCGCGGTCCGGCGGTTACGCGGTTACAGCGGGATGTTCCCGTGCTTCTTCGGCGGCAGGGTCTGCCGCTTGGTGCGCAGCGCCCGCAGCGCCACGGCCACCTGCCCGCGGGTCTCGGCCGGCCGGATCACCGCGTCCACATAACCCCGGTCGGCCGCGATGTAGGGGTTGGCCAGCCTGTCCTCGTACTCGGTGACGCGCCGATCGCGCAGTTCGACCGGATCCTCGGCCTCGGCCAGCTCGCGCCGGTACAAGATGTTCACCGCGCCCTGGGCGCCCATGACCGCGATCTGCGCGGTGGGCCAGGCCAGGTTGATATCGGCCCGCAGGTGCTTGGAGCCCATGACGTCGTAGGCGCCGCCGTACGCCTTGCGGGTGATCACCGTGATCTTGGGCACGGTGGCCTCCGCGTACGCGTAGATGAGCTTGGCGCCGCGCCGGATGATGCCGCCCCACTCCTGCGCCGTCCCGGGCAGGAAGCCGGGGACGTCCACGAACGTCAGGATGGGGACGTTGAACGCGTCGCAGGTCCGGACGAAGCGCGCGGCCTTCTCCGAGGCGTCGATGTCCAGCGTGCCGGCGAACTGCAACGGCTGGTTGGCCACCACGCCGACCGGCGAGCCTTCCACCCGGCCGAACCCAACGATGATGTTGGTCGCGAACAGCGCGTGGATCTCGAGGAACTCGCCGCCGTCCACGACCCGGGTGATCACGTCGTGCATGTCGTACGGCTGGTTCGGCGAATCGGGGATCACCGTGTCGAGCTCATCGTCGGATGCGGTCAGCTCAGCGCCGTCAGCATTCGGAACCAAAGCAGGCTGACCGGCGTCCGACGGCGGGTCGTCCATGTTGTTGGACGGCAGGTAAGAAAGCAGGTCGCGGGCGAACTCCAGGCAGTCATCCTCGTCCCTGGCCTGGTAGTGGGCCACCCCGGACTTGACGTTGTGCGTGTGCGCGCCGCCGAGTTCCTCGAAGCTGACCTCCTCCCCGGTCACCGTCTTGATCACGTCGGGTCCGGTGATGAACATGTGCGAGGTCTGGTCCACCATCAGCGTGAAGTCGGTGATGGCCGGCGAGTACACCGCGCCGCCCGCGCACGGCCCCATGATCAGCGAGATCTGCGGTATGACTCCGGACACGAGTACGTTCCGGTAGAAGATCTCGGCGAACATGCCCAGCGCGACCACGCCCTCCTGGATCCGGGCGCCGCCGCCGTCGTTGATGCCGATCACCGGGCAGCCGGTCTTCAGCGCGTGGTCCATCACCTTGACGATCTTCTCGCCATAGACCTCCCCGAGCGACCCGCCGAACACCGTGAAGTCCTGGCTGTACACGCAGACCGGCCGCCCGTCCACCGTGCCGTGCCCGGTGACGACCCCGTCCCCGTAGGGGCGGCGGTCCGCGACCCCGAAGTCATGGGCTCGGTGCCTGGCCAGCTCGTCGAACTCGGTGAACGAGCCGGGATCCAGCAGCTTGTCGATCCGCTCCCTGGCCGTCATCTTGCCCCGGGCGTGCTGCGTTTCCACCGCACGCTCCGAGCCCGCGTGGATCGCCTCGTGCCTGCGCTGCTCCAGGTCGGCGATCTTGCCCGCAGTGGTGTGCGGGTACGGCTCGCCGGCCTCGTCCTGGATGCTCTCGTCTCGGGCTTCGCTGGTCATGGGCACACAGTAGCGGCGTCCGGCGGATCGATGGCTACGCTGTCGCCCGTGAGCCGGGAGTCGGACCGACAGCAGATGCCCCAGCGGATGCGCCGTGACGTCCGGCTGCTGGGTGACCTGCTCGGCGAGGTGCTCCGCGAATCGGGGGGCGAGGATCTGCTCGCCGACGTGGAGCGGCTGCGGCACGCGGTGATCGAGGCGCGCCGCGAGGACCCGCCGCCGCGGGCCGATCCGGTCGGAGACGAGATCGCCGTCCTGGTCGCGTCCTGGCCGCTGGACCGGGCCGAGCTGGTCGCCCGCGCGTTCACCGTCTACTTCCATCTAGTCAACCTGGCCGAGGAACATCAGCGGATCCGGACCCTGCGCGAGCGCGCCGCCGGCGGCGCGCCGCTGCGCGAGTCGCTCGCCGTCGCCGTGGCCGACATCCGCGCCACCGCGCCCGGCGAGCTTGAAGCCTTGCTGGCCCGGCTGCGGGTGCACCCGGTGCTCACCGCGCACCCGACCGAGACGCGCCGCCGCGCGGTGACCGCCGCGCTGCGCGGGATCAGCGGGCTGCTGGCCGGGCTAGATGACGCGCCCGGCCCGGGCGCGCAGGCGGAGACGCAGCGGCGGCTGCGGGAGGAGATCGACCTGCTCTGGCGGACCTCGCCGCTGCGGGTCAAGGCCATGGAGCCGCTGGACGAGATCCGCGCCGCGATGATCGTGTTTGACGAGACGCTGTTCCGCGTGGTCCCGGCGCTCTACCGGTCACTGGATCACGTGCTGACCGGCGCGGACTGCGGCCGGGTCCCCGCGGCTGCTCCGGCGTTCCTGCGCTTCGGCAGCTGGGTCGGCGGCGACCGGGACGGCAACCCGTTCGTGACCGCGCAGGTCACCAGGGAAACCGCGATCATCCAGGCGCAGCACGCGCTGGCCGCGCTGGAGACGGTCACCGAGCGGATCGGGCGCGCGCTGACCGCAGAGGCGCCGGTCACCCCGCCGTCGCCCGCCCTGGCCCGCGCGCTCGAGATCGCCGGGGCGGAGCACCCGGGGCTGCTGGCCGACATCGCGGCCCGCTCCCCGGCCGAGCCGCACCGTACCTACCTCCTTTTTCTAGCCGAACGGCTCCGCGCTACCCGGCTGCGCCATGCCGATCTGGGTTATGGGGATCCGGCCGGGTTCCTGGCCGACCTGCGCCTGGTGCAGGACTCGCTGGCGGCGGCGGGCGCGCCCCGGCAGGCATTCGGCGAGCTGCAGCACCTGATCTGGCAGGCGGAGACGTTCGGGTTCCACCTGGCCGAGCTGGAGGTCAGGCAACACAGCGAGGTGCACGCCCGGGCGCTGGCCGAGCTGGAGCGCGGCGAGCCGCCGTCGCCGCAGACCCAGGAGGTCCTGGCGACGTTCCGCGTGATCGCCTGGATCCAGGGCCGGTTCGGGACGCGGGCGTGCCGGCGGTACGTGGTCAGCTTCACCCGCTCGGCTCGTGACATCGCCGTCGTGTACGAGCTGGCCCGCCGAGCCGTCCCGGACGGCCGCCCGCCCAACCTCGACGTGATCCCGCTGTTCGAGAGCGGCGCCGACCTGGACCACGCCGTCGAGGTGCTCGACGAGATGCTGAAACTCGAGCCGGTAGCGAGCAAACTCGGCACACCGAATCCAGCCGCGTCCAGGGCCGATCCCGCCGAGGCCGGTTCCGGCGGGGCGGGTTCCGGTGCGGCGGGTTCCGGCGGGGCGGGCTCTGGTGCGGCGGGTTCTGGCGGGGCGGGCTCCGGTGCGGCGGGCCCGGCGCTGGAGGTCATGCTCGGCTACTCCGACTCGGCCAAGGAACTCGGCCCGGTCGGCGCGACGCTGCGGCTGTTCCGCGCGCAGGCGGCGCTGGCGGCCTGGGCGGCGGCGCGCGGCGTCGCGCTGACGCTGTTCCACGGCCGCGGCGGCGCCCTCGGCCGCGGCGGCGGCCCGGCCGGGCGGGCCGTGCTGGCGCAGGCACCTGGCTCGGTCGACGGGCGCTTCAAGGTCACCGAACAGGGCGAGGTGATCTTCGCCAGGTACGGCCACCTGGTCCTCGCGCAACGGCACCTGGAGCAGGTCACCTCGGCCGTGCTGCTGGCCTCGGCGCCCGCCTCCACCGCCCCGGCCGCCCGTGTGGAGCAGCGGATCGCCGACCTCGCGGGGAAGCTGGAGGCGGCCGCGCTGGATGCCTACCGGAGCCTGGTGGACACCGAAGGCTTCGCCACCTGGTTCGCCAGGATCAGCCCGCTGGAGGAGATCAGCGGGCTGCGCATCGGCTCCCGCCCGGCCCGCCGGGCGGCCGCATCGTCCGGCCTGGCCGACCTGCGGGCGATCCCGTGGGTATTCGCCTGGGCGCAGACGCGGGTGAACCTGCCCGGCTGGTTCGGCCTGGGCAGCGGGCTGGCGGCGGTGGCCGAGACGCCCGACGGCGTAGCCGAGTTCCGCCGGGCCTACCGCGAATGGCCGCTGCTCGCCGTGCTGCTGGACAACGCCGAGATGAGCCTGGCCAAGACGGACCGGCGGATCGCCGCCCGCTACCTCGCGCTCGGCGGCCGACCTGACCTTACCGCCGCGGTGCTGGCCGAGTACGACCTCACCGCCAGGCTGGTGCTGACGGTCACCGGTCACGACCGGCTGCTCGCCGACCGCCCCGTCCTCTCGCGCGCGGTGGCGCTGCGCAACCCCTACGTGGACGCCCTCTCGCACTTGCAACTGCGCGCCCTGGCCGCCCTCCGCGCCCCGACCGCGGAGTCCTCGCCCGACCGCCCCCGCCTAGAACGCCTACTCCTTCTCACCGTCAACGGCGTCGCCGCCGGCCTCCAAAACACCGGCTAACCTCGTCCCGCCTCGCGAGCTCACCATGATCGCTCCCTGACTATGCGCACGCAATGACCAAGACACGTTCGATTTGCCCCGATTTCATCGTCGAGCCGCGCGCAAAAGTGGGCTGAGCCGGGAAATGGGCGCGGGCCGCGGCAATAGCGGCAATATTGGCTGCATGAGCGCGGGTGAGCGCGCGCCGCTGAGCGGGACGACGCTGGCGGGTGCGTTGGTACGGCCGGGCGGGTTCTGGCGTGCGGTCGAGGTGACAGAGGTCACCGGCTCGACCAATGCTGACCTGCTCGAGCGGGCCGCCGGCGGCGCTCCGGAGGGCACCGTGCTGGTGGCCGAGGCGCAGACCGCCGGGCGGGGGCGGATGGGCCGGGCCTGGGTCAGCCGGCCGGGCGCCGCGCTGACGTTCTCGGTGCTGCTGCGCCCGGTGGTAGTCCCGCCGGCCAGGCGCGGCTGGATTCCGCTGCTGGCCGGGGTGGCCATCGCGTCCGCGGTCGGCGCCGCGGCCGGGCTGGACGCGCGGCTCAAGTGGCCGAATGATGTCCTGGTCGGCGGCCGGAAGCTGGCCGGGATCCTCGCCGAGCAGGCGGCCGGCGCGGTCGTGGTCGGCGTTGGGCTCAACGTCTCCGCGCGGCGGGATGAGCTGCCGATCGAGACGGCCACGTCGCTAGCCCTCGAGGGGGCGGCGGGCACCGGACGCCAGCAACTGCTTGGCGCCGCGCTGGGCGAGCTGGAGCGCTGGTACCTGGCCTGGGCGAACGGGGCGAGCCCCGGCGACCCCGACGCTAGCGGCCTGCGCGCGGAGTATCGCCACCGCAGCGTCACCCTTGGCCGGCCGGTGCGGGTGGAGTTCCCTGGCGGCGACGCGGCGCGCGGGACGGCACTGGACGTGGACACCGAAGGGCGGCTGGTGCTGCAGACGGCCGGGGACCAACTCGCGGTGAGCGCCGGCGATGTCGTGCACCTGCGCTGAGCCTGCGCGGCGCTGCGCCCGCCGCGCCCACCCAGCCCCGGGCTGGTGCGGGCCTGCGCGCAATCCCTGCCACGCTGCGCCCGGGCGTGGCCGGGCCGGGTGAGCGCCCTGCGCGGAGGCTCGGCGGGTGGTGCCGGCGATGATGAGTGCCATGGCGCTCCGTGACTATGCCGCCTGGCACGACGAGTACGACCGGGCCGGCTCGCCGCTGCACCTGCGCCTCCTCGTCGTGCAGGACCTGATCGCCGCGGCGCTGGACGAGCTGCCGCCGGGCCCGATCCGGGTGATCAGCATGTGCGCGGGCCAGGGCCGGGATCTGATCGGTGTGGCCCGGCGGCACCGGCGCGGCGCGGACCTGGCCGGCGTCCTGGTAGAGGCCGATCCGCGCAACGCGGCGGCGGCCAGGACGGGCATCGAGCAGGCCGGCCTCGACCGGCTCACGGTCATCGAGGGCGACGCCGGCCGGTCCGGCGTTTATGCCGGCGCCGTACCTGCCGGCCTCGTCCTGGCCTGCGGCATATTCGGCAACGTCAGCGACGAGGACATCAGGCGCACGGTCGGGTTCCTGCCCGCGCTCTGCGCTCCGCGGGGCTGGGTCATCTGGACCAGGCAACCGCGGGAGGACGGGATCCTGCCGGTCATCCAGGGCTGGTTCGAGGAGGCCGGCTTCCGCCCGCAGGCGCTCGTCGTAGCGCAAGGGAACCTGTTCGGCGTGGGTGCGGCCCAGCTGAGCGCACCGCCGCGGCCGTTCCGGTCCGGGCAGGAGCTGTTCACCTTCGTCCAGTAGCCGAGCGCCCGATGACCGCCGCCCCGGCCGCCCCGGCGGCGCGGTACCGCGTGGCGTGGAACGATGTGCTCCATGGTCAGTCAAGAACCGGAGGACATCGAGCGCAGCGTGCTCCTGGTGCACCCGCACTGGAAGACGGTGCTGCGCCCGTTGTTCGTCGGAGTGCTCACCGTCGCCGCAGCGCTGGCCCTTCTCGTGGCGATCCCCTCGGGTTCGGCGGCCGGCTGGGCGCGGCTCGCCGTCGGGGTCATCGCGATCGTCATCCTGCTGGCCTGGGTCCTGGTCCCGATCCTGCGCTGGCGGACCACCACCTACGAGCTGACCACGCGCAGGCTCCGGCTGCGCGAGGGGATCGTGTCCCGCCAGGGCCGGGACTTCCCGCTGCTGCGGATCAGTGACGTCTCGTTCTCGCACGGGCCGATCGACCGGCTGCTCGGCGCCGGAAAGCTGACCGTGGAGTCCGCGGGCGAGCAGGGTCAGCTGGTGCTGACCGAGATACCGGACGTGCAGGAGGTACAGGCCACGCTGTTCCAGCTGGTCGAGAACGAGCAGCAGCGGCTGGCGGGAGAGCGCTGACCATGACGACGGGAGAGCGCTGACCATGGACGGGGTGAGCCTGCGCCGGGATGAAGCCGGAACGCCCGCGGTGGCCGAGATCGTGCTGGACCGGCCGGACGCGCTCAACGCGCTGGATACGGCCATGGCCGGGCGGCTGGCCGACGTCTGCGCCGCCCTGGCGGCCGACGGCACCGTCCGGGCCATCGTCCTGCGCGCGTCCGGCCCGCGCGCGTTCTGCGTGGGGGCGGACCTCAAGGAACGGCACGCCATGACCGATGCGGACTTCGCCCGCCAGCGCCCGGTCTTCCGCAGGGCGTTCGAGAGCTTGCGCGACCTGCCGCAGCCCACGGTGGCGGCGGTGCACGGTTACGCGCTGGGCGGCGGCTGCGAGCTCGCGCTCAGCTGCGACCTGATCGTGGCGGACGAGACCGCCGTCTTCGGCCTGCCGGAGACCACGGTCGGCCTGGTCCCCGGGGGCGGCGGCACCCAGCTCACGCTGCGCAAGCTGGGGCCGGGACGAGCCATCGACCTGATCATGACCGGGCGCCAGGTCGACGCCGCCGAGGCTTACCGGATCGGCCTGGCCGACCGCCTGGTGCCGGCCGCGGCCGCTCGCGACCATGCGATCCGCCTGGCCGGCGTCATCGCGCGCAATTCACCCGTGGCCGTTCGGGCTGCAAAACAAGCCATCAGGCAGGGCAGCGGGACCGCTCTCGCCGCCGCGCTGGACATCGAGGACGCCGCCTGGCGGACGGCCGCCTTCTCCGGGGATAGAACAGAGGGCATCGCGGCGTTCAATGAGAAGCGGGAGCCACGCTGGCCCGGCGAGTAGCAGAGGAAGAATCACAGTGAGCGACCTTCCGGATCGGATATCGCTGCGCGAGGTCGGCCCGAGGGACGGCCTGCAGAACGAGGACCCGGTCCCGACCGGCGCCAAGGTCGAGCTGATCAACACCCTGTCCGGCACCGGGGTGCAGCGGATCGAGGCCGTGTCCTTCGTGCATCCCAAGGCCATCCCGCAGATGGCCGACGCGGACGAGGTCTGGCGGCAGGTCACGCGGACTCCCGGCGTCAGGTACTCCGCCCTGGTTCCGAACTCCCGCGGCGCCACCCGGGCGCTCGACGCCGGGTTCACCGAGCTCGAGGCCGTGGTGTCCGCCTCGGACACGCACAACCGCAAGAACGTGAACCGGAGCACCGCCGAATCGCTCGACGACATCGCGGTCCTCATCGACCAGGCGCACCAGGCGGGGGCGACCTGCCAGGTGATCGTCTCCACCGCCTGGGGCTGCCCGTACGAGGGCGACGTGCCGGTGCAGCGGGTCGTTGGCGTGGCCGGCCGCGCGGTGGCCGACGGCGCGGACTCGGTCTCGTTCGGGGATACGACCGGGATGGCTACGCCGGCCCGGGTCCGGGAGCTGGTCGGCGAGTTCCGGTCGAGGCACCCGGACATCGCGCTCAACCTGCACTTCCACAACACCCGCGGCACCGGGCTGGCGAACGTGCTGACCGCGCTCGAGCTCGGCGTGGCCGACTTCGACGCCTCGGTCGGCGGCCTCGGCGGCTGCCCGTACGCGCCGGGGGCGACCGGGAACATAGCCACCGAGGAGCTCGTGCACATGGTCGAGGACATGGGCGTAGCTACCGGGGTCGACCTGGAGGCGATGATCGACGCGGCGGCCGAGGCGGAGCGCATCATCGGCCGGACGCTCCCCTCGCAGGTGCTGCGGGCGGGCCCGCGGACTCGGACGATCGCGCCCTGACGTCGTCTCAGGCGCCCACGCCGGGCTAGTAATCTCGCCAGCGTGGACGCACATGTGGATGCACATCCCGAGCTGGCCGCGCTCCGGGAGCGGATCGAGGCCGGCGGCGCCGCCCGCTACCACGAGGCGGCCGCGGCCAAGGGCAAGCTGTTCGCCCGGGACCGGATCGCGCTGCTCACCGACAAGGACAGCCTGGCCGAGGACGGGCGGTACGCCAACGCGCTCGACCCCACCCTGCCCGCCGACGGGGTGATCACCGGCACCGCGACGATCGGCGGCCGGCCGGTGGCGCTGATGGCCAACGACTCCACGGTCAAGGCCGGCTCGTGGGGGGCGCGCACCGTCGAGAAGATCATCCGGATCATCGAGAAGGCGTATTCCTCCGGCATCCCCATGATCTACCTGGTGGATTCGGCCGGCGCTCGGATCACCGACCAGGTCGAGATGTTCCCGGGGCGCCGCGGCGCGGGCAAGATCTTCCACACCCAGGTGCGCGCGTCCGGCGCTATCCCGCAGGTCTGCGCGCTGTTCGGCCCGTCGGCCGCGGGCGGCGCTTACATCCCGGCGTTCTGCGACTACGTGGCCATGGTGGACGGCAACGCCTCGATGTACCTGGGCAGCCCGCGGATGGTCGAGATGGTGGTGAAGGAGCAGACCACGCTGGAGGAGATGGGCGGCGGCCGGATGCACTGCACGGTGTCGGGCTGCGGCCATTTCCTGGCCGACTCCGAGCGCGCCGCGCTCGATGCCGTACGCGGCTACCTGTCCTACCTGCCGTCCAACTGGGAACAGGCAGCCCCCGCGACAACGGCCAGGGAACCGAAGCCGGCCGACGCCGAGCGGCTGCGCGACCTCGTGCCGGCCAGCGAGCGGCAGGCCTTTGACATGCGGCGCTACTTGCGCGGCATCGTGGACGAGGACTCGTTCTTCGAGATTCATGCGCTCTGGGCGCGGGAGCTCGTTGTCGGGTTCGCCCGGCTGGACGGCCAGGTCATCGGGGTGGTGGCGAACAACCCCATGTTCAAGGGCGGTGTCCTGTTCGTGGACTCCGCGGACAAGGCCACCCGGTTCATCCAGCTCTGCGACGCGTTCAACGTGCCGCTGCTGTTCCTGGCCGACGTGCCCGGATTCATGGTCGGCACCGCGGTCGAGCGGCAGGGCATCATCAGGCACGGCGCGAAGATGATCAGCGCGGTATCCGAGGCGACCGTGCCGAAGATCTGCGTGGTGGTGCGCAAGGCCTACGGCGCGGGCCTGTACGCGATGGCCGGTCCCGGATTCGAGCCGGACGCGACGCTGGCGCTGCCCACCGCGAAGATCGCCGTGATGGGCGCGGAGGCCGCGGTCAACGCCGTCTACTACAACAAGCTGGCCGAGATCGGCGACGAGGCCGCGCGCGCCGCGGAGACCGAACGGCTGCGGCGCGAGTACGACGCCGATATCGACATCGTCCGGCTGGCCGGCGAGCTGGTCGTGGACGACGTGGTCGAACCCGAGGATCTCCGGGCCGAGCTGATCAGAAGGTTCGCGGCGGCGCAGGGGAAAGACAGGTCGTTCTCCCGGCGCCGACACGCGGTTACGCCAGTCTGACCCAGCACTTGCGCGAGGAAAGTAAAATCTGGCACATGACCAGCGTTTTGCTCGCCGAAGATGATCCATCCATCTCGGACCCGCTCGCCCGCGCGCTGCGCCGCGAGGGTTACGACGTCGATGTGTCGGCCGATGGGCCCGGCACGCTCGGCCGCGCCCTGGGCGGCGGCATCGACCTGATCGTCCTGGACCTAGGGCTGCCCGAGCTTGATGGCCTCGAGGTCTGCCGTCGTCTCCGGTCGGAAGGACGGGCCACCCCCGTGCTCGTCCTCACCGCCCGCGCCGACGAGGTGGACACCGTGATCGGCCTGGACGCGGGCGCCGATGACTACGTCACCAAGCCCTTCCGGCTGGCCGAGCTGCTGGCCAGGGTCCGGGCGCTGCTGCGCCGCGGCAGCGCGGAGACCCAGGTCGTGCAGGGCGTGCGGATCGACCCGGAGGCCCGCCGCGCCTGGTCCGGCGAAGAGGAACTTGAGCTCACCACCAAGGAGTTCGACCTGCTCTGGGCCCTGATCAGGGACGCGGGCAAGGTGGTGACCAGGGAACAGCTGATGCGGGACGTCTGGGGCGCGAAGTGGTGGGCCTCGACGAAAACGCTCGACATGCACGTTTCCTGGCTGCGCCGCAAGCTCGGCGACGACGCGCACAGCTCCCGGTACATCACGACCGTGCGCGGCGTCGGATTCAGGTTCGAGCGCGGGAGTTAAGCCTTGCGCCGGCGGCTGCTGATCTCCACGCTGCTGGTGGCGGTCACAGCAGTACTGCTGCTGGGCGTGCCGCTGGCTATCGTCATGACCCGCCTGGTGCGCGATGAGGCGGTGCGGCAGCTACAGCGGGATGCCACCACGGTCGCCACCGCGCTCCGGTACCGGGCGAACCACGACCAGCTACCGGATTACCGTGAGTTCAGGGAGTCCCTGCCCGGTGACTACATCACGATCAGGCAGAAGGGCCACCCCACGGAGATCATCGGACAGCGCCCGCCTCGCCATCAGCTGATCACCGGCCAGGACGCCGACGGGAACATCACCGTCACCGTGCAGTCCAGCAGCTCGAGCGTGAACGGGCGGGTGGCCGGCGCGCTGGTGCTGGTGGGCGCGCTGTCCCTGCTGGCGGTGGGCGTGGCGGTCGGGCTGGCGTTCTTCCAGGTGCGGCGGTTCACCCGCCCGCTGGAGGAGCTGGCCGGAGCCGCGGCGCGGCTCGGCTCGGGTGATGCCCGGCCGAGCGGGCTCCGCTACGGCCTGCCCGAACTCGACCAGGTGGCCGAGGGACTGGACGGTTCCGCGCGCCGGGTGTCCAATCTGCTCACCGCCGAACGCGAGTTCGCCTCGGACGCCTCGCACCAGCTGCGGACCCCGCTGACCGCGCTGTCCATGCGGCTGGAGGAGATGATCTCCTCGGCCGACGATCCCGGCGTGGTCCGGGTCGAGGGTGAGGCGGCGCTCAGCCAGACCGAGCGGCTGGCCGACGTGGTCAGCCAGCTGCTGGATCGGACCCGGGCGGTCGGGCCCACCGTGCCCGAGCTCACCGGGGTCGACGACATCCTGGCCCAGCAGGTGGCCGAGTGGGAGCCGGCCTTCCGCCGGGCGAACCGGAAGCTCGAGGTGACCGGCGAGAAGGGCCTGCATGGATACGCCACGACCGGCACCCTGGCGCAGGTGATCGCGACGCTGCTGGACAACGCGCTCGTGCACGGTTCCGGGACGGTCACGATCCGCACCTCGCAGACGCCCAAGTCCGCGGTGATCGAGGTGCGGGACGAGGGCCGGGGGGTGCCGGCGGAGCTGGCCCCGCGCATCTTCGAGCGGAACGTGAGCAGCCGCCCGCAGGGGACCGGGCTCGGCCTGGCCCTGGCCCGGGCGATGGCCGAAGCGGACGGCGGCCGGGTCGTGTTGGTCCGGCCGAGGCCGGCCGTGTTCGCCATCTTCCTGCCGTTGGCCGCGCCCGGCTCAGACGAAGAACTTCCGGCGGTCAGCGGCCCGGCGTGACCTTCGGGGCACGGGCGATGAACGGGGCAGCGGCAGCGGTCAGCGGCCGGGGGTGACCTTCCCGGCCCCCGTCAGCTCGCGGGACGCGGGCTCGCCCCCGCCTCCGTCCGCTTCGATGAACACCCACTTCTTGTATGACCAGTACCGGAACACGGTAGCCAGTCCGGTGCCGGCGACGCTGGCCACGTTGTAGGCGATCACGTCGTGCAGGCCGAGCACGTAGTAGGTGAACCCGATCGAGATCTCCGCGATCAGCAGGCCGATCACGTTCAGGACGATGAACACGACCCACTCGCGCAGTAGCGCGTGACCGCCCCGGTGCCGGAACGTCCAGAACCTGTTGCCGAGGTAGGAGACCAGCGTCGCGGCCGCGATCGCGGCCGCCTTGGCCGACAGCGGCCCGACGCCGACGACCCCGTGCAGGTAGGCCGCGCCACCGAGATCGACGACCGCGGCGATGGCGCCGACCACGCCGAACTTGGCCAGCTCGGCGATCAGCTCCGCGGAGCGGTGGTACGCGCCAGCGATCAGGTCCGCGGAGCGGTGGTACGCGCCAGTGATCAGGCTCGCCATGCGGGCCGGTCCCCTCTCACACACTGCCAATGGCCGCCAATGGCGACAGGCCTAACCGATACCCGCCGATGACGCCAGAACCGTCAGGATACCCGCGGGTCTTACCCGCCTGGCGCGATTTTACCGAGGCCGTAACAGGTCGTAACCACAATGGGGCCCGCGAGCGGCTCCGGGCTAGCCAGGCCGGTGAGCGGTCCCGGGCCGGTCAGGCCGGTGAGCGGTCCCGGGCCGGTCAGGCCGGTGAGCGGTCCCGGGCCGGCTAGGCCAGTGAGCGGTCCCGGGCCGGCGCGAGCGTCCGCTCGATCCCGTGCCAGCTGAGGTAGACCACCGCCGTGATCAGGAAGCCGGCCTCGAAGGTCAGGTCCCCCGCCGAAGCTACGTGCGTCGGTACCAGGCCGACGTACTCGGTCTGGTTGGAGAACAGCCAGATGGACAGGCCCATGCCGGTCAGCATCGCCACCGGGCCCGCCCAGTTGCTGTACTTGGTGTCGAACAGCAAGTCATCGACCGGGCCGCGGCGCAGCAGCTGGTCGCAGAAGAACACCGCCAGCCAGGGCGCGATCCAGTACGCGATGATCAGCAGGAAGTTCTCGTACTTCGTGCCGGCGTCGTGCAGCCCGGTCAGCGCCACGATGAACCCGATGATGCCGAACGTGACGGCCACGATCGCCCGGCGCAGCCGTAGCGGCAGCTTGATGCCGAGCGCGGTAAAGGACAGCGCGCCGGAGTAGATGTTCAGCACGTTCGCCGCGACGGCGCCGAGCGCGATAGCGAGCAGCGTGGCGTCGGCGAGCGCGGTCGGCAGGTGACCGGTGAAGGCGCCGGTGGGGTTGCCCAGCGCGTCCCCGCTGAGCGTCGCGGACGCGGCGCCGACGATCTCCAGGATGACGCACGACACGAATACCCCGGAGCCTGCCCACCATCCGACGGCGCGCTTGCTCACGTCCGGCGGGTAGTACCGGGTGTAGTCCGAGGCGTACGGGTTCCAGCCGACCGCGTAGCCGAACGCCGCGCCCGTGGTGAGCAGGAAGCCGCCCGTGGTCCCGGCGAAGCCGGGCGGGACGTGCGCGCCCGGATGCGATTTGGCCAGCATGACCACGGTGGTGATCAGGAAGATGATGGCCAGCACCGGGAACGCGTATCGCTCGAACACGTGCACCAGGTTGTGCCCGAAGAACGCGATCACGACCTGCGCCGCCACGATGATCACCAGGCAGGCCGGTTTCGGCAGGTGGGTGAGCGTGTTCAGCGCGAACGTGCCGCTCACGCTGTTGACCGCGAACCAGCCGATGCCGGCCGTCAGCGCGTTCAGGCCGGCGGGCAGCACGTTGCCCCAGTAACCGAAGCCCAGCCTGCTCAGCACCATCTGCGGCACGCCGTGCTCAGGCCCTCGCGCGGACAGTATGCCGTGGGTGACCGAGCCGGTCCCCGTGCCGATGATGATGGCCAGCGACGCCAGCCAGAAGTTCAGCCCGAACGCGGCCACTCCGAGCACGCCCACGAAAATCGTGGCGAACTCCAGGTTAGGCGAGGTCCAGGTCCAGAACAGCTGTACCGGCTTGCCGTGCCGCTCGTTCAGCGGGATGAACTCGGCACCGCCCGGTTCGATCGCGACGACCTTCTCGCCGTAGCTTCCCTCCCGTACCGCGGTGGCGGTCGGCGCGCCTGCCGCTGGCGCGAGGTGTACGTCCTTGTCTGAAGTCGCCATCGGCCTGTCTCCTCACGGCAGGGTTCGTAAGTGCGGCCGACGCGATGATAAGGCGCCCAGAGCGTCAGCGCCAGATCCTGGGCCCGCCGCCGGGGCGGCGGGCCGCGTAGGCTACCGCCGTGACTGACCACGGCGGTAGCGGTGCCCCGCTGGTGGGCATGGTGGGGGCCGGCCAGCTGGCCCGGATGACCTGCCAGGCGGCGATCACGCTCGGCATCGGATTCCGCGTCCTGGCCGCGACGCCCGGCGACAGCGCTGCTCAGGTGTGCGCGGACACCCGGATCGGCGATCATCGGTCGCTGCCGGATCTGCTCGCCCTGGCCCGCGGCTGCGACGCGGTAACGTTCGATCACGAGCACGTGCCGGGCGCGCAACTGCGCGCGCTGGAGGCTGCCTCGGTGCCGATCCGCCCGGGTGGCGCGGCGCTGCGCCACGCCCAGGACAAGCTGGTGATGCGCGAGCGCCTCGGCGGGCTGGGCGTCCGCTGCCCCCGCTTCGCGCCGGTGACCGGGGCCGCCGACGTCACGGATTTTGCCGAACGGCACGGCTGGCCGGTCGTGCTCAAGGCGATCCGCGGCGGATATGACGGCAAGGGCGTCTGGGTGTGTGCGGACGCCGCGCAGGCCGCCGAGGTCCTCGCGCACGGGATTCCCCTGCTCGCCGAGGAATACGTCCCGTTCACGGCCGAGCTCGCCGCGCTCGTGGCCCGGTCGCCCTACGGGCAGGGCGCCGCCTACCCGGTCGTGCAGACCGTTCAGCAAGACGGGATCTGCCGCGAGGTCCTCGCGCCCGCCCCCGGCCTGCCCGCCGACCTAGCCGAGGAGGCGCAGTCGCTCGCGCTGCGGCTCGCGGCTGAGCTGGACGTCACCGGGTTGCTCGCGGTGGAGCTGTTCCTGACCCCGGGGGGGCTGCTGGTCAACGAGCTGGCCATGCGCCCGCACAACTGCGGGCACTGGACCATCGAGGGAGCGCGCACCTCGCAGTTCGAGCAGCACCTGCGGGCGGTGCTGGACATGCCGCTCGGCGCCACCGAGCCGGCCGCGCCGCAGGTCGTGATGGCCAACGTGCTGGGCGGGGACGGCGGCGACCTGTACGCGCGGCTGCATCACGTGCTGGCCGCCGACCCACCGCTGCGGGTGCATCTGTACGGCAAGCCGTCCCGGCCGGGCCGCAAAATCGGCCACGTTACCGCGCTCGGCACCAACTTGGCCGAGCTGCGGGACCGCGCCATGACCGCAGCGGACTACCTGCGCTGGGGCAGCGCGGGCCCGGCGGCGGACGCGGGTTCCCGGGCGGGCGCGGGGTCGGTCGCGGGTGCGGGCCCCTCAGCGGGCAATTCGGCGGGCAATTCGACGGGCAGGGGAGCGACGTGAGTACTCAGCCGCTAGTCGGCGTGGTCATGGGCAGCGACTCCGACTGGCCGGTGATGCGGGCCGCGGCCGACGCGCTGGACGTATTCGGGGTCGGCTACGAGGCCGACGTGGTGTCCGCGCACCGGATGCCGCACGACATGATCGGCTACGGGTCGGCGGCGGCCGGGCGCGGGCTGCGGGTGATCATCGCCGGCGCCGGCGGCGCGGCACACCTGCCCGGCATGCTCGCGTCGGTGACCCCGCTTCCCGTGATCGGCGTGCCGGTGCCGCTCGCCCACCTGGACGGCCTGGATTCGCTGCTGTCCATCGTTCAGATGCCGGCCGGGATACCGGTCGCCACGGTGGCGGTCGGCGGGGCGCGCAACGCCGGCTTGCTTGCCGTCCGCATCCTGGGCGCGGCCGACCCGGCGCTGCGCGACCGTATGACCCGGTTTCAACAGCAGCTCGGCCAGCAGGCCAGGGATAAGGGCGCCGCGCTGCGCGCCAGCCTGGGCGACCAGCCCGCTTCGTAAGAACCAGGAGACGGCCTGCTTATGCGGGATCGTTGCGCGTGGTCCGCAACCAGGCCGAGACCGCGGTCATGAGCTGGGCAGCCCGCCACGCGGGGCGACGGGCCACGGGGCTGCTCCGGGCCGCAATGGCCCGGTGGTCATCCTCTTCGCCCGTTCTGCGCCGAATCGGCGCGGTTACGCGTCCCGGCTCCCGCATCTTCCAGGCGAGCGCCGTTGCGTAGATGAGGCCGGACGCCCGCCCGGCTGCGTCCGTCACCAGTCCCGCCCGCGGGGAAATCGCCGCAGCCATATCTGGCCGATCCGTTCCGCCTGCTCGTCAGCCCATTCCCTGGCTGCCTGCTGTTCGTCCCGATCGACACGCGATTCCGCCATCGGCTGGGGCCCTCGTTCCTGCATTGTCACCACCCCCGTGGCCCCGCTCCGGGGAAGCCACCGCGTTAGTGCCCTGTTTGTCAGGGAACCGTTTGGTAATGACTGAGGGGCTGGGGCCGGTTCTGATACACGCGGCCAGGAAAATCGGGGTGCGCAGGAGCGGGCCGGGTAGAAGTCGGTGCCTGGCGCTCGCCGGCCACGCCCAGCAGACTGGCCGACGGGCCCCCGTACCATCGAGCCATGACCCCCGACTTTCCCGCGTTCGCGCTCTCGGATGAGCACCGCGCCCTGCGCGAGTCGGTCCGGGCCATGGCCGAGGACAAGATCGCCCCGCGCGCGGCCGAGGTGGACCGGACGGCCGAGTTTCCCTGGGACGTGCACGATGCCCTGGTCAAGGCGGACCTGCAGGCGGTGCACGTGCCCGAGGTTTACGGCGGCGCGGGCGCCGACGCGATCGCGACCGTGATCGTCATTGAGGAGGTGGCCCGGGCCTGCGCCGCGTCGTCGCTGATCCCCGCGGTGAACAAGCTCGGCACGGTGCCGCTGCTGTTGACCGGCTCGGAGCAGCTCAAGCAGCGTTACCTGCCGCCGCTGGCCCGCGGCGAGGCGATGTTCTGCTACGCGCTGTCCGAGCCGGAGTCGGGTTCGGATGCGGCGTCGATGAAGACCCGGGCGGTGCGCGATGGTGACAGCTACGTGCTGAACGGGAGCAAACGGTGGATCAGCAACGCCGGAGTAGCCAAGTTCTACACGGTGATGGCGGTGACCGATCCGTCCGCCGCCGCCAGCGGGATCTCGGCGTTCGTGGTCGAGAAGGACGACGCGGGATTCTCCTTCGGCGCCCCCGAGCACAAACTCGGCATCAGGGGATCGCCCACCAGGGAGCTGTACTTCGACCACTGCGTGATCCCCGCCGACCGGCTCATCGGCGCGGAAGGCACGGGCCTGCGGACCGCGCTGGCCACCCTGGACCACACCAGGATCACGATCGCCGCGCAGGCGCTAGGCATCGCGCAAGGGGCGCTGGACTACGCCCTGTCCTACGTGAAGGAGCGGCAGCAGTTCGGCCGGCCAGTCGCTGATTTCCAGGGCGTTCAGTTCATGCTGGCCGATATGGCAATGAGGCTGGAGGCAGCGCGCCAGCTAACCTATGCCGCCGCGGCCAAGTCCGAGCGGGCCATGACCGGGAATCCCGACAGCGACCTGACCTTCTTCTCCTCGGCCTGCAAGTGCATCGCCTCGGACGCCGCGATGGACATCACCACCGATGCCGTGCAGTTGCTCGGCGGCTACGGCTACGTCAACGACTATCCGGTCGAGCGGATGATGCGCGACGCCAAGATCACTCAGATCTACGAGGGCACCAACCAGATCCAGCGGGTTGTGGTGGCCAGACAGCTTCTCGGGTAGTCACTGCGGACCGTGGCCGGAGCCGCAAAGGTCAGCAGCTGGTGCTGGTCGAGTCGTTGGTGTAATTGTCCAGTGCCTGCTCCAGGCTGAGGGCCTTAGCTCGCACGCTGGCGCTGACCGTGTAATTGGCCGGTCCTGCGTACCCCACCTTGGTCAGCAGCTGGTTGGCCTGGAAGATGACGCCGGTGATGCAGATGCTGGAGCCGTTCGCGACGTCTAGCTGGGCGGCCAGCAGGTGCCCGGCCAGGCAGTTGATCGCGTCACTGCACTTCATGGCGTCGAAGACCGCCGTCGCCTGGTCGAAGGTGGAGACGGTGTAGCCGCCCAGCATCTGGGGCAGCAGGGCGGTGGTGGCGGCCTCGTGGTTCTTCCAGTACCCGGGCGTAAAGCGCTGGCCCGTGCCGCTCTGCCCGCAGCCGGGGACTACGGCCACCACTCCGGAGTAGAAGCGGAAGGGGCCCGTCCCGTTGATCTGCACCTTGACGTCGACCTGGAAGTCACACGTGGCTGTCTGCGGTACCGGGAGGGTGAGCGTCCCGGACGTCCCGGTTGTCCTGCCCAGGCGCTGACTGGGCGTCGTGTTCTTGGTGTTGAGGGTCATCTGCCACACCCCGGGGGGGCTGGCGGGGATGGTGAAGGTCACCTGGGTGGCCGTGATCACCGGCGGGGCATGAGTTCCAGCAGAAGCTACTCCGGCAGAAGCCAGAACCGAACCGGCCACCAGGGCCGGGATAGCCAGCAAAAACGCCAACCGTCGCATGAATCCCCCTTCGAAGGCGAACGAAATCGCCTCTCTAGTCTCGAAGACCTCAACCCCGCTCGGGGATGGAACCCTTACGTAATGTAAACGCTGGGCAAACGCTGACCGTTACGCTCGCTGCGCGCATTCCGCCCCCGTAGTGCACGCAGTCGGGCTGCGGCGGCCGGCCTACGCGGGAGAACCCGGCGGCCATCCGGTAAACCCTCGCCGCCGGGCGGCTGCTCAGTTCGGGCCGACCGCCACCCCGACCGGGTACTGCTGGCCGGTGACGATGGCATGGGCGCTGCTGCCGGACGTAACCTGCCAAGTGGAGCCTGCTCAGGCCGAGGCGCCGGAAATACTTGCAGGTTCGTGT
>Ga0207699_10000107_pt1 | contig 58818 bp, 56 predicted proteins | sample LARL51metaG_FD_184344 | JGI IMG/M metagenome (GOLD analysis project Ga0207699, IMG submission 184344) | Corn, switchgrass and miscanthus rhizosphere microbial communities from Kellogg Biological Station, Michigan, USA - LAR L5-1 metaG... | ecosystem: Host-associated > Plants > Roots >...
GCTCGCGCCGTGGCCGTGCCGGCTCGCGCCGTGGCCGTGCCGGTCCGCGCGGTGGCCGTGCCGGTCCGCGCCGTGGCCGTGCCGGCTCGGGCCGTGGGTGTGCGCGTAGCCGTTCGCGTACGTCCTGCCCGGCGCCCCGGCGGCGTGCGGCCGCGACTGGCCGGTGGCCGAGCAGTTAGCCTGCGCGCAGGCCGGTCCCAGGCCGCGGAAGGCCAGATGGGTTTGGGTCGTGCCGTAGGCCAGAACGGCTGCGAAGAGGATGCAGGCACCCGCGGCGAAGGTAGGAGTCACCACCAGCCGGCCCAGCGACCGCCGGGCGCGCCCGGATGACAGGCCGGTATGGGGGGATGAAGAGCGGTGCCGGCCGGCAGGCGCCATCCCCAGCAGCCCGCCCCGAGCGTTGCGGCGGCGGTTACGCATCGTGGGCGATTTATATCAGTGATCGTCACTCTCTGCTAGATATCGAAATGTAGTTACTCACACACCTCATGTGATCGCAAGCTGGTCACAGGAAGTGCTGCCAGCCGAATTGACCCCGATAATTTGCCCCGTCGACGCGTATGCCTTGCCCTTCATGCACGCGGCCGATCACCGCCCAATGCGACGGAAGCCGCGCATCGCGAGGAAAGGTCGCGGCCAGTGCGTGATCCTCGCCACCCGACAGCACCCAGTCCAGGGGGTCATGGCGCAGCGCCCGCGCCGCGGCCAGCAGGGGGGCGGCGAGCTCCAGCCGTGCCGTCTCCACGTCGATAAGTACGCCGCTCGCCGCGGCGATGTGGCCGAGGTCGGCGAGCAGGCCGTCACTGACGTCGATCATCGAGGTAGCACCTAGCGCGGCTGCCTCCGGCCCCGCGTCGTAGGGCGGCCGCGGCCGCCGGTGAGCGGCCACCGCGCCGGACGGCTCCCTCCGGCCGGCCTCCAGCAGGGCGAGGCCGGCGGCGGCTTGGCCTAGCCGGCCCGCGACCGCAACCACGTCGGAGGACCGCGCTCCGCTCCTGGTGACGGGTTCCTCCTCCGCTAGGGTGCCGATGGCGGTGACCGCGGCCATGATCGGGCTGGCCTGGGATACGTCCCCGCCGATCACGTGGGCGCCGGTCCGGGCAGCCTCATCGGCCAGCCCGGACGCGAAGTCCTGCGCCCACGCCACCGGCAGGTCGGAGGGCGCGGCCAGCCCGACGAGCAGCGCCAGCGGCACCGCCCCCATGGCGGCCACGTCCGCCAGGCTGCGCGCCGCCGCCTTGCCCCCTATGTCGGCCGGGCCCGACCACTCGGTACGGAAGTGCCGGCCCTCGACGAGCAGGTCCGTCGTGGCGACGATCCGCGGGTCGGGGACGCGCAGCACGGCCGCGTCGTCGCCGATGCCGACGATCGCGCCCGGCGCCGCGGGCATCCTGGCGGCGATGGCGGCGATAAGCCCGAATTCACCGAGTTCCCCGATGCTGATGCCAGCCTCCAGTGTTCGTGCGGCCTGTGTGCGGTACGGTGACGATTCCTGATCTCACTCATTCGCAGACTCAGCCCGCCCTGGGAGGACGTCATGGTCCACGCATACATCCTCGTCCAGACCGAGGTCGGCAAGGCCGCGGAGGTGGCCGCCCGGATCGCCGATATCCCCGGGGTGACCCAGGCGGAGGACGTGACCGGGCCGTATGACGTTATCGTGCGGGCCCAGGCGGAGAACGTCGATGACCTTGGTCGGCTCGTCGTCGCTCAGATTCAGGGAGTCGACGGGATAACCCGGACCCTCACCTGCCCGGTCGTGCACTTCTGACCAGCAACTGCCGGGCGATCGCGGCGGTCCGCGGGCCGAGCCCGAGCCCGGCCGCCGAGCTCAGGTCGGCCGGGGTGTCCACATCCCGGCGCAGCCCGGGCACGTCGGCGAGATCGAGTTCGGTCACCCCCGCGGACCGGTGCCGTCGTCTCGATCCCGGCCCGAACCTCGGCTGGAACCTGCTCCCGGGTGCCGCCGTGTACAGCGTCGTCCCGGCTCCGGCCGCGTCGGGCACGAACGCCTCGGGCCAGCCCGCGGCGGCGCGCAGGGCCCGGGCCAGCTCGGCTGGGCGTAGGGCCGGCAGGTCTGCGGCGAGCGCACCGGTGGCGGCGGCCGGGCGGAGCGTGGTGGCTACTGCGGCGCCGTGCACGAGCGCTGGGTTCAGGCCGTCGTCCGGCTCGTCGGGGATCACATGCGCGCCCAGCCCGGTCAGTTCGGCCGCCGCGGCTGGGTCGTCGCTGACCACGATCACCGCCGCCACCTCCTGGCAGCCGACCGCCGCCGCGACGGTGTCGGCCGCTAGCGCGAGCGCGAGCTCGGGCCTGCGCGGTCCGGCCAGGCCGGTCAGCCGGGACTTGGCGTGAGCAAGTACCTTGACGGGAATCACTAGCGACCACGTGAACGGTGTGTCAACTGCCATGAGAGCCTGTCCGGAGGTCCATGCCCGTCACGAGCGGCGTCCCGGCGGCGGGCCGCGAGCGCCAGGCGGCCAGGGCGGAGCGGGGGAGCATAGCCGGAGGCTATGCGACCGGGCGACGGCGCAGCCAACCGGGCGCTGGCGGGTGGCCGCCCGCCGGGCGATGAGCGGCCGCCCCGGGATCAGCGGGCACGGCCCGGCTGCGGCCCTGCCTCGACACGGCGCGCGGCGAACCGCGAGACTGGCTCGAGGAGCGTCGGAGGGCTTGGGCAAATGAGGCGAGACGAGCGTCACCATGGCTGACCGGGACGAACGGGACTATTCGCCGGGCTGGCGACGCTTCACCGAGATCGTCCTGCCGACGCCCATCCGCGGCCTAATGAAGCTGGAGGCCGCCGGTCAGAGCTACTTCCCGCCCGGCGGGATGATCGTGGCCGCCAACCACCTGTCCTATGCGGACTGGCCCGCCATGGCCCTGTTCTGCCACGTGGCGGGGCACTACCCGGTGTTCACGATCAAGTCCCCGGTGTTCGACGTCAAGATCATCGGTCCGCTGATGCGCAAGCTCGGCCAGTTGCCGGTGTACCGCGGACGGGCGGACGCAGCGCTCGTGCTGAAGGAGGCCGAGCAGCGCATCGGGCGCGGCGCATGCGTAATCTTCTATCCGGAGGGCACCGCATCCCGGGACCCGGACCAGTGGCCGATGGTGGCCAAGACGGGGGTGGCCAGGCTCGCGCTCAGCACCGGGGCTCCGGTGGTCCCCGTCGCCTGCTGGGGGGCGCAGGTCATCCTGCCCTACGGCAGCAAGCGGCCCAAGCTGTTTCCGCGCCAGACCGTCAAGATCGCAGCTGGTCCCCCCGTTGACCTATCGGCTTTCGCCGGCCAGCCGCTCACCGCCGACACCCTGCGGCGTGCGACCGACGTCATCATGGCCGACGTCACCAGGCTGCTGGCCGCGCTGCGCGGCGAGCAGCCGCCTGCCGTCCCTTACGACCCGCGGGCCCGGCGGGGAAAGGTGGTCGCGGACCGGGGAGAGACGGAGGCGGACCGGGGGGAGACGGACGCGCATGGGGGAGAGACGGACGCCGACCGGGGGGAGACGGTCGCGGACCGGGGAGAGACGGACGCGGGCCGGAGAGAGACGGACGCCGACCGCGGACAGACGGACGCCGACCGGGAAGAGACGGACGCCGGGCCGGCCGGGGGCCGCGCGGGAGCCGAACCCGCCACAGGCGACCGGACGGTCCGCGGGCAGGCCGAGGACGGCCGTGCGGGGACCGAACCCGCCGCAGGCGAGCCACAGGACACGGGGGGCGGAAGCGACCCGCAGGACACACGGAAGGCACAGCAGGGGTGAAAGCAGCGGTCATGGGGGCGGGATCATGGGGCACCACGTTCGCCCAGGTGCTCTGCGATGCTGGCACCCCGGTTACGCTGTGGGCCCGCAGACAGGCCTTGGCCGAAGCGGTCCGCGGCCGGCACGAGAACCCCAGCTACCTGCCCGGGCACCTGTTGCCTGAGGACCTGCGCGCGACCTGCGACCCGGCCGAGGCGATGGCCGCCGCGGACTTGGTCGTGTTCGCTCTCCCGGCCCAGACGCTGCGGCAGAACCTGACCGCCTGGGCGTCCCTGATCCCGGCCGGCGCACTGCTGGTCAGCCTGATCAAGGGCATCGAACTCGGCAGCGCCGCCCGGATGAGCCAGGTCATCGCCGATGTGCTGCGTGCTCCCCCCGACCGTGTCGCGGTCATCTCCGGGCCTAATCTCGCGCACGAGATCGCCGCGCGCCAGCACGCCGCTTCGGTGGTCGCCTGCTCCGACCCCGGCGCGGCGAAGCTGCTGCAGAGCGCGTGCCACGCGCCGTACTTCCGTCCGTACACCAACCCGGACGTGATCGGCTGCGAGCTCGGCGGGACAGTGAAGAACGTCATCGCCCTGGCCGTCGGCATGGCGGTCGGGATGGGCCTCGGCGACAACACCAGGGCCACCCTGATCACGCGGGGCCTGGCCGAGACGGCCAGGCTCGGCGCGGCCCTCGGCGCCGACCAGCTCACGTTCGCCGGACTGGCCGGGATGGGTGATCTCGTGGCCACGTGCAGTTCGCCGTTGTCTCGCAACCGGACGTTCGGGGAAAAGCTGGGTCGCGGCGCGACGCTGGCCGAGGTCACAGCGAGCACCATGCAGACCGCCGAAGGGGTGAAGTCCTCGCTGTCCGTGCTCGAGCTGGCCCGCAGGCATGACGTGGAGATGCCGATCACCGAGGTCGTGGCGGCGGTCCTGCACCAGGGATTCTCGGCGGAGCGGGCCGCCGAGCTGCTCACATCGCGATCGGCCAAGCCCGAGCGCTACGGGGTCTGAGCGGCATGGGACCCGACAGCCGGCCACCGGCCAGCGGCACCGCGTCCAGGCGGCTCGGCGAGAACACGCGGGCCGTCCACCTCCCGGCGCCACCCGTGCCGTCTCAGCAGCCGCTCGGCACGCCGGTCTACCGCACGGCGGCGTTCGCCTTCGAGTCGTCGGCGGAGTACGCGGCCGTGCTGGGGGAAGCCGTGGCCGGCTACACCTACAGCCGGATCGACAACCCGACGGTGGACGCGTTCGCGGCAGCCGTCGCCACGCTGGAGAGCGCCAGCCTGCCGGAGCCGGCTACGGCCCAGGCGTTCGCGTCGGGGATGGCGGCCATCAGCGGGGTCTTCCTCGCCCTGGCGCGGTCGGGCACGCACGTGGTCGCGCCCGCGGCCACCTACGGCGGCAGCTACAGCCTCCTGCGCAACGTGCTGTCCAGGTTCGGGGTGGAGACCGACTTCGTGGACCTGACCGACCTGGACCAGGTGCGCGCGGCGGCGCGCCCGGGCACCCGGGTCGTATACGCCGAGACGCTGGCCAACCCGACCACGGCGGTCGCCGACCTGCCGGCCCTGGCCGAGATCGCGGCCGAGGCCGGGGCGCTGCTCGTGGTGGACTCCACGCTGGCTCCCCCGGTGGTCTGCCGGCCACTGGAACACGGAGCGGACCTGGTGCTGCATTCGGCGACCAAGTACATCGGCGGGCATTCCGACGTCACCGGGGGCGTGGTCACCGGCCGGCCCGAGCTGATCAGCCAGATCCGGGCGGTGCGCATCGACACCGGCAGCTCGCTCGCGCCGGACGAGGCGTTCTTGCTGCGCCGCGGGCTGGAGACGCTGCCGGTCCGGATGCGCAGGCAGTGCTCGACGGCCATGGTGTTCGCCGCGGCGCTAGCCAGGCACCCGGCGGTAGCCCGAGTGGATTACCCGGGCCTGGACAGCCATCCGGGCCACGAGGTGGCCAGGCGGCTGTTCGACGCCGGCCCCGAGGGCACCAGGTTCGGCGCGATCGTGACCGTCACCCCGCACGGCGGGCGCGAGGCCGGGATGGCGTTCGCCGACGGGCTGCGCGTCGCCCAGGTAGCCACGTCGCTCGGCGGGACCCACACCAAGGTCAGCCACGCGGCGTCCACCACCCACCGCCAGCTCGACTCGGCCGCGCTTGCGGCGGCGGGGATCGACCCGGGGGCGGTACGGTTCTCGATCGGCCTGGAGGACGCGGAAGATCTCATCGAGGACGCGAGGCTGTCCCTCGATTCGATGACCGCGAGATAACCGGCAGGCCAGGCTGGGACCGGCGGACGGCCGCAGTAGCCCGGACGGAGGAAGCGTGAGGAGCCAACGCAAGATCAGGGTGGCCGTGGTGTTCGGCGGCCGCAGTACCGAGCACGCCGTGTCCTGCCTCGGCGCGGGCCACATCCTCGCCGCGATCGACCGGGACCGTTACGAGGTGGTGCCGATCGGCATCGCCCCCGATGGCCGCTGGGTGCTGACCTCGGACGACCCGGACCGGCTGGCCATCCGGGGCGGCGAGCTGCCCACCGTCGATGCGGTGGCCACGCCGGGCACCGAGATCGCCGCGCGGCTCGACCGAGGGGCGCAGGCGCTGGTCGTCACCGGACCCGGTGAGGTGCCGCGCAGCCTCGGCGAGGTGGACGTGGTGTTGCCGCTGCTGCACGGCGCCTACGGCGAGGACGGGACGCTGCAGGGTCTGCTGGAGATGACCGGCACCAGCTACGCGGGCGCCGGGGTGCTGGCCAGCGCGGCCGGCATGGACAAGGAGTACATGAAGCTGATCTTCGCCGCGCGAGGGCTGCCGGTGGGCCCGTATGTGGTGGTACGGGACCGGGACTGGCGCGAGCGCACCGCAGACCCGGCGCACGCGGCGGGCATGGCCGAATCAGCGGACACCGCGGAATCAGCGGACACCGCGGAATCGGCAGGCACGGCCCGGCCGGCGCCGCAGGCCGTGACCGAGCGCAAGCGCGTGCTCGACGAGATCGGCGAGCTGGGCTGGCCGCTGTTCGTGAAGCCCGCGCGCGGCGGCTCCAGCATCGGAATCACCCGCGCCGACAACCAGGCTGAGCTCGAGGATGCGATCGAGGCCGCGCGCGAGTTCGACCCGAAGGTACTGGTCGAGGCGGCGGTCGAGGGCATCGAAGTCGAGTGCGCCGTGCTCGAGGGGGTAGACGGCGGGCCGCCCGACGCGAGCGTTCCGGCCCAGGTCCTGGTGGGCGGGGAATCGGAGTTCTACGACTTCCAGGCCAAGTACCTGGAGGCCGACACCGGCCTGGCCATCCCGCCGCCGATTCCGGCCGAGCACATTGAGCAGATCAGGCAGCTAGCCTGCGCCGCCTTCGAGGCGCTGTCCTGCGAGGGGCTGGCGCGGGTGGACTTCTTCTACACGTCCGGCGGCCAGATCCTGCTCAACGAGATCAACACGATGCCGGGGATGACCTCGGCCTCGGCCTTCCCGGTGATGTGGGCGGCGACCGGGCTGCCGCTGCCGCAGCTAGTAGACCGGATCATCCAGACCGCGCTGCACAAGCGGCGCGGCCTGCGCTGAGCCCGGCGAGGTAACCGGGCTCGCAACTACTTGCGGCCGGGAACTACTTCTTCCTCGGGCCGGGCTTCGAGGCTCCCCTCTTGGGCTTCTTGGCGTTGACGGCGGCCTTGAATTCCGCTCCCGGGCGGAACTTGGGCACCGAAGACGCGGGCACCTTGATGCTCGCGCCGGTGGCCGGGTTACGCCCGGTGCGCGCCGCGCGTTCGGACCTCTCGAACACGCCGAATCCGGTGATGGCGACCTTGTCACCCTTCGCCACGGCCTCCTGGATGGTCTCCAGCACCGCGTTCACGGCATCGGTAGCGGCCGACTTGCTTCCCAGCCGGCCCGAAATCGCGTCGATCAGCTCACGCTTGTTCATGAATCACTCCTGCGGTCCCCCTGGGCGGTCGCGGCGGAGCGGTTGCGGCGACCTCTGATCTGCCTGAACGTAGGCGATCCGGCGGCTTTACACAATGATATTGGCCAGAAACCCCGCGTTTCAGAGGCTCTCAGTGACGACCAATTGCTCAGCGATGACTAATTCGGGTGCAGGTCTAGTCAGGTGGTTACGGGGAGCCACGACGGGCGGTACCGCTCGAACTCGGTGATCTCGTCGGCGTTGCGGAGGGTGAGCCCGATGTCGTCGAGTCCCTCCATCAGCCGCCACCGCGTGTAGTCATCGATCTCGAACGGCACGTTCAGCCCGTCGCCTGCGCCGGATGCGCCGGCGGCGGTGGGCTGGCCGGCCGCGGCCGGCCCGGTGGCCGCCGGGCAGCTGACCGTACGGCCGACCAGGTCCACGGTGATCTGCACAGCCGGGTCCGACTCCACCGCGTCGTGCAGCACGGACACCACGTCGGCGGGCAGCCGGACCGGGAGCAGCCCGGCCTTCGTCGCGTTGGTCCGGAAGATGTCACCGAACCGGGGGGCGATGACCGCGCGGAAGCCGTAGTCGGCTAGCGCCCAGACCGCGTGCTCCCGCGACGAGCCGATGCCGAAGTCGGTCCCCGCGATCAGGATGGTCGCGCCCGCGTAGGCGGGCTGGTTCAGCACGAACGCCGGGTCCTCGCGCCAGGCCGCGAACAGCCCGTCGCCGAACCCGCTGCGGCTGACCCGCTTCAGGTAGGAGGCGGGAATGATCTGATCAGTGTCCACATTGCTGTGCCGCAGCGGCACGCCGCGGCCGGTGTGGCTGATGAACGGTTCCATGGGAGCTCCGATGTCGATCCCGGGGAGGATCAGGGGTGTCGTGGCGTGGCGTGGGGTGGCTTACAGGTCGACGGGCGAGGTGAGGCGGCCGGTGACGGCGGTGGCCGCGGCCACCGCGGGCGAGACCAGGTGGGTGCGGCCGCCTTTGCCCTGGCGCCCCTCGAAGTTCCGGTTGGAGGTGGACGCGCTGCGCTCGCCGGGGGCCAGCGTGTCCGGGTTCATGCCCAGGCACATCGAGCAGCCGGCCGACCGCCACTGAGCGCCCGCCGCAGTGAATACCGTGTCCAAGCCCTCGGCCTCAGCCTGCGCCCGGACGGCCATCGAGCCGGGCACGACCAGCATTCGCACCCCGTCGGCCACCCGACGGCCGCGCAGCACGTCCGCCGCGGCGCGCAGGTCCTCCATCCGGCCGTTGGTGCAGGACCCGAGGAACACCGTGTGCACCGCGATGTCGCGCAGCGGAGTGCCCGGCGTCAGGGCCATGTAAGCGAGCGCACGCTCGGCGGCGGCCCGCTCGCCCGGGTCGGGCAGGGCGGCGGGATCGGGCACCGCAGACGCGAGCGGGGCCGCCTGGCCGGGATTGGTGCCCCAGGTCACGTACGGGGTGAGCGCGTCGGCCTCGATCACCACCTCGTTCGCGAACGTCGCGTCGTCGTCGGTGCGCAGCGACCGCCAGTAGTCCAGCGCGGCCTCCCAGGCGGCGCCGCGCGGCGCGTGCGGGCGCCCTTCCAGGTAATCGAAGGTGCTGTCGTCCGGCGCGACCAGGCCCGCCCGCGCGCCGGCCTCGATGGACATGTTGCACACCGTCAGGCGGCCTTCCATCGACAGATCCCGGACGGCTTTGCCCCGGTACTCGATCACGTAACCCTGACCGCCGCCGGTGCCGAGCCGGGCCACGATGGCGAGAATCAGGTCCTTGGCCGTAACCCCCTCGGGCAGGCTGCCCCGCACGGTCACGGCCATCATCTGCGGCCGGTGCTGCGGCAGCGTCTGGGTGGCGAGCACGTGCTCGACCTCGCTGGTGCCGATGCCGAAGGCCAGCGCCCCGAACGCCCCGTGCGTGCTCGTGTGCGAATCGCCGCAAACGATCGTCATTCCCGGCTGGGTGAGCCCGAACTGCGGGCCGATCACGTGCACGATCCCCTGCCCCGCGTCACCCATGGGGTGCAGCCGGAGGCCGAATTCGGCGCAGTTCTTGCGGAGCGTGTCGACCTGGGTCCGCGATACCGGGTCGGTGACCGGGCTGCCCGGGCCCTCCAGCGGGAGACCCGGCCCGGTGATCCCGGTCGTCGGCACGTTGTGGTCCTCGGTCGCCAGTGTCAGATCCGGCCGGCGGACCCGGCGGTGGGCCATCCTCAGCCCGTCGAATGCCTGGGGGCTGGTCACCTCGTGCACCAGGTGCAGGTCAACGTAGAGGAGGTCGGGCTCTCCCTCCGCGGCGTGCACGACGTGGGAATCCCAGAGCTTCTCGGCCAGCGTGCGGCCCATCTTCGCGCCCCTTTCACCGGATCTCGCTTGCGTCTCGAATAGCGAGACGTCAATATCGGTGTATGGACAACTCTAGCGGAGTCGGGGTCCTGGACAAGACGGTTTGCGTGCTGAACGCGCTCGAATCGGGCCCGGCCTCGCTCGCCCAGCTGGTTGCGGGCACCGGGCTGGCCCGGCCCACGGTGCACCGCATCGCGGTCGCCCTGGAGCGACACCGGCTGCTTGGCCGCGATGCCCGCGGCCGGTTCGTGCTCGGCCCGCGCATCGGCGAGCTCGCGGCCGCGGCCGGCGAGGACCGGCTGCTGGCCGTGGCGCAGCCCGTGCTGAACCAGCTCAGGGACCTGACCGGGGAGAGCGCACAGCTCTACCGCAGGCAGGCGGACACCCGGGTGTGCGTGGCCGCGGCCGAGCGGGCCACCGGGCTGCGCGACACCGTCCCGGTCGGCGCGGCGCTGCCGATGACAGCGGGCTCGGCCGCGCAGGTGCTACTGGCCTGGGAAGAGCCAGATCGCGCCCGCCGGGCGCTGCAGGGGGCCAAGTTCACCGCCGCCACCCTGACCCAGGTGCGACGGCGCGGCTGGGCGGCCAGCGTGGCCGAGCGGGAGGCCGGCGTGGCCTCGGTCTCCGCGCCGGTGCGCGGCCCAGGCGGCCGCGTGGTGGCGGCCGTGTCGGTGTCCGGGCCGATCGAGCGGCTGACCCGCTCCCCCGGCCGACTGCACGCGCCCGTCGTGGCCCGCGCCGGCGAGAAGATCAGCGAGCTGCTCCGCCGGGCCGGCTGAACCGAACTGCCCCGCCGGCCGAACCGAACTGCCCCGCCCGCCGGCTGAATCGAACTGCCCGCCGGGCCGGCCGAACCGTCCTGCTCCGCCGGGTCGGCTGATACGAGCCCCCACGCGGGCCGGCTGAACCGAACTGCCAGCCGGCCCGGCCGAACGCGGTCCGGGTTTAGCGCGCCTCAGCCTGGGCCCGCCGGCCCTGAGGAATCTTCGCGACTTCGAGCTCCCAGGACTGCCACTTGTCGAGCACCGCGAACCCGAGCGCAGCGTTGATGCCGATCATGTGCTGGTTCGAGTCCGCGTTCTCGGTCAGGATCCGGCGCAGGGACGGTTCCGTCTCGGCCAGCAGGTCCAGCATGGCCACCTTGACGAGCAGCCCGAGCCGGTGGCCCCGGTGCTCGCGGGTGACCGCGGTGATGAACTGGTAGCCCCAAGTCGGGTCCTCCGCCTCGACGCCGATCTCCGTCAGTCCGGCCAGCTCGCCGGTCAGGTCGTACCGGGCGGCCACGGCGTAGCGGTAAATACCGATCTCCGCGGCGCGGCGCTCGGAATCCCTGATCCGCTGGAGATCCGGGCGGTACTCCTCCTCTCCCGGATTGCGCGGCGCGTCGGCCATCGCGGCCGACACTCTGCCCACCTGGTCCAGATGCTCTTCGGGCGTCCGGCCGGTCCAGCGCAGCAGCGAGTACCCCCCGGCTGCCGCCTCGGCCGCGCCGCGCAGCGCGGCCAGCGTGCCCGCCGGGACCGCGCCCAGCTCGAGTACCCGCCTGACGTTCAGAATCCCGGCGCTCGCGCCCATGGCCGAGGCGAACGCCGAGCCGGGCGAGCCGCACCGCGTGCGCCCGGACAACAGGGTGCGGTCCAGGGCGGACGCGCGCGCGGCCGCGTGCCGCAGCAACGCCGCACCGTAGCCCTGCCTGCGCCTGCCCGGCGCCACCATGACGGTCAGTTCCCCCATGTGGGTGTTCTTCCGGTGCGGCAGCTCGAGCAGGTACCCGCTGACCGGGCTCGCGTCGACGTCGGTGGCCAGCGCGGTCTCCCGCCGCTCGCCCGACCACCCTTCTCGCATCCATGCGGAGAACAGGTGCTCGGACATCGGCGGGCCGTCCGGGTCATCGAACGGCAGGCCGGCGACATACATTTGGTAGCAGGCATCGACCTTGCCGTCCTCGGTGGCGGGGTCGAATTCCTCGATGCGCATCTGTCAAGCAAAGCCCTGCCCGGCCGTGGGCGCCAGCCATTATTGGCGCTAGGAGCACCCGTGATAGACATGTCCGGCGGGGCAACTGCGTCACTGCGAGGTCGCATAGATGAAGGTAACCGCGGCGAGGTCGCGCCGATGAAGGTCGGCGTGGTCAAGGAGGTCACGCCGGGCGAACGGCGGGTAGCGCTGACGCCGGACGCCGTCGGCCGGCTGGGTCCGGGCGGGATCGAGGTGCTGGTCGAGTCCGGCGCCGGCGATGGCGCCTGGTTTCCGGACAGCGCCTACGCGGAGGCCGGCGCCACCATCGTGTCCCGCGATGAACTGCTGACTGCGGCCGACGCGATCGTGACCGTGGGTAAGCCCGAGGGCAACGTGCTGGCCGGGCTGCGGGCCGGCCAGGCGGTGTTCGGCATGCTGGCCCCGCTGACCGACCCGGACCTGGCCGCCGGGCTGGCCGCCCGGAGCGTGACCGCGATCAGCCTCGACGGCCTGCCGCGTACGTTGTCCCGCGCGCAGCAGATGGACGCGCTCACCTCGCAGTCGAACGTCGCGGGGTACAAGGCCGTGCTCGTCGCCGCGAGCGCGTTCGGCCGGTTCTTCCCGCTGCTCATAACGGCGGCGGGCACCGCCCGGCCGGCCAAGGTGCTCGTGCTCGGCACCGGCGTGGCCGGGCTGCAGGCGATCGGTACCGCGCGCCGGCTCGGCGCCGTGGTCACCGGGTACGACGTGCGCCCCAGCTCCAAGTCCGAGGTTGAGTCGCTCGGCGCCACGTTCCTGGAACTCAAGTCGGTGACGTCGGCCGCGGGCGAGGGAGGCTACGCTCGCGAGCTGACCGAGGACGAGCGGCGCGCGCAGCAGGCCGAGCTCAGCAGCCATATCGCGGCGCACGACGTGGTGATCACCACCGCCCAGGTGCCGGGTCGCAGGCCGCCGCTGCTGGTGACCGAGGACACCGTGAAGGCCATGGCGGCCGGCTCGGTGATCGTGGACATGGCAGCCAGCATACTGGGCGGCAACGCGGCCGGCTCAGTGCCCGGCGAGCAGATCGTGACCGAGAACGGGGTCACGATGATCGGCGCGCCGAACCTGCCCGCCACCGTGCCCACCGCGGCCTCAACCGCCTACTCGCGGAACATGACGGCGCTGCTGCTGCACATGACCAGCGACGGCAGCCTGGCCGTCGACCCGGAGGACGAGATCCAGGCCGGCGTGGTGATCACGCACGACGGCCGGGTGATCCACCCCGGGGTGGCCGCCATGACCGCAGGCAGCGACCCGGAAGGTGGCGCGCGTGTCGAGCGTCCTGCTGACTGACCTGACCATCTTCGTACTCAGCCTGCTCGTCGGGATCGAGGTCATCAGCAAGGTCCCCGCCACGCTGCATACGCCGCTGATGTCGGCGGCCAACTCGATCCACGGCATCGTGCTGGTCGGCGCCATGCTGATCGCGGCGACCGCGAACAACCCCCTGGGCTACATCCTGGCCTTCGTGGCGGCGTTCTTCGCCGCGATGAACGTGGTCGGCGGCTACGTGGTGACAGGCCGGATGCTCAAGATGTTCCGGCGCCGCGCGCCGGAGGTCACGGCGCCGGTCGCGCCGGAGGTCACGGCGCCGGTCGCGCCGGACGTTGAGGCCTCTGCCCCGTCCGAGGTCACGCGGTCGGGTGAGGGAGTCCGATGAGCGCGTTCGGGACGGTTATCCAGCTCGTCTACCTGGCCGCCGCGGCGTGCTTCGTCATCGGCCTGCACCTGATGAACACCCCGGCCACCGCCCGGAAGGGCAACTTCGTCTCCGGCGGCGGGATGGTCGCCGCGATCGTGGCCACGCTGGCCCTGATCATCCACGACGGGACGGTCACCGCGACCGGGTGGATCGTGCTGCTGGCCGGGGCGCTGCTCGGCGCCGGAGCGGGCCTGTACTCGGCGCGGACCGTGCAGATGACGGCGATGCCGCAGCTGGTCAGCATCTTCAACGCGGTCGGCGGCGGCGCGGCCGCGCTGATCGCGATCCACGACTACACGCGGCTGGCCGGAACGGGCGGCGGCGTGCCCGAGTCCACCACGGTCACCACCCTGCTCGACGTGATCATCGGCGCGGTCACGTTCTCTGGGTCGCTGATCGCGGCGGGCAAGCTGCAGGGCGTCATCCCCAGCCAGCCGCTGGTCTTCCCGGGGTCGCGCCAGGTCAACGCGGTGATCGCCGTGGTAGCCATCGGCATGTCCGGGTACCTGATCTCCACCGTGAGCGTTGCCGGGCTGATCGTGGTCATCGTGGCGTCACTGGCGTTCGGCGTGACGATGGTGCTGCCCATCGGCGGCGCCGACATGCCGGTGGTGATCTCGCTGCTGAACGCGTTTACCGGCACCGCGGTGGCGATGGCCGGCTTCGTGATCCGGAACGACGCGCTGATCATCGCGGGTGCGCTGGTCGGCGCGTCCGGCGGCATCCTGACCAAGCTGATGGCCGACGCGATGAACCGTTCGCTGGCCAACATCATCGTGGGCGGGTTCGGCACCGGCGACAGCGCGGCGATCACCGCGGCAGCGCCGGGCGCCGGGGTGCGCTCCATCGCCAGCGACGACGCGGCCATCCAGCTCGCCTACGCGTCGAAGGTCATCATCGTCCCCGGCTACGGCCTGGCCGCGGCGCAGGCCCAGCACGAGCTGGCCGAGCTGGCCCGGCTACTCGAGGAGCGGGGCGTGGACGTCAGCTACGCCATCCACCCGGTGGCCGGCCGGATGCCCGGGCACATGAACGTCCTACTGGCCGAGGCGAACGTGCCCTACCCGTTGCTCAAGGAGATGGAGGAGATCAACCCGGAATTCCCGCGCGCCGACGTGGCCCTGGTCGTCGGGGCCAACGACGTGACCAACCCGGCAGCGCGGCGGCCTGGCACGGCCATCTCCGGTATGCCCATCCTGGACGTGGACCAGGCGAAGAGCATCATCGTGATCAAGCGGTCCATGGGCACCGGCTACGCCGGCATCGACAACGAGCTGTATGCCGATCCCAAGACCAGCATGTACTTCGCCGACGCCAAGACGGCGCTGGCGGAGCTCACCAGCGCGGTCAAGGCCTACGTGGGCTGAGGGGATGACGTGACGCAGTTCCCGGCGGCCCAGATGATGGGCCTGGTCGACCGCCCGGTGCGTTATGACCTGGCCGAGAGCACCTGCCCGGCGCTGACCCTCGGCGACCTGGTCGAGCCGGGCGAGCTGACCGGCCTGCTGCTGGGGTACGGCACGTCACAAGGCGACGCGGAATTGCGGTCGCTGATCGCCGCGGAGGCCGGGGTGCGCTCCGATCAGGTGCTGATCACGGTCGGCGCGAGCCAGGCGTTGTTCCTGGTCGCTCAAGACCGCTGCGGCCCCGGCGACCGCGTGCTGGTGACCAGCCCGTGCTTCCCGGCGACCCGGATCGTCCCGGAAGGGCTCGGGGCCCAGGCCGATGTGCTCAGGCTGCGGTTCGATGACGGGTACCGGCTTCCTCTCGACGCCGTCGCGGACCTGCTTACCCCGCGTACCCGGCTGGTGTCGGTGGCGTCGCCGCAGAACCCGTCCGGCGTGCGCTTCACCGACAGTGAGCTGCTCGGACTGGTCGCCGCGGTCGAGGACCGGGCCCCGGACGCGGTCGTGCTCATCGACGAGATCTACCGCGAGTCCAGTTACGGCGACGCGCCGGTCCCGCGGTCGGCGGCGACGCTGTCGCCGCGGGTGCTGACGTGCTCGTCGCTGTCGAAGGCCCACGGTGCGCCGGGCCTGCGGGTGGGCTGGCTGACCGTGACCGATGCCGACTTCTACGCCAGGCTGCGTAACGCGAAGTTCCTGACCACGGTGGCCTGCCCGGGGGCCGACGAGCTGCTGGCCGCGCAGGTGCTCCGGCGGCGCCGCGGGATCCTGGCCGATCGTGCCGCGCGGCTCGGGCGCGCGCTGGCCGAGCTCGAAGCATGGCTACGCGACCAGCCGGTCGAGTGGGTCAGGCCGGACGGCGGGGCGATCTGCTGCCTGCGGCTGCGCACCGCTGAGTTCACCGACGCGGAGGTGGCCGAGTTCCACGCCCGCCTCGCTAGCTGCGACGTCCGGGTCGCCCGGGGCCCGTGGTTCGGGGAGGACGACCGGGTGTTCCGGCTGGGATTCGGGTACCTGGCGCCGGAGGACTTCACCGAGGCCCTGAGCCGGCTCGCTCAGGCCCTGAAGGGCTAGGCCGCGGCCCAGCGGCAGAGGCCGTTCAGGAACTGGTGGCGGCGTAATTGGCCGGGTCCTGGATGCCGCGGATGTGGTCGCCGCGGAAGTAGGCGGCGACGTTTTCCGCCGCGGCCGCCATCGACACCGAGGTCATGCCGGGCACGGTCCCCGAGTTGTGCGGTGAGCCGACGACGTTCGGCAGGCTGAGGAACGGCAGCCGGGGACGGAAGGGCTGCCCGGGCTCGGGCTCGTCCCACCATGTGTCGATCCCGGCGCCGAAGTCCGGGTGCGCCTTCAGGTGCTCGAACAGGGCGTCCTCGTCCACGATCGCGCCCCGGGCCACGTTGACCAGGATCGCGTCGGGCTTCATCAGCCCCAGCTCGCGGGAGCCGATCAGGCCGCGGGTGGTCCGGGTGAGCGGCAGCGTGACCACCACGATGTCGGCCGCGGCGAGCATGTCGTGCAGGTCGGCGAGCCTGCCCGCGCGGTCGGCGGTCTCGTCCGCCCGCCCGCTGGTGTTGATCGCGTAGATCCGCGTGCCGAGCGGGCGGAACAGCTGAGCGCACGCGCGGCCGATGCCGCCGTAGCCGATGATGCCGACGGTCCGGCCGCGCACCCGCAGCGTCTCCGCCTGGTCGAAGATTCCCTCGGCCATCCGGTCGTGGTTGCGCCGCAGCCGCTTGGCCAGGGCGAGCGCCATGGCCAGCACGTGCTCGGCCATCGGGTCGGCGTAAGCGCCCACGTTGCCGGCCACCATGGCCTGCTGCGGCAGCGCGCCGAAGTCGATGTGGTCGGCGCCCGCGCTCAGCAACTGGATAAAGCGGACCCCCGTGAGCGCCCGGACGTCGTCGGGGCTCAGCTCGGTCTCCGGCTCCCAGGTGATGAGGGCCTCGGCCGGCCGCAGCAGGGCCGCCCGCACGTCCGGGGCGGCCCCGGCGTCTTCGAGGAAGGCGATCCCGCCGAACGGCCGGAGGATGCCGTCCAGCTCGAGGCGCTGCTCGTCGTCGGCGTGAAAGGTCAGCACGGTGCGGGCACTCATGCTGCGAAGCCTTTCACTGCCGGTCGAAGCTTCGCACCCCCGGGGGGAAGCTCGTCACTCCCGGGGGGCGGTCAGGTGGGCGAGCCGCTCGACCTGGCGCATCTTGTTCGTCGCGTCCAGGGCCGCGACCTTGTAGGACTCGGCCAGCGTGGGGTAGTTGAAGACCGCGTCGACCAGGTAGTCGACGGTTCCGCCGCAGCCCATCACGGCCTGGCCGATGTGCACGAGCTCGGTGGCTCCGGTGCCGAAGACATGCACGCCCAGCAGGGTGCGGTCCTCGGGCGAGACGAGCAGCTTGAGCACGCCGTACGAGTCGCCGATGATCTGGCCCCGCGCCAGCTCGCGGTAGCGGGAGACGCCGACCTCGAAGGGCACGCAGTCGGCGGTGAGCTGGTCCTCGGTCCGGCCGATGAAGCTGATCTCGGGCACGCTGTAGATCCCGATCGGCTGAAGCAGGCTGGTGGCGTGCACCGGCTCACCGCAGGCGTGGTGCGCGGCCAGCCGGCCCTGCTCCATCGAGGTCGCGGCCAGCGCCGGGAAGCCGATCACGTCGCCCACCGCATAGATGTGCGGCACCTCGGTCCGGTAGAACTCGTCGACCTTGATCCGGCCGCGCTTGTCCGCGTTCAGGCCCGCCGCCTCGAGATCCAGATCGTCGGTCCAGCCCTGCCGGCCGGCCGAGTACATGACCGTATCGGCCGGGATCCGCTTGCCGCTGCGCAAGTTGGCGATGGCGCCCTCGGGCAGCGCCTCGACCGACTCCACGGTCTCGCCGAACCGGAACGTCACGGCCAGGTCGCGCAGGTGGTACTTGAGCGCCTCGACCACTTCGAGGTCGCAGAACTCCAGCATCCGGTCGCGTTGCTCGATGACCGTGACCTTGGTGCCCAGGGCGGCGAACATGGACGCGTACTCGATGCCGATCACCCCGGCGCCAGCCACGATCATGGACCGGGGCACCCGCTCCAGCTGCAGCACGCCGTCGGAGTCGATCACGGTACGGTCGTCGAACTCGACGCTGGCCGGCCGAGCCGGCTGGGTCCCGGTCGCGATCACGATGTTCTTGGCGGTGATCCGGTGGACATGGTCGCGGCCGTCGTCCACCTCGATCGTGTGCGGATCCGCGAAGCGCGCCGTTCCGGAGATCACCGACACCCGGTTACGGCTGAGCTGGCTGCGCACCACGTCGATCTCCCGGCCGACCACGTGCTGGGTGCGGGCGGTGAGGTCAGCGATGGTGATCTCGTCCTTGACCCGGTAGGACTGCCCGTACATCTCGCGCTGATCTACGCCGGTGAGGTAGAGCACCGCCTCCCTGAGCGTCTTGGACGGGATCGTGCCTGTGTTCAAGCACACCCCGCCGATCATGTCCGGCCGTTCCACCATGGCGACCTGGCGCTCCAGCTTGGCCGCGGCGATCGCCGCCTTCTGCCCGCCCGGCCCGGACCCGATCACCAGCAGCTCACACTCGTCCACGCCTCCCAGTGTGACCAGCCCCCCCGCCCCCGTGAACCCCCTGTTTCCGCCCCCGGCCGGCCCGAGCCCATGATCATCACCACTTTGCACACATTCCGACCACAGAATCAGGACAAATCACCCCAGATCTTGGTCGTACCGTGTGCAAAGTCGAGTTGATCATGGTCGAGGGTCGGTAAGTGGGGACGGCGGAGGAGCGCGCGAGGTGGGGTGTGGAGTTCCGGGCCCGGAGGGCCCGCCGGGGATTCCGGGCCCGGAGGGCCCGCCGGGGATTCCGGGCCCGGAGGGCCCGCCGGGGGTTCCAGGGGGTCGTCCCCCTGGGACAAATAGCGAAAGCGACCCCTTGGTGCGTAAGCACAGGGGTCGCCCAGTTGCTGTAGCCCCGAGCGGATTTGAACCGCCGTCGCCGCCTTGAGAGGGCGGTGTCCTAGGCCGCTAGACGACGGGGCCGTGCGTGCTGGCCTTGACCAGCGGTGAAGCTCTGCGAACCGCCGCGCCGGCGGCAGCCGCAGAACCCGCTGGGGTACCAGGACTCGAACCTAGACTAACGGGGCCAGAACCCGTCGGGCTGCCAATTACCCCATACCCCACGGTAGCGAGCCGCCGGGCTCGCTCGCGCCTGAGCAGTGTAGCCGAACGCGGACCAACGGCCAAAGCGAGCCCAGCCACCAGGCTCACGCCGCCAGCCCAACCCCCACAGTGACCGATCTGTCACATATTGATACGACACAAAATGAGATTGAGCTTGCCCGCTCAGTAGCCACAACCCATCCGGCCGGGCCGGAATTCCCGGTCAGCCGGGCACCGAGCTCCGGGCCGGCGTTTCCGCGGAAACGCCGGTCAGCCGGGCAGTGCGCCGAGCGCCCGGGCCAGCCGGGCGAGCGTGCGTTCCCGGCCGAGCAGATCGATCGACTCGAACAGCGGCGGCGCGACTCTCTGCCCGGTCACCGCGACCCGCACCGGCGTGAACGCGACCCGCGGCTTCAGCCCCAGACCGTCGACCAGCGCATCGCGCAGCGTCTGCTCGATCGCACCCGACTCCCACGTGGCCAGGTCCTTCAGCGCTGTCTCCGCGGCCTGCAGCGGCTCCCGCGCCTCCGGCACGAGCACCCGCGCGGCGTCTTCTGGATTGACGGCGAAGTCCTGCTCCGGGACGAATAGGAACGCCAGCAGGCCGGGGGCCTGGCTCAGCCTCGAGATCCGCTCCTGGATCAACGACGCGGAGGCCGCGATCAGGCTCGCCTGCCCGGCCGTCGGCGGCTCCGCCACCAGGGCGGCCCGCGCCAGGAACGGCGTGATCCTCGCGGCGAAGTCGGCGGGCTCCAGCGCGCGGATCTTGTCACCGTTCATCGCCTCGAGCTTGCGCACGTCGAACTGGGCCGAGTTCTTGTTCACCCGGCTCAGGTCGAATTCCGTGGCCATCTCGGCCAGCGTGAACGACTCCCGGTTCTCGCCCGGCGACCAGCCGAGCAGGGCCAGGTAGTTGCAGATGGTCTCGGGCAGGAACCCCTCGTCCCGGTACCAGTTGACCGACACGACGCCGTTCCGCTTGGAGAGCCGCTGCCCGTCGGGACCGAGCACCATCGGAAGGTGCGCGAAGACCGGGAACTCAGCCTCGGGCACGCCCATGGCGCGGTACACCGTGATCTGGCGCGGCGTTGACGACAGCAGGTCCTCGCCCCGGACGATGTGGGTGATCTTCATGAGCACGTCGTCGATGGCCACGGCGAGCGTATAGAGCGGGCTGCCGTCCGCGCGGGACAACACGAAGTCGGGCACGTGCGCGTGGTCGAACGTGACCTCGCCCCGGATGAGGTCGGTGAACGTGGTCTGCCCCTCGGGGACCCGCATGCGCACCACGGGCTGCCTGCCCTCGGCCCGGTAGGTCGCAGCCTGGGCCTCGGTCAGCGTGCGGCAGTGACCGTCGTAGCCGCTCGGGCCGCCGGCCAGTCGCGCCGCCTTCCGCCGCTGCGCGACCTCTTCCTGCGTGCAGTAGCAGTAGTAGGCCGTGCCGTCGGCGAGAAACCGTTCGGTCCACTCCGCATAGATCCCCATCCGCTCGCTCTGCAGGTACGGCCCGTACGGGCCGCCGACATCCGGGCCCTCGTCCCAGTCGAGCCCGAGCCAGCGCAGCGTGTCGATCGCGGAGTCGATGTACTCCTGCTGCACCCGGGACCGGTCGGTGTCCTCCAGGCGCAGCACGAAGGTCCCGCCGGTCCGGCGAGCGTAGGCCCAGTCGTACAGCGCGGTCCGGACATTACCCACGTGCAGGTCGCCGCTGGGCGATGGGGCAAATCGCACCCGAACGGCCCTGGGCGGCCGCTGGTCGTCAGTCACGGGTTACCACCCTGTTGGTCAGCGTGCCGATGGACTCGATGGTCACCGACACTTCGTCGCCGTCGGTCAGCGGGCCGGTCCCGGCCGGCGTCCCGGTGAGCAGCACGTCGCCGGGCAGCAGCGTCATCACCTGGCTCACGGACGCGACCAGCGCGGCCACCCCGTATCGCAGCTGGGAGGTGCGGGCCTGCTGGCGGACCTCGCCGTTGACCTTGGTGACGAGTTCCAGGTCACCGGGGTCCGCCTCGGTCTCGATCCAGGGGCCGAGCGGGCAGAAGGTGTCGAAGCCCTTGGCCCGCGTCCACTGCTCATCGTGTTCTTGCAGATCCCGGGCGGTCACGTCGTTGGCGCACGCATAGCCGAAGATGACCTCCGCGGCCCGGTGCACGGGCACCTCCCGGCAGAGCCTGCCGATGATGACCGCGAGCTCTCCCTCGTACTCCACCCGCTCGGTGATCTTCACCGGGTACGCGATCGGGTCCTGCGGGCCGACCACCGAGGTGGACGGCTTGAGGAACAGCACCGGCTCGGCCGTTTCCCGGCCAGCTTCGTCGTCCGGCGGGCCTGGGTAGTTGCCATCGACCGCGATCACCTTGCTGGGCAGTACGGGCGCGAGCAGCCGCACCTCGGCCACCGGGTAGCGCGCGCCGGTGAAGCGGAGACTGCCCGGGTCGGTGCCGAACGGGTGCCCGTGCAGCTCGGCTACGACCGCACCCTGCCCCCCGGAAGCGCCGTTGCCCTGGTCTTCGACGATGCCGTAGGCAACCTCGCTGCCGCTGGCAAACCTCGCGATACGCACGTCATCCTCACTGCTAGGCATACCTGTCAGATGAGCGCCGTCAGGTTACTGCATGTAACCTTCGACCTCCTGCGCCGGGCGCTCTACCGCCTCATCGGGATTCTCGCCGAATTCCTTGCGCGCCCGGCGCTGGCGAAGCAGGTCCCAGCACCGGTCGAGGGCCTCCTCTGTCGCACGCAGCTGCTCGTGCTCGGCATCGGTGGACAGCGTGCCCGCGGCCACCTTCGCCCGCAGCTCGTGCTCGGTCTTTATCAGCTCGTCGATCTGCCCGAGTATCTGCTTGTCGTCCATCCCCCTACGGTACGAGGTACGGGAGGGACAGCGGCCACGAACCCGTCCCGCAGCGGCACCGTGACCATCGAGCGGGCGCCGCGGGCCCACTGCGGTCGCCCGCCGCGGCCCGCTGGTCCGCTAGAACGACCCCCGGAGACGTCAGCCGACTCGCGCCGACGGCGCCTTCATCCCGGCCGCGGCGCCGGAGCCGGCTTGGGCAACAGTGCAAATCCGGTCAAATTAGCACGAAGACTACATATGCCATCTTACAGATACTCTTGACATTTAATTTACCGGTTCTTTGCCTACTTGCCGGACGCATCGGACCGGTCCGCCGGTATAGGTCGCAAAAACAGACCAATTGTTGATCGTGCCAACCAGGCGGCCGCGCCGAGCGTCCATCTTCCGGGAATGCTAGATTCCCCATAAGGGGAGGACAAGACCGGGACTCAAGGGGGGGAGGATCACGCGACAGTGACAATTCGCAGTTAGCCGCGCGCCGCGCGGGATCGCCGCCATAGCGCTCACGCTGGCGGTGCTTTTGATGAACGGGCTCCCTTCCGCCTGCGTGCGGGCCGGAGCCATAGCAGCTGAACGCTGCATTTGAGGGAATGCACGGCCAATTTGTCGTGCCCGAAAACTAATCTTCCCGGACAAGAGAGGTTCACTATCATGCGTATGCGTTCCATCGCGGTGGGGGCAGCGGCCCTGGTCGCGGCAACGGCGGCAGCGGTCGTGCCGACCATAACCAGCGCCTCCGCGTCGACCACGTTCCAGACCACCACGATCTCCGCGGAGCACCCGGACACTACCGGCATCACCTGCACGGCGTGCCTGCAGGGTCCCGGCGGCCCGATCTGGGCCAACGACCACCTGAAGGAGGCCGTCAAGGTCACCTCTGCGGGTGCTCCTGGTCATTACAACGTGACGATTCGGTTCGGCGGCTCCACATTCGAGGGCTTCGCGGACCCGCGTGCCACTGGTGAGGCCGGCAGCGACGGATCGACCTCCGGTAGCCCGATGTTCAGCCAGGGCGCCATCACCGGCTCGATCACGTACAACGACATCGCTTCGACCAACGCGCCGGTGGCCCTCCAGCCCACCCAGGCTCCCGGTACCAGCCTCACTGAGGTGCTGAACGAGCTCTTTGCCAACGGCAACAGCCCTGCGGTGTCGAGTCACTACTCCATCAACTACACGCCGTCCATGAACTCGGTCGACCCGACCGGCGCCACTACCGGCAACGTCTGGACCAGCGGCACGGTCTACAACCAGACCGGCTGACCAACCCAGTACTGTCAGAGGCCCGGCTTCCCCAGACCCCCCACTGCGGAGCCGGGTCTCTGGTTTGCATGGGGTGCCCGTCCGAGGTACGCGTATCCCCTTGCGCATTTATGGCCACAAATGTGAAAAGAAGGCTCTACATGATCAAGCGCTCAGGGTCGGCCTGCTGGCCGTGACCACCGCCGGAGCTCTCGAGATTTGCGCACCGGTACCCGGCCGAGTGCTCAGGGCCGGCGTGGCCTACCCGTCGTCGCCGGGCTCGTGGCCGGCCCGCAGCAGGCAGTACGTGACCGCCTCGGCCAGCGCCTGCCAGGAGGCGGCGATGATGTTCTCGTGCACGCCGACGGTGCTCCAGTCGCCATCCGTTCCGTCGCCCGAGGTGATCAGCACGCGGGTCACAGCGCCGGTACCGTGCGAGCCCTCGAGGATCCGCACCTTGTAGTCGACCAGCTCGAGCCGGGCCAACTCCGGGTAGATCCGGCCGAGGGCCAGCCGCAGCGCCGTGTCCAGCGCGTTGACCGGGCCGTTGCCCTCGCCGGTGGCGACGATCCGCTCGCCCTTGGCGGTCAGCTTGACGGTGGCCTCGCTCGCCACCTCGCCGCCCGGCCGCTGCTCGACGATGACCCGCCACGATTCGACCGAGAAGTGCCCCCGCCCACCTCCCCTTCCCCCTTCATCGCCGGCCAGCTCGTCGCGCAGCAGTAGCTCGAACGACGCGTCCGCGGCCTCGAAGGTGTACCCGCGGGCCTCGAGGTTCTTGACCCGTTCCACCACCCGGCCGGCCGCCGCCCGGTCGCCGGACAGGTCGTAGCCGAGCTGCGCGCCCTTGACCTCCACCGACGCCCGGCCGGCCATATCCGATACGAGCATCCGCATGTCGTTGCCCACCAGCGCGGGGTCGACGTGCTGGTACAGCATGGGATCCACCTTCACCGCCGAAGCGTGCAGCCCCGCCTTGTGCGCGAACGCGGAGTACCCCACGTACGGCTGGTGGCTGCCCGGGGACACGTTGGTGACCTCGCTGATCGCGTGGGCGATGCGGCTCATCTCCGGCAGGCACCCGTCCGGCAGCACCCGCCTGCCCTTCTTCAGCTGCAGCCCGGCCACCACGCTGAACAGGTTCGCGTTGCCCGCCCGCTCGCCGTAGCCGTTGGCGGTGCCCTGCACGTGGCTGACGCCGGCGTCCACGGCCGCGAGCGTGTTGGCCACCCCGCACGCGGTGTCGTCGTGACAGTGGATGCCCAGCCGCGTGCCCGTTCGGCTGACTACCTCCGCGACGACGTCGGCCAGCTGGCCGGGGAGCATGCCGCCGTTGGTGTCGCACAGGGTCACCACGTCGGCGCCCGCCTCGGCCGCGGCGCGTACCACCTCCAGGGCGTAGCCGGGGTCGGATGCGTACCCGTCGAAGAAGTGCTCGGCGTCCAGGAAGACGCGTTTCCCCTCTGAACGGAGATGGGCGACCGTGTCGGCGACCATGCCCAGGTTCTCCTCCAGGCTCGTGCGCAGGGCCAGCCGGACGTGCCGGTCGTGACTCTTCGCTACCAGAGTCACGACCGGCGCACCCGACTCGCGCAGCGCGGCGACCTGAGGGTCATCGGCCGCCCTGGCGCCGGGCCGGCGGGTCGCGCCGAACGCGGCGAGCTGCGCGTGCTTGAGCTCCAGCTCGGTGGCGGCGAGCCGGAAGAACTCGGTGTCCCGGGGGATGGCGCCCGGCCAGCCGCCCTCGATGAACCCGACGCCGAGCTCGTCCAGACTGGCCGCGATGGCCAGCTTGTCGGCCACCGTCAGGTGCAGGCCCTCTTGCTGGGCGCCGTCCCGCAGCGTGGTGTCATAGACGTGGAAGGAGTCGTCGGGCATCGGATTTCCTTTCCTGCGTGGCTTGTCCTGGCCGCCCCGGCAAAACAAAAGACCCCTCGCAGGATGCGAGAGGTCTGCGCGTCGGCCCGGTCTTACTAGGTGCCGACGCGCCTGCCGATAATGATCCGGCCGGACGTCATGGGTGCAGCCTGGCACATGGCGCGCTCTATGACCACTTTTGTCTCAGCATGCGAGACGACGGTTGCGACTCAGCCGACCTTGTGCAGCCAGCCGTACGGGTCGCCGCGCCGGCCGGACTGGATGCCGAGCAGTTCGTCACGCAGCCTGAGCGTGACCGGTCCCGGTTCGCCGTTGCCCACGGTCCAGTCGCCTATCACGCTCTTCACGGCGCCAACCGGGGTCACCGCGGCCGCCGTGCCGCAGGCGAATACCTCGGTGAGCTCGCCTGACGCACAGCCGTCGCGCCAGTCATCCACCGAGATCCTGCCCTCGTCCGCGGGTATGCCGTGGTCCGGGCCGAGCTTGAGCAGGGAGTCCCTGGTGATTCCGGCCAGCGTCGTCCCGCCGAGCGCGGGCGTGACGATCCGGGCCTCCGGGCCCGATCCGTACACGAAGAACATGTTCATGCCGCCCATCTCCTCGACCCAGCGGCGTTCCGTCGCATCCAGCCAGACGACCTGGTCACAGCCGTGCTCCAGCGCCTGGAGCTGACCGATGAAGCCGGCGGCGTAGTTGCCGCCGCACTTGGTCTCGCCGGTACCGCCGGGGGCGGCGCGGATGTAGTCCTGGGACAGCCAGACCGTCACCGGCTTGATCCCGCCAGGGAAGTACGGGCCGGCCGGCGACGCGATGACCAGGAACAGATAGGACTGCGAGGGCTTGCTGATGCCGATCCCCCGCTGCGTCGCGATCATGAAAGGGCGCAGGTAGAGGCTGTGGTCCTCGGCCGACGGAACCCAGTCGCGGTCGGCATCGACCAGCAGCTCGAGCGCGCGGACGAATGTCTCCTCGGGCAGTTCCGGCATGACCAGCCGCCGCCCCGAGCCGTTGAACCTGGCCGCGTTCGCCCACGGCCGGAAGATCGCGACCGACCCATCCGGCTGCCGGTAGGCCTTCAACCCCTCGAAGAACTCCTGGGCGTAGTGGAAGACTGACGTCGAGGGGTCGAGGGTGAGCGGGCCGTAGGGCTCGACCCGGGCATCATGCCAGCCGGCCTCTGCGGTCCACCGGATCGTGACCATGTGATCGGTGAACACCTGGCCGAATCCCGGCGCTTCCAGCACTCGCTCCCGGTCGGCCCGGGGCACCGGACTCGGGGAGGGCCGGACGTCAAAGGTGATCTCGGCGTGCGGGCTGGGGGTCATCTCGGGATCCTTCCTGTCTCATCTCCCATCTTGCCGTGTGCCGCGGCCTCGTTCGGCCACGACCCCGGGCGTCTCCAGCAGACGCCCTAGCTGGCTACTCGCTCCGCGATGTCGTCGCCGGCCTCCAGGGTGGAGCGGGCCGCCCAGGCACCCTGGCGTTCCAGCAGGTCCTCGGCCACCGCCTGCTCGATGCGGGCCGCCTCGGCGGCCAGGCCGAGATGCTGGCAGAGCAGCGCGGCAGACAGGATCGCCGCGGTGGGATCGGCCTTGTGCCTGCCCGCGATGTCCGGCGCGCTGCCGTGCACCGGCTCGAACATGCTGGGAGCCGTGCGCTCGGGGTTGATGTTGGCGCTGGCGGCGAGCCCGATCCCGCCGGCCACCGCCGCGCCCAGGTCGGTCAGGATGTCGCCGAACAGGTTGTCCGTCACGATCACGTCGAAGCGCTCGGGATCGGTGACGAAGAACATTGAGGCGGCGTCGACGTGACAGTAGTCCACCGACACCTCGGTGAACTGGCGGCCGACCTCGCGCACGGTCCGCTGCCACAGGTCGCCGGCGTAGGTGAGCACGTTCGTCTTGTGCACCAGGGTCAGCTTCCGGCGCGGCCGCTCCGCGGCGCGCTCGAACGCGTACCTGACCACCCGGCTGACCCCGAACGCGGTGTTGATGCTCTCCTGGGTGGCGATCTCGTGCGGTGTGCCCCTGCGCATAACGCCGCCAGAGCCGGTGTAGGGACCCTCGGTTCCTTCCCGCACCACCAGCATGTCGACCGACTCGGCCCTGACGTCCGCCAGCGGTGTGGCCACGCCCGGATAGAGCCGCACCGGCCGCAGGTTCACGTAGTGGTCCAGCTCGAACCTCAGACGCAGCAGCAGCCCGCGCTCCAGCACGCCGCTCGGCACGCTCGGATCACCGACCGCGCCGAGCAGGATCGCGTCATGCCCGCGCAGCTCCTCGAGGACGGAGTCGGGCAGGACCTCGCCGCTGGCGTGCCAGCGCCTGGCCCCGAGGTCGTAGCTCGTCTCCTCGATCACGACCTCGGGGGCCGCTGCGCGCATGACCTTGAGGGCCTCGGTCACGACCTCGGGGCCTATCCCGTCGCCGCCGATCACGGCGAGCCTGATGCTGCGTTCGGGCATGCCGGAACCCTACCGGGGGTGGATGCTCAGCGGATGGGCTTGCGCGACCATGGGTCGGTCGGCGGGCTCAACCCAGCCGGCCTGATCCCGCGTCGCCGCCGTTGTCGCGGCGGTCCAGGGCGACCTGGACGGCGTGCGCCGCCCGACCGGGGTGATCGGCCCGGCTGGCCCGGCTGGCGTGGCTGGCGTATGCGACCTGCGTGCCGCTCGCGGCGTGCCCGGCCTCACGCGGTGCGGCGCCTGGCTCGGCATGCTCGTCCGCTGAGCTGGCGGGCTGGTCCCATGCGTACATGTCGTACACGGTGATGTCTCCTGATGCGGGGCTGGATTGCTGATGGGCCTCACGCCAGCGCCTTAACCCGTAGCGGGCCGCTGGCCTGCCCTGATCAGGCCCCGCTACGGCTGCTAAGGATGAATACGTAGCGCCGCATTTCGCTATCAACCATACCGTACGGTAACCGCTATGGCCACCTGCTGGGCATTACCGTCTCATGATGTGAGACTCACCTGCCCAGCGGGAAGAATTCACGGCATGATCGTCTGACCGCCGTCGATCACGAGCGTCTGGCCCGTCATATACGAGGCGGCGTCGCTGGCCAGGAACACCGCAGGGCCGGCCATCTCCTCAGGCTGGCCCCAGCGGCGCATGGGCACGGTGGCCACCGTGGCCGGGCCGGCGGTCTCGTCCCCCCATAGGTTGCGGTTCAGCTCCGTGGCCGTCCACCCGGGGCAGAGCGCGTTGACCCGGATCCCGTACCCGGCCCACTCAACGGCGAGCGACTTGGTCAGCGACACCACCGCAGCCTTGGCCGCGCCGTAAGGAGAGATCATCGGGGCCGCGGCCAGGCCGCCGACCGAGGCGACGTTGATGACCGAGCCCGCGCGACGCTCAAGCAGATGCCCGGCCACCGCGCGGCAGACGTAGGCGACCGAGGTCGCGTTCAGTCTCATGATCTTGTCCCAGCCGGACAGTCGCATGTCGGCGAACGGGACCATGAAGTTGGTGCCGCCGGCGTTGTTCACCACGATGTCGATGTGGCCGAGCTGCTCGATGGCCGACGCGACGGCGGCGGCCACCGAATCTTCGCTGGTCACGTCAGCCGGGATCACGAACGCCTTCCGGCCGTGCTCGCTCGCCGCGCGGGCCGTCGCGGCCAGGCCGTCCTCGCTGCGGGCGACCAGCGCGAGGTCCGCCCCCGCGGCGGCCATCGCGACGGCCACCTCGCGGCCGATCCCCCTCGAGGCCCCGGTGATGAAGGCGGTCTTGCCGGTCAGGTCAAACAGGCTGGCGCTCATTTGCCTGCCTTCCTCGCGGGCGCTTCGCCTGGTCGTGCCGGAGGCGCGCCAGGAGGTACAGCGGAAGGCGGGTCAGTGCCCGGCCCGAGATTGGCAGCGGGTGTCTCATTCAGATTCCTTCCACTCGGTCGGCAGGGGCCAGGCGGCCGGATTCACCCTGCGCACGATCTCGTTCAGCACAATACGCACGTACGGCTCGCCGACCCACAGGTGCTTCGCCCGGTCCACCGCGATGACCTCTGCCTGCGGCACCCGGGCGAACCTCCGCCTGGCTTCGCCGGGCCGCAGGTAGTCGTCGAGCTCGGGTACCAGGGCGATCAGCGGCCGGCCCGAGGCCGCCCAGGCGTCGAGCTCGGCGTCGCCCGCCCGGCGCAGCGGGGGCGAGAGCAGGATGGCACCCCGCACGGCCGGGTCAAGACCCCAGGCCAGCGCCAGCTCGGTGCCGAACGACCAGCCCACCAGCCAGATCTCGGGCAGCTGCGCTTCGACGCAGAAAGCGATCGCGGCCGCGACGTCGTGGCGTTCGGCCTCACCACCGCCGAACTCGCCTTCGCTGGTGCCGTGCTCCGACGATGCGCTGCGGGTGTTGAACCGGAACACGGCCAGGTCGGCGAGGGCGGGCAGCCGGTAGGAAGCCTTGCGCAGGACGTGGCTGTCCATCATCCCGCCGTGCGTGGGCAGCGGATGCAGCCAGAGCAGCGTGGCCACCGGATCCCGGTCCGGTGGCAGCGCAAGCTCGCCGACCAGGCGCAAGCCATCGGCGGTGCGCAGCGTCACGCGGGTGCGCCGGGCCGGCAGGATGGTCGAGGCCCTGATCTCGGACACCGTCTGCTCACCCCGTCCTTCCTGCTCGACCTGCCCGCGTTCTTACCGTGGCCGCCGCGGTCCCGGCCTGCGATGCAGCCGCTGCTGCCAGCAGGCCCGGTGCCAGTGCCTGCGTGTGTCCAGCCCCGGCGTCAGGGCAGGCCAGGCGACCACGTGCGGCGTGCCGGGCCGGATCTCCTGATCACAGCCAGGACAACGATAGGCCTTGCCTGATGAGGCTCCTGGTACCAGGCGGACTATCCAGTCCCCATCGGGCCAGGACTCGGTGTGCTCGGGTCCGGACGGCAGGTCCGCACCCCGGCCGGGCAGGGCGGACTCTGCCGCGCCGTTGCCTCGGCCCGCTCCCCGGGCCTGGCTCACGCCCGGCGCCGGGCCAGCTCCCGGGCGCCCCTTGCGGGGAACATCGTCAGGGAGGCGGCGGGCGCGGCGCGGGCTCACGCCGGCCACTGTATGTGAGCCCGACGACGTCGTCGCACGTGACCGCTACAGTTGGGTGCCGTGCGGATCGTCATCGCCCGGTGCAGCGTGGACTACGCGGGCCGGCTCACGGCGTCCCTGGCCCCCGCACTCCGGCTGCTCATCGTCAAGGCGGACGGGTCGGTGCTCGTCCACTCCGACGGCGGGTCGTACAAGCCACTGAACTGGATGTCCCCGCCGTGCCGGCTGGTAGAGCAGCCTGACCGCTGGACGGTGACCAACAAGTCGGGCGAGATTCTGACGATCTCAATCGAGGAGATCGTCAGCGACGTCTCCTACGACCTGGGCATCGATCCCGGCCTGATCAAGGACGGCGTCGAATCGCAGCTGCAGCAAAAGCTCGCCGAGCAGCTCGGCGTGCTGGGCGAAGGCTGGCGGCTGGTCCGCCGCGAGTACCCGACGGCGATCGGACCGGTCGACCTGATGTGCCGGGACGGCGACGGGATGAGCGTGGCGGTCGAGATCAAGCGCCGCGGCGAGATCGACGGAGTGGAGCAGCTGACGCGCTACCTCGAGCTGCTCAACCGGGATCCGCTGCTCGCCCCGGTGCGCGGGGTGTTCGCGGCGCAGGAGATCAGGCCCCAGGCCCGGGTGCTCGCCGAAGACCGCGGCATCCGCTGCGTCCTCCTCGATTATGACGCGCTGCGCGGCGCGCCGAGCGACGAGATGACGCTGTTCTGATCCCCTTCCTGGCCGCTGGCGCGGGGCATGGCTGACGTCCGGGACGCCACGGCCCGGCTGGAGGACCTGCTGTCCCCGCGCGGGCGCGAGCTGCTCGACCGGCTCAAGCAGGAGGCCGTGACCCCCGATACCGCATTGCGGGTGAGCGTGCGGCTGCGCGCGCAGTACCCGGCCGAGCTGGTCAGGGACGCGCTGGCCCAGCATGAGCTGCGGATCCGGGCGGAGCCCAAGTTCAGCCGGGCCGCAGACATGTTCTTCACCCGCGCCGGCCTGGAACAGGCCTCCGCCGAGCCGGTAGCCAGGCACCGGGCCCGCCGCTATCCGGACGCGGGACAAGTCGCGGACCTATGCTGCGGGATTGGCGGTGACCTGATCGCGCTGGCCGCGTCGCGGGCTGTGCTCGCCGTGGACCATGACCGGCTGCACCTGCGGATGGCCCGGGCCAATGCCGAAGCCTGCGGCGTAGCAGACCGCGTCACCACGGCGCTGGCTGACGTCCGTGATGCCGACCTGACCGGGGTGCAGGCGGTGTTCATCGATCCGGCCCGGCGAACGGCCAGGGGCCGGCTGCGTGCCGGGGACAGCCAGCCTCCGCTCGACTGGTGCGTGCGGCTGGCCGACCGGGTCGGCCGGGTGGCGATCAAGGCCGCGCCGGGGCTGCCCCACGAGGCCGTTCCGCCCGGGTGGGAGCTGGAGTTCGTCGCGGTGGGACGGGAGCTGAAGGAGGCGGTCGCCTGGTCCCCGGCGCAGGCCACGGCGGCGCGGCGAGCGACGATCCTGCCCGCGGGTGACACGCTCGTCCAGGCAACGGAGGGTGAGCCGGCGAATGTGCGGCCGCCCGGGGAGTTCCTGTTCGACCCCAATCCGGCGGTTACCCGGGCAGGCCTGGTCCGCGAACTGGCCCGGATGATCGGCGCGTGGCAGATCGACGAGCGGATCGCCTTCCTTTCGGCCGACTCGCCGGCCCGGACGCCGTTCGCGCGGGTGCTACGGGTGATCGATTCGGCGCCGTGGCAGCAGAAGCGCCTGCCGGCGCGGCTGCGGGCACTCGACATCGGTGCGGTGGACATCCGGCGCCGCGGGCTGGCCGGCGACGTCGAGCGGTTGCACCGCCAGCTCAGGCCGTCCGGTTCCCGGCGGGCCACGCTGGTGATGACGCGGGTGAACGACCGCCCGTGGGCTCTTGTCTGCGTGGACGCCGATCAGTCCGCGTGATCGAAGGGCGGCAGGGGTCAGGGGCCGGAGGGGTCTGCGGGGTCCACGATGTGGGCATTGACCCGGCGGGCTTCGGGGGCTAGCTCCGGAACCTCGATGACGATGACGCCAGCCGCACGGAGTTGCCGGCCGCCGCCTCCGGCGGCCAGCAGGGGCGGCTCGCGCCAGGCGTACGCCACCCGTCGCAATCCCGCGGCGATGATCAGTTGCGAGCACGGGCACGGCCGGGAGGAGCGGACGCCGCAGGGCTCGAGCGAGCTGTACAGCGTGGCCATCGCCAGCCGGAAGTCACCGGGCGGCACCTTGGCCAGCGCGACTTCCTCGGCGTGATCGTGCGGACCTGTCTCACGGGAGAACCCGGTCGCGAGCACGGTGCCGTCGGCGGCCACGATGACCGCGCCGACCGAGTACGCGGTCTGCGATGGCGGGCACTGCCTGGACAGCTCGATGGCCTGGCGCAGCCAGGCGACGTCCACCGCAGCGGGGGCGGGTGGCGGCGCGGCGGGCGGGGATGACGGCGGCGGGCCCGCCGTGTGCCACGGCAGGTGCGAGCCGACCGCCGCCGGCCCAGGCGGGTCCCCGGCGGACGGGACAGGCTGGCCAGGCTCTGCGAGGCTGGACGGCCGGTTCGCCGACTCCGGATCCGTGTCACCGGGGCCGGTCGGGTGGCCACCCCCCAGAGGCGGCGTCTCGGCCACGGGAGGTCGGGGCTCGCCCCCCGGAGGCGGGGGCTCGGCCACGGGAGGTCGGGGCTCGCCCCCCGGAGGCGGAGGCTCGTCGGCGCTGAGCAGGTCGATAGTCCGGCGGAGCCAGCGGATGTCGTCGGCAGTCCGGCCGCCGGGGTCAGCCGGACTACGCGCGTCCCCCGCGCGCGACGGCCGGGCCGAGGGCCGGACCCCATCGTCGTCGGCCGGCAGCCCGCCCGGATCGCCCGACGGGCGCGCGTGCGCCGCCCGGGGACGCCTCGCGTCCCCGGCCTTGTCGCCGGCCGCCGGGCCGCCGGAACCGGCAGGAAAGCGCACCTGGCCGACCCGGCGCTGCCCCGGGCGCCCGGTCCCCAGATCACCAGCTGCCTGCTCGCCGGGGTCGGCCGGGCGCTGCCGGGAGATCGCGGGTGGCCCGGCCGGGTGCCGGGTCCCCAGCAGGTAGCGCAGCAGGACGACCTCGCCGAGCTGGCGGACCTCGGCCAGCTGCATGGGGTGGTCCGGGCCGTGCGGGTAACGGCCGGGGAGGGCGAAGCGGGGGGCGGCCGGGTCGCCGACGAAGAATGGCGCGACGACCAGGTGCAGCTCATCGGCCAGGCCCGCGGCGAGAAACTGGGTCGCGAGGTCGCCTCCGCCTTCGAGCAGTACTCTGGCCAGCCCCCGTTCGGCTAGATCGTGGGCTAGCAGCGCGGGCGATGGCGCGTCACCGGCGTCGACCACCTCAGCCAGACCGGACAGCCGCCCCCGGAGCGTGGCCAGCGCGGGCCGAGCGCAGTAGACGAGCCGGGCGGCGTCGCCGGTGAAGAACCGCGCCGCGGGGTCGAGGTTGCCGGTCGCGGTGATCGTCACCTTGACCGGGTTCTCCGGCGCGCCGCTGGCCACCCGGCGGAGCCGGCGCTCGGGCGAGCGGACGAGCAGGCGGGGATTGTCGCGGCGGACGGTCCGCGCGCCGACGAGAATCGCGTCGCAGCCGGCCCGTACCTCGTCCACCCGGTCGGCATCGATCTCGCTGGACAGAATGAGCCGGTCCGGGCTGGTGTCGTCGATGTACCCGTCAACTGACATCGCGCAGCTGACCAGCAGGTACGGACGTTCGGCCACGGGTCGGACTCCAGGATTCGCGCGGGCGGACCAAAGGGGCTACTCAACGGTATCTTCCCAGGCCCAGGCAATGATTTACTTGGCACCAGGCATGCGGCGATGGTGGTGAGGACACATGGTCATGACAGCGGCCAGCCAGACGGAGGCCACGTTCGACACGATCAACCCGGCCACCGGCGAGGTGATCGCGACCTTCCCGGTGGGCGGGCCGGACGAGGTCGAGGCGGCGGTGCAGCGGGCGCGGGAGGCGGCCGCGTGGTGGGCCGGCCTCGACTCGAAGGAGCGGCGGCTGCGGTTGCTGGCCTGGAAGTCCTACCTCACCCGGTACCTGAGCCGGCTGTCCGAGCTCGTGCATCAGGAGACGGGCAAGCCGCTGGGTGACGCCAAGCTGGAGATCCTGCTGGCGATCCTGCACCTGGACTGGGCGGCGAAGAACGCATCCCGGGTGCTCGGCCCGCGGCGGGTGCGCAGCGGGCTGGTGTCGCTGAACCAGACCGCCCTGCTGGAGTACCAGCCACTCGGCGTGGTGGGCGTGATCGGGCCGTGGAACTACCCGGTCTTCACCCCGATGGGCTCGATCGCGTACGCGCTGGCGGCCGGCAATGCGGTGATCTTCAAGCCGAGCGAGCTTACCCCGGCGGTGGGCGGCTGGCTGGTGAGCTCGCTGGACGAGGTCATCCCCGAGCATCCGGTGCTGCAACTGGTCACCGGGATGGGCGAAACCGGGGCGGCGCTGGCGCGCAGCGGCGTGGACAAGATCGCGTTCACCGGCTCGACGGCCACCGCACGGAAGGTGATGGCGGCGGCGGCTGAGAACCTCACGCCCATCATCGCCGAGTGTGGCGGCAAGGACGCCATGCTGGTGGACTCCGACGCCGACCTGGACGCCGCCGCGGACGCCGCGGCCTGGGGCGCGATGTCGAACGCCGGCCAGACCTGCGTCGGGATCGAGCGGGTATACGTCGTCGGGGACGTATACCCCTCGTTCCTCGAGAAACTGCGCGACCGCGTGGCCACCCTCCGGCCGGGCGCCGACCGGGAGGCCGACTACGGGCCGATGACCATGGCGTCACAGGTCGACGTCATCGAGGGGCACGTGGCCGACGCGCTGGCCCGGAACTGTCACCCGGCCATCGGCGGGCTGGACAGCATCCGCGCCCCTTACGTCGAGCCGGTCATCCTCACCGACGTGCCCGAGGAGAGCCGGGCGGTCACCGAGGAGACGTTCGGGCCGACGGTGACGGTGACGAAGGTCGCCGATCTCGACGAGGGCGTCCGGCTGGCCAACGGCGGACGGTACGGGCTGGGCTCGGCGGTGTACGCCAAGAGCAAGAAGCGGGCCCTGGATGCCGCGCGGTCGCTGCGCACCGGGATGACGGCCATCAATTCGGTGATCGCTTTCGCCGGCGTGCCGTCACTGCCGTTCGGCGGGGTGGCAGACTCCGGGTTCGGGCGGATTCACGGTGCGGATGGCCTGCGGGAGTTCGCCCGGGCCAAGGCCATCACCAGGCAGCGGATGAAGCCGCTGGTGAACCTGACCACGTTCGCGCGTACGGACAAGGACATGGACAAGATCGTGGCTCTGGTCACGCTGCTGCACGGGCGGCGGTACCGGTAGGCGACGCCAGATGATCCGCTAACGCGGAGCGTTAGGCGCGTCATAGCAGCGCCGATGCTCCGCGTCAACGGGCGCGGCCTCCGGCCCGCTCAGGGGACGAGTGCGACGACCTGCTCGGGGTCGGCCGAAGCCAGCGGGGCCCGGCCCGCGATGAGGTCGGCCGCGCGCTCCGCGATGGCGATCACCGGGGCGTTGGTGTTACCGCGCGGCACGGCCGGCATGACCGACGCGTCCACCACGCGCAGCCCGTCCACCCCGCGCACCCTCAGTTCCGGGTCGACCACGCTGGTCAGCCTGCTCGCGGCCAGCCGGGAGTCGCCGCCCATCGCGCAGCTGCCGACCGGATGGTAGAGGGTGGCGAGGTCCCGCCGGATGAACTCGCGGAGCTCGGCATCCGTGCTGACATCGGTGCCGGGCGCGAACTCGCCGGCGCAGACCTTGGTCATCGGCCGCGCGGCCGCGAACTGGCGCGCCATCTTCAGCCCTGCGACTAGCGGCTCGATGTCGGCGCTGTCCGCGAGATAGCACGGGTCGATGGCCGGCTTGTGCCGGGGATCGGCGCTGCGCAGCGTGATCCGGCCCCGGCTGCCCACCGCGACCAGCGTGACCATCAGCGAGAGCGCCCGCTTGGCCGGGTCGATGAGGCCCTGATTCTCAAACGGCACGGGTAGCGCGTGCCACTGCAGATCGGGCGCGGGCAGCCCGGGATCCGAACGGCTGAAGCCCCCGGCCTCGGCCACGTTGGTGACGAGCGGGCCGCTGTGCGCCAGCTGCCAGCGCAGCAGGCCGGCCGGACCCCCCTGCTCCCAGAGGCTGCGAAACTTGGGCGCGTGCCACATGGCGGTGACGATCGGATGGTCACTCAGGTTGGCGCCGACTCCCGGGCTGTCGGCGACCACCCCGATGCCCATCTCGCGTAGGTGATCCGCCGGGCCGATGCCAGACAGCATGAGCAACTGCGGGCTGTTCACGGCTCCGCCGGCCAGCAGGACCTCGCGCTGTGCGCGGGCCGATTCCTCCGCGCCGCCGCGCAGGTAGTGCACGACCGCGGCCCGGCCGCTTTCCAGCCCGATCCTGGTGACCAGGGAGTCGGTCTGCACGGTGAGGTTCGGCCGCGCGAGCGCGGGCCTGAGGTAGGCGTCGGCGGCCGAGCACCGGCGACCGCCGCGCTGGGTGACCTGGTAGAAGCCGACCCCGTCTTGGGCCGGGCCGTTGAAGTCGTCGTTCGCGGCCAGCCCGCAGGCGGCCGCCGCCTCGACGAACGCCTTGGTCAGCGGTGACTTGCGGGATGGATCCTGGACCCGCAGCGGGCCGCCCGCGCCGTGGTAGGCGGACGCGCCACGGGAGTTGTCCTCGGCCCGACGGAAGTAGGGCAGCAGGTCCGTGTAGCCCCAGCCGGTGCAGCCGTATTCGTCCCGCCAGGTGTCATAGTCGTACCGGTTGCCCCTGATGTAGATCATCGCGTTGGTCGAGGAGGAGCCGCCCAGGGTCTTGCCCCGGGGCCAGTAGATGCTGCGGCCACCCGCGCGTTCCTGCGGGACCGTGCTGTAGTCCCAGTCGTAAGGCCCCTTGAACAGCAGGTTGACCGCGGCCGGAATGTGGATCTCGTCCGCATCGTCGGGCGGCCCCGCCTCAAGCAGCAGCACCTGCGTGGACGGATCCTCGGTCAGCCGGGCCGCCAGGACGCATCCCGCGCTGCCTGCACCGATGATGACGTAGTCGTACACGACCGCCTCCCGAACGCGGTTCGGATACGCCACACCTTACTGCGGATCAAATACGGGCCGCAGCGGCATGCCGCTGCTACCTGGGCCAACCCGATACTTCTGCACTATATGTGTAAAAAATCGAACACACGGGCTAGTGTCCGCTACTGCGGGGTATTGCGCGCTTCAGACCATCCTGTGATACCGCGTGACGGCAAGGAGGACAGCATGGCCGACACGTTCCACGGCGAGCCGATGGACATGACGACGGCGCTCGGCGACCAGGTGCAGGTGATCCGGCTCGGCCGGGCCATCGGCCTTGGCGCCATCCACCCCCGGATGACGACGCGGCGATGGCCACGCTGACACCCGACGAGGCCCGCCAGGTCGCTGGCGAGCTGGTCCGGCTTATCGCCGAGCTGACGTACCCCCCCCCGCGCACGAGAGCCCCGGTCCGCTGACCGGACCGCGGCTCTCTGCATACGCAGGTTCTGCGGGTAGCGTCAGTGGCAGCCTGCGGGCATGGCTCCCCCCCGCCTGTCCGCAGGCTCTCCGCGCTCCGGCTACCGGCGAGGTGCGGAGGCCTTTACTGCGGATACGGTGAGGACATGCCCGGTGATCGCAGGGAGACCCCCGTCGTGCTGTCCCGTATCTACACGCGCACCGGCGACGACGGCACGACCGCGCTCGGGGATGGTTCGCGGGCCGCCAAGACGGATCCTCGGCTGGTCGCCTACGCGGACGTGGACGAGGCCAATTGCGCGATCGGGGTGGCGATCGCCCTCGGCGGCCTGCAGTCCGAGGTCACGCGGTTGCTCACCCGGATCCAGAACGAGCTCTTCGACGTGGGCGCCGACCTGTGCAGCCCGTTCGCGGCCGATGCCGAGCGGCCCGGGCTCAGGGTCACCGACGACTACGTGGCCGCGCTCGAGCAGGCCTGTGACGAGCACAACGCCGCGCTGCCCACGCTACGCAGCTTCGTCCTGCCCGGGGGCACGGCCGGGGCCGCGCTGCTGCACGCGGCGCGCACCGTTGTCCGGCGGGCCGAGCGCAGCGCGTGGGCGGCCATGGACGCGCACGGCGACACCGTCAACCCGGTCACTGCGCGCTACCTCAACCGGCTGTCCGACCTGGTCTTCATCCTTGCGCGGGAAGCGAATGGGCCCGGGGGCGACGTGCTCTGGCGCCCCGGAGGCGAGCGCTAGGACGCGGGCGCTGGCCCGGGCCCTCAGAGGGCGGGCCACCGGGCCCGGCCGCAGCGACGGCAGCCGGCCGGGGTGTCAGCCGAGATGCGTTGCGGGCGGCGCCGCTTCCAGCCACGCCAGGAGCCCGGTGAGCGCGGACTCGCTCATGGCCAGCTCCATCGGCTCGGCGCGCTCGCCCGCCCGGCACTCCACCACCACCATGCCCGGCCCCAGGCTGTTGGCCTCGTGGGAATCGGGCGTGCGCCGGGAAACGACGGTGAGCGTGCTTCGCGGGAAGCTCTCGTCGGGGCGCAGCAGCACGCCGAAAACCTGGTGCCAGCGCAGCTCGTCAGGCTGGTACGAGGCGACGCCGAGCCGCCACGGGTGGTCGTCGCCCGGGCGCCGCAGCCCGCAGTCCACCGTTCCGCCGCCGCGCTCGATGAGCGCCCGGCGCCCGGCCACGGCCACGGCCGCGAGGACGAGAAAGACCAGCACGACGACGAGGAGCCAGCCGGCGTCGACTACCGTCGATCCGCCCACTCCCCGCGCCCGCGGCCTTCGTCAGGCCTGCTCGCCCGCGGCCCGCAGCCGCGCTCTTGCGTAGCTGGCCTCGGCCGGCTCCGCACCGCCCGCGGCCGCTGCGTCGGCCGACGCCTCGAGTTCCGCCCGCGCTGCGGCCGTATCGACGTTGCCGCCCAGCTCGGCGTTCCTGGCCAGGATGGACACCCGGTCGTCGGCCACGGAGAAGAACCCGCTGCTCACCGCCGCGATCAGCTCCCCGCCCCCGGAGGCCTGGCCGTTGTCGCCAGTGGTCTCCGGATCGAGGATCCGGACCACGCTGCCCTCGGCGAGAATGCCGAGCACGGGCGGATGGGAGGACAGCACGCCCAGGTCGCCCTCGAGCGTCTTGGCCACGACCATCCGGGCCGAGCCCGACCAGATTTCACGGTCGGGCACCACCAGCTCCACGTGCAGCGTCATCGGCACTCACTCCAGGACGGCCGGAAGGGCCGGGAAAGATCACGACTTCTCAAGCTCGGCCGCCTTCCTCTCCACGTCCTCGATGCCGCCGACCATGAAGAACGCCTGCTCGGGAAGGTTGTCGTACTTGCCCTCGGTGATCGCCTTGAACGAGGCGATCGTCTCGCTGAGCGGGACGAAGATGCCGGGCTGCCCGGTGAACTGCTCGGCCACGAACATCGGGTGCGACAGGAAGCGCTCGATCCGGCGCGCCCGCTGCACTGCGACCTTGTCCTCCTCGGACAGCTCGTCGATGCCCAGGATCGCGATGATGTCCTGCAGCTCGTTGTAGCGCTGCAGGATCCGCTGGACCTCCCTGGCCACCTCGTAGTGCTCCTGGCCGACGTACTTCGCGTCCAGGATGCGCGAAGTGGAGTCGAGCGGGTCCACCGCCGGGAAGATGCCCTTCTCCGTGATCGCCCGGCTCAGTACGGTGGTCGCGTCCAGGTGGGCGAACACGGTGGCCGGTGCCGGGTCGGTGATGTCGTCGGCGGGCACGAAGATGGCCTGCATCGAGGTGATCGAGTGCCCGCGAGTGGAGGTGATGCGCTCCTGCAGTTCGCCCATCTCGTCGGCCAGCGTGGGCTGGTAGCCGACCGCCGACGGCAGCCGGCCGAGCAGGGTGGACACCTCCGAGCCGGCCTGGGTGAACCGGAAGATGTTGTCGATGAACAGCAGTACGTCCTGCTGCTGCTCGTCGCGGAAGTACTCGGCCATGGTGAGCGCGGACAGGCCGACCCGCAGCCGGGTGCCCGGCGGCTCGTCCATCTGGCCGAAGACCAGCGCGGTGTCCTTGATGACCTTCGACTCGGTCATCTCGATGAACAGGTCGTTGCCCTCACGGGTGCGCTCCCCCACGCCGGCGAACACCGACACGCCGCCGAAGTTCTTCGCCACCCGCGTGATCATCTCCTGGATGAGCACAGTCTTGCCCACGCCGGCCCCGCCGAACAGGCCGACCTTCCCGCCCCTCACGTAGGGGGTGAGCAGGTCGAGGACCTTGATCCCGGTTTCCAGGATCTCCGTCCTGGGCTCCAGCTGATCGAAAGGCGGCGCGGGCCGGTGGATCGGCCAGCGCTCGGTGACATCAAGGGACGCGGTCGGCACGTCCAGCGTCTCGCCGAGCACGTTGAACACGTGCCCCTTGGTCACGTCCCCGACCGGGACCGTGATCGACTCACCGGTGTCGATCACCGTGGTCCCGCGGACCATGCCGTCGGTCTGCTGCATCGAGATCGCCCGGACGATGTTGTCGCCGATGTGCTGGGCGACCTCCAGGGTCAGCGTCTTCGTCACGCCGTCCAGCGTCACGTCCACGTGCAGGGCGTTGTAGATGTCGGGCATCGACTCGGCGGAGAACTCGACGTCCACCACGGGTCCGATGACCCGCGCGACGCGGCCGGTGTTCGCGGTGGCGGCGCCGGAGACGGCGCTGTCGGTGGCTGCGGTCATGATGACATTCACTCGCTTCCGGCGAGTTCCTCGGTCAGCGCGTTGGCGCCGCCGACGATCTCGCTGATTTCCTGGGTGATCTCGGCCTGCCGTGCCTTGTTGGCTTCTCTGGTCAGCACTTCGATCAGGTCTCTGGCGTTATCGGTCGCCGACTTCATCGCGCGGCGCCTGGATGCGATCTCGGCCGCCGCGGACTCGAGCAGGGCCTGGTACAGCCGGTTCTCCACGTACCACGGCAGCAGCGCGTCAAGCACCCCCTCGTCGGACGGCTCGAACTCGTACAGGTTGAAGCCGCCCGGGGGCGCTTCGGTGGTCGCCTCGATCTCCAGTGGCAGGATGCGGCGGACCACCGGGCGCTGGGTGAGCATGGACACGAACTCGGTGTAGACGAGGTGGATCTCGTCCAGCCCGCCCTCGTTCGGCCGCCCGAAGTCGTCCAGCAGCCGGGCGGCCATCTCGCTGGCGTCGGAGAACTCCGGCCGCTCGGAGAACCCGCTCCACTCCGCGGTCATCTCGCGGTCCCGGAACCGGTGCCAGACGATGCCCTTGCGCCCGGACACGTAGGCGTGTACCTCGATGCCGCGGCCGGTCAGCAGTTCGGTCAGCGACTGCGCCTCACGGAGCACATTGGCGTTGTACCCGCCGGCGAAGCCGCGGTCACTCGTCAGCATGACCACGGCGGCCCGGGACGGGTTGTCCGCCTCCGTGACGAGCGGATGGGTGATCGACGGCGACCCGCTGACCACGGCCTCAACCGCTCGGGTGAGCTCCCGCGAATACGGCTGCGCCGCGCGCACCCGCTGCTGGGCCCGGATGATCCGGGATGACGCGATCAGCTCCTGGGCACGCGTGATCTTGGCGGTGGACTGGACCGCTCCGATCCGCCGCCTGACCGCGCGAAGCTGTGCTCCCATGTCTTGCTACCTCAGCCCTGCTCCCGCTGGACCTGTGGCTCCGGCGGGCGCCGGTACTGCTTGATCGTTTCCTGTTCGACGTCGGACGGGTCCATGGCCTCGACCGGCTCGTCCCGCACCAGCAGCTCGCCGGAACCGGTCTCGAACCCCTTCTTGAACTCCTCGATCGCGTCCTTGAGCGAGGCCACCGTGTCGTCGGAGAGCTGGCCCGTCTCCCTGATCGCGTCCAGGACCCCCGCCCGGGAGCGCTGCAGATAGTCGAGGAACTCGCGCTCGAAGCGGCCGACGTCCTCTACCGGCACGTCGTCCAGGTACCCCTCCGAGCCGGCCCAGATCGAAACCACCTGCCGCTCTACCGGGTACGGGCTGTACTGCGGCTGCTTGAGCAGCTCGACCAGGCGCGCCCCGCGGTCGAGCTGCGCGCGGGAGGCGGCGTCGAGGTCGGACGCGAATGAGGCGAACGCCTCCAGGTCGCGGTACTGCGAGAGCGCGAGCTTGAGCCCGCCGGCCACGGTCTTCATCGCCTTGACCTGCGCGTCGCCGCCCACCCGGGATACCGAGCGGCCGACGTTGATGGCCGGCCGGACGCCGGAGTTGAACAGGTCGGACTCCAGGAAGATCTGGCCGTCGGTGATCGAGATGACGTTGGTCGGGATGTAGGCGGAGATGTCGTTGGCCTTGGTCTCGACCACCGGCAGCCCGGTCATCGAACCCGCGCCCATCTGGTCGGACAGCTTCGCGCACCGCTCCAGGAGCCGGGAATGCAGGTAGAAGACGTCACCGGGGTATGCCTCGCGGCCCGGCGGGCGGCGCAGCAGCAGCGACACGGCCCGGTACGCCTCGGCCTGCTTGGACAGGTCATCGAAGATGATCAGGACGTGCTGGCCGTTGTACATCCAGTGCTGGCCGATGGCCGACCCGGTGTACGGCGCGATGTACTTGAAGCCCGCGGGGTCGGACGCGGGGGCGGCCACGATCACCGTGTACTCCATCGCGCCCGCGTCCTCGAGCGACTGGCGCACCTGGGCGGTGGTCGAGCCCTTCTGGCCGACGGCCACGTAGATGCACTTGACCTGCCGCTTCGGGTCGCCGGACTCCCAGTTCGCCCGCTGGTTGATGATCGTGTCGATGCCGATCGCGGTTTTGCCGGTCTGCCGGTCGCCGATGATCAGCTCGCGCTGGCCGCGGCCGACCGGGGTGATCGCGTCGATGGCCTTGATGCCGGTCTGCAGTGGCTCGTGCACCTTCTGGCGCTGCACCACCGACGGCGCCTGGATCTCCAGTTCGCGCAGCTCGGTCCCGGTGATCTCGCCCAGGCCGTCCAGCGGGACGCCCAGCGGGTCCACGACCCGGCCGAGGAAACCGTCGCCGACCGGGACCGACAGTACCTCGCCGGAGCGGCGGACCTGCTGACCCTCCTCGATCTTGCTGAAGTCGCCCAGGATGACCACGCCGATCTCGCGCACGTCCAGGTTGAGCGCGAGGCCGCGGGTGCCGTCGGGGAACTCGAGCAGTTCGTTGGCCATGGCCGAGGGCAGCCCTTCGACCCGTGCGATCCCGTCACCGGCCTCGATGACCGTGCCGACCTCTTCCCGCGACGCGGCGTCCGGCTGGTAGTCATCGACAAAGCGCGCCAGCGCGTTCCGGATCTCTTCCGGCCGGATCGTCAGCTCCGTCATTGTCCTCGTATCCTTCGCGTCATGATGCGGTCGCGGTCATGGTTCAGCCCGCCAGCCTGCGCCGCAGGGACTCCAGGCGGCTGGCCACGCTCGCGTCGATGAACTCGTCACCGACCTGGACCGACATGCCGCCTACGACCTGCGGATCCAGCACGATGTTGAGATATACGTCATGTCCGTAGACGGCGGCCAGCGCTGCGGCCAGCCGCTCCTGCTGCTGTTCGGTGAGCGCGGAGGCCACCCGTACCACCGCGATGAGCCGCTGCTTGCGCTCGGCGGCCAGCCTGCCGTAGGTGTCCAGGGTCGCTTCCAGACTACGTCCCCGGGGGTGCAGGACCGCCTCGGTGATCAGCCGCTCCGTGACCGGGGTGGCCTTACCGTCGAGCAGCGCGCCGAGCAGCCCCCGCTTGCGCTCGTCCGGCAGGTTGGGGTCGGACAGGGCCAGGCGCAGCTTCGGCTGCCCGGCCACCACCCGGCCGAACCGGAACAGCTCGTCCTCCAGGTTGTCCAGTTGCCTGCTCCGTTCGGCCGCAATCGTCAGCGCCTTCACGGCGAGCTCCTCAGCCGCGTCAGCCAGGTCGCGCGACGCCGACCAGCGGGCCGACACCGCGTCGGCGAGCAGATCGAGCGTGGGCGCGGAAACCCTCTCGTCCAGCAGCGAGCGGACCAGGGTGGCTTTGGCCGCCGCCGGGCGCGCCGGGTCGGTAAGCGTCCGGCGCAGCGCATGCTCGGAGTCGAGCAGCCGGGCCACGGCGAACAGCTCATCGCCCATCGTTTCCGCTACGGCCTTGGTCGTGGCCAGGGCCGTGAGCCGATCGCTGGCCGCGGCCAGTGAGGTCCTGCTCGCGCCCCTCATCGGCTCACCTCCGCTCCGTCATCGGGAAATCCAGGACATCCCTAACGGACACGTCCCGGTCTGGGCTCAAGGGCCGGCCCTCAGTTCCGCGGCCTGCTCACCACTACTCTCAAGCTCGCCGAGGAACCTGTCCACGACCCGGCTCTGCCGGGCTTCGTCGGTCAGCGACTCGCCGACGATCCGCCCGGCCAGCTCGACAGACAGCTCGCCGACCTGCTGCCTGAGCGCGGCCAGCGCCTGCTGGCGGTCGGTGTCGATCTGGGCGTGCGCGGCATCGAGCAAGCGGGTCGCCTCGGCCTGTGCCTGCTCGCGCATCTCGGCGATGATCTGGGCGCCCTGCTCCCTGGCCTCCTCGCGCAGCCGGGCCGCCTCGTGCCGGGCATCGGCGAGCTGCGTCTGGTACTGCTGCAGCACCTCCCTGGCCTCGGTCTGGGCCTCCTCGGCTCGCTCGAGGCCGCCCTCGATCGCTTCGGTTCGCTCGGACAGCGTCTTCTGCAGCCTGGGCAGCAGGACCTTGTAGAACGCGCCGAAGATGACGGCGAAGCCGATCAGCCCCAGGATCAGCTCGGTAGCCGAGGGAATGAGCGGGTTCGTCGACGACGACGCCGCAAGGTACGTCATGATGCGGTCACCTCCTGCCGGCGCCTTCAGTGCGTGAAGATGAACGGCACCACGATGCCGATCAGGGCCAGGGCCTCGCAGAGAGCGAACCCGACCCACATGTTGGCGCGGATCAGGCCGACCGCCTCGGGCTGGCGGGCCATGGCCTCAGTCGCGTGCCCGAAGATCAGGCCGATGCCGACGCCGGGACCGATGGCCGCGAGGCCGTACGCGACGGCACCGAGCCGGCCGGCGACCGTGGTCGTAGAACCCGCGGCGAGTACATGGGTTGCGAGATGAAACATGTGCTCATTCCTTTGTATTCGGACCGGCGGTTTCGGCCCGCCGGCAAGGCTTACCTGGGATCAAATCCCCTCCATCGCGTCGCCGATGTAGAAGGCGGCCAGGATGGTGAAGATGAACGCCTGCAGGAACTGGATCAGCAACTCGAACGCGGTCAAGATGACCACCATCGCCAGTGATCCCGCCGCGTACACCAGGCCGATGGACGCGCTGACGAAGTACCACGTCGCGAGGTAGAAGACGAGCAGCAGCAGGTGCCCGGCGAACATGTTGGCGAACAGCCGGACGCCGAGCGTGAACGGCCGCACCAGGATGTCGGAGAACAGCACGATCGGCGCGAGCAGCCACAGGATCCACCACGGCGCGTCGGGGATCATGTGCCTGAAGAAGCCGATCGGCCCGTGGATCTTGAAACCTACGGACATGTAGGTGAGCCAGACCAGGGCGACCAGGATCCAGGCGAAGCCGATGTGGGCAGGCACCGGGAACTGCGCGACCGGGATGATCTCCAGCAGGTTCATCACCCAGATGAAGAAGAAGAGCGTCATCAGGAAGGGGAGGTAACCGTCGCCCTTCCTGCCGATCATCGGGCGCAGGATCTGGTCCCGGACGAACATCACGCCGACCTCGCCGATGTTCTGGATCCCCCGCGGCACGAGCTTGGGCTTGGAGAACGCGGCCCAGAAGAACCCCACGACGACGACCACGACGATCACCAGGAGCAGCTCTGGCTTGGTGACGTGCCACGGGCCGATGCTGAAGATCGGCCTGAACGTGAAGTCCTCCAGGCCGGGCGAGGGATAGCCGCAGCCGGAGAAGATGTGGCAACCGCTGGCCGCGGTGGTCGCATGGACGTCAAGCGTCACGTTCAAGCTCCTTGTACCAGCCGATCCCGGCGGCCCCGTAGCCGGGCCCGAGAGCGATCAGGACTTGCCGTCGCGAGCCGCCCCGGACCGGCCGAAGCGGAGGATGACCAAGGTGACGGCCAGGGCCAGCCCGACCACCATCCCGATCGGGAACAGCAGCGTCGAGTGCACCACCCACCGGCCGATGGCCCAGCCGATGGCACCGTAGAAGATCATGCCGCTCAGCAGGTAGCTGAACACGGTCCAGCCGGGATTCTCGTGCCGCGGGTCCGGCGGCGGGCCCAGGCCCCGGCGCCACCACGGGTCGCGGCGTCCGCTCACCGCGCACCGCCGACAGGACGGCCGGGAAGGTAGCGCGATCCGCGGGCCGCGATCCGAGGTCCGGAAGCAGGGTGTCCACCACGGGTCACCGTTCCCCGTCCGGTTCGACGTATAGCACCTTCATCCGGGCCGTCGTGACCGCCTGGCCGATGCTCCAGGCCAGGATGCAGACGATGGCGGTGAAACCGAAAAGCTTGGAGTTGAACGCGGTCGTCCCGGCGAAGCGCGCGACCAGGAAGGCGAGCACCAGGATCTTCACGATGAAGGTACCGATCGCGGTGATCATCATCGCCTGGGGGCTCACCCGCGCCGCCCGGCTGACCGCGACCACGCTGATGCCGAAGAAGATCGCGACCAGCGCCACCCCCAGCAGCGCCCCGATCAGGCCCTTCGTACCGCCCAAGACCGTGCACAACACAACCATGACCGCGGCGGCGACGGCCGTGAAAACGGCTGACCGCCTGAGGACCCGGCCATAGTTCGGATGCATCTAAGTAACCCCGTGAAGCTCGACGGGCGGAGGGGAGGCCGCCGGGTGTCCCGGCGGGACAGGCCCCGCGCGGAACGAGAACCAGTCGGCGCGCCACGCACCGCAGTGCGGACGCTCCGCCAGGTTACAGAACCGTATCACTGACCCCACACTCACCCTCGATTTGCTTGCATGTGAAAGATATCACAAGCTCCTTGGCACAGTCTTTACCCGGGGTCGTCCACCCGAATCTGAGCCCGCTACCAGGGCATTCGGTGCGGGCGGGAGCGCTGTCGCGATCAAGGAGGCGAGCCGGTCCCGGGGTGACCGCGGGGGACGGCGGAGCGGCTGCCGGGCGCGGCGGGGCGGCTGCCGGGCGCGGCGGGGCGGCTGCCGGGCGCGGCGGGGCGGCTGCCGGGCGCGGCGGGGCGGCTGCCGGGCGCGGCGGAGCGGTCGGCACCAGGGGGGTCGAGGCGATCGGCACCGGGACGCACGGGAGCGCCGACATCAGGACGCGCGGGGCGGGCGGCATCGGGGCCCACGGGGCGGGCGGCATCGGGACGGGCCGGACGGCCGGCATCGGAAGCAGGAGGCCAGCCGGGAACCGTCGCTGCGCCCGCCGTACCAGGAGACCCGACCGGCACCGCCGGGCCCGCGGCCGTCGTCCCCGCCGCGTTCACCACCAGCGGCCCGGCCGCGCTGCCCACCGCGGGCCGGACCCGGCGATGCGGCCGCAGCCTGGGCACCGAGACCAGCAGCAGGATCAGCATGCCCGCCAGCGTCACGCCCGCCAAGATCAGCAACTTGGTCCGCACCACCGACAGCGAGACCACCGTGACCGCGAACAGCGCGGCCCACAGGTACATGATCAGCACGCTCTTGCGGTGCGAGTGCCCGATGTTCAGCAGCCGGTGGTGCAGGTGCTTCTTGTCCGGCGCGAACGGAGATTGCCCCGCCCTGGCCCGCCTGGCCACCGCGAGCAGCAGATCCGCGTACGGGATGATGAAGATCGCGGCGGGCAGCAGGATCGGCAGGATGGTGGGGAACCTGTTCAGCGTGTTCTTCAGGATGCTGGGGTCCAGCGTCGCCGTGCTGGAGATCGGCCCATAGGCGAGCAGCAACCCGAGCAGCATGGCCCCGGTGTCCCCCATGAATATGCGCGCCGGGTAGAAGTTGTGCGGCAGGAACCCGAGGCACATGCCGGCCAGGATCGCCGACACGAGCGCCGGGAGCGACTGCGTAGACGCGCCCGCCACCCGCACCAGAGTGTATGAGTAGGCGAAGAACGCCAGCGCCGAGATGCCGACTATCCCGGCGGCCAGCCCGTCCAGGCCGTCGATGAAGTTCACCGCGTTGATCGTGACCACCACGAGCAGGATGGTCACGACCAGGGCCTGGTTCGGCGACAGCACGATCACGTTGCCGTTGGGGCTCGGGATCCAGGACAGCTCGGTCCCGCTCCACACCAGGATGGCGCCGGCGGCGACCTGGCCCGCCAGCTTGCTGAGCGCGCTCATCCCCCACCGGTCGTCCACGATGCCCATGACCACGAGCAGCCCGCCGGCCAGCAGCAGTCCCCGGTTCACTCCGGTACCGCTGATCACCCCGCGCAGATAGCTGAGCTGGTTGGCCAGCAGCAGGGCGGCGGCCAGCCCGCCGTACATGGCCAGGCCGCCGAGCAGCGGCGTGCGGATCACGTGCACGTCCCGGTCGCGGGGAGCGTGCATGGCCCCGGTCGCGATCGCGATGCGCCGCACCAGCGGGGTCAGCAGGTAGGTCACCGCCGCGGCGGTGAGGAGCGTGAGTATGTACTCGCGCACGCGGCTCAGCCGCCGAGACCCGGGGTCATGGCGATTCCCGCCGTTCGCCCGGCGCGTGGTCCGCGGCGGAGTCGCCGCCCGGGGCAGAGGGCCTGCCGGCGCCGGGAGACTCATCCGGCGCTGACGCCGGCGCGGTACCCGGGGCCGTCGGAGCGGTGCCCGGGGCCATCGGATAGGCGTCGGAGACTTCCACGTTCTCCGGGGGCTCCGCGGCCTCGAAGTCGTCGGCGGCCTCGAAGTCGTCGGCGGCCTCGAAGGTGCCGGTCTCCTCGGAGGGCCCCGCGTCCTCCGCGGGCTCGGGGCCGGTGGATACGAAAGACACCGCGTTCAGCTCGTCGACCGGGATCGCCCCGGCCCGCAGCAGCTTGGGTATCACCCCGGTCAGATCGACGATCGTGGACGGCACGCCGCCGGTGGCAGGCCCGTCGTCCAGGAAAACGGCCACCGTGTCGCCGAGCTGGTCTACGGCCTCGTCCACGGTGGCGGCGGCGGGCATACCAGAGACATTAGCGCTGCTCACCGCCAGCGGCCCGGTCTCCTTGAGCAGGTCAAGAGCCACCGGGTGCAACGGCATCCGGATCGCCACCGTGCCCCTGGTGTCGCCCAGGTCCCAGCTCAGCATGCGCTGGGCCCGGCACACCAGCGTGAGCCCGCCCGGCCAGAACTCACCGATCAGGTCCCGGCCGGCGTCGCTGAGCTCTTCGACCAGCGCGGTCGCCGCGCGGACGGTCCCGACCAGCACCGGCGGCGGCATGTCCCGGCCGCGCTGCTTGGCGGCCAGCAGGCTGGTGATCGCGGCGGGCGAGAAAGCCTCCGCGCCGATGCCGTAGACCGTGTCGGTGGGCAGCACGATGAGTTCGCCGCGGTGCACCGCCTCGACGGCGGCCTTCAGGCCTGCCGCGCGCTGCTCAGGGTCGGAGCAGTCGTAGCGGTCGCTCATGGCTGCCCATCCTGCCATCCCCGCACGGCCGTGACGAACCTGTCGCGGCCGGCCAGGTCGTGGTGTTGCGTGATGTCCAGCCAGTCCTCGCCGGACGCGAACACCGCGCGGACGGCCGCGCCCTGGGGGGCACCGTGCTCGACCGCCACCCGCCCGCCCGGCCGCAGCAGCCGCCGGGCCGCCCGCTGCACCGCCCGGATCGCGTCCAGGCCGTCGGCACCGCTCCACAGGGCGGACGGCGGGTCGTACTCGTCCACCTCGGGCGGCACGGCCGCACCCAGCGGGATGTAGGGCGGGTTGCTGATGACGAGGTCGGCGGTGCCGTCGAGGTCACCCAGGGCGGTAGCCAGGTCGGCGCCAGCCAGCCGCACCCGCCGTCCCGGGCCTGGTTCGCGGTCGCGGTAAGCGGCGGCGTTCCGCTCGGCGTAGGTCAGGGCCAGCGGATCGGCTTCGACCGCGTGTATCTGGGCGCCGGGCACTTCGAGGGCGATGGACAGCGCTATCGCGCCCGAGCCGGTGCCCAGGTCGACGACCACCGGCTCGGCCACGTCCGTCTCGCGGAGCCGGTCGATGGCCCAGCCGGTCATTACTTCAGTCTCCGGGCGCGGCGCGAACACGCCAGGGCCGATGCTGAGCTCGAGGTGCCGGAAATGCGCGACCCCGGTGATGTGCTGCAGGGGCTCGCGCGCGGCGCGGCGGTCCACTGCCTGCCAGAACCGTACGTCGAACGCGTCGTCGGGAACCGTGTGCAGTTCGCCACGTCGCACCCCGTGCACATGCGCGGCGATCAGCTCGGCGTCGGCTCGCGGTGACTCGACCTCCGCCTCGGCCAGCCGGGCCGTAGCGCGCCTGATCTCGTCGAGCAGCAGGTTCACCCGGCGCGCTCCCGCTGGCGGGTCTCGCCATTGGTCCGCTCGGTCATGTCCGCCTCGGTGAGCGCACTGATCACGCCGTCCAGGTCGCCGTCGAGAACCTGGTCGAGGTTGTAGGCCTTGTAGCCGATCCGGTGATCGGCGATCCGGTTCTCGGGGAAGTTGTAGGTGCGGATGCGCTCCGAACGGTCCACCGTGCGTACCTGGTCACGGCGCTGCGCGGCCGCCTGCGCGTCGGCTTCCTGCTGGGCCTGGGCCAGCAGCCGGGCCCGCAGGATGCGCATGGCCTGCTCCCGGTTCTGCAGTTGGCTCTTCTCGTTCTGGCAGGAGACGACGATCCCGGTGGGCAGGTGCGTGATCCGCACGGCCGAGTCCGTGGTGTTCACGCTCTGGCCGCCGGGCCCGGAGGACCGGAACACGTCCACCCGGATGTCGTTCGGGTCGATCTGTACATCGACCGGGTCGGCTTCCGGCATGACCAGCACGCCAGCGGCCGAGGTGTGGATGCGCCCCTGAGACTCGGTCACAGGCACCCGCTGCACGCGGTGCACGCCGCCTTCGTACTTCAGCCGCGACCAGACCCCCGGCCCGGCGTGGCCGACACGGGACTTGACCGCGACCGTCGCGTCCTTGTACCCGCCGAGCCCGGTCATGGCGGAGTCGAGTATCTCGGTCTTCCACCCCTGCCGCTCGGCGTACCGCAGGTACATCCGCAGCAGGTCGCCGGCGAACAGCGCGGACTCCTCACCGCCCTCCCCCGCCTTGACCTCCAGGATCACGTCCCGGCCGTCGTTGGGGTCCTTGGGCGCCAGCTGCTCCGTCAGCCGCTGCTCAAGCTCGGCCTTGTGCTGACCGAGCTCCTCGGCCTCGGCCAGGAACGACGGATCATCAGCGCCCAGTTCGCGCGCAGCCGTTTCGTCCGCGGCGGTGCGCTGCCATTCCCGGTACGCCTGCACCGTGGGGCTGAGCTCCGCGTAGCGCTTGCCGAGCGCCCGGGCCCGCTCCTGATCGGCATGCACCCCGGGGTCAGCCAACGCCTTCTCCAGCTCCGCGTACTCGGTTACGAGCCCGCCGAGCCTGTCAAACACTGCAATCCTCCTGGATACGAGCGTGGATAGTGCCGCTCCTGCGCGCACGTTGGACGCGGGAGTGCCGGTCGATCCCGCGCCGTTCGGCTCTGCCGCCAGGCGCGGGGTCGAGTGGTACTCTCGCGGCGCTACTTGCCGCCCGTGTCCTTCTTGGCGTAGCGGCGCTCGAACCGGGCGACGCGACCGCCGGTGTCGAGGATCTTCTGCTTGCCCGTGTAGAACGGGTGGCAGCTGGAGCAGATGTCGGCGTGAATCTCGCCGCCGGGCGCCGTGCTCCGGGTGACAAAGCTGTTGCCGCAAGTACAGGTCACCTTGGTGACCACGTACGCGGGGTGAATGTCAGGCTTCATGTGAAGTCTCCTGGCTCGGGCGGCAGCCGGGTCGCCAGCCGTCTGTCCGCGATCGGCCGGGCGCTGGGTCGCCGGGCCGCTGACCGCGAGGCCGACTGGCGTGAACCGGCACCGCAAACTCGGTCCCAGTGTGCCAGACAGTGGAACGTGTCACGTCCCACGTTGATTCCCGAAAAGTTACTGGTTGAGGGTCGTCTTCTGGACCTGAAGCAGGAACTCCGCGTTGCTCTTGGTCTCCTTCATCTTGTCCATGAGCACCTCGAGCGCCTGCTGCGGCTCGAGCGCGTGCAGCACCCGGCGGAGCTGCCAGACGATCTTAAGCTCCTCCGGGGACATCAGCAGTTCTTCCTTCCGGGTGCCGGAAGCGTCCACGTCCACCGCGGGGAAGATCCGCTTCTCGGCGAGCTCGCGGCGCAGCCGCAGCTCCATGTTCCCGGTGCCCTTGAACTCCTCGAAGATGACCTCGTCCGCCCGCGACCCGGTCTCGATCAGGGCGGTGGCCAGGATCGTGATCGAGCCGCCGTGCTCGATGTTGCGGGCCGCGCCGAAGAACCGCTTCGGCGGGTACAGGGCAGTGGAGTCCACGCCGCCGGACATGATCCGGCCGCTGGCCGGCGCGGCCAGGTTGTAGGCGCGGCCGAGGCGGGTGATCGAGTCAAGCAGCACCACCACGTCGTGGCCCATCTCGGCCAGCCGCTTGGCCCGCTCGATGCCGAGCTCGGCGACCGTGGTGTGGTCGTCGGCCGGGCGGTCGAAGGTGGAGTAGACCACCTCGCCCTTGACCGACCGCTGCATGTCGGTGACCTCCTCAGGCCGCTCGTCCACCAGGACGACCATGAGGTGGCACTCCGGGTTGTTCTTGGTGATCGCGTTCGCAATCGCCTGCATGATCAGCGTCTTGCCCGCCTTGGACGGGGACACGATGAGCCCGCGCTGGCCCTTGCCGATCGGAGCGATCAGGTCGATGATCCGCGTGGTCATGTTGCCCGGATCGGTCTCCAGCCGCAGCCGCTCCTGCGGGTACAGCGGCACGAGCTTGGAGAAATCGGCGCGATCACGGGCCTGCTCCGGCTCAAGGCCGTTGACCTTGTCGAGCCGGACGAGCGCGTTGAACTTCTCCCTGCGCTCGCCTTCCCGCGGCTGGCGCACCGCGCCCTCGATCACGTCGCCCTTGCGCAGGCCGTGCCTGCGGACCTGGGACAGGGACACGTACACGTCGTTCGGGCCGGGAAGGTAGCCGGTGGTCCGGACGAACGCGTAATTGTCCAGCACGTCGAGGATCCCGGCGATCGGGATGAGCACGTCGTCCTCGGCGATGACCGGCTCGGCGTCGCCGGGGCGCTCGCCGCGGCGCTGCCGGTTGCGGTTGCGGAACCGGTCCCGGTTGCGGCGGCGGCTCTGGCCCTCGCCGTCATCATCGCCCCGGCCTCCGCCGCCCTGCTGGTCAGAGGACTGGCCGCGGCCGGCGTTCGAGCCGGAATCGGAGGCCTGGTCGCGGCGCTGGTCGCCGCCGCCCTGGTCGCGACGCTGGTCGCCAGCTGTGTCACCACCACCGCGACCCTGGTCGCGGCGCTGGTCGCCAGCCGCGTCACCACCGCGGGGGCGGCCCTGGTCCTGGCGGCCGTTGCGCCGGCGCCGGTCACCGCGCTGGCCGTCCCCTGACGACCTGCCGTCGTCGTTCCGGTTGCCTGCCTGCTGGCGTCCCGAGTCCGGCTGGCCGCCGGTGACGGGGGCCGCGTCGGCTCGGTCGAAGGGCAGTTGCTGGCCGTCGGTGGCCGGTGCGGGAGCGGCCGGGGCGCCGAGGCCGCCGGGCTGCGCGCCGTCGCCGATACCGCCGGATTGCGCGCTGCCGGAGCCCAGGCTCTGGCCCGAGCCGACTCGCGCTGAAGGGTCAGATTCCATGGTGTCTCGCTCAAGGTGACGGGGAGCGCCGGCTCCCGCGGGCGCGCCTCGCTTCGTCGAGTTGTCCTGTCGCGTACCGGGCTGCGCCTGCGCCGTGGCCGCCATGGCCGCGCCACCCTGCCGTTCCTGGATCGCCGAGATGAGCTCGCCCTTGCGCATCCGGCCGGTTCCCTTGATGCCCATCGACTGCGCCATCTGCTGCAGCTCGGGCAGCAGCTTCGAGGCAAGCCCGCCGCCGCCGCGCCGCGATCTGCCATCCCCGGCGGCGAGAACAGGCGCCGCGGCACTCGCGACCCCGTCCGGGCCCGCCGACGTGGCGTTCGCGGCATCCGGGGCAACGACCCCGCCCGGGCCACCGCTCGCCCCGGACGGGACGTTGGCCGAGGGGACGGCGTCGTGCGAGCTGGTGAGGAATTCGGTGGTATCGCTCACAAGGGATCCTTCCAGGGGCGGGCGTCGGCGCCGCCGACGACAGGTGGGCCCGGTTTCGCGGCCTGGCGGCTTTGCCAGGCCAAGGTTCTGTATTTATCCGCCATCAGCACGTTCTCCCAGCGCCGGGCCATCGCACGCTCACGCGCCACCGAGGTCCCGTCACCAGGGCAGACTCGCGCTGCATCCAGATGAGGGGGGCGTCATCGGTGCTCGGCTTCGCTGACCCGAGCCACCGTTCGGTTCCCCCGGACCCCAGCTTCCGCTCGATCGGCCAGGCTGCCTCCAGGCCACGCTGGGTATGGAGGAAGATTAAACGACCGAAGCGGTAACGGGGTGCCGCAGTCCGGAAGCGACTTCGTGGACCGGGCAACAAGGAACTGGCGAGCACCTGTTCCCATGTCGGGGCATCTGGTGCGGTACCCAGCCTAACACCAAGAGAGCCCACAGCATTCCCTTAGATCGGTCCATGTTCTGCGAACGAGGTCCCAGCAGCCCGGCAAGGCGTGGCCAGCATGGCCTGCGTGAGCTCGCTGAAGCGAACTTTGCGCAGGTCAGGCCCGTGCCGTCCGCGCGTTTGCGCCGATTGGGGGGCGGTCGCCCGGCGGGACGGACACGATGGTCGCGCCTTGCCTGTCTACGTCCAGGGGGCTTACGTGCCACTGCCTACCCGCTTGACTCGCGATTGAACCCACTTTGGCCGGCCCGGGAGTTTTGCCGCGCACGGTGAGCGCGAGCACCGAGGGCCCGGCGCCGGACAGGACCGCGGCGATCCCCGCCTCGCGGAGCCGGCCGATCAGGTCAGCGGTGGCCGGCATCAGCGGCGCCCGGTAGGGCTGGTGCAGCACGTCCTGGGTGGCATCGAGCAGGAGGTCAGGAGCCTGGGTCAGGGCGGTGACGAGCAGCGCGGCCCGGCCCGCGTTGGCGGCCGCATCGGCGTGCGGGACAGTCGACGGGAGCGCCCGCCTGGCCGCCGTGGTCGGCATCGACTCCATGGGCACGCAGAGCACGGGCACGATGGCCGGCAGCGGATCCAGCCGGACCGCCCGGGGGCCGGTACCGGGATTCCAGACGACGGTCAGCCCGCCGGCCAGGCAGGCGGCCGCGTTGTCCGCGTGCCCCTCGAACTCTGTGGCCAGCGCGAGCAGGGCGTCGTCCGGCAGCGGGCCCGGCCCGCGGCCGGACAGCGCGGCGCCAGGCCCGGACCGCTCCGGGCTCGGGGTATCGGACCGCGCGGCGCCAGGCCCGGACCGCTCCGGGCTGGAGGTATCGGACCGCGCGGCGCCAGGCCCGGACCGCTCCGGGCTGGGGGTATCGGACGGCGCGGCGCCGCCCTCAGACGGCTCCGGCCTGGCGGCGCCGGCCAGAGCGCGGGCGGCGAGCAGGCCAGCCACCACGGCTCCGGCCGAGGAGCCCAGCCCTCGCCCCTGCGGGATCGCGTTCGTACAGCGCAGCGCGAGCCCGGGCGGCTGCCCGCCCGCGGTCGCCGCGAACGCCACGCGCATGGCCCGCACCACCAGATGGCGCTCGCCCGCCGCGGCATCCTCCGCGCCCTCGCCGGACACCTCGACCGCCAGGCCGGAGCCGGTGACTTCGGCTTCCACCTCATCGTGCAGCGCCAGCGCCAGGCCGAGGGCGTCGAAGCCGGGCCCGAGGTTCGCGCTCGTCGCCGGGACGCGGATCCGCACGCAGCGCCGCGGCCAGTTCATCGCTGTGCCTCCCCCCGGCGTCAGGCCAGTTCCAGGGCGGCAGCGGTGGCCACCGCGTCGGCCGGGACGATAACCGGCGTGGGCGCGGCGGACACCGCCCAGTCCGGGTCCTTCAGCCCGTTGCCCGTGATCGTACAGACGACGCGGGAGCCGACCGGCAGCGTTCCCTCCGCGCTGGCCTGCAGCAGGCCGGCCACGCTGGCCGCGGAGGCCAGCTCGCCGAACACTGCCTCCTGGCCGGCCAGCAGCCGGTAGGCGGCGAGGATCTGCCGGTCGGTGACCGAGGCGATCAGCCCGCCGGACTCGTCCCTGGCCGCTTCGGCCGCCTGCCACGAGGCCGGGTTGCCGATCCTGATCGCGGTCGCGATCGTTTGCGGGCGCAGCACCGGCGCGCCGGTCACGATCGGTGCCGCCCCGCTGGCCTGGAAGCCGAACATCCGGGGCACTCGGGTGGCCAGGCCGGCCTGGGCGTACTCGCGGTAGCCCATCCAGTACGCGGTGATGTTGCCGGCGTTGCCGACCGGCAGGCAGTGCACGTCCGGCGCGTCGCCGAGCTGGTCCACAATCTCGAACGCCGCGGTCTTCTGCCCCTCGAGCCGGTCCGGGTTCACCGAGTTGACCAGGGCCACCGGGTACTGCGCCGAGAGCTTGGCGGCCAGCTCCAGGCAGTCGTCGAAGTTGCCCTCCACCTGCAGCAGGCGGGCGCCGTGCACGAGGGCCTGGGCCAGCTTGCCCAGCGCGATCTTGCCCCGGGGCACCAGGACGGCGCAGGTCAGTCCGCCCCGGGCCGCGTACGCGGCGGCGCTGGCGCTGGTGTTGCCGGTGGAGGCGCAGATCACCGAGCGGGTGCCCCGGCCGGCCGCCATGCTGATGGCCACGGTCATGCCGCGGTCCTTGAACGAGCCGGTCGGGTTCATCCCCTCGACCTTGAGGTACACCTCGCAGCCGGTGCGGTCGGACAGCACCGGCGCGGGCAGCAACGGGGTGCCGCCCTCGTGCAGCGTGACGACCGGCGTGCCAGCGGTGACCGGGAGGTGATCGCGGTACGCGGCGATCACGCCGAGCCACGGTCCGGACATGGGCTAATCCTCCTCGCCCTCGACCCGCATCACGCTGGCCACCGAACGCACCGCGGGCATCGCCTGCAGTTCGGAAACCGTGGCCGCGAGCGCCGCGTCCCTGGCCTGGTGGGTGACGATGACGAGCTGGGCGGCTTCCCCGCGGCCCTCCTGCCGGACCGCCTTGATCGACACGTCGTGCCGGGCGTAGGCCTCGGCCACCTGGGCCAGGACGCCGGGACGGTCGGCCACGTCAAGGGCCACGTGATACGCGGTGCGGGTCTCGCCCATGGGCAGCACCGGCAGGTCGGCATAGGTGGACGCGTCCGGCCCGCGGGTGCCGGCCAGCCGGTTGCGGGCCACCGCGACCAGGTCGCCGAGCACCGCGCTGGCGGTCGGCGCGCCCCCGGCGCCCGCGCCGTAGAACATCAGCCGGCCCGCCGACTGCGCCTCTACGAACACCGCGTTGTAGGCCTCGCGCACGCCGGCCAGCGGGTGCGAGCGGGGGATCATCGCCGGGTGCACGCGGGCCCCCACGCCGGCCTCGGTGCGCTCGCAGATGGCCAGCAGCTTGACCACGCAACCGAGCGTCCTGGCGCTCTCGATGTCGGCCGGCCGGACGCCGGTGATCCCCTCGCGGTGCACGTCCGCGGCGGTCACCGGGCTGTGGAAGGCGAGCCCGGCCAGGATGGCTGCCTTGGCCGCGGCGTCGAAGCCCTCCACATCGGCGGTCGGGTCCGCCTCGGCGTACCCGAGTCCCTGCGCCTCCTCCAGCGCGTCGGCGAACCCGGCGCCGGAGGTGTCCATCCGGTCCAGGATGTAGTTGGTCGTGCCGTTGACGATGCCCAGCACCCGGTGCACCGCGTCGCCGGCCAGCGACTCGCGCAGCGGTCGCAGCAGCGGGATCGCCCCGGCCACCGCGGCCTCGTAGTAGAGGTCGGCGCCGTGCTCGCGGGCCGCGCCGTGCACGGCGGCGCCGTCCTCGGCCAGCAGCATCTTGTTCGCGGTGACCACGGACTTGCCCGCCTTCATCGCGGCGAGCAGCAGCGAGCGGGCCGGCTCGATGCCGCCGATGACCTCGATCACGATGTCGGTGTCCGGCTTGGAGACCAGCTCGACGGCGTCGGTGGTGAGCAGCGCGCGGTCGATCCCGGTGGCGCGCGGCCGCTGCAGCCGCCGGACCGCGATCCCGGTCACCTCGACCGGGGCGCCGATCCGGGCGGTCAGGTCGGCGGCCTGCTCGCGCAGCAGCCTGACGACCTCCGAGCCGACCACGCCGCAGCCCAGCAGGGCTACGTTCAGCGGCTTGTTCTCGGTCGGTTGCGCCACGCTGGCTGCTCCCCTCACCCCGGTGCCCGGTCCCGTCACCCGGCGTCCAGCCGGAGCAGGTCCTCGATTGTCTCCCGGCGCACCAGCACCCGGGCCGCTCCGTCCCGCACCGCCGCCACGGCTGGCCGCGGCACGTGGTTGTAGTTGCTCGCCGCTGACCGGCAGTACGCCCCAGTGGCCGCCACCGCGAGCAGGTCGCCCGGGGCCAGGTCGGCTGGCAGCCAGGCGTGCCGGACGACGATGTCCCCGCTCTCGCAGTGCCTGCCCACCACCCGCGACAGCTTCGGCGCGGCCGCGGACTCGCGGGACGCGAGCACGCAGGTGTACCTGGCGTCGTACAGC
>Ga0207699_10000108_pt1 | contig 58752 bp, 58 predicted proteins | sample LARL51metaG_FD_184344 | JGI IMG/M metagenome (GOLD analysis project Ga0207699, IMG submission 184344) | Corn, switchgrass and miscanthus rhizosphere microbial communities from Kellogg Biological Station, Michigan, USA - LAR L5-1 metaG... | ecosystem: Host-associated > Plants > Roots >...
CGGTCCGGTGTCACCGGTGATGGAACGTCCGCTGGGACCGCCGCTGAGCGGGAACGACTGCGCGAAGAAGAGCTGGTCGCAGACCAGCGCGAAGGCCAGCGTCACCACGGCGAGCTGCAGGCCGCGAATGCGCAGCGCGGGAATGCCCACCACCGCCCCGATGGGCGCGGTGCAGAGCGCCGCCAGCGGGATGGCCGCGTAGAAGGGCAGGCCCCAGTCGGTGACGAAGATGGCGGCGAAGAAGGCGCCGAAGCCGGCGAAGCTGACCTGGCAGAGCGAGATCTGGCCGACGAAGCCGACCAGCACCACCAGCGACATGAAGATCACCGTGTCGGCGAAGACCTGCGCCCAGCGGAAGCGGTTGAAGTCGCCGAGGACGCCGTCGCCGGCGCCCGAGGTGCCCACCAGCAGGAAGAAGAGTCCGAGCAATCCGATCACCGACCAGCGGGTGATCACCCAGGCGCGCGGCCGCACCAGCGCGACCACCTTCTCGCTGACCGCCTGCACGCCGCTGCGGGTCAGGTCGGGACGCATGAAGAGCGCGATGACGATGAGCACGAACGCGGTGGTGAACTTGAGTCCGGGCAGCCCGTTGGCGCCGGGGAGGGTGCCGATCAGGCTCTGGATCACGCCCAGCGCCAGCGCGCCGAGCACCGTGCGCGGCAGGCTGCGCAGGCCGCCGATCAGCGCGGCGGCGAAGGACTGGATGACGTAGAGGGTGAGCGTGGTGGAGTCGATCGCGCCCAGCTTGGGGACGACGAGGATGCCGCCGATGGCGGCCAGCCCGCCGCCGATGCCCCAGGCCAGTGCGCTGACCCGGTTGACGCTGACGCCCATCAGGCGCGTGGCGTCGACGTTCTGCGCCGCCGCGCGCACCGCCACGCCCGCGTAGGTGCGGCGGAAGAACCTGCTCAGGCCGACGGCGATGAGTCCCGCGAAGACCAGCGTGATCAGGTCCTGCGAGCTCAGTCCGAGGCCGCCGATGGAGAACAGCCGGTCGTGGCTGAGCAGCGGCGGGATGTTGGTCGAGACGCCGGCGTTGAAGAGGATCGCCGCCGCCGCCTGCAGCAGGATCAGCCAGCCCACGGTGACGATCGCCTTGTTGAGCGCCGACGACTGCCGGATGGGTGCGATGGTCAGCCGGTCGACGGCGATGCCGAGGGCGACGCCGACGCCGACGGCGATGACCATGGCCACGCCGTAGGGCCGGACGCCGTGGTCGAGCAGCGTCTTGAGGACGAAGACGGAGAAGACGGCGATGGCGCCCTGGGCGAAGTTGATGACGCCCGAGACGTTGTAGACGATGACGATGCCGGTCGCCAGCAGGCCGTAGAGGCCGGCCAGGATGACGCCGTCGACGATGGCGGGGAGGATGAGCGACACGGCGCTGTGTCCGCTACCAGGCCTGGAAGCCGGTGATGGGCTGGTACTGGGCCTGCGAGGCGTCCCACTTCATCCACATCACCTCTTTGTTGGGACCGTGGTCCCTGGTCATGGTGATGTCGGGCGTGAAGCCGTTGTGGTAGCCGTTCAGGCTGTTGAGCGCCTGGATCAGGTTGGCCCGGGTGAGGTTGTCGCCCAGCTTGGTGGCCACGTCGGTGAAGGTCTTGGCGGCCAGCCAGGCGCCCTCCGCGTAGGAGTTGGGGTCGAACTGGGAGCCGAAGTAGCGGCCCTCCATCTGCACCCACTCCTGCACCTCGGGAACCGGCGCGTTGGCGGGCTGGTAGTTGCGCTGCACGTAGACGACGTGGCGCGAGTCGCTCAGCCAGTCCTTCTCCTGCCCGTTGACCACCGGGTCGGAGGTCGAGGTGGTGCCGACCACCATCGGGTACCAGCCGTTGCCCTGCATGGCCTGGAACTCGCGGGTCACCGAGTTGGCGTCCATGATGTTGATCACGCAGTCGGGATTGGAGCGCTGGGCGGCGATGGTGTCGGTGGCGTACGAGTTGGAGGAGATGTTCTCGTTGTTGCTGTAGGTGATGGTCTGGCCGTTCTTCTGCGCCTGCTGCTGCAGGGCGCTGAAGGAGGCGTGGCCGAAGTCGAAGTCGAGGTAGAAGACAGCCAGCTTCATGCAGCTCTTGGACTTGGCGAAGTTGGCCGTGGAGATGCCGAAGCCGGGCGGCGACTCGGCGAAGGAATATTCGACGGGGCTGTTGTACTCGTTGACGCCGACGCCGTCGACGCCCACCACGGGCACGCCCTGCTGCGCCCAGTAGGGCTCGGTGACGCCGGTGGTCACCGGCTCGATGTTGCCGACGATGGCGAAGACCTTGTCCTCCTGGACCAGCTCGCGCGCGTCGGCGGCGGCCTTCTGGTTGTCCAGGCCGCCATCGTCGAGGTAGGTGAAGTCGACCTTGCAGCCGTTGATGCCACCGTTGGCATTGACCTTGTACTTGAAGTAGGTGACCAGCGCATCGGCGGCGGTCTGCTGGGTGACCGGCCCGGTGATGGGGATGATGGCGCCGAGCTTGATGGTGCCGTTCTGGCAGGCCTTCTGCGTCGCCGCCGAGCCGCCCACGGTGGTGGCCGCGGTGCCCGCCTGACCGGCGCTGCCGCCGCTGACGTTGGTCACGCTGGTGCTGCCGGGGACCAGCGAGCTCTGCGCGCCGGGCGTGGCCGCGCCGAGCGCACCCGCGGAGAGGTTGCTGCCGGCCGGGGCCACCGCGGTGGCGCGGACGTTGCCCTGGTCCTGGTAGTCGCGGACGATGAACACGCCGAAGGCGCACATGGCGATCAGGGTCAGCGCCAAGGTCGCCGAGTAGGCGCGATAGGGCGCCAGCTGGCCCATGCTCTTTCCCTCCAGGTCGCGGCTGCGGCCACCGCCTCTCCCAGGAAGACCGGCGCGTGACGCGGTTTCTTGCGGGCCCGGCGGGCGGCGGGGTTGGTTTGGGCCGTCTGCAGCGCCTATCCTGGGCGGCGATGGCCACCGCCCCCCTCCCCGCCCCGCCCGGCGGCACCCCCACCCGCGAGCGCCTGGTGCGCACCGCCCTGCGCCTCTTCGCCGAGCGCGGCTACGGCGGCGTCAGCAACCGCGAGATCGTCGAGGCCTGCGGCTGCACCAAGGGCGCCATCTACTGGTACTTCGAGAGCAAGGAGGACCTGTTCCGGTCCGTCATGTCGGAAACGCTGGCGGACTTCCAGATGCGGCTGGCCGACGGAATCGGTTCGGCAGCCACCTGGCAGGAGAAGCTGCAGCGTCTCTTCGGGCTCTTCGTCGAGGTGCTCGAGTCGCCGGACGACCCGCACCGCGACCTGCTCCTGCTCATGCTCCACCGCACCCCGCGCGGGCCGGGGCAGGCCGACCTGGGGCCGGCCACGCAGCAGCGCATGGTGCAGTGGATCGGCGACATCCTGGACGGCGCGGGGGCCGAGTCCTCGCGCGACCTGGTGGCCTTGATCAACGCGGCCGGACTGGGCGTGCTGGTGCAGTCCGCGGCGGGCGCCTCGACGGCGCGGCCGGTGCTCGGCGCGCTGCTGCGGCTGATCGGGGGCGGAGAGCTGCAGGTGCCGAGGGCGCGCGCATGACGGAGACGCTGCCGGCCGCCTCGGTGCTCGGCGTGGCGCGCGAGGGCGGGGTGCTGACGCTGACGCTCAACCGGCCGGAGCGGCTCAACAGCCTCGACGACGCGCTGCTCGAGGCGCTGCTCTCCGGGCTGCGCACGGCGCGGGAGGACGCCTCGGTGCGCGCCGTGGTGATCACCGGCGCGGGGCGAGGGTTCTGCGCGGGGGCCGATCTCGTCCAGTCGGCGCTGCGGTCGGGGGCGGGCGTCAGCTCGGGCGCGGCGGTCCGGGCGCACCTGCAGGAGCACTACGCGCCGCTGATCACCGGCATCCGGGAGCTGGAGAAGCCGGTGGTGGCCGCGGTCAACGGGGTGGCGGCGGGGGCGGGCATGTCGCTGGCCCTGGCCTGCGACCTGCGCATCGCGGCCGAGTCGGCCTCGTTCCTGCAGGCCTTCGTGCGCATCGGGCTGGTGCCGGACGCGGGGTCGACCTACTTCCTGCCCAGGCTGGTGGGCATGGCCAGGGCCATGGAGCTGGCCATGCTCGGCGAGCGCATCCCGGCGGCCGAGGCGCTCGCCGTGGGGCTGGTCAACCGCGTCGTGCCCGACGCGTCGCTGGCCTCGGCGGCTGCCGAGCTGGCCGGCCGGCTGGCGGAGGGACCGCGGTCGCTCGGGTTGATCAAGCGGGCCCTGTACCTCTCCTCGGAGAGCGACCTGCGCACTCAGATGGCACACGAGGAGGACCTCCAGGCCCTCGCCGCGGGCACCGCCGACTTCGCCGAGGGGGTCGCCGCCTTCCTCGAGAAGCGCCCCGCCCGCTTCACCGGGACCTGAGCGGCCGCCCCTCCGGGGGTACGGTATACTCGCCAGCCGCCGCTCGATCGAGCGGGAGTAGCTCAGTGGTAGAGCGTCTCCTTGCCAAGGAGAAGGTCGCGGGTTCGATACCCGTCTCCCGCTCCAGCCATGTCGCCACACAGGCCGTATCCTCCCAGCCCATGAATCGCTGCCCCGCATGCGGCCACGAGAACCCCCTCGGAGCGCGCTTCTGCAACTCCTGCGGACAGGCCATGGCGGCGGCGCAGGGCTCCCGCGAGGAGCGGCGCATCGTCACCGTCCTCTTCGCCGACCTGGAAGGCTTCACCGCCCGCGCCGAGCGGCTCGACCCCGAGGACGTTCGTGCCATTCTCAGCAAATACCACGCCGGCCTGCGCGGTGAGATCGAGGCCTTCGGCGGCACCGTCGAGAAGTTCATCGGCGACGCGGTCATGGCGGTGTTCGGCGCCCCGGTCGCGCACGGCGACGATCCCGAGCGCGGCGTGCGCGCGGCCTTCGCCATCCGCACCGCGATGACCGAGATGAACCGTGCTGACACGCAGCTCGACCTGCACGTGCGCATCGCGGTCAACACCGGCGAGGCCATCGTGTCGCTCGGCGCCAAGACGGAGCTGGGCGAGGCCATGGTCGCGGGCGACGTGGTCAACACCGCGTCGCGCCTGCAGACCGCCGCGCCCACCGACGGCATCCTGGTCGGCGAGGAGACCTTCCGGACCACCCGGTCCATCGTCGACTACGAGGAGGTGGAACCGCTCACGGTGAAGGGCAAGGCCGCACCGGTGCGCGCCTGGCTGGCCGACGCAGTGCACACCGAGCCGGGCGAGCGCGCCTCCAACGACGCGCCGGTGGTGGGACGCGTGCACGAGCGCGCCGTGCTGCGGCGCATCTTCGACGGCGTGGTCACCGAGCGCCGGCCGCACGTGGTCACCGTCATCGCCGAGGCGGGCATCGGCAAGACGCGACTCGCCGCCGAGTTCACCGGCGCCCTGCAGCGCGAGGGCGTGCGGGTGCTGCGCGGCCGCTCGCTCCCGTATGGCGCGGTGACGCTCTACGGGCCGTTCGCCCAGCAGGTCAAGGAGTTCGCCGGGGTCTTCGCCAGTGACGACATGGCCATCGGTCGGGAGAAGCTGGACGGCGCGCTCGCCGGGGTGATCGACGCCGCCGCGGTGGGACACCTCGCCGTGCTGATCGGCATGGGCGACGGCGAGGGCGAGGTTGCCGACCGGCAGATCCTCTTCCTGGCGGCGCGACGCTTCGTCGAGTCCCTGGCGCGGGAGCAGCCCACCGTGCTCGTCTTCGAAGACCTGCACTGGGCCGACGAGGGCACCCTCGACCTCGTCGAGATGCTCGCCTCGCGGGTGCGCGACGTCCCCCTCATGCTGGTGGCGCTGGCCCGCCCCGAGCTGCTCGACATGCGGCGCGGCTGGGGCGGCGGACTGTCCGCCTACACCGCCCTGCCCCTGGAGGCGCTGGGGCACGACGACGCCATCGAGCTGGCCGTGCAGCTGCTCGGCTCCAGCGTCTGGGCCAACGCCGAGCGCCTGGTGGAGATCGCCGAGGGCAACCCGCTGTTCATCGAGGAGCTGGCCGCCTCGGTGATCGAGCGCACCGAGGCGCTGGGCGGCCACCTGCCCACCACCATCCGCGAGCTGGTCTCGGCCCGTCTCGACGGACTGCCCCCCGAGCAGCGTGCCGTGCTCCTCGATGCCGCCGTGGTCGGCAAGGTGTTCTGGCGCGGCGTGCTGCAGCGCATCGCCACCAAGGAGGCCGACGTCGACCTCGCCCTCGACTCCCTCGAGGCCCGCAACCTGGTGCGTCGCGAGCCCTCCTCGTGGATCGAGGGGGAGGAGCAGTTCTCCTTCAAGCACGTCATCATCCGCGACGTCGCCTACGGCACCCTGCCGCGCGCCCGGCGCAGGGAGCTGCACCGGCAGGTGGCCGAGTACCTCGAGGAGTCGACCGCGGGCGCCGGCGCCACCGGCACCGCGCTGGCCCAGCACTGGCAGGAGGCGGGCGAGCCGGCCAGGGCGGTGGCCCACCTGCTGCTCGCCGCCGACCAGGCCGGGCGCGGCTGGGCCAAGGACGAGGCCGCGCTGCTCTACCGGCAGGCGCTCCGGCTCGTGCCCGAGAGCGACGTCGAGCGCCGCCGGGAGATCTCGCGCAAGCTGGGCATCGCCATGCAGGCGACGTTCCACCTCGCCGACGTGCGCAGCCGGGGCGGCGGCGGCCTGGAGCCGTAGGGCGGCAGGCTAACGCGGGAAGTCGGCGGGGGTGACGTCGCCGGCGATCTCGTGGATGGAGATCACCTCGTGCTGCCCGAGCTGGCCCGCGTGCTCCCGCACCACCTCCTCGTTGGGCGCCCCGTAGACGCAGAACGTCGACACGTCGCCCGCCTCGTCGACCACGACGTGGCTGTGCTCCCAGTGGATCTGGCCCGGGAAGCGGTCCTCGGCGATCTGCCGCGACCGGCGCCCGACCTCGGGCATCTCGTCCTGCTTGACGCTGAACCTGCGCTCGATGATGTACCGGGGCACTTGGGTCTTCCTCCGTTGACGATCGCCGCAAGTGTACGGGTCGCAGCGCGGCGATGCCGTGGAGCGTCCGGAGGGTGCCCGGGGTGGTGTCATGGCCGCGTCGCGCGCTGCCGGCGGCGATGTGCGGCGAGCACGGCGACGACGGCGAAGGCGGCGACGCCGACCCCCGCGGCCGGCGACGAGTGCTGGGCCGCCGCGGTATTGGGCAGGGCGGTGATCCCGGCGACCGATCCGGGACTCGGAGGCGCGCTGCCCGGGGCACTGGCCTCCGAGCTGTTGCCGTCCGGGCTGCCGAAGTCGAGCAGCCAGGCGCCGCGGCCGTAGGCGGAGACGAGCAGCTTCTGGCCGGTCGGGTCGATCCAGGCGTCGCGCATGGCCACGTGGGGCAGGCCGGTGCCGAGGCGGCTCCAGCTCCCGCCGGAGGCAGGCGCGGTGAACATGCCGATGTCGGTGGCCGCGATGAGCTGGCCGCCGCGGAGCACCAGGCGCCAGACGCTGCCGCGCGGCAGGTTGCCGGTGATGTCGCTGAAGCTCTCGCCGCGGTTGTGGCTGACGAAGACGCGCCCGGCGACGGCGCTCGACGGGTAGCCGAGGAACTGCCGCTCGATGACCGAGACGTACACCGTGTCGGTGTCATCGGGGTCGATGACCAGGCTGGCCACGTAGCCCGGCGGCAGCCCGGCGCTGGTGGCGATGTGCCAGCAGTCGCTGCCGCCCTTGACCGGGGTGCAGCCGGACTTGACGTTGGTCTCCACCACCGCGTGCACCGCGGCGTAGGACTCGCGATACGCCGAGCAGGTGGCGCAGAGCGCGGCGTAGGCGACCGGGCCCCGCACACCGAGTGCGGTGGCGGTCCAGTTGACCGCCTTGCCGGTGAACGGATCCTTGTGCGGGCTGGCTCCCGCGTCGAACGACTGCGTCCAGTCGGTGCTGATCACGGTGCCCGTGGCCACCGTGTCGGAGGTGACCGTGGTGTCCGGCCCCTTGAGCGACTCCTCGACGTTCTCGGCGGCCGCGACCAGGTGGTTGGGGTCGGTGGGGTCGACGGCGATGGGCGACAGGAAGGTGGCCGCGGTGAGGCTGGGCTGGATCTCGGTGAGGTTGTGCCCGTGGTCCTTGGTGACGAAGAGGCCGCCGCCCGGCACGCTGACGTAGAAGACGTTCGGGTCGCTGGTGGGGATGGCCCAGACGCCGTCGCCGAGGCCGACCTGGACGCCCTGCCGGTCCGGCCCCGACAGCGACGCGCCGTTGTCCTGCAACGCGACCAGGACCTCGCCGCTGGGCAGCATGGCCACGTGCCAGGCCTCCAGCGTGGGCAGGCTGTTGAGGTCGGTCCAGGAGTTGTTGTCGAACCCGGTGCCAACTCCGGTGCTGTGGCTGTCCTGGCGGAAGACGCCGCCGTCATTGGCGCTGTACATGCGCACGCCGCCGCCGGCCGGCACCACCGCGACCGCATGCTGGTCGGGGTGCGTCGTGTAGCCGCCGTAGAGCGGCGCCTGCGAGGGGCAGGCGGCGCCGTTGGTGATGTTGGTGAAGTAGAGGAAGAAGCCGCAGATGTCGGCGTAGCGCTCGATGACCTGCACCGACGCCGGTCCGGGCGTGGCGCCGCTGTTGCCGGTGGTCTCGTACGCCTCCTCCAGGCCGAAGTACACCTGGTCCGGGGTCACCGGGTCGGTGGCCACCCAGTCCTCGTAGTACGCCTGCACGCCGGGCGAGTAGCCGAGCGGCGCGTAGCCGGTCAGCGTGCTGTTGGGCGCGGTGAGCAGCGTGGTGGGCGTGGCCTTGTTGGTCCAGGTCGTGCCGTCGTCGCCGGAGCGGAAGAGCCCGTTGAAGACGGTGGCCGTCTGGTTGGGGATGCTGTCGGCGATGGGCGTGTCGGTGGGACCCTGGCCGGCGGCCAGGCCGGCGTCCGAGACCATCGCCCAGAGCACGCCGTCGTCCTGCGCGGTCTGCCCGTAGGCCAGCGAGACGCGACCGATCGGGTCGGTGCTCGACTGCGGCGTCGACAGCCCGCTGGTGTCCATGACGGTGAAGCTGCCGGGCGCGCCGCCGGCGGTCGACCGGTAGAGACCGTTGCCCGGCGATGCCACCGAGCCGTCGCCGAGCAGGAACTGCCCGAAGGGGAAGCCGACGGCGACGGTGACCTCGTCGGCATGCCCCGGGCGCACCGCGATGTCGCTGATCCAGTTGGCGTACGGACCGGTGGCGGGACCGCTGTGGTCCGCGTTGTCGGGCAACGCCACCGGCGTCAGTGTGTTGCCGCGGTCGGTGGAACGGTAGAGGCCGTGGTTGGTGCCGATGAGCAGCCCGCTCGGCGTCACCCGGATCACCGTCACCGCCCAGCCGCTGACGTTGGGGCTGGGGCGCGTGAAGCTGGCGCCGCCGTTGTGCGACACGTAGAAGCCGGTGCCGTAGGCGTCGCCGGACAGCGTCATGTAGGCGATCCCGGTGCCCACGTAGAGGTCGCCGGGATGCGCCGGGTCGACGGCGATGGCGCCGACGGCGCTGCTCACCAGCTTGCCGTCGGAGAGGTTGGTCCAGGCGTCGCCGCCGTCGCTGCTCTTCCAGAGGCCGCCCATGTCGCCGAAGTAGACGGTGTTGCCGCTGGCATCGCCGGTGTCGACGGCGAGTGCCGAGCCCATGCCGGCGACGCGCTCGAACTGCTCCGTCGACCCGCTGTAGCCGGCCGGGCTGCTAACGCCCTTGGGCCCGACGTCGCGCCAGGCCAGGTCTGCACGCGCCTGCGGCAGCCGGGCCGCCTGCTCGAACTCGTCGTACTTGTCGGCGACGCGGTTGGGGTCGAAGCTGCCCGACGGCGCCAGCTCGGCCGCCTCGGGAGCCTCCGGCACCGCGCGGAGGTTGAGGCCCGCCGGATAGGTGACCACCGAGCCCTGCGGGCGGCTGTGTGCCGGCGCCGACGCGATGGCCGGGCCTGCGGTGGCGGCGGCCGCGGCGGCGACGGCGGCCATCACGCCGAGGCGCGCGGCCGCGTCCCTGCGCGACGCACGCGAGCCGGCGCGCGGGCGCGCCTCGATACGGCGTTCGTGGTCTGTCATCCGGTCACCCACCTGTCGGAGCTCACCTTCCCTGGGCAGCGTCGGGCTGCTGCATCTCTGGCTGGAGACAGCGGCAGAGGGCGCTGCATTGCGCAGAGCCGGTGGTCAGCGCGGACGCGGAGCCGGCGATCCTCGCCGCGCCCGCCGATTCGTCAGTCGTGTCCCGCGGCCACAGGCAACCCGGCCCGCTTCCACTCGGGAAAGCCGTCGACCAGCCGGCGGGCGCGAAATCCCTTGCGCCGCAATTCGCGGACGGCGTCGTCGGCGTAGACGCAGTAGGGGCCGCGGCAGTAGGCGACGACCTCGGCGTCCTTGGGCAGCGACCTGAGCCGGCGGCGCAGCTCGGTGATCGGCAGCGAGCGCGCGCCGGCGATGTGCCCGGAGGCGAACTCGGCGGTGGGGCGCACGTCGAGGACGACCACCTGGCGGCGGCGGATGCGCGCCGCCAGCTCGTCGCGGTCGATGACCTCGAGACCGTCGCGGTCGCCGAGGTAGGCGTCCGCCAGGCGTTCCAGCCCGGCGACGTGCTCGCGGGCCACGTCGCGCAGGGCGGTCCAGAGGTCAGCGACGCGGTCGCCGGCCAGGCGGTAGTAGATGCGCGTCCCCTCGCGCCGGGTGGTGAGCAGGCCCGCCCGGGCCATGGCGCGGAGGTGGTGCGAGGTGTTGGCCACCGTCTGGCCCAGCTCGGCCGCGATCTCCTCGACCGAGCGCTCCCCCTGGGCGAGCAGGTCGACGACCTCGGCGCGGCGGCCGCTGGCCAGGGCCTTGGCGACCTCGGCGAAGCCGTCGTACAGCGCGTCCTTGGCCTCTCGGTCGCCCATGCCTCGCATGGTGCACCGGCGCTCGAAGCATGTCAAGAATTCAAACGACTACTTGACAATAGACGGAGGCGGGTGGCAGGATGGCGCCGTTGCGTCCGGCCCACACCGAGACGGGAGGCGAGGTGATGACCAGGCTGACGGCCGCCGAGATCGCGGCCCTGGACCCCTACAAGTTCATGGCCGTGCTCGGCAAGCGGGTGATCCACCCCGGGGGACGGGCGTCCACCGAGGCGCTGCTGGCCCGCAGCGGCATCACCGCCACGAGCCGGGTCCTCGACGTCGGCTGCGGGGTCGCCACCACCGCCATCGAGATCGCCGAGCGCTTCGGCGCCCAGGTCACCGCGGTGGACATCGCACCGCTCATGCTCGACCGCGCCGCTGAGAACGCCGCGGCGGCGAAGCTGAGCGATCGGGTGACGGTGCAGCCGGGCGACATCCTCGATCTCCCCTTCCCCGACGGCCACTTCGACATGGTCATCGCCGAAGCCGTGACCATGTTCGTCGACCGCGCCCGGGCAACGGCCGAGCTGGCTCGCGTCACCCGTCCGGGCGGACGCGTCCTCGCCACCGAGTTCTTCTGGCGCCGGCCGCCGAGCGACGAGGCGCGCGCGATCTTCATGGGCCAGGTGTGCCCGGGGATGCAGTTCGACACCGTCGAGGACTGGGTGCGCATCTACGGCTCGGCGGGCCTCGACGACCTGCAGACCGACACCGGTCCCTTCGAGATGATGACCGCGCGCGGATTCCTGGGCGACGAAGGGCTGCTGCGCTGCCTGCGCATCATGGCCACCGTCGCCTCGCGCCCGGCGCACATGCGCAAGATGGCCTGGTTGATGCCGCGCATGGCGCGCGCCGTGCCCTTCCTCGGCTACATCATCGTGGCCGGGACCAGGCCGGACGGAGCGGACGCCGGCGCCCGCGCCGCGCGCACCGCGGAGGTCGTGGCATGAGCGACAGCATTCTCGACATCGTCGACGTCGACCGGCTGCGCGCCGAGGTGCGCATCAAGTACCGCGAGGTCGCGCAGGCGCCGCGGGCGGACTATCACTTCCACACCGGCCGGGAGCACGCGCTGCGCCTCGGCTATCCGGCCGCGCTGCTCGACCGGCTTCCCGACGAGGCCTGCGATGCCTTCGCCGGCGTCGGCAACCCGTTCCACTGGGAGGCGCCGCTCCCCGGTGAGCGCGTCGTCGACTTCGGGTCCGGGGGCGGCATGGACTCGCTGCTGTCCGCGCTCTGCGTCGGCCCCGAGGGGCGCGTCGTCGGTGTCGACATGACGCCCGAGATGCTGGCGCGCAGCGCCGGCGTCGCCGCGCGCCTCGGCTTCGAGAACGTCGAGTTCCGTGAAGGCGTCATCGAGTCGGTGCCCGTCGACGACGGCTGGGCCGACGTGGTCATCAGCAACGGCGTCATCAACCTCTGCCCCGACAAGCTGGGCGTGTACCGCGAGATCGCCCGCGTGCTGCGCCCGGGCGGGCGCATGATGATCGCCGACATCTGCATCGAGAAGCCGGTGCCCCAGGAGGCGCTGCGCGACATCGACCTCTGGACCGGTTGAATTGCCGGTGCCCTGCCGTGTGCAGGCTGGCAGACGGTGATCCTCGGAGCCGGTCTCGTCGACGTCGAGCTGGGTGCGCCGGTCGACACCTTCGCCGGGGCGGGTGGCGAGGCGCAGGCGCGACAGTTCGGCACCCTCGGGTACTCGATCCGGGCACGGAAACCCTGATGACGCGGATGGCCTCCGGCGTGGACGTCGTGTCGATCGTCGACGAGGGGTTGGGGAACACCTCGTACCTCGTCGACCTCGGCGACGGCCGCGCCCTGGTCGTCGATCCCGGCCGTGATCCACGCCCGTACCGCAGTGAAGCGGCGCGCCGTGGCCTCTCCGTCGCCTTCGCCGCCGAGACGCACCTGCACGCCGACTTCGTGTCGGGGGCAGGCGAGCTGGCCGCGGACGGCGCCACCATCCTCGCCTCCGCGGCGGGCAACCGCGCATTCCCGCACCACGGCCTGCACGACGCCGACGACGTCGACCTCGGTGGCCTGCACCTGCGCACACTGGCGACGCCGGGCCACACGCCGGAGCACGTCGCCTACCTGTTGCTCGACGGCAACCGGCCCGCAGGGGTGTTCACCGGCGGGTCGCTGCTGGTCGGCGCGGTCGCGCGCACCGACCTGATCAGCGCCGACCGCACCGACGAGCTGGCCCGCGCGCTGTATCACTCCATCCACGACACGCTGCTGCAGCTGCCCGACGACCTCCCCGTCTACCCGACGCATGGCGCGGGCTCCTTCTGCTCCGCACCCGCGGGAGCCGAGCGCACCACCACCATCGCGCGGGAGCGGGCGGCCAACCCGTTCCTCTCCGCGCCCGACGAGGACGCGTTCGTGGCGCGGCTCGTCGCGGGTCTGGGCACGTATCCGCCGTACTTCGACCGCCTGCAGGAGGTCAACCGTCGCGGTCCTCACGTGTACGGAACCGCGCCGGTGCTGCAACGTCTCGACGCGGCGCGGGTGCGGCGAATGCTCGCGGACGGCGCCACGGTGGTCGACGCCCGACCGTATGCCGACTACGCCGCGGGGCACATCCCCGGATCGCTGTCGATCCAGCTCCGGCCCGCGTTCGCGACCTGGCTGGGCTGGGTCGTGCCGGACGGCGTTCCCGTCGCCGTCGTGCTCGGGGACGAGCAGGACCGCACCGACCTCGTCTGGCAGGCGCTGACGGTCGGCTACGAGACCCTCGCCGGCGAGCTCGACGGCGGCATGGCCGCGTGGCGCGCCGCAGGCTTCGAGGAACGCAGCGTCGCGCTCGTGTCACCGCAGCTGCTGCCGGCGACGCCGCTGGTCGACGTGCGGCAGAGCTCCGAATACACGGCGGGCCACATCCCCGGCGCCCTCTCGGTCGAGCTGGGCACCGCCGGCGCGGCGACGGGTCTGCCCTCCGGACCACTCACGGTCACCTGTGGCCATGCCGAGCGCGCCATGACCGGCGCCAGCCTGCTGGAACGGGCAGGTCGCACCGAGCTGAACGTCGTCGACGGCGGCACCGACGCCTGGGCTGCGCTGCCCGGCAACCGCCTGGAACCGGACCCGTGACCCGCGCACCGGCGCGCCCGCGCCGCGCCATCCGCCTCGGCATTCGTGCCAACCTTGCCCAATTCTCGCTGCTCGTCGGCGTCAACGCGCTGGTCGGCGGGATGATCGGGCAGGAGCGCACCGTGCTCCCGCTGCTGGGCACGCAGGTGTTCCGCCTGCAGGCGTTCACTGCGGCGCTCACCTTCATCGCCGCCTTCGGCGCGGTCAAGGCGGCGACCAACTTCGTCGCCGGCACGCTGTCGGACCGCCACGGGCGCAAGCCGGTGCTGGTCGCCGGCTGGCTGATCGGGTTGCCCGTCCCGCTGCTGCTGATGTGGGCGCCGTCGTGGGCGTGGATCGTCGTCGCCAACGTGCTGCTGGGCGTCAACCAGGGGTTGACCTGGTCGACCACGGTGATCATGAAGATCGACCTGGCCGGTCCGGCGCGGCGCGGGCTGGCCATGGGACTCAACGAGGCGGCGGGCTACGGCGCCGTCGCGGTCACCGCCCTGGCCACGGGCTTCCTCGCGGAGCGGTTCGGGCTGCGTCCCGCGCCGTTCTTCCTCGGCGTCGCCTACGCCGGCCTGGGCCTGGGCCTGTCGACGCTCGCGGTCCGCGAGACCCGCGGCCACGCCCGCCACGAAGCGCTGCACCACGCGCAGGCGCCGGGGTCGGCACGCGCCACCATGTCGACCAAGGACGTCTTCCTCCTGACCAGCTTCCGGGAGCGCGCCCTGTCGTCGGTGAGCCAGGCGGGCATGGTCAACAACCTCAACGACGGCATGGCCTGGGGACTGTTCCCCATCCTCTTCGCCCGTGGCGGGCTGTCGATCGCGGAGATCGGGACCCTGGCGGCGCTCTATCCCGCGGTGTGGGGCGCGGGCCAGCTGGTCACCGGCGCGCTGTCGGATCGGGTCGGTCGCAAGTGGCTGATCGCGGGCGGCATGTGGCTGCAGGCCGTCGCCATCGGCGTGATCGCCGCCGGCAGCGGCTTCGGGCTCTGGGCGCTCGGTGCCGTCCTGCTCGGCGCCGGCACGGCGATGGTGTATCCGACACTCCTGGCAGCAATCGGCGACGTCGCGCACCCGGCCTGGCGGGCGTCGTCGGTCGGCGTCTACCGCCTGTGGCGCGACGCCGGCTTCGCCGTCGGCGCGCTGCTGGCGGGCGCCGTCGCCGACCTCTTCGGCATCGTGGCCGCGATCTGGGTCGTGGCCGGGCTCACCGCCGCCTCGGGAATCGTCGTCGCGCTGCGCATGTACGAGACGCACAACCCGATCCCCCGGCGCCGTCAAGACCTGCTCGGGGAATCGGAATGTCTTTGATTCCTGCAGGGCCTGGCCGAGCTCAGCTGACGCGGCGCGGGCGGGCGCGCACGGTGAAGTGCTCGATGACGCGGTCGGCCACCGCCTGGAAGCGCGCCGTGTCGGCGTAGGGCCGGGCGACCAGCATGGCGCCCTCGAGTGAACCGACGATCATCTGCGCGGCCTCCTCGGCGCTGCCGGTGAAGGCGACCTCGCCGGCGGCGCGCGACGACTCGAGCAGTGCCGCCAGCCAGCGATGGTTGTCGTCGAAGAACGCGACGATGGCGCCGCGCAGCCGACCCCGGCGGCTTCGAGGAGCTGCGGCGCACCCCGCTTCCCGACGGCGAGCTGGTGGAGTTCACGCTGTCCTGGGCGGAGGACGGCGTGCCGTACACATGCCACCAGGCGCACATCCTCCGCGTCGCCGGCGGCCGCATCCAGGCCGACACCGCGTTCTGCGGCGGACGCTGGCCGGCCGAACTGCTGCTCGAGATGGAGCGCGCCGCGGCCACGTAGCACTCCGCCCGCGAGCGCCGCCGTCCGCCTCCGGGGTACCATCGATCCGCACACACGAGGCGGGGGGAGGAAGGGTCGATGCAGCGGCGGAAGGGATCGCCGGCGCAGACGCTGGCCTGGGCCGTGGGGCTGCTGATCGCCGCGGTGCTGGTGTCGGCGGGCACGACCCAGCTCCTCAGGTTGGCCTCGCATCCGTCCGGCAGCTTGACCGTCAGCGGCCTGGACAGCCACCCCGGTTCGCCCCGTGGTGGCGCGCAGGCGGCTCTGCCGCCGCCGTCACCGCCCACCTTCCTCCCGATTCCGACCTTCCCGCCGGCGCCGACCTTCGCACCGTTTCCGACCTACTCGGAGCCGAGCTTCCCGTCCTTCCCGCCGCATTCCTTCCCGCCCTTCGCCTCGCCGTCGTTCGCAACCTTCATGCCGATGCGCAAGTGCACCGCCAGCGACCTGGCCTTCTCCATCGCCACCGACTCGCACAGCTACGCATCGGGTGCGACGGTGACCATCACCCTCACCGTCGCCAACCGTTCGGCGACGGCGTGTGAGACGTATGACGACCGCTGCACCCACATCGGCGCCCTGGCCCGCTCGGCGGCACTCGGCCAGGACGTCTGGGATTCGCGCCACGACAGGGCGGACGCCACCGACTGTCCCAGCGCGTTCTGGGCGGCCACGTACGTCGTCGACCTGTGGCCCGGTGCGGCACCGCATCACGTGTCGCTGACCTGGGCGCAGCAGCAGTGCACGAGCACGTGCAGCGACGCGCACGTGCCGGCAGGCCAGTACGCGATTCGCGGGTTCTGGAAGAACTTCGACGGCACCGAGGCCGACGCCGGACCGGTCAGCATCCAGATCGGCGGCTGACGGGCACGCGGCCAGCGGACCGGCCGGCCTCGGGAGCGACAATCGTGCCGCCATGCCACGCTCGCGCGCTCCGTCCGCCCCGGTCCTCGCCGCGCTGCGGCGCGCCCGCGACCTCAGCGATCGGGACTTCGCCCAGCCGCTCACCCTGGAGGCGATGGCGCGCGCGGCCGGGTACTCCAAGTACCACTTCGCCCGCGCCTTCGCGGCGGCGTACGGTGAGACGCCGGGTGAGTACCTGACCCGGCGGCGCATCGAGCGCGCCAAGGACCTGCTGCGCGGCGCCAACCTCACCGTGACCGAGACCTGCCTCCTGGTCGGCTTCGACAGCCTCGGCTCGTTCAGCTCGCGGTTCCGCGCCCTGGTGGGCATGTCGCCGAGCGAGTACCGCCGCCAGGCGGCGCGGGCCCAGGGGCCGCCGCCGATCCCGGGATGCTTCGTGCTGATGTGGACGCGCCCGCACGGGCAACAGAGCAATCCAGGAGAAGCGCGCTGAGGACCGCGCGGCTAGGCTGGGCGGCGCAGTCGAGATCCGCGCCAGCAATTGGAGGCAAGTGCCCGAGATGATCACCGGCCTGTCGCACGTCAATGTCTTCGTCCTCGACCAGGACCGGGCCAAGCAGTTCTACGTCGACAAGCTCGGCTTCGAGCTGCGCACCGACGTGTCCATGGACGGGTTCCGCTGGCTCACCGTCGGTCCGCCCCGCCAGCCCGACGTCAACGTCCTGCTGGCCCGTCCGGCGCCGCCGATGTTCAGCGAGGAGGACGCCGAGGCGCTGCGCAACCTCGTCGCCAAGGGCGCCATGGCGGGCGGCGTCATCGAGACCGACGACTGCCGCGCCACCTACGCCGAGCTTTCTGCCAAGGGTGTCACCTTCCTCCAGGAGCCGGCCGAGCGTCCCTGGGGGATCGAGGCGTTGCTGCGCGACGACTCCGGCAACTGGTTCAGCCTCACCCAGCGCAAGGCGTCGTCCTGATCGCCAGTCCGGGTTGCTAGCCCTTGGCGGGCAGTGACCGCGCGTACGCGGTCCCCCGCTCCACCCAGGCGGCCAGCTGCGCACGGGTGCGCAGCGCGGCGCCGTCGACGCGCAGCCAGCCGGACATCTCGCGGCCGCGCATGACCATCGGGCTCGCCGTGCCCGAGGCCACCAGCTTCTCGCCGTCAGCTGGGTCGACGCGCACCATCAGGCCGCCGCGACCGCTCGCTGACACGGCCATGTTGCCGCCGACCAGGAAGGCCAGCCCGCCGAACATCCTCTTCTCGGTGATGCCGCGCTCCTTGGCCAGCAATTCGCGGATGCGCTCGGCCAGATCCTCGTCGTACGCCACCATCAGGCTCCGTAGCGGTCGTGGTGGCGCACCCAGTACTGGGTGAACTCGTGTCCCGCCTCGTCGCGGCCGCGGGGCAGCATGTCGATGAACTGGTAGGCGCCGTTGACGATGTCGATGCCGCGTGCGTTGGCAGTGTAGGTACGGAAGATCTCGCCGCCGTCGTTGCGGTGGAACACGCTGATGCCCTCGCGCTCGGTCGGCCCCTCGCGGTAGGGCGCGAAGTTGTAGAGAGCGCGGCCGGCGCGCATGTCCTCCTCGTGGAAGGAGGCGCCGAAGTCGAAGTTGAAGTCGCTGCCGTACGAGGAGGCCCAGTCGAAGCTCCAGCCCATGCGCGCCCTGAAGGCCTCGATCTTCGCCAGCGGCGCGCGCGAGACGGCGGTGAAGGCGGCGTCGCGCTGGGCGACGTGGACGGGGATCCCGTTGAAGTTGTCCGCCCAGAACGAGCAGTGCGGGCAGCCCTCGTCCCACGCCGGGTCGAACATGAAGTGGTAGACGATGAGGTTCGCGTGCGGGCCGAACAGCTCCGCCAGGGTGCGGCGGCCCGCCGGCGTGTCGAAGCGATACTCCTTCTCCACGCGCATCCAGGGCAGGGCGCGGCGCTCCTCGAGCATGCGGTCGTGGGCGCGGGTGAGCTCCTTCTCGCGCGCCATGAGGGCGCGGCGCGCCTCGATCCACTCCCCCACCGGAACCACGCGATGATCGTCGTCCATGGCGCCAACAATAGCGACAGGCGCTCGACCCGTACCGGCGGCGCCGGGGAACCGTGGGCGGGCGGCGGGCCGGGCGCGCACAATGAAACGTCCGATGCCCGCCCACCGTCGAACCTGGTGATGCTGCCCTCCACGACCGAACGCGCCGGCCGCCTGGCTCGCAGCCTGCTCGGCGGCAGCCGCCGCAGCGCCGCCGGCCGCGGCACCGCCGCGCTGGTGGCGATCGCCGCGCTGAGCGTTGTGCTGGCCACGCGAGGCACCCCAGCCCCGCCGCACCCGCTGGTCAGCGCAGTGGTCAACGACGTGCCCACCGCCACCGCGGAGCCGACGCCGACCCCCACGCCGACGCCCTCCCCCACCCCGGCCCCGACCGCCGCTCCGGCGACCACCTACACCGGCGGCGGGGGCTACATGCCGCCCTCCTACCCGCTGGTCGGCCACCTCGACGCCCCGGCCGTCGGCGTGCACCTGCCGGTGGTGGCCGTGGGCATCGTCCACGGCGCCATGGACGCGCCCGAGGGGCCGCTGGGCAGCGCCTTCTGGCGCGAGGCATTCTGGCTCAAGCAGAGCGCGGTGCCGGGCAACCCGGGCACGGCCACCTTCGCCGGCCACCTCGACGACACCGCCGGCCGCCCCGCCGCCTTCTGGAACATCCGCAACCTGAAGGTCGGCCAGGAGGTGATCGTCACCCGCCAGTCCGACGGCGCCGTGCTGCGCTTCAAGATCGTGGAGACCGACGTCTGGTCGCTGGCCACCGCCAACAGGCCGGCCAACCTGGCCCGCATCTACGGCTCGGGACCGGGCGACGGCGTGTCGCGGATCAGCCTGATCACCTGCACCGGGCACTGGAACGGCTACGAGTACGACCACCGCTTCGTGGCCTTCGCCACCCTGGAGAGCTGAGACGCTCTAGTCGCTGGGCACCGACGGCGGCGCGCCGTCCGGCCCGGGTCCGCCGCCGCGCCAGTAGGTGCGCGTGGCGTTGTCGCGCTGCAGCAGGCCCTCGTCGACGAGGTAGCGGCGCAGCGCGGCGTCGTCGGCGTGGAAGCGGCGCAGCACGCGGCGCAGGGCGGCCTCGTCGTAGTAGCGGCCGGGGTCGAACTCGTCGGCGAGGATGCGCAGCACGGCGCGGCGCCTGGCCGGGGCGGCGGGGATCTCCACCAGGCGCTGGCCGCGGAAGAAGCGCTGGGCCACCTCGGCCTCGCCGGCGTCGAGCCCGGCAAGAACGGACGGATGCGCGGCGCGCGACTGCCGCACCGAGGCCGACAGCTCGCGCAGCGCGGCGGCGTCGAGCTCGAAGACCCCGCCGGACTCGCGGACCAGGCCCGCGGTGCTCAGCCGCCCGAGGTGACGCAGCACCTCCCGCTCGCTCGTGCCCAGCGCAGCGGCCAGCTCCGCGGCGCGGGCGGGCGCCTGGGCGAGGCGGCCGAGCAGGGCCAGGCGCTCGCGGTCGGCGGCGAGGCGGACGAACTCGGTGGGATCCATGGCTGGGCCGGGTGGTGGCTGCGGCTGCGGCGATGCGCCGGGCGGGCTCAGTCCACCCGCCGGTGCAGCACGCAGAACTCGTTGCCCTCGGGGTCGGCGAGGACCACCCAGGGCACCTCGCCCTGGCCGATGTCGACGCGCCGGGCGCCCAGCCGGATGAGCCGCTCCACCTCCTCGGCCTGCTCGCAGCCACGCGGGCAGACGTCGATGTGGACCCGGTTCTTGACCGTCTTGGGCTCGGGCACGGGCACGAAGACGAGGATCAGGCCGCCGTCGGCGGGCTCGCCCGAGGCCGACATCCAGACGTAGTCGCCCTCGCGGTGCGGCTCCCAGTCGAGCACCTCGGCCCAGAAGGCCGCCACCCGCTCCGGCACGGCGCAGTCGACGACGATCTCGTTGATGACGCTGGGCATGGCGCCTATTCCACCACGCCGGGGTGCCCGGCTACCGGGGCGCGTCGTAAGCGCAGCGCAGCCCGGCGAAGATCTGGCGGCGGATGGGGTAGTCCCAGTTGCGGAACGTGGCCCGGGCCACGCTCGACCGCGCCGCCCACGAGGCGCCGCGCAGCACGCGGTACTCGCTGCCGAAGAAGACCTCGGAGTACTCGCGATAGGGGAAGGCGCGGAAGCCCGGGTAGGCGGTGAAGTGGCTCTGCGTCCACTCCCAGACGTCGCCGACCATCTGCTCGCAGCCGAGCGCGCTGGCGCCGTCCGGATAGCTGCCGATGGGGGCGGGCGAGAACATGCGCTGGTCGAGGTTGGCATGGCGCTCGGTGGGCTCCTCGTCGCCCCAGGGGTAGCGCCGCGCCGCGCCGCGCTGCGGATCCCACGTGGCCGCGACCTCCCACTCCTGCTCGGTGGGCAGCCGGCCACCGGCCCAGCGCGCGTAGGCCTGCGCCTCGTGGAAGCAGACGTGCATGACGGGCAGGTCGTCGCGTAGTGGCAGGACATGGCCAAAACGCTCGACGCTCCAGGCCCGCGGGTCGGCGGCGTCGGCATCGTCACGCACGAGCCGCCAGTGCTTGGGCGCGCGCTCGCCGGACTCCGCGCGCCAGCGCAGGCCGTCGTCATCCCAGAGCTCGTCGCGGTCGTAGCCGCCGCCGGCCATGAAGCGCAGCCAGTCGCCGCAGGTCACCGGGAAGCGGTCGATGCGGTACGCGTTCAGCTCCACCGGATGCCGCGGCGACTCGTTGTCATACGGCTCGTGCAGCGGGTTGCCCACCGGGTAGGTCCCCGCCGGCACCGTGACGGTGTCGCGCCGCACGCCGGGCCGCGGCTCGGGCAGCGGCGGCAGCGCCGGGCGCCAGCCGCCGGGCAGGATCTGCAGCGATTGCAGCATGGTCTCGCAGTGCTGGTGCTCGTGCTGCGTCACCAGCCCGTAGACGTAGCCGTCGCGCAGCAGCGCGTCGCCAGTCGAGTCGAGATCGGCCTCGTCGAGCAACGCCAGCGCGCGGTCGCGCACCGAGTCGCGGTACGAGTCGACGTCGGCGCGGCGCATCAGCGGCAGGCCGGCGCGGCTGCGCCGCGGGTTGGTGAAGGCGTCGTACATGGCCATGCGCCGCTCGTCCCGGGGCCGCTCGCCGCTCAGCGCGTCGACCAGCCAGAGCTCCTCGTAGACGCCGACGTGCCCGTAGTCCCAGGCCAGCGGGCTGAGGATCGGATCGGGCTGCGCGTGCAGGCGCCCGTCGTCGACGCCCGACAGCAGCGCCACGGTGCGCCGCCGCGCCTCGTCGAGGTCCGCGGCGATGCGCCGCTTGCGCTCGTCCTCGCTCACGCAGGGACCGCGAGCACCAGCCCGAAGCGCCGCGCCGCGTCGCTGAACCACTCCACGCAGCGCAGGCCCGCCTGCGACAGCTCGTCCTCGACGCGCTCGCGGCTGAACTTGGCGCTGATCTCGGTGAGCACCGTCTCGCCGCGCGCGAAGTGGACGCGCATGCCCGCGGCGGGGATGTCCACCCACTGCTCGCGCAGGCTGCGCAGGTGCATCTCGATGCGGGCCATCTCGACGTGGTACGGGGCCAGGTGCGCGAACGAGTCGACGTCGAAGTTGGCGCCCAGCTCGCGGTTGAGCACCTGCAGCAGGTTGAGGTTGAAGGCCGCGGTGACGCCGGCGGCGTCGTCGTAGGCGGCCTCCACTTCGTCGACCGGCTTGACCATGTCGACGCCGAGCAGGAAGGACCCGTCGGAACCGAGCCGTGAGCGCACGTGGCGGTAGAGCGCCACGCGATCGTGGGCGAGCAGGTTGCCGATGGTGCTGCCCAGGAAGGCGATGCAGCGGCGCTCCCCGGCGCCGAGCCGGTCCAGCCCGGCGCTGAAGTCGGCGACCACGCCGTGCACGTGCAGCCGGGGGAACTCGTCGACCAACCGCCGCGCCGCCGCGGCCAGCGCCGCCTCGCTGACGTCGACGGGCAGGAAGCGCGTGCAGCCCTGCGCCAGCATGGCGGCGATGAGGATGCGCGTCTTGGTGCACGACCCCGCGCCCAGCTCGACCAGCGCGTGGGGACGCGTCAGCGCGGCGATGCGCGGTGCGGCGGCTTCGAGGATGGCCGCCTCGGTGCGCGTCTGGTAGTACTCGGGCAGCTCGGTGATGCGCTCGAAGAGCTCGCAGCCGCGGTCGTCGTAGAACCAGCGCGGCGGCAGCCACTTGCGCGGCGCGCCCAGGCCGCGGCGCACGTCCGCGATCAGCTCCTCGCGCGGCGAGGCCGAGGCCATCCGTGCGGCCACGCTGAGCGACATGCGCTCGCCGAGCAGCTCCAGGGACGCGTCCTGCGCCGTGTCGGGGGCCAGGCTCTCGGTCACGTCCATGCGGTCGGGTCCTCCGCGTCGGGTCCGTTGATGCGCTCCACCTGGTCGTCGGACCAGCAGCGTCGGGTGCACAGGTAGCCGTCGCGGAAGGCGCGCAGCATGGGCGCGGCGCTCCGCGGGACGGCGTCGCCCGGCAGCCGGGTGACGGCGTCCAGGGTGATGTCGAGCAGGGCCAGGGCCTCGCTGCGCAGCCAGGGGTTGACCACGCCCTGGTGCGCGACCGCCTCCCAGAGCGAGAGCAGCGTGCCGCGGTCGACGGGGCCGAGCACGTCGAGCGCGGTGCGCCGCGCCTGTGGCTCGCGCAGCAGCGTGTCGACGACGAGCAGCGGCACGGCCAGCCAGCGCCGCGGCGGCGCGTCGAGGTAGCGCACCTCGAGGTAGCCGCGCGGCCGCACCGGCGGGAAGAGGGTGCTGAGGTGATGCTCGACGTCGCCGGCGTCGGGGCGGCCGTCCGCGGCGAGCATCCGCCAGCCGTCGAAGCTGCGGCCGACCCACGCAGCGCCACCGCGGGTGCGCGACAGCGGCATGGCCAGCGCGTCGCCGGCGAAGCGCGCGTAGGCGCCGGCGGCGTCGGCGGCCGACACCTGGGTGCCGTCGAAGCCGGTGCGCGAGGCGTCGAGTTTCTGCCAGAGCAGGCAGCGACTCCCGCTCCACCCGGTCACCGCGCCGCCGCCGACAGCCGAGTTGGCGAAGGCCGCGGCCAGCGCCGGTCCCATGCGATTGGCCAGCAGCCACTGCTCGACGCCCTCGTCGCCCGGCCGCAGGTCGACGCAGACCTGCAGCCCCGCGGTCAGCCGCATCATCCGCCGCCCCGACTCGCCGATGGCGTCGAAGTGCCGCTCCATGACCGCATAGCGCTCCTCGTCGAGATGCCGGGCCACCTCGGCCGTGGTGTGCCACGGGTTGAGGCCGGAGCTGACCGCAACGATGCCGGCGCGCGCGAGCGCCCCGTCGAGCCGGGCGATCAGCCCGTCGAGGGCGTCGAGCAGCGCCGCCGCCGAGCCGTGCGGCGGCGGGCTCATCTCCACCTGCCCGCCGGGCTCGAAGCTGACGCAGGCGTCGAGCAGGAGCGCCGGGTCGTGGCTGAGGATGGCGCGCCGCGTCTGCGCCAGGGTGGCCGGCCGGGGCGGCCGTCCCACCACCGGGATGAACTCCACCTCCACGCCGACCCGCAGCGGGGCGGCGCCGGCGCTCCGCGCCACGAAGAGCTGATCGACCTGATCGCGCAGATCCGCCCCATTCGCCGGGCGCTCGCGGACGGCGGGTCCAGCACGCCGGATCAGCGGCGCGGATGCTCGCGCTCCCCCACCCGTGCCTGGGCCCGCCAATCGGGTCCTCCGGTCGCCGGAATCCGTCCCGGGAAGCCTACAGAGCCGGACCCTCCCTCGTCCGGTCGCCGCTCGCGGAGGCCGGCTCCTCGGCCGGCAGCGGCTGGTAGTAGCGATGCCCGGCCAGCACCCAGTCACGGACCATGGTGATGAACTCCGGCCCCATCGAGTCGATGCCCCGGATGGGCATCGAGCCCCGCCGGATGGTGAAGTCGTGCGGGGCCAGCTCGCCGGCCCGCAGGAAGTGCCGTTCCGCCGCCTCGGTGCGTCCCGCCGCCAGCAGCCAGCGGGCCAGGCCGAACTCGGTGCGGGCCAGCTGATGGTCGGCGTCGGGCAGGGACTGCTGGGCGCGCACGGTCTCCGCCTCGGCGGGCGGCGTGGTGCCGTGCACCCAGGCGCGGATGCCGTCGAGCACGCGCGCCGAGTCGATGCGCGTCATGGAGCGGAAGGTGTCCGTCGCGTATCCGACATCGTTGGCACGAACGATCCTGCCGTCCTCGTCGATGCGCACCACGGTGGGCACGTTGACCATGTTGTAGAGGTCGGCGAGGAGGTAGCCGGTGTCGACCAGCGCGGGATGTGTGGCATGGGCGCGCTCGATCCAGGGCTGCGCGTCCTCGACGTCCTTGTCGAGCGCCACCGAGATCAGCGTGAAGCCGGAGCCCTCCAGCTCCGCGTGCACCTCCTGCCAGACCGGCAGGTCCTCACGGCACCCTCACCAGGAGGCGTAGACGACGAGCAGCACCTTGCGCCCCCGGTACTTGCTCAGCGTGTGCATCTCGCCGGAGAGGTCGGGCAGGCTGAAGTCGGGCGCGTGCAGCGAGGCGAGCTGCGCCGCGCGCTCACTGGAGGCGGTGCCGAGGAAGGCGGCGCCCTCGTCGAGGTCGAGCGCGAGGGGACGGCCCAGCGCTGCAGCGAAAGTGCCCAGGTCGACGCGGTCGCCGGTGTGCCCGGCGCCGTCGCGCAGCGGCACGCAGACCTCGTCGCGGCACATGCCCTGCGGCTTGCGCTCCCACCCCGTGGCCGCGGCCATGTCGGCGTTGGCGACGAGCACGCGCTCGCCGTCACGGACCGCGTCGACCGTGCTGGCACGGCCCTCGTCGATCAGCGTGAAGCCCGCGGCCTGGGTCAACCCGAACGCCTCCCTGCGCCGCCGCGGAGCCTCCGCGGCGAGGCGGCCATCGTAGTCGGCGCGGCTCGCCGTCCGCAGATTCCCGATGAGTTTCCCGGGCGCGCCTCGTCAGAATTGCCAGCGGCGGCACACCGGTGCCCCGGACATCGGACCAGGAGAACAACCCCATGAGCGAGACGACCACCAGGACCCGCATCGCCGAGGTGAGTCGGGTCATCGTTGTCATCCAGGACCAGGACAAGGCCATCGACTTCTACTGCAACAAGCTCGGCTTCGAGAAGCGCGCCGACGACCCCTACGGCGACGGCCAGCGCTGGGTCGAGGTCTGCCCGCCCGGCAGCCAGGCGGCCATCGCCCTCTGCCCGCCGATGGGCAGCGCGACCGCCGGCCAGATGACCGGCGTCTGCCTGACCAGCGACGACCTCGAGGCCGACCACGCCGAGCTGCGCGCCCGCGGCGTCGACGTCGACGCCGAGATCATGCGTGGCCCCGACATCCCCTCGATGTTCTGGTTCCGCGACCTCGACGGCAACACCCTGCTGCTGGTCCAGCGCCAGTCCTGAGCGGCGCCGCCACCCGCGCGACGCGCCCTGTCGCGTCGCGCGGGTGCGGATTCCCGGCGCCTGTCAGGCGAGCCGGTAGATGTGCCCGCTGTCGCTGTAGTACAGCGCGTGGTCCGGGCCTTCCTTGACGTCGAGGTTGCACTGCGAGGGACCGCTGCTCGCCGTCGCGTGCGGGCTGCCCGGCGTGAACACCAGCATGCCGCGCGAGAAGGTGCACATCACCAGGTGCCCCGCGTACGCCGCCGGTCCCGAGGCGTCGACGAAGGTCATCCCCGTCGGCACCACCGTGCTGTTCTCGCTGCTCCAGTCGGGCGGCGTGCGTCCGCCGCAGTTCGACGACTGCAGCGGATGGCTGTAGCCGTAGCAGAGCGGCCACTGGTATCCGGCGCCGCGGCCCACGGAGAGGACCACCGTGTCGTATCCCGTCGAGGGGCTGCCGCTGTCGCCGGACGGGCCGTTGCTGCTGATGGCGATCTGGCCGCTCGGCGAGATGGCCAGGCCGAAGGGATTGCGCAGCCCGTAGGCCCAGACGGGGTCACCGCCGCCGAAGGGGTTGTCCGCCGGGACGCTGCCGTCGAGGTTGTAGCGCAGCACCTTGCCGCGCACGTCGCGGGTGTTCTGCGCCGACGACGAGGTGTGCTCGTCGCCGAGGGTGACGTAGAGCTTGTCGTCGGGACCGACGGCGAGACGCCCTCCCTTGTGGCAGCAGTCGGGTCCCGACGGCAGGGTGACGATGACCCGCGCATTGCGCGCCGAGCCCGCGCAGTCGACCCAGCGGATGACGTGCTGCTGCGTGTAGTTGGTGTCGGAGTAGAAGGCGAAGACGTAGTGGTCGCTGCTGAAGCTGCGGCTCAGTGCCAGGCCGAGCAGGCCGCGCTCGCTGTAGCCGCCGCCGGCCTCGCTGGTCACCGTGGCCACCCGGGCGAAGACGCGCGAGGCGCCGCTCTGCCAGACACGCACCGTGCCCGAGCGCTCGGCCCAGAAGAGCCGCCCGTCCGGGGCGAAGGCGAGCGCGGTGGCGAAGCCGGCGCTGATCGTCGCGTGCGGCGGCGACTGATTGCCCACTGCGCAGGCGTCCGCGGTGGGCGCCTGCGTGGGTGCGGTGGTCGGCGCCGCGGTGGAGGTCGAGGTCGCCGAGGCCTCGGTGCTGCTCGTCGACGAGGAGGTGCTCGACGAGGTGCGCGTCGGGCCGCCGCCGGTCGAGGACGCGCCGCCGTCGCAGGCGGACAGCAGGGCGAGCACGGCGAGGGCCAGGGGTAGGCGGGGGCGTCGGCTCATGGGAGGCCCGGCCAGTCTGCCACGGCGGCTGCCCGCCCGGCCTGCGACGGCGACTGCAACGTCCGGCTCAGTTCACAGTCCTTACGAATCGGGGCTGCTCGGCGCCCGCCAGCCGGCAGCCCTCTTTCATGCCCGCGGGTCCGCACGCGAACACTACGCCGCGACCGCGGGCTCCATCTCCGCGCCGGGCTCGCGCAGCCGCCCGGGCACGCCGATCGCGCCGACCAGCCCGCCGGCCACGGCCAGCCCCGCGCCGATGAGCACCGTGCCGCGGAAGGCGTCGACGAACGCGCCGTCCACGGCGTCGTGCACCGCACCGCGCTGCCGGGCGTCGAGGCCGGACGGCGCCTGCACCAGGCCGAGGCGGGCCTCCTGGGCGACCAGCTGCTGCCGCACCGCGGGCGTGAGCTGCAGCCGGTCGAGGCGCTGCTCGAAGCCGCCGCTGAAGCCGCGCACCAGCGCCATGCCGAGCAGGGCGATGGCCAGCAGCCCGGCCACGCGCGCCACCGCGTTGTTGACCCCCGAGGCCGCGCCCGCGTGGCTGCTCGGCACCGAGCCCATCACCGTGGTGGTCAGCGGCGCCACGGTGATCGACATGCCCAGGCCCAGCACGCACGCGGCGGGGAAGAAGGTCGTCCAGTAGGAGCCGCCCGTTCCGGCCCTGGCGAAGAGCGCGAAGCCCACCGCGGCGATGAGCGGCCCGACGGTGAGCGGCAGCCGCGCGCCGGCACGACCCACCAGGCCACCCGCCCAGCGCGACAGCACCGCCAGCAGCAGCACCATGGGCAGCAGCGAGGCGCCCGCCGCGGCCGGCGAGTAGCCGTGCACCTCGATGAGCACGAAGGGCACGAAGAAGAGCGCGCCGCCCAGCGGCGCGTAGAGCAGCAGGGTGAGCAGGTTGGTGGCGCTGAAGGCGCGCGAGCGGAAGAGGGCGAGCGAGAGCATGGGGCTGCGCGCCGCCTCGGGCCGTGGCGCGCGTGCCGCGGCGCGGGCGAGTTGCCGCTCGTAGAGCACGAAGAGCACCAGCCCGGCCATCCCGGCGAGCAGCGTGGCCGTCGCGGCGCCGTCGAAGCCCGCGGCGCCCTGGGCCCGGATGACGCTGTAGACGACGCCGCCGAGGCCGGCGCTGACCAGCACCGCGCCGGGCCAGTCGGGCCGCCCGCGCGCCTCGGGATCGCGGCTCTCGGGCACGCGGGTTATGGCCAGGAACAGCGCCAACCCGGCGAGCGGCAGGTTGACGAAAAAAGCCCAGCGCCAGGAGAAGTGGCCGACCAGGAAGCCGCCGAGCACCGGGCCGATGGCGCTGGTGATGGCGCTCGCCCCCGACCAGGTGCCGATGGCCCGGCCGCGCGCCGCGCCGCTGTAAGAGGCGCTGATCAGCGCCAGCGACCCCGGCATGAGCAGCGCCGCCGCCGCGCCCTGCAGCGCACGCGAGGCGATCAGCACCGCGGGCGACGGGGCCAGCCCGCAGGCGGCCGAGGTCAGCGCGAAGAGCACCACCCCGGCGATGAACACGCGCCGCCGGCCCAGCCGGTCGCCGAGCGCGCCGCCGACCAGCAGCAGCGAGGAGAGCAGCAGCGTGTAGGCCTCGACCACCCACTCGGCGTCGCCCGCGCCCGCGCCCAGGTCGCGCTGCACCGCGGGCAGGGCCACGTTGACCACCGTCCCGTCGATGAAGGCCATGCTCGAGGCCAGGATGGCAGTGGCCAGCACCCAGCGCGCCGTGTCACGCGGCTGCTGCTCGGCCTGCCGCGCGCAGCGCATGACCGCCTCGTCGCAGGGCGGCCGCACCAGGTGGGACATCTGCGCGAACCCTACGCCTGAGGGCGGCTAGGAGGCGTCGAGGAACCCGCTGACGGCGTCGAGGAAGTCCTGCGGCTTCTCCAGCTGCGGGCTGTGCCCGCTGCCCTCGATGATGCGCACCTGCAGGGCGCCGATGCGCTCCAGCAGGGCCAGTGCGTCGTGCAGCGGCACCAGGCGGTCCTCGCGGCCCCAGACGGCGAGGACGGGCACCGGCAGCGGCTGCTCGATGCTCTGCACCTCGCGCTCGAAGGCGTCGACGACGCGATGGGCGCTGCGCAGGAAGCGGTGGATGCGCTCCCGGCTGTTGAGCCGCTCGGCGAAGAGGCGGACCGTGCGCTCCGAGGCGTTGCGGGGATCGGCGAAGGCCATGCGGCGGTAGGCCTCGCCGATGGTCCACTCGATGACCGGGCGCGGTGTCAGGGTGAGCGGGACGGCACTGAGCAGGCGCACCAGCGGTTCGAAGCGGACCAGCCGCCACCACGAGGGCACGCCCTGCCCCACCCCGGCGGGATCGACGAGCACCAGCCTGGAAACCAGCTCCGGCCGGGTCAGGGCCACCCGCAGCGCCACCGCCCCGCCCGTCGAGTTGCCGACGATGGCGGCAGGAACTCCGCGGCCGGTGCGCTCGATCAGCTCGGCGACGAAGTCGACGTAGGCGTTGAGCAGGTCGCGCTCCCGTACCGGCGAGGAATGGCCGAAACCCGGCAGGTCGGGGGCGACAACGCGGTGCTCCCGCGCCAGGCCGCCGATGACGCGGCGCCAGGCCAGCGAGCTGTTGCCCAGCCCGTGCACCAGCACCACCGGGTCGCCCGAGCCCGCGCCCAGCCAGTGGGCGTCGCTGCCGGCGATGCGGGCGTGGTACGAGCGCACCCGCGGCGACCGGGCACCCGCGCGTCGCCGCGAGTGCGGCGGAGCGTCGTCCTCGAAGGCGCGCTGCGGGACCACGGGGCTGGTCGCCTGCTGTGCCATGGCCTGCCAGGGTAGAGGGTGCGACCCCGCCCCCGCCGTCGCGCCCGCGCCGCGGATGCACGTTCCTGTCACGGCGCGGAGACGCCGTGGCAACGGCATGCGGCGGCGCGCGCAGGCGGCCGCACAGTGCATTCATGAGCCAGGTCATCTGCCTCGACGGTGAACACAGCCTTCCGGTGAGCGTCCAGCTCGCCTCCACCGGCGGTGAGGACCGTGCCGCCACCATCCTCGCCCTCGGTCTCTGCCCCGCCTGCCCCGACACCCACCTGGGCCCCGTCGCCCGCACCGGCGTGCGCGTCTGCCCCTGCTGCTGGTCCGCCTGGTGGGTCGAGTCCGGCACCGTGGCCTGCACCCCCGGCGCCGTCGTCGTCGAGGAACCCGCCGCCACCGACCGCCAGCGCCTCTCCGCCTGAGTCCCTCGGCTCCGCGCGTCGGCTACGGGCTACGCGTTGCGGTCGGAGTGCGGAGCACCGGCGCCGGCATCAGCGCGGCCGAAGCCATCCCGCGCGGCCGCCGTCACGAAGCGCTGGAGCGCGTCACGGAGCTCCGTCGTCGACACGGCATCCGCAGGCACCTCGGCGATCTGGTGACCGTCGAGGTCGATGCGATGCGGCCGCGTGGTGCGCTTCGACCAGACCACGGTGATGACGGCGATCAGGCCGCCGATCCACGCCGTCGCCACGGCTACGATGCCCACGTCCATCAGCGGGATAGTACAACGCAGCTGCCGATGATCAGCAGACTGCTTGCGTAGAGCAGCGGCGACCACGTCGTCACGAACGCGCGGTTCACGAAGCCGCCGGCGCTGATGTCACCCCACCAGTACGCGGTCATAGCCAGCACGACCATGCCGATCGCCCCGAGGATGGCGCGCGCGGCGGGTGCTCCCTGGTGTGAACGAAGCATGTTGGCCTCCGCGGTGATGATGGCTGCGATGACACTCGGCAACAGCTGGCCCTGGCCCACCAGCTTCTGCCAGTCGACGCCCTGGCCGGCCGTCCAGTGGCTCAGGGCGGGAGCGCCGACGAGAAGGATGCCGACAACCACGCCGGCGAGGACCCAGAGGACGACCCGCAGGACGACGCTGCCCCGAACCACGTACGCCTCCCTTGACTACCTTGTGTCGCTGCATATCCTCCGTTGGATCGCCCATGAGTGGATTGATCATCCGCACAGACATCTTTTGTGAAGGTGACCGAAGGCCCTACCATGTGAGGCTCGCCAGAGGATCCGCGTCGCAGACACCGAGGGACAGGCAATGACCACGCTGGCCGATCGCCCCAACGCCGCGCTGCTCGTCATCGACGTCCAGAACGGGGTGATGGAGGGCGCGCCGAGACGCGACGACGTGATCGCCAACATCAACACGCTGGTCGACCGGGCGCGCGCGGAGAACGTACCGGTCGTGTGGGTGCAGCACAACGACGAGAACCTGCCGCGCGACAGCCAGGTCTGGGAGTACGTGCCCGAGCTGCGGCGGCGCGAGTCGGAGCCGCTGGTGCACAAGAGCTACGGCGACTCCTTCGAGGACACCGACCTGGAGTCGGTGCTGGCCGGGATGGGTGTGGGGAGGCTCATCGTCAGCGGCGCGCAGACCGACGCGTGCATCCGCTCGACCATCCACGGCGCCTTCGCGCGCGGCTACGACGTGACGCTGGTCGGCGACGCGCACACCACCGAGGACCTGACCGCCTACGGCGCGCCGCCGCCCGAGCAGGTGATCGCGCACACCAACCTGTACTGGAAGTACCAGAGCGCACCGGGGCGCACGGCGGGCACCGTCGACACCGGCGCGGTCAGCTTCGCGGGCGCTCAGCTCGCGTCGAAGGCGGGCTCAGACCACCAGGGATAGAACGGCGGCATGTCCGCGCTGACGCGCATGCCGAACCGCGCGGGTCGCTTCTCGAGAAACGCGGTGACGCCTTCCGCAGCGTCCGCCGAGCGTCCCATGTAGGCCATCGCCCGCGAGTCGACGCGGTGCGCCTCCATGGGATGCGCCGCCCCGAGCATGCGCCACATCATCTGCCGCGACAGCGCCACCGAGACCGCGGAGGTGTTCTCAGCGATCTCGCGCGCCAGTGCATGCGCGGCGCCGAGCAGCTCGTCCCCCGGGTGCAGGCTGCGCACCAGCCGTCCGTGCAGCGCCTCCTCGGCGTCGAAGACGCGGCCGGTGGCCACCCACTCCATGGCCTGCGAGATGCCCACCAGGCGCGGCAGGAACCACGACGAGCAGGCCTCGGGAACGATGCCGCGCCGCGAGAAGACGAAGCCGAAGCGCGCCGTGTCCGCGGCCAGGCGCACGTCCATGGGCAGCGTCATGGTGACGCCGACGCCCACCGCGGGCCCGTTGACGGCGGCGATCACCGGCTTGGTGCAGGCGAAGATGCGCAGCGCGATGCTGCCGCCGCCGTCGCGCCAGGCGCCGGGATCGCTGACGCCGCGCTTCTCGATGTCGAAGGTGGCCCCGCCCGCGCCCAGGTCGGCGCCGGCGCAGAAGGCGCGTCCGCGCCCGGTGACCACCAGCGCCCGCACCTCGTCCGTGGCGTCGACGCGGTCGAGGGCGTCGATCAGCTCCGCGTTCATCCGCGGGGTGAAGGCGTTGAGCTTCTCGGGCCGGTCGAGGGTGACGGTGGCCACGCCGTCCGCCACCTCGTAGGCGATCTGCTCGTACTGAACCGCAGTGCTCATACCGCCAGCGCCTCCGCAACCTCGACGCGCACCGGGATGCCGTTGAGCACCGCGTTGCCGCTGACGGGATCGACCGCGTGCTCGTCGGTGAGCAGGTTGCTGTTCACGCCCGCGTACTCCGCCGCCACCGCATGCCGCGACCCCGGCGTGCCGTGGCCCCAGCCGTGGGGCAGGCTGACCACTCCGGGCATGATCTCGTCGGTCACCTCCACGGGCGCGACCACCTCACCGGCGCGCGACACCACCCGGGCCTGGCCGCCGTCGCTCAGGCCCAGCCGCGCCGCGTCGGCGGGATGCACGAACAGGGTGCACTGCGCCTTGCCGCGCACCAGCATCTCCACGTTGTGCATCCAGGAGTTGTTGGAGCGCAGGTTGCGCCGGCCGATCAGCACCAGCGCGCCGTCGGCGGCGGTTTCGGCCAGACGCTGCCGCAACCGCTCGGAGTCGGCGACGAGCACCGGCGGGGCCAGCTCGATGCTGCCCGACACGGTGCGCAGCGCCTCGGGCAGGCGCGGCTGCAGCGGACCCAGGTCGACGCCGTTGGGAGCGTCCATCACCCGCTGCAAGGTCAGACCGTCCGCGACCGAACCGAAGCCGTCGCCGTACGGCCCGGCGCGCAGCAGCAGGTCGAGCATCCGCTCCGGGCCGCGCGAGGCGCCCAGCGCGGCGATGATCTCGTCGCGGTCGCGCCCGTACACGCGCGAGGACGGGTCGGCCACGGCCAGCCCGGCGGTGACCGCCACCATCATGTCGTCGAGCTGCATCGGGTCTGGGCGCGCACCCGGCTCCCCCGCCACCGCGGCGCTGAGCCGGAGCAGGATCTCCCACTCCGGCAGCGCACCCGCCGGCAGCGGCAGCGCCGCCGGCGCGTAGCGGGCCACGTTGCGCACCGCCAGCAGGTTGAGCAGCACGTCGTAGTGCGACTGCTCGACGGGGGACGGCGCCGGCAGCACCACGTCGGCGAGCCGCGAGGTCTCGTTGAGGTAGAGGTCGACGCTGACCATGAAGTCGAGCGTCTCCAGGGCGGCGCCCAGGCGCGCCACGTTGGGCGTCGAGGCGCAGGGGTTGCCGCCAAAGGTGACCAGAGCTCGCAGCGCGCCCTCACCAGGCGTGTCGATGTCCTCGGCCAGGGTGGCCACCGGCAGCTCACCGAAGGACTCGCCGAGGCCGCGCACCCGGCTCTGCCAGCGCCCGAAGCGCGTGCCCTTGCCGCGGCCGGGCTCGCCGCGCGTGGTCGGACCGCCCAGCGCCGGCAGGGTGAACATGGCGCCGCCGGCGCGATCGAGGTTGCCGCTCAGCACGTTGAGCACGTCGACCAGCCAGCTGGCCAGGGTGCCGAACTCCTGCGTGCAGGTGCCGATGCGCCCGTACACAGCGGCCGCGGGTGCCGACGCGTACTCGCGCGCCAGCCGGCGGATGATCGATGCGTCGATGCCGCAGAACGGCGCCACCGCCTCCGGTGCGAACTCCGCGGCGACCTCGCGCACCGAATCGACACCGCTGGTGAAGTCCGCCAGCCGCCCCAGCGACACGAGGTCCTCGTCGAACAGCGTGTGCACCATGCCGAACAGGAACGCGGCGTCGCCGCCGGGACGGATGAAGTGGTGCTCGTCGGCATGCTCCGCCGTCTGCGTGCGCCGCGGGTCCACCACGACCATCTTGCCCCCACGCCGCCGCAGCGCCCGCAGACGCCCCGGCATGTCCGGCGCGGTGAGCAGCGAGCCGTTGCTCACATACGGATTGGCGCCGAGGATCATCAGCCAGGAGGTGCGGTCCACGTCGGGCACGGGCAGGTGCGCTCCGGTGCCGAAGAGCAGCGCGCCGCTCACCTGCTTGGGCATCTGGTCGACCGAGGTCGCCGTGTAGAAGCTCTTCGAGCCCAGCGCGGTGAGGAAGGTGCGCAGGTAGAGCATCAGCGAGAGGCTGTGCGCCGCCGCGTTGCCCGCGTACACCGCCACCGCTTCCCGCCCATGCGCCCCGATCACCCGCCCCAGCCCCTCCTCCACCGCCGCCAAGGCCTCGTCCCACTCCACCTCGACGTGCCGCCCGTTGCGCCGCAGCAGCGGGCGGCGCAGGCGGTCGGGGTCCTCGTGCAGGTCGGCCAGGGCCACCGCCTTGGGGCAGATGAAGCCATGGCTGAAGACGTCGTCGTCGTTGCCGCGGAAGCGCAGCCGGCCCTCGCCGTCGCGGGACATGGTCAGCCCGCAGGTCGCCTCGCAGAGCGGGCAGATCAGCACCGTGTCAGCCATGGGCCACCTCCTGCGGCAGGGTCCGCGCGCACGACGATGCGGGACGGCCCTGCCGCCGCGCAACCCCGACCACCTCTCGCGCCCCGCGGGCAACACCCGCGCACGGACGCGTCACGAGGGGATCGCGCCGCCCCACGCCGCGCCGCGACCACCGAACAATGGGAGCCCTGCGTCTCGTGAACACGTCCCCGGAGCTCACCCGACCGGCCCCGCCCACCCGGGCGCGGGTGGTCCGCGCGCGCCTGCCGCTGCTCAAGCTCGACGCGGCCGGCCGGCTGCGCGCCGCCGTGGTCGGCTTCTTGGCCTGTATCGGGGTCCTGCCGGCGCGCTTCCTGCTCCCCTCCCCCGTCCGCTACGCCGTGGCCCTGCCGCTGGCGGTCATGGCCGTGGTGCTGCTGGCCACCGGCTGGCACGCGATGCTCGATCTGGTGCGCCAGCTGGCCAGCCTCGCGGAGCGGGAGCGGCGGCTGACCATCCAGGCCGCCGAGCTGGCCGCCGCCCAGGACCAGCTCCGCCGCCAGGCCTTCCACGACCCCCTCACCGGCCTGCCCAACCGCTCCCTGCTCGAGGAGCGCACCGACCACGCCCTGCGCCGCGCCCTGCGTTCCTCGCGGCGCCCGGTCATGCTCCTGCTCGACCTCGACGGCTTCAAGGCGGTCAACGACACGGTCGGCCACGGGGCCGGCGACGAGGTGCTCCGCGCCGTGGCCGAGCGCATCAGCGCCTGCCTACGCCCCGGCGACACCGCCGCCCGCCTCGGCGGCGACGAGTTCGCCGTGCTGCTCGACGAGGTGGCCTCGCTGGCCGAGGCCTGCACCGTCGCCGAGCGCCTGGTGGAGCGCATCGAGGCGCCCTACAAGCTGAGCGGCCGCACCCTGGGGCTGAGCGCCTGCATCGGCATCACCGAGGCCCGCGACCAGCACACCACCGTCGGCGACCTGCTCGGCGACGCTGATATGGCCATGTATGTCGCCAAGTCGCGGGGCCGCGGCGCGCACCAGGTCTTCACCCCCGAGCTGCGCTCCGCCATGCGCGAGCGGCTGCGCATGCAGGAGCACCTGGCCGGCGCGCTGCGCAACGGCGAGCTGTCACTGGTCTACCAGCCGCAGGTGGACATGGCCACGCGCCGGGTCACCGGCGTCGAGGCGCTGCTGCGCTGGGACAGTCCCGCCCACGGCTCGGTGCCGCCCGACGTGTTCATTCCCATCGCCGAGCAGCTCGGCCTGGTCACCGAGATCGACCTCTGGGTGCTGCGCACCGCCTGCGCCGACCTCTGCCGCTGGCGCGACGCCGGCGGCCATGCGCTGCGCGTCGCCGTCAACATCTCCGGCCGTGACCTCGACTCCCCCACCCTGGTCGACGACGTGCGCCGCACCCTGGTGGAGCACATGCTCGATCCCTGGCAGGTCGAGCTGGAGCTGACCGAGGGCGTCGCGGTGCTGCAGCCCGAGGACGCGGTGCAGCGCCTGGGCGCGCTGCGCGCCCTGGGCATCCGCATCGGCATCGACGACTTCGGCACCGGCTACTCGATGTTCAGCCGGCTGCGCGAGCTGCCCATCGACCGCCTCAAGATCGACCGCTCCTTCGTGCACGACCTCGGCCACGACGACGACGCCATGGCCATCGTGGGCTCGATGGTGGCCATGGGCCACGCGCTCGGACTCGCCCTGGTCGCCGAGGGCGTCGAGAGCGAGCGTGCCCTCGAGCTGCTCGCCGAGCTGGGCTGCGACGGCGCGCAGGGCTTCCACATCTGCAGGCCCCTGCCGGCGGGCCGGCTGGGCGCCTGGCTGCAGAGCACCGACTGGGCGGTGGCCCGCCAGACCCTGCCCGTCTAGCCCGTCCTACGCGGCCGGCGTGTCGCCGAGGTCGACGTCGAGCGTCTGCCCGGTGCCCAGCTCGATCTCGCGCTCCACACGCGAGCCGCCCGGCAGGAAGCCGCGCAGCATCCAGTGCCCGGCCACGGGATAGAAGAGGAAGCGCCCCGACTCGTCGGTGCGCACCTCGGCGGTGAACTCGCCGGAGGGTCCGATGAGCTGCACGTAGGCCCCCTCCACCGGCGCGCCCTGGCGGACGACGCGTCCGTGGAGCCTCATCGCGCCACCTCCGACTCGATGGGCACCCCCACCAGCGAGCCGTACTCGGTCCAGGAGCCGTCGTAGTTCTTGACGTTGGACATTCCCAGCAGCTCGTGCAGCACCACCCAGGTGTGCGCCGAGCGCTCGCCGATCCGGCAGTAGGCGATGGCCGACGCGTCTTCGTCGAGGCCGGCGCCGCGCACGTAGATGTCGCGCAGCTCATCGGAGGAGCGGAAGGTGCCGTCCTCGTTGGTGGCCCGCGACCAGGGCACGTTGCGCGCCCCGGGGATGTGGCCGTTGCGCTGCGCCTGCTCCTGGGGCAGGTGCGCCGGCGCGGCCAGCACGCCGCTGAACTCCTCGGGCGAGCGCACGTCGATGAGCTGGACACTGCCAAGGCTGGCCAGAACCTCGTCGCGGAAGGCGCGGATCGCGCGGTCGGGTGCGCCCGCCGCATAGCTGACCGGCGAGGTCACCGGCAGGTCGTTGGTCAGCCGGCGCCCCTCCAGCTCCCACTTCTTGCGACCGCCGTCCATCAGGCGCACGCGCCGGTGGCCGTAGTACTTGAAGTACCAGTAGGCGTAGGCGGCGAACCAGTTGTTGTTGCCGCCGTAGAGCACCACCTCGTCGGCCTCGCCGATGCCGCGGGCGCCGAGCAGGCGAGCGAACTCGTCGCGATCGACGACGTCACGCGCGTTGGCCTGCTGCAGGTCCTTGCGCCAGTCGAGCGCGACCGCCCCGGGGATGTGGCCGCGCTCGTACGCGGCGGTGTCCTCGTCGACCTCGACGATGTGCAGGGCGGGGTCGCCGAGGCGCTCAGCCACCTCCGCCGTGGAGATCAGGACCCCCGGATTGGCATACGCGGCCATGCCACCTCCTCCACCCCCCCGGCTCACGCTCGGTGCCGAACCAACATAACAGAGCCCCACAGCCACCGTCACAAGGCCCCTCGGTGGCCGGGGCCTTCACACCGACAGGCCCCTACCAGTTAAACTCCGCGGGCCAGTCGAATTTGGAAGGGCGACTGACGAATAAGGGGAACCCGCGTGAGGTGCTGTCCGAAGAGGTGAGCAACGCCGACGGTTCGGGGGTCAAATCGGCGGAGCGAGCACTGACCATCCTGGAGTTGTTCAGCGGGCGGAACATGGCGCTGACCTTCACCGAGGTGGCTGACAAGCTGGGATATCCGCGGTCCAGCCTGCACGGCCTGCTGCGCACCCTGGCGGCGCGCGGCTGGCTGCGGCTCGACCCGGCGACCCGCCGCTTCTCGTTGGGCGTTCGCGCCTGGGAGGCCGGCACCGCGTACACGCCGGCCACCGAGCTGTCCCGCGGCGCGGCACCGGTGCTGCAGTGGCTGGAGACGTCGTTCGACGGCAGCGTCGTGCTCTCGGTCCTCGACGGCCAGGAGACCGTGTGCATCGCCTGCAGCGCCGGGCAGGTGGGCGGCCGCTCCGCCGCCACCGCCAGCGCGGCCGGCCGGCTGCTGCTGGCGGGCGACCGGGACGCGATGAGCCCCGACGGCGCCGGGCCGCTGGCCATGCCGGTGCGCGATCGCAGCGGCGCCGTGGTGGCCGCGCTGCAGATCTCCGGCCCCGCCGAGGACCTCAGCGGCGAGCGGCGCGGTGCGGCGCTGCAGACGCTGCGCCAGGGCGCCGACCGGATCAGCGCCGCGCTGGGCTTCGCCGGCTAGATCCCCAGGGCGCAGCCGTCGACGCGCGGGTCGGAGCCGCCCCGCAGGGTGCCCTGCTCGCGGTCGAGCGCGATGATCTGCGCACCGCCGCCGCCGTCCCAGTCGCCGAGCCTGCGCACGTCGTGTCCCTGTGCGCGCAGCGCGTCGAGGGTGGCCTCACCGAGTCGCGCCTCGCAGCGCAGCTCGGGCGGCGAGCCGATCACGTCGGCGTCGCTGCCGGGCCAGACGGTGAAGCGCGGCGCCTCCACGGTCTGCTGCACGTCGAGGCCGTGGTCGACGAGGTGGGAGATCATCTGCACGTTCCACTGCACCTGGCCGTCCCCGCCGGGCGTGGCGCCCACGGCGAGCGGCTTGCCGTCGCCGCCGGCCAGGATCCAGGCGTTGAGGGTGTGCATGGGGCGGGCGCGGGGACGCACGCGATTGGGGTGGGCGTCGTCGAGGTAGAAGCCGCGGCCGGCGCGGTTGTTGAGCAGCACGCCGGTGCCGGGGACCATGACGCCCGAGCCCCAGACGAAGGCGACGGACTGGATGAAGCTCACCGCGTTTCCGTCACTGTCGACAGCAACGAAGCAGGTGGTGTCGCCGCCCGCGGGCAGGGGCTGCAGCAGGGTTCGGTGGGCGCCGTTGTCGCTGCCGACCAGGCGGTGGCGGTCGGCGAAGGCCTCGCGCGCGGCGCTGGCCATCATGTTGACCGCGCCGGCGCTGAGCCAGGGCTGGGCGCGCAGCCTGCCGTCGAGCCGGAGGAGCTGCTGCGCCACCATGTAGCCCGGCGACGGCGGCAGGGTGGTGCGCAGGCTGACGCCCCCGTAGCCTGACTCGATGGGCGTGTCGACGAGCGTCTGGTGTGCGGCCCATTCCTCGCCGCTGAAGGGCGCGCCCTGCGCGGTGAGGGTGGCCACGCAGCGCTGGGCCAGCTCGCCTTCGTAGAAGCTGCGCGGGTCCTTCGCCACGGTGTGCAGGCTGCGGGCCAGGTCGGGCTGGCGCAGCACCGAGCCCGCCGGTGGCGGCGCGCCGCCGGGCAGGTACACGGTGTGCGACACCGCGTCGCGGCGCAGCTTGTCGCCGTCGTCGGCGGCTTCGCCGTGGAGCCGCTCCCCGACCACGAAGCCGTCGCGCGCGGCGGCGACCGCGGGCGCCCAGAGCTCGTCGAGCGATCGCGTCGCGCCGGCCTGGTGCAGGCGCATCCAGCAGTCGACGGCGCCGGGCACGGCCACGCTGAGCGGGCCGTCGATGGGCAGCGCGTGGTAGCCGCGCTCGCGGTAGAAGGCGACGTCGCCGCCGTCGGGGCCGACGCCGCTGCCCATGTATGCCGTCCACTCCGCCTTGCGTGCGTCGTGGACCACCGCGAAGGCGTCGCCGCCGAGGCCGCACATGCCCGGCAGCACCACCGCGGTCATGCCGGCCATGGCCAGCGCGGCGTCGTAGGCGTTGCCACCGGCGGCGAGCGTACGCGCACCGGCGAGCGAGGCCAGCGGATGCGCGGAGCTGACCATGCCGCGCGCGCTCAGCACGATGCCGCGATGTCGCTGCGGATGCGGACCGTTCATGCCGGTTCCGCCTTCGACTTGCGTGGGATCACCATGCGCACACCCATGAGGATGAGATACATCACGAAGATGACCCGCAGCGTGTGGCTGGGCACCGACAGGGCGATGCGGCTGCCGATGATGGCGCCCGCGATGCCGAAGCCGCCCAGGATCGCCGAGGCCAGCAGCAGCACGTAGCCGTGCCGGAAGTGCGTGACGGCGCCCACCAGTGCGGTGGGGATGATCACCAGCAGCGAGGTGCCCTCGGCGACGTGCTGTCCCATGCCCAGCAGCAGCACCATGCCGGGCACCATGAAGATGCCGCCGCCGACGCCGAGCATCCCCGAGACGACTCCCGTGGCCACGCCGAGCACGACGGCGATGATCGCGGTGGAGGCGCTCACCTGGTCACCAGCAGCAGGATGCCGACGGCGATGACGAAGACGCCGAAGACGACGCGCAGCTGATCGGGCGAGACCCGCCGCATGGCCGTGGCGCCCAGGCGCGCGCCGGGGATGCTGCCGGCGGCGAGCACCAGGCCCACCTTCCAGTCGACCGCGGACGCCTTGCCGAAGGCGAGCACGCCGGCCACGGCGGTCGGGATGATCGCCGCCAGCGAGGTGGCGTGGGCGACGTGCTGGCGGATGCGCAGGGCGATGACCATGCCCGGGACCATGATCAGGCCGCCGCCGACGCCGAGCAGTCCGCTGAAGATGCCCGCCAGCAGGCCGAGGACGGCCAGGCCGGCCACCGAGCGCCGGCTCACCTCGGTGCGCGCGGGCGGGTCGGCCAGGGCTGCGCTCACCATTCGGTTGTACACGAGACGCCCGGGCGGCTGCGATGGGGGCGCAGCGGCCGCTCCGGGGGTCAGCGCGCTCGGCGCCGCCTCCGCCGCAGCGGCGGCACGAGAAGCCAGACGCCCGTCGCGGTGGCCGCGGTGGCGCCGCCGACGCGCGCGGCTGCGAGCATCGCGGGCGAGACGGCGCCGGTCGACGCGGACGCTGCTGTGGCCGTCGCGGCGTGCCCGGCGAGGGTGCCGCCGCCCACGCCCGCGGCGCCGTTGCCGGTGCCGTTGCCCTGCCCGTTGCCGCCGTTGGCGTTGCCGCCGCCCGGCGCGCCGCTCGACGGCGTGCCGAAGTCGCCGGGCTCCGCCACCGTCAGCAGCGGCTTGTCGAAGCTGTGACCGTACCGCTCGCCGACGTTGCCCTGGTTGCCGTGCAGCACCACCTGGCGCTGCTCGGTGTCGATCTCGTCGACGGGCTCGGTGGTGTCGGCGTTGTCGCTGTCGACGATGATCTCGACGTGCAGTCCGTGGGTGCCGACGTCGCCCTGGAAGTAGCGGATGTCGCCCTGCGGCGAGAAGCTCGGGTTGGGCGCCGGGTCCGGCGTGTCCGCGGGCTTCGACGGGTCGTAGGTCAGCGTGCCCGGCAGGTTGTAGGGCGAGCCGTCGGGATGGTGGTTCCAGCAGCGCCGCTGGTACACGGGGTTGGCGCCGGCGGGCGCCGGCGACACGGGCACGCCGGTCACCGGGTCGTAGCCCCAGGTGGTCGGCTCGTTCTTGCTGCGCAGGTGCAGCTTGGGTCCGGGATCGCTGCCGGTGCCGTCGTCGAAGCAGGAGTCGTCGCGGTAGTACGGGTACGTCGCGATCGCCGCCAATGGTGTGCCCACCGGCGTCACCGTGTGCACGTTCCAGCGCTCCACCGTGGTGCCAGAGGGACCGTCGAGCTCCTCCCACTGCAGCGTGCCGGGCGGACCGGAGAAGGTCACGTCGCTGACGTCGAAGTCGCCGTGCAGGCAGCCGTCGCCGGCCGCATCGCAGGTGCTGCCGTTGTCGTCCGGCGAACCGGCGCTGACCGGGTTGCCGCCGTTGAGTGAGCGCAGCATCTGGCCGGTGGGATCGTTGCTGTCGATGCTGGCGCCGTCGGGACCGACGTGGGCGTGGAAGTTGCCGAAGGCCTCGTCGTTGATGCCGTCGACGGGCACGCCGTCGGGCTGGTAGTTGTTGTAGTAGCGGGTGACCTTGCCCGCGGCCATGTCGCGCTGCACGTAGATGCCGTCGAAGGGCGGGATGGGGTGCACGCGCAATTCGTCCTGGTACATCACCATCTCGGGATAGAAGATCTCGGTGCGCACGTTGTTGGTCGAGGAGTCGGCGCCCCAGGTGGCCCGGATGATGCGCACCGGCCCCACCTTCTCCCCCATCAGCTGCGAGGAGCCGCCCCAGTTGGTGGCCTCCTCCTCGTAGCCGCAGCAGGGCGTGTGGCCGCCGGGCGACTGCTGGAAGGCGCGCGCCTTCCAGCGATCGACGATGTCGGGACCGTAGTCGCCGCTGGACAGGCCCTTGTCGTCGGGCGATACCTGCAGGTCGTCCATCACCCAGCGGCCGTCGTAGCGAAAGCGGTAGCGCGGCGTGGTGACGGTGGCGTTGTCGAGCGGGCGGCGCTGCACGTAGGTGGAGGGGTCGAGCGCGATGCTGCCGTCGGCGTTGCGCTTGAAGCCCTGGCCGATGGCCGGGGTGCCATCAGGGTTGCAGACCGGGCCGCTGGGGGCCACGCCGTAGTTGCCGAAGCTGCTCTGCGAATAGACGAACAGGTCGGCGTTGGCGTCGCGCTGGTAGTGCACGTAGGGCGAGTTGGCGGCGGTGTACGCGGGCGCGACGTCGAGGTTGCCCGCGGCGTCCCTGGCGCTGCGCATCACGTACACGTAGCTGGTCTGCTGGGTGATGGGATCGACCACCGCCACCTGGCGGGCCTCGGCGATGCCCCTGGGCAGCAGGGCGCCGGAGGGCGCCTGGGGTCCCGAGTCGCGGGCCATGAAGGCCATCTCGTCGGTGTCGATGAGCCCCGGGTTGGGGTCAGGAGTGGTGGAAACCCCGCCGGCCGGCTGCGCCTGGCAGACGATCGACGGGTTGGCCGGGTCGAAGGGCTTGTTGGTGGTGAAGCGGAAGCCCTCGCGGTCGAAGGTGTAGGTGGTCACCTGGTCGACGCCGCTGTAGAAGGCGAAGCCCGAGGCGTTGTTGGAGATGTAGTGCTGCCACTTGGTGTCGACCTGGAAGGGGATCTGCACGAACCTGCCGCTGTGCGGGTTCCAGCGGTAGCCGAGCAGCGTCCTGGTGTCGATGCCGGTGCGCCCGGGCAGGGTGCGGACGGGCAGGTCCGACGACTGGTAGCAGTTGTGGTCGCCGTGGTTGGGATCGGTGTAGCCGTTGACGTCGGGCGTCGGGCTGGCCTGGTAGCAGTCGCTGCGCAGCTGCCCCGGCTGGGGACCCTGCGCGTCGCCGACCTGGTAGTCGGTGGGCACCTGCGGCGTCCGCGCGGTCAGCTCCGGCCCGGCCGACCAGTCGGGAAACTGTGAGCCGGTCAGGACCACCGGCTCGTCGGTGCGCACCGGGGCGGTGAGCGACGCCGGTTGGGGGAGCTGGACAGCTCCCGCCGGCACCGTCGCGCCCGCGAGCATCACCGATCCGATCGCCACCGCCACCGGGACAAGGCTGCCGCGTATTCCCTGCACGCCACATCCAGACCTCGGCACCGGCGAAATCTTTCAGGCGGTGGCGCGTCTGATCTGTATGAGGCATCTGCTGGCGCGGAAGACCGCGATGATCGGAGTGGCTGCGCTGACAGCCCTGGCTGCCTGCGCCTCCGGCGCCATCACCGGTGCGGCCACGGTCACCGGCGGCAGCGTCGTCTCCGGACACATCGACTACCCCCTCGACGAGGGCCTGTGGTTCCTCGGCGAGTGCGGACCGACGCAGTGGAGCCTCGATCTCTCGGGCTTCGACACCGCCGTCGACCCGGCCGGGACCCTCAACGTCGCTCCCATCTCCATCACCGGCAGCGGCGCGCCGCCGTGCGGGTTCTTCGGCGAGACGGAGATCGGCACGGTGAGCCTCAGCGTGTCGTCGACCGGTCTGGTCGGCGACCTCGAGTGTCCGAGCATGAGCGGCAGCTACACCCGCAAGGACACCGCCTTCTCCATGGCGGTGTCAGGCGACTGCACCTTCAACGGCGTGCTCAGGGCGGGCAAGACGCTCACCCTGAGCCTGCTGGGAACACCGACGCAGATCGGCGGCGACGTGAGCTCGATCAACTCCTTCTCGGTGACCGGCACCGCCACCTGGTGACGGCCTCAGCGCGCCGCCGCGCCCTCCGGCAGGCGCTGCTCGATCCAGCGCTGCAGCGCCGGGCCTGACTCCCACGAGGTGATCAGGGCGTGCCGCGGGTGCGGTCCGGGATGCCAGACCACGTGCCACAAGCGCTCAGTGTCGATGACCACCTGGCGTCCGCGCGGCAGGGAGATGCGTGACTCGGTGGAGGGGTCGTCCTTGTCCTCGCGCAGGATCATGTAGGAATCGGGATTCTCGGTCAGCTCCAGCCAGGAGCGCACCACCCAGCCCTCGCCGTCGGGGTTGAGCCGGTTGTTGTCGTCGAGGTGGAGCTGGCGCAGCGCGGTGGGCTCGTCGGAGGGGTTGAGCTTGATGATGCGCACCCGCCCGTAGCGCGCGCCCGCCGACTCGACATAGTTGACCAGGGTCGGACAGCGCTCCGCGTTCGTCGTCCAGATGCCGTCCTTGTCCGGCTTGCCGTGGTCCCAGAAGCCGGCGCACTCCATCTCGCCGAGCGCCGAGGCGATGGGCGCGAAGTTGGTGTCGCCGCCGCTCTTCCAGTCCATGTACTCGAGTCCCCGCCACTCCTCGTCGGGGATGGGCGGCCCGTCGTAGTCGCGGAGCACGACGAAGCCCTTCTCGTTCATGACGTCGAGCTTGGGATGCATCAAGAGACCTCGTTGCGGAGCGGGGTGGGAGACGGCGCCGGGGCCGGCGGCAACGACGCCGACTAGGGTAGAGCACCGAACCCGTGGGGCGACCGCCGCGCCCGCTCACCGCTACTGCGCGATCATCGTGTGCGCGACCGTGCGCGGCGTCGAGCCGGTCCTGCCGAAGGCGTTGCCCTGCGGTGTCCTGCCCGGCGCGGGCGTGGACGTGGGGGTCGGGGAGGGCGATGGCGACGGCGACGGAGTCACCGACACGCTCAGCGTCGAATGGATGACCTTGGTGGCGTTGACGGTCACGTTGGTGACGCTGGTGCCGGGCGACGACGGCGGGTACGGGGTCGGCTGCGGCCAGGGCGTCGGCTGGTCCCAGGGCGTCGGCTGCGGCCAGGCCGTCGGCTGCGGGTACGGCGTCGGCTGGTCCCAGGGTGTCGGCGGCCCGTACGGCGTCGGTTGCGCCCACGGCGTCGGCCGGGCCGCTGGGTCGCCGCCCGGTGCGGCGGCGGGCGTGATCGCGGTCGAGCGCGGCCCCGGCGCCTCTGCATGGGCCACCGCACCGGCGACGGGCAGCACCACCAGGCCGATCAGCCCTGCCGCCAGCCAGCCGCGCAGCAGCCCCTGCTGGAGCATGCCGCCCTCGGCGACGACCTCCGCCGTGGCCTCGGCGGTGGCCGGGGGCAGCCGCGACTCACCCATCTTCTGCGGGTCCTCGACATGCTGGACGCCGATGCCGTAGGGATGCTCGACGTCGCGTCCGCCCAGGCGCCGCGAGGGCGGGTCGACGCGCACCGGCAGCCGGCGGGTCTCGCCCGGCGGCAGGTCGACGCTCTCCTGCTCGGGCCGTGGCCGGGGGCCGTCCTCGGCCGCATGCGGCACCAAGCGCAGCGAGGCGGAGGTGTTGCCGCGGTTGGTCAGCACCAGGGTGTGCCGCACCGGCCCGCGGCCGGTGGCGATGCGCGGCTCCAGGTCGGCCGCGATGTCCTGGAAGGCGGCCACCTCCAGCGTGCCCTCGCCGGCCACCGAGCCCGACCAGGGTGAGGCGCCGCGGTGCACGCCGGGCGTGGCCCGCACCGCGAAGTGCGTCCGGCCCGCGGCGACGCTGTGGTGCCGCGGCGGCCGGAAGCGCAGCGTCACCGTGCCCGCGTCCTCGGCGGGGACGGCCAGCGTCGCCGGCGTCATCTCCGCCCACGCCGCCGCTGCCCCGGCGACCTGCAGGGTGTAGACCTGCGCCTCGGTGCCCAGGTTGCGCACCCGCACCGTGCAGGTGGCGACGCCGCCCGGCTCCAGGTGCTGCACCCGGGGCTCGATCTCGACTCGCGTGCTCATCGCCTCACTCCTGCGTGAAGAATTCGACCTCGCCGATGGCGACGGCCGGCGATGCGGTGCCCCAGGTCGACAGCACCACGACGTTGACCCACTCCACGCCGGTGGCCGAGACGTGCACCGCCTGGAAGCCCCGCTGTGCACCCAGGCTGACGTCCTGCGCGGTGCCGTTGGAGAACTCGAGGCGCAGCTGGCGCGGGCTCACCGTCGGCGGCGCGGTGGTGTGCGCGGTGGTGCCGGTGACGCCGACGTAGGCGATGTCGGACCGGTTGTCGAGGCTGACGTGCAGCGCCGGCGGCGCGCCGGCACCCATCCAGCCCTGCCAGTAGGTGTCGGTGTCGCCGTCCAGCGCGTCGGCGGCGGTGTGCACCGCCGGGTCGGAGGCCACGTCGGAGTAGGCGGGCACCACGGTGTACGTGGGCCAGACGGCGCGGCGGATGGCGGTGACCGCCTGCTGGCCACCCGCCGTGAATGCGTCGCGGGTGGCAGGAACTCCGCTGAACGCGGCGACCATCGCAACCTCGACGCCGAGCAGGATGCGCCGCAGCGCACCGGTCTCGGGCAGCGCGGCCGCCAGCCGGTGGGGCAGCGGCCTGCGCGGCGGCGCGATCGGCGGCGCGACGTGCAGGTCGTCCGGCGCAGCGGGCACCGGCTCGACGCTCTCGCCGCCGATGGCGGCGCCCATCACCGGGATCAGCACCAGCGCGGGATCGATCTCCTCGGTGCGCATCGCGAGTGGTGCGGCGCAGCGATGGCAGAAGGCGTAGTGGTCCGGGTTGCGCGCCGCGCACTGCGGGCAGACCATCCGATGCGCGTGCCCGTCCGTCCTGGCCAGGACCGGCGTCCGCCCCTGCCGCCCCTCGTCTCCCCTCATGGCGAACCTGCCCCCGCATTGCTGGTCGCCCCACCAGTGAGGTCGGAGTATGGGGGTGCGCCGTTCGACGCACTCGGGCCTTAAGTCATCAGTTGGGCAGCCGACCGTCGGTCAAGCCATGCTGACCGATCGGTCGGTACCACAACATGTCTTTACAGGTGGATGCCGCGCATGAGTTGGGACAGCGCGTACGCCTCGACGCTCACCGGCGGCTTCTCCGCGGGCGCCTCGCCGTCGGCCGCCTTGCTCCTCGCCGAGTCGGGGAGGATCGAGTAGGCGGCGGTCATGAGGAGCTGCGACACGTCCGGCGCCACCGCGTTGACCACCTGGCCGAACTTGCCCAGCCGCGTCGACACCTCGTGCGGCCGGCTGATCATCGCCTGCAGCACCAGGTCGGCGGCCTCGTCGGGACTGATGGTCGGGAAGGAGTCGTAGATCGAGGTGGGCGCGATCATCGGGGTGCGCACCAGCGGCATGTGGATCTCGGTGATGGCCACGCCGTCGGCGGCGATCTCCGGCTGCAGGCAGCGCGAGAAGCCGTCGAGCGCCGCCTTGGAGGCCACGTACGCGGCGAAGCGCGGCGGATAGGTCTGGGCGCCGATGCTGGAGATGTTGATGATCTGGCCGTCGCCCCGCTCGCGCATGCCCGGCACCACGGCCATGATGCAGGCGATGGCGCCGAAGTAGTTGAGCTTCATGGTCCGCTCGAAGTCGTGGAAGCGGTCCAGCGAGTGCAGCACGGCGCGGCGGATGGAGCGGCCGGCGTTGTTGACCAGCACGTCGACGCGGCCGTGGTCGGCGATCACCCTCTCCACCATCTCGCGGCAGCGGTCGGGCTCGCTCAGGTCGGTGGGATAGATGTGGGCCTTGCCGCCGGCGTTGGCGATCTCCTGCTGCAGCTCCTCGAGCTTCTCCACCGTGCGGGCCACGCAGATGGTGACGGCGCCCGCCGCGGCGACGCGCAGGGCCACGGCGCGCCCGATGCCCGACGAGGCCCCGGTGATGAGGACAACCCTGTCAGAAAGCACCCGGCGCAGGTTGCGCGGCGTGGGCAGCTCGGGATCGAGGTGGCGCTCCCAGTAGTCCCACACCCGCCAGGCGTAGTCGTGCAGCGGCGGCACCGAGATGCCGCTGCCCTGCAGCGCCGCCTGCGCGTTGGCGGCGTCGAAGGTGCAGGGATAGTCCATGTACTTCAGCGCCGTGTCGGGGATGCCCAGCTTGTCGAGGATCTGCTTGCGCACCCGCTTGATGGGCTTCAGCTCGCCGACCACGTCGAGGGTGTTGCCGGGGATCAGCTTGGCCATGCGCCGGTCGAAGCGCAGCGCGAACTCGGGCGCGTGCGCGGCGCGGCAGAAGGTGTTGAGCGTGTCGCCGAGCGAGAGCGGCGCGGGGTCGACGAGATGGAAGGTCTCGCCGTCGCGACCGGGCAGGTGGGCGATGTGGTCGAGCGCGCGGGCCACGAAGTCGACGGGAACGAGATTGAGCTCGCCGCCCTCGGGGCCGGTGAAGGGCATCCACTGCGGGAAGGAGTCGCGCAGCTTCTGGATCAGCTTGAAGGCGTAGTACGGACCGTCCACCCGGTCCGCCTCTCCGGTCTGCGCGGAGCCGATCACCATGCCCGGCCGGTAGACGCGGAAGGGCGCCCGCGCCTGCTGGCGCACGATCTTCTCCGCCTCGAACTTGGTGCGGAAGTACGCGTGGTCGAGGGGCTGGCCCTCGTCGAACATCGCCTCGGTGAAGCGGCCCTTGTAGCGGCCGGCCACGGCGATGGAGCTGACGTGGTGCAGGCACTCCGCCTCGATGGCGTTGGCCAGCTCGACGGTGTGCATGGTGCCCATCACGTTGGCCCGCTCGGTCTCGACGGGGTCGGCGAGCAGGTCGTAGATGGCCGCCAGGTGGAAGACGTGGGCGCCCTTCAGCGAGGCCCGGTCCTCCTCGGACACGCCCAGCCAGGGCTCGGAGATGTCGCCGATGACGGCGCGCAGCCGGGTGCCCTCGGGGTCGAGCTGCTCGCGCAGCGCGGCGAAGCGGTGGCGCGAGCCGGGGCGCACCAGGAGCGCGATCTCACCCTCGCGGCGGAGGAGCAGGGGCAGCAGCTGGCGCCCGATGAAGCCGGTCGCGCCGGTGACGAAGTACCTCACCCTGGGAGCCCTCCTGGGACCACGCCCCGTGCGGAGCGGCTGACGCCGTCCGATCGCTGTGCAGCAGAGGCAGCAGGATAGACGCGATCACCAGCCCTCTGCGAACAGCGCGCGCCGCGGTGTCAGGCGGAGGCGGCCACCTCGGGCTCGCCGGGCGCGTCGCTGTGCGGGCCGGCGGCGGCCGCGCGGGGACGCAGGCCTTCGAGCAGCCGCAGCACCAGGCTGTCCGCCTCCGCGCGGGCCGCCTCCGGGTCGTCCGCGTCGGCGACGTAGAAGCAGGCCTCCCCGAGCGCGCCGCTGAGCATGAGCGCGAGCGGCCGCAGCGGCTGGTTGTCGATGGCCCCGGCGCGCACGGCCCGGCGCAGCACGCCGCGCAGGCCGACGGCGCCGTAGCGATTCTCGACGCTGCGGATGGTCTCCCAGTCCAGCACCGAGCGGGCGTCGTGCAGGGCGATTCGGCGCACCGCGGGGTCGAGCTGGGCGTCGATCATGAGCTGGCAGCCGGCGGTGAGCGCGTACCAGGGGTCGGGCTCGAGGAAGACCACCACCACCTCGTCGGAGATCTCGCGCTTGACCTGCTCGTAGACCGCCTGGAAGAGCTCGGTCTTGCCGCGGAAGTGGTGGTAGAGCGCGCCCTTGGTCACCCCCGCCCGGGCGACCACGTCCTCCAGCGACGTCGCCGCGTAGCCGTTGGCGCCGAAGAGCTCACGGGCGGCGGCGAGCAGGGTCGCCTTGGTCTCTTCACCCTGGGCGACGCGCTGGCTGCGAAAGGGCTGCTTGACTTCCATACCCTCGGTACGCATACTTGCCGACCATTGGTACGGATTGCTCCATACCGCCGGTATGGTAGCACGGGAGGTGGCACGACCATGGCCAAGTTCCTCATCGAGCGCGATCTGCCGGGAGCCGGGAAGCTCAGCGACGCCGAGCTGCAGGCGATCTCCGAGAGGTCCAACAGGGTGATCGCCGAGCTGGGGCCGGACATCCGCTGGCTGCAGAGCTACGTCACCGAGGACAAGATCTACTGCGTCTACGTCGCCCCGGACACCGACATCATCATGGAGCACGCGCGCTGCGGCGGCTTCCCCGCCAACGTGGTCACGCGGGTCTCCCGGGTCATCGACCCCTCGACGGCCGACGCACCGGTGGCGGTGGCCTGAGCGGGCAGGAGTCAGGCAGGAGGTGAGCATGGATCGCGATCAGCTCCGGGCGGTGCAGGCACCGCTCAAGGCGCGCTACCGCGAGGACCCGGCCGCGGCCATGGTCACCCTCCGCGCCTCCGGGCAGCTCGACGCAGCGCAGGTCGCCTGCTCGGTGGCCACCGGGCGCGCCCTGGTGGAGGCGGGACTGCACCCCGCCACCGGCGGCACCGGCGCGCTGGCCTGCTCGGGCGACATGCTGCTGGAGGCGCTGGTGGCCTGCGCCGGCGTCACCCTGCGCTCGGTGGCCACCTCGCTGGAGATCCCCGTCGGCGGCAGCGTGCGTGCCGAGGGCGATCTCGACTTCCGCGGCACCCTGGGCGTCGACAAGGAGGCGCCGGTCGGCTTCCAGCGCATCCGGCTCAGCTTCGACCTGGCCACCGACGCCTCGGAGGAGCAGCTGGACACCCTGCTGCGGCTCACCGAGCGCTACTGCGTGGTGCTGCAGACCCTGGCCGGCGGCGTCCCCGTCGAGGTCGCCATGGCCCGCGCGGAGTCGGCGCCGGCGACCTGAGAGCAGACGCGCGGGCTGAGCGGGCACCATTGCAGGGTTCCGCTCGTCATTCGAGGACCCTTGCCCCATGCCCGAAGCCGTCATCGTCGCCACCGGCCGCTCCCCGATCGGCCGCGCCATGAAGGGATCGCTGATCGAGGTGCGCCCCGACGACCTCGGTTCCCACATCGTCGACAAGGTCCTCGAGAAGGTCCCCCAGCTGCCCCGCGACGAGATCGACGACCTCATCTGCGGCTGCGGCCTGCCCGGCGGCGAGCAGGGCTTCAACATGGGGCGGGCCATCGCCATCCTCTCGCGGCTCGATGTGCCGGGTACCACCATCACCCGCTACTGCTCGTCCTCGCTGCAGACCTCGCGCATGGCCTTCCACGCCATCAAGGCCGGTGAGGGCGACGTCTTCCTCTCCGTCGGCGTGGAGTGCGTCTCGCGCTTCGTCAACGGAGTTTCGGACAACCCCGCCAACTACAACCCGCGCCTGGTGCCCGGCAACGCCGAGGGCTACCCGGACATCTACATCGCCATGGGGCAGACCGCGGAGAACGTCGCCGAGCGCGAGGACATCTCGCGCGAGGAGATGGACCACTTCGCGGTGAAGTCGCAGACCCTCGCCGTCGAGGCGCAGGGCAACGGCTTCTTCGAGCGCGAGATCATCCCGGTGCCACTGCCCAACGGCTCGACCTTCAGCAAGGACGACGGGCCGCGGGCGGGGACGAACTTCGAGACGCTGCAGACGTTGAAGCCGGTGTTCCGCGAGGACGGGAAGGTGACGGCGGGGAACTCGTGTCCGCTCAACGACGGCGCGGCGGCCGTGGTGATCATGTCGGACACGCGGGCGAAGGAGCTGGGGATCCAGCCCTTGGCCCGCATTGTCTCGACCGGGTTGACGGCGCTGGAGCCGGAGTACATGGGGCTGGGGCCGATCGAAGCGTCGCGGCGGGCGATGAAGAACGCGGGGATGAGCATCGACGACATCGACGTCGTGGAGATCAACGAGGCGTTCGCGGCGCAGGTGATTCCGTCGGCGCGCGCGCTGGGGATCGATCCGTTCAGTGACAAGTTGAATCCGCATGGGGGGGCGATCGCGTTGGGGCATCCGTTCGGGATGACCGGTGCTCGGATCACCTGCACGCTGCTCAATGATCTGCAGACGATGGGGAAGACGATCGGGTTGGAGACGATGTGCGTGGGTGGGGGGATGGGGATGGCCATGATTATCGAGCGGCTCAACTAAGGGGGTGACGCTCTAAGCGGCCGACCACCGCACACTGCTCCGCGGGACACGCGTCGGAACGCCTCTCGGCGTCCCGTGCTGGATCTCCGGCCGGCGGGCCAGCCGGCCTCCGATGACGTCCCGCTCCTCAGTGTGCGGTGTTCGGCCGGGGTGCAGGGCACCTGCACTTTGATTCGCCGCTTGCGGTGGAGGAAGGAGTCGCTGGTCAACGCGCGTACCACCTAACGGAACCGCGCGCTGGTCACCACGAGAGGGCGAACAGCGGACACTGCGCAGCGGGACGTATCGGAGGCCGAGTGGTCCCTCGGCCGGAGATCCAGCACGGGACGCCATAGGCGTTCCGACGCGTGTCCCGCGGAGCAGTGTCCGTTGGTCGGCCGCTTCGGGGGTCAGTCGCCTCCCAGGGCGATCGGACGCGCAGGGTCGGTGATCCACTCACTCCAGGAGCCCACGTACAGCGCGGCGGGGATGCCGGCGAGCTCGAGGGCGAGCAGCTCGTGGGCGGCGGTGACGCCGGAGCCGCAGTAGGTGCCGACCTCGGCGCCCGGGACGGCGCCGGCGGCGGCGAAGCGGGCGCGGAGCTGGTCGGCGGGGAGGAAGTGGCCGGTGGGGTCGACGTTGTCGCGGGTGTCGAGGTTGCGGGCGCCGGGGATGTGGCCGGCGACGGGGTCGATGGGTTCGGTCTCGCCGCGGAAGCGCTCGGGGGCGCGGGCGTCGAGGAGGACGCCGCGCTGGGCGAGCGCCGCCGACGACGCGGCGTCGAGGATGGGGCGGCCGCCGGGGTGGGCGGTGAAGTCGCCCGGAGCGGGCGTGGGGTCGGAGGTGGAGACCTCGCCTCCGGCGTCGGTCCAGGCGCGGAATCCGCCGTCGAGGACGCGCACGGCGGGATGGCCGAAGTACCCGAGCACCCACCAGGCGCGGGCGGCGGCGGTGGAGTTGTCGGCGTCGTAGACGACGACGGGGTGGGTGGCGCGAACCCCACAGCGGCGCATGGCGCGCTCGAAGGCCGAGGTGGCGGGGAGGGGGTGGCGGCCGGCTGTCCCGGGCGGGTCGGCGAGCTCGGCGTCGAGGTCGACGAAGCAGGCGCCGGGGATGTGGCCTCGGCGGTAGTCCTCGATGCCGGGGGGGCCGCCAAGGCGCCAGCGGACGTCGAGGAGGGTGGGCGGGTCGGGGGCGGCCAGGAGGGTGCGGAGCTCGGGAGCGGAGACGAGGGGGCTGTTCATGGAGGCAGTAACCGTGCTTGAAACGTCGGCGTTAGTGGAGTGATCCTCGAAAATGGTAGAGGCGGGTCCCGCACGCCTCGAATGCTACGGTCACACCCCATGCGCCTAACCCCCCAAATGCGTCGTCCTCTCTTCGTCCTTGCCATGACGGCTGCCGGCTCGATGGTCCTGGCCGCCTGCTCACCCGCGGTGACCAAGCCGGCGGGGGGCAGCACGGCGCCGGGCCTCGCCGTCGCCAGCCAGACGCCCGCGCCGCCGCCGAGCATCAGCGTCACCCCGACGGACGGGGCCAAGAACGTTGCCCTCGACACCTCGGTCACCGTCAAGATCGACAGCGGGGCCATCGACGCGGTGGTGGTCCGGCCGTCGAGCGACGTGTCCGCCTTCCTGACCGGCACCCTCGACCAGACGGGCCGGATCTGGACCTCGAACGCCTCGCTCAACTCGGGCACCAGCTACGTCGTCGACGTCAGCGCGCACGGCGACGGCGGCAACCAGAGCACCGCGCAGACCAAGTTCTCCACCCTCACGCCGCTGCGGCTGATCACCGACACGCAGCCGGCGGACGGCGAGACGGTCGGCATCGCAATGCCCATCTCGCTGCACTTCAACGTGCCGGTGCTGCCGGACAAGCAGGCCAACCTGGTCTCCCACCTGCAGGTGGTCACCGACCCGCCGGTGCAGGGCGGCTGGCACTGGTTCGCTCCCACCGAGGTGCACTTCCGTCCCGCCGACTACTGGCAGACGGGCACCAAGGTCACCCTGCACGCCAACCTCAACGGCGTCAACGCCGGCAACAACGTGTTCGGCCAGGGCAACTGGTCGATGTCCTTCACCATCGGGCAGAAGCACGTCTCGACCATCGACGCGGCCACCCACCAGATGACCGTGACCGCCAACGACAAGACGCTCTACACCTGGCCGGTGAGCACCGGCCGGCCGCGCAACCCCACCATCCAGGGCAACCTGGTGGTCTGGTACAAGCAGCAGGACGTGCTCATGGACTCGCAGACCATCGGCATCCCGCGCTATTCGCCGGACGGCTATTACGAGCACGTCTACTGGGACACGGCGATCTCCACCGACGGCTTCTTCATCCACAGCGCGCCCTGGTCGGTGTGGGCGCAGGGGTCGCAGAACGTGTCGCACGGCTGCGTCAACCTCAGCGCGGCACGGGCGACCACCTTCTTCAACTTCAGCCAGAAGGGCGACCTGGTCATCGTCAAGCACACCGGCCACAACGCCGACGCCTCGGACGGCGAGGGCGACTGGCAGATCCCCTTCGCGGTGTGGTCCAACAGCGGTGGCACGGTCAACCCGTCGTCGGCGCCGGTGCAGCCGGGCGGGCTGTAGGAGTCCGCTGACCCGCTGTCGAGGCGGTGGCGAAGAGAGTCCCGGCGGCTTCGCGTGATGCACGGCGGCGCGATGCACGAGCGCTCCGGGCGCGCACCCGCTCGACGCGAGCGCGCAGGCGCTGGACCCGCCGCTCCCAGTCGGCGCACCAGCCACCGGGCGGCGCGCCGCGGAGTGCGCCGTGGCGCCAGGCGGGCATGGCCCGGCAGAGGCGCAGCGCGCAATCGCTGACCTCGAGGGCCTCGTCGAGGTGGCCGGCGCGCTCCAGGGCGACGGCGAGGGCGTGGGCGCCGCGCAGGTCGCCGGGCTCGGCGCGCCAGAGTGAGCGAAGCAGGGTGAGCGCCTCGGCGTCGTGGGGCGCGCCGGCGCGGCGCAGGCGGGCGGCCAGGCGGTGGGCGGCGCGGCGGTCCCAGGGTGCGCCGCGCGCGGCGACGGCCTCGCGGAGCAGGCGCTCGGCGCGGGGCAGTTCGGCGCGGCGTTCCAGGTGCAGGGCCAGGCGGTAGCGGTCGGCGGGGTGGACGGGCTGGACCATCCCGCCCTCGACGTGCTCCGCGAGGCGGGCGCCGAGCACGGCGGTGGCGCAGAGGTCGAGCTCGTTGTGGCGGACCACGCCGGCGAGCAGGTCCGGGCCGGCGCCGCGCAGCCAGGCGCGGTAGCGGCCGGGCGCCTCGAAGCCGGGGACGTCGTCGATTCGCTCCATGGCCAGCAGGTCGACCTCGGCCTGGCGCAGGGTGCAGGCGCCGAGGCGGTCGCGGAAGAGGCGGCGCACCGGGCCGAGCAGGTCGCAGTGCGGCCGTGCGTCGAGGCGGTGGTGCTCCAGGCGGTTGACGATGCAGCGTGAGCGCAAGGTGGGGATGTCGAAGGTGCGGCCGTTGTAGGTGACCAGCGCGGCGCAGCCGTCGAGGCGGTCGAGGACGGCGGTGAGTAGCGCCTCCTCGTGGCCGGGATCGGCGAGCAGGACCTGGTGCACCTCGAGGCGGCGGCCGCGCTGCAGGCCGACGCCGACCAGGAAGGCGACCACGCCGCTGCCGCGCAGGCCGAGGCTCTCGATGTCGAGCACGGCGATCGGACCTTCGGCGGGCGGCGCAGCGGAAGCGGCATCGGCGGCCGCGGTGCGACCTCCGACCAGGCGCACGAGCTGGCCGAGGTCGGCGGTCGAGGTGACGCCGGCGGCGTCGAGCATGGGCCCGAGGTCGACGTCGGCACGGCGGATCCAGGCGGTGCCCGCCGCGGTGGCCTCGGGTTCGAAGCCGGGCTGGCGCGGCACCTGCGGGGAGGAACGCGCGGCGGCGCCGGCGGCCGCAGTGTCGAGCCCACCGCCGTCCGGCGCGGGTCGGGGCCCAGCCGCCGCACCTCCCAGGCCGCCCAGCCGCGCCAGCTTGTCGCGCAGCGCCGCGACCGTGGCCAGGCGTGCCGCATCGGCGGCCGCCCGGTCGGCCGCCCCGGCGGCGACCGCCACCGCGCCGCCCTGCCCTACCCGCCCGCCGCCAGGGCGAGCATCCGCCGCGTCGCCGCGCGGCCGTCGACACCCTCGGGCGCCGGTCCGCTGCACGACGGGCAACCGGCGGCGCACTCGCAGCCGTCGACGATCCCCGCTGCCGCGGCGACCAGCTCCGCCCAGCGCTCGTGGATGCGCTCGGCCAGTCCCACCCCGCCGGGCACGGCGTCGTAGAGGTAGACGGTCGGCGGCCCCGAGGGCGGCCCATGCTGGCGCAGCCCGGCGCGCGGCCGCCAGCCGGCGACGTACTCCTGCGGCTCGCGCACCGGCGGCGCCTGGAGCGGCGGCTCGGGCGGCGCAGTGCTCGCCGGACCGCCGGCGCCGCGCAGTTCGGTGTGCGCGCCCAGGTCACGCGGATCGCACATGCAGAGCAGGCAGGCCGCCTGGTGCAGCGCTGCCGCGGCACCCAGCAGTCCTGTCTCCACCAGCTCGCGCGGGAGTCCGGCCACCGCCGGAGGCTCATAGGCCAGCCAGAACGCGGTGGTGTGCAGGTCCTGCTCCGGCAGGTTGATCGGCCCGTAGCCGACGTTCTCGTGGGTGAGGAAGCGAACCTTCTTGTAGAGCGTCGTCAGCCGCGTGACCCGCACCTCGCCGAGGCTGCGCCGGCACGTATCCCCGTCCGGCCCCGCGTATCGCTCCAGCACGGTGACGCTGTGGCCCGACTCCGCCACCGTGTAGTAGTCGACGTCGACGGGATGGATGTAGGCCCGCTTCTCCTCCCAGTCGAGCCGCTCGACGTGGAACTGGCGGCCCTCGTGCATGTAGATGGCGTCGTCGTGCACCAGGACGGGCGCGGCGAATTGGTCGACTTCGCCCACAACTCGCCCGTGCGCGCCGGGCCGCCCGCCGGAGGACCCCGCCCATGGTCCCTGGGGTCCCTGCCCGGGACCGTCGGGCGAGGTGGAGGTGTCGATGATCACCACGTTGGTGGCAGCGGCGCTGCGCAGCGAGATGGCCTCGGCGGGAAAGGCGTCCGCGCTCCAGTGGTAGCGCTGCCCGGAGTGGTGCACCAGGCCGTCCTCGGCGAAGCAGTCGAGCAGCCCGCCGACCTCGGCGGAGCCGAAGCGCTCGCCCTCCTCGAAGGCCAGCTCGAAGGCGGCGGCCTGCACGTGGGCGCCGAGGACGAGCAGGTTGTCGGGGTCGACCAAGCCCTGCTCGGCGGGCTGGTCGAGCAGGTAGCGCGGGTGGCGGACGAGGAACTGGTCGAGCGGCGAGTCGGTGGCGATGAAGACGCCCAGTGAGGTGGTGTCGCGCCGCCCGGCGCGGCCGAGCTGCTGCCACGTCGAGGCCACGGTGCCCGGGTAGCCGACCAGCACCGCGGCGTCGAGGTTGCCGATGTCGATGCCCAGCTCCAGCGCGTTGGTGGAGACCACCGCGCGCACCGAGCCGTCGCGCAGGCCGGCCTCGATGGCCCGGCGCTGCAGGGGCAAGTAGCCGCTGCGGTAGCCGCGCACGGGACCGGGCTCGCCCGGCGACGGTGGCGGGTGCAGGCGCTGCAGGTAGGTGAGCAGCACCTCCACCGAGCTGCGGCTGCGGGTGAACGCGATGGTCTGCAGGTCGCGGCGGAGCAGCTCGGCGACCAGGCGGCGCGCCTCCAGGGTGGCGGAGCGGCGCACGCCGAGCGCGCGGTCGACGGGCGGCGGATTCCAGAACCAGAGCCGGCGCGGCGCGCGCGGTGCTCCGTTGTCCGAAACGCAGCGCACCGGCCGTTCCAGCAGGCGGGAGGCCAGCTCGGCGGGATTGCCGATGGTCGCCGAGCAGGCGATCACCACCGGGTCGGAGCCGTAGAACCGGCAGAGTCGGCGCAGGCGGCGCAGCACGTTGGCCAGGTGCGAGCCGAAGACGCCGCGGTAGGCGTGCAGCTCGTCGACCACGATGAAGCGGAGCTGCTGGAAGAGCCGTACCCAGGAGGTGTGGTGGGGCAGCACGCCGGTGTGCAGCATGTCCGGGTTGGTGACCACGATGTGGCCCGCCTGCTTGACCGCCTGCCGCACCCCGGGCGGGGTGTCGCCGTCGAAGGTGGCCGCCCGCAGCGTGCCGGGCAGGTGGCGGGCGAGGTCCTGCAGGTTGGCCAGCTGATCCTGGGCCAGCGCCTTGGTGGGGAACAGCCACAGCGCGCGCGCCTCGGGGTCGCGCAGCCAGGCGTCGAGCACCGGCAGCGTGTAGCAGAGCGACTTGCCCGAGGCGGTGGGCGTGACCACCACCACGTCCTCGCCGGCCAGCGCGGCGCCGACCGCCTCGGCCTGGTGGGTGAAGAGCGCGTCGACGCCGCGGGCGTGCAGCGCCTCACGCAGCGCGGGGTGCAACGCTTCGGGCCAGGGGCCGTAGCGGGCGGGCTCGGCGGGCAGGATCGCCTCGTGGACGATGCGGCCCGCGCAGGCGGGCGAGCGGCGCAGGTCGTCGAGGGCGGCGGCGACGGGATCGGCGGCGGGTGCTGGGACGAGGGCTGCCATGGGTGCCGGATAGCGTAGCGAACACACGTTCGATGCGCAACGGGCG